>Ga0207657_10001752_pt1 | contig 23415 bp, 20 predicted proteins | sample KBSC33metaG_FD_184316 | JGI IMG/M metagenome (GOLD analysis project Ga0207657, IMG submission 184316) | Corn rhizosphere microbial communities from Kellogg Biological Station, Michigan, USA - KBS C3-3 metaG (SPAdes) (version 2) | ecosystem: Host-associated > Plants > Roots > Rhizosphere > Soil ... | reverse complement strand
GCCGGCTATGTTGAGCGGATCGGCCCCAACCGCTGGCGCCTCGTCATGCCGCAGCCCCATTTCGAATCCCGGCTCGATGTGATGGAGCTGGTGCCGCAAGGAGTATCGCGTTGAAGAACATGCTATGGCTGGCGGCGGCCGCAATGACCGTATCCAGCCCTGCAGACGCCGCGACCCTGTCGGACGCAATCCGCGCGGATATGCCGCAGCTGCTTGCGCTTTACCGCGACCTCCACGCCAATCCCGAGCTGTCGATGCAGGAAGTGCGCACGCCGGCCAAACTCGCCGCGGAAATGCGCAAGCTCGGCTTCGACGTGACCGAGCATGTCGGCAAGACAGGTGTCGTCGCGGTGATGAAGAACGGGCCGGGACCGGTGCTGCTCATCCGCGCCGACATGGACGCGCTTCCGGTCAAGGAACAGACCGGCCTTCCGTTCGCGTCGGCCGTCATCGGTAAGCTTCCGGACGGAACTCCGACTCCGGTGATGCACGCCTGCGGGCATGACACGCACATGGCGACCTGGATCGGCACCGCGCGCCGGCTGGCGGCGATGAAGGACCAGTGGTCGGGAACCCTGGTCATGATCGCGCAGCCCGGCGAGGAGATGGTCATGGGCGCCCAGGCGATGCTGGACGATGGCCTGTTCACGCGCTTTCCCAAGCCCGACGTGCTGCTCGCATTCCACGATTCGGCCTCGCTTCCCGCCGGCGTGATCGGGGTCACGCCCGGCTACGCGCTGGCCAATGTCGACACCGTCAATATCGACGTGAAGGGGATTGGGGGTCACGGCGCCTATCCGCAGAACACCAAGGACCCGATCGTTCTCGCCTCGCAGATCGTGATGGCGTTGCAGACCTTGGTGAGCCGCGAGAACGATCCCCTCAACCCGGCCGTCGTCACCGTCGGAAGCTTCCACGCAGGAAGCAAGAGCAACATCATCTCCGATGAAGCGAAGCTGGCGCTGACGGTCCGCAGCTACACGCCGGAAACCCGCAAGCTGCTCCTCGACGGGATTCGGCGGATCGCGCGCGGCGAGGCGATTGCCGCCGGATTGCCGGACGACCGGATGCCGGTCGTGACGATCGAGCAACCGTCCGCCGACGCGACCTTCAACACCGAAAAGCTGTCGGATCATCTGCTCCAGCTGTTTGGTACGCATTTCGGCGCCGGCCGGGTGACCCAGACCAAGCCCATCATGGCCAGCGAGGATTTCAGTCGCTTCTGGCTCGCCGACAAGTCGAAGCAGAGCGTGATCTTCTGGGTCGGCGGAGTCCGCAAGGACAAGTGGGATGCGGTCGGCGGCGACACGCTGAAGCTTCCCGCACTCCACAGTCCGCTGTGGGCGCCCGACGCCGAGGCGGTGATATCGACCGCCACCGAGGCAATGACGGTTGCTGCGCTCGATACGCTGAAGAAGAGCTAGCCTTCGCGGGGAAGCGATTCGTGGCCTATTCGGCCGCCCAGAGTTTCGACTTCTCGATAATCGTCAACTCGCGCAGAAGCGCGTCGACGCTCACGGTCAGCTCCGGCAGCTGCGTGATCTGGTGCCGTGCGCCGCGATAGGCTTCGGCCAGAAGCATCGCATCGACAAGAATCGGGACAACGAAGCTTTCGGGATCCTCGATCTCCATCAAACCCTGCAGTTTCTCCAGCACCTTGCGCCTGGCGCCTTCGGGATCGGACAACACCGCCGCCCTGCCAATCATCCACCCCATCGCTCTCTCCGTGCTTGCAGGGAGACTAGCGCGGCCTGACCGGGAAGGAAGTTCGCCCGGCCCCGTGGCCGGGGCGTCTCGGCGTTTCCGGCGTTAAGCGCTTGCGGAATCGAGCCGCGCGATCTGCTGCGGAGTGAGGGTCAGCTCCAGCGCGGCCACCAGCTCGGCAAGTTGCGGGATGCTCGTTGCGCTGGCGATCGGGGCGGTGATCGCCGGCTGCGCCATCGTCCAGGCCAGCGCCACGGTCGCGAGCGCCGCTCCCGTCTCGGCCGCGATTTCGTCGAGCGCGTGGAGAACGCGCATGCCCTTGCCTTCGAGATATTCGACGTTGCGAAGCCCCCGAACCGATTTGTTCAGGTCATCTTTCGACCGGTACTTGCCGGTCAGGAAGCCGTTGGCGAGGCTGTAGAACGGGAAGACTGCAAGGCCGTGGCGGAGCGCGGCGTCGCGCAGGTCGCCCTCGAACTTCTGTCTTTCGACCAGATTGTACCAGGGCTGGAGGGCCGAGGGCGGCGTGAGTCCGAACCGCCGCGACGTTGCCATCGCTTCGTCGAGCCGCTCGGCGGTGAATTGGGACAGCCCGATCGCGCGGATCTTGCCGGCTTCGACCAGCAATTCGAACGCACCCAGGCTGTCGGCAAGCGGCACGCTCTCGTCGTCCTTGTGCTGATAATAAATGTCGATCGTGTCGACCCCCAACCGCTCGAGCGAGGAGTCGCAGGCAGCGGCGATCTTGTCGGGAGCGAGGCCTTCGAAGAAGCCGACCTTCGTTGCGATCACGATCTCGTTGCGCCTTCCGCCGCGCTTGAGCCAGCGCCCGATCGCGCGCTCGCTTTCGCCACCGCTGTGACCGGGAACCCAGGCCGAATAGACGTCGGCCGTATCGATCATCGTGCCGCCGGCATCGACGAACGCGTCGAGAATCGCGAAGCTGGCTTTCTCGTCGGCGGTCCAGTCGAAGACGTTGCCGCCGAGCGCAAGCGGCGCGACGTTGATTCCGCTGGCACCGACGGGTCGCTTGTCGACCATCCCCATTCTCCTGACGTTGCCCTGAACGTGTTTCGGGGCGCATTAGCGAAACCCGTCCGTCCTTCACCGGAATGGATGCCGAAACAAGTTCAGCATGACGGTTCGGTTCCGCGTGTTCACGACTTGTTTGTAAAGTTTAGCGACACCTGCGGCATGTCGCCGATCTTTTCAGTTGCGGGCCGATGGCGTCGCTGAGCTCCTTCTGGAGCCACGCGCTCGCCGCGACTCTGTTCGCGTCGCTGCTGATCTGGCGGCTGGCGGCGGCCGCACGGCAGCCCGGCCACCGGCTTTTGCTCGGCGCATTTGCGTTGACCGCCTGCTGGGCGTGGCTGGAGGCAATTGCCCCGGCGAGCGCGATGGCCGCCTTCGCAGAAACCGCCCGGAACCTGGTCTGGGTGGGCCTGCTCTACAGCCTCTATGCGTCGAGCGAGGGCCGCCAGCAGGGCGTGCGCCCGGTCTATTCCGCGGTCTCCGCCGTGCTCGGCCTGCAGCTGGTCGTGACGATCGTCCTTCTCGCCAACAGCAGCGCCGCGGTCGAAGCGACCGACAAGATCCTGCGAATTACCGCAGCAGCGGGTTCGCTTGTGCTGGTCCACAACCTGTACGGCCAGGCGGCCCCGTCGAGCCGGCCGAACATTCGTTTCGCAATGCTGGCGCTGGCGCTTAGCTGGACCTACGACCTCAACCTCTACACGGTCTCCTATCTTGCGCCGTCCGCCGCAGTAGCACTCGCCGGTTGGCGCGGGCTCGCAATCGCCCTGACCGCGCCCTTGTTCGCGCTGGCGGCCCGGCGCGAGGACGACTGGAGAATCCGGCTGTCGCGGGCAGCGACGTTCCAGTCGCTCTCGCTGCTCGCGATCTGCGGCTATTTCGCGGTGATGGCGGTCCTTGCAACGGCGCTCAAGGGCACCGACGTCGACTGGGTCCGGGCGATCTCGATTGCACTCCTGACGGTGATGGTCGTTGCTGCCATGGTGCTCCTTCCAAGCCCCCGGGCGCGCGGCTGGGCGAAGGTGAAGCTCGCCAAGCATTTGTTCGAGCATCGCTACGATTACCGCGCCGAATGGCTCCGGTTCACGGAAACGCTCGGCGGCTCCGGAAGGGAGGCGGGCCCGCTCGGCGAGCGGGTAGTCAAGGCGTTCGCGGACGTTCTCGACGCTCCGGGGGGATTGCTCCTCGAATGTGACGGTTCCGGCGAGCCGCGCGTCGGAGGCAGCTGGAACTGGCACGGCAGCACCTCGTGGCCCGCTGACGGAGGCGCGAAGCCCGGCTTGTGGGACTCGATCGCCCGGGGCGGCCGAATCATCGAGGTCGACGGCGTGCGCAACGGATGGGCGCGCCCCGAGGACCGGGATTCAGTTCCGCCATGGCTGCTCGACGAACCGGACTCCTGGGTCGGGGTGCCGCTGATTCACAACGACCGTGCGATCGGGCTGGTGCTGCTGGCCGCTCCGGAATACCGGCGCGCGCTCGACTGGGAGGATTTCGACCTGCTCCGTACGGCCGGCCGCCAGGCCGCCAGCTCCCTTGCCGAGGCGCTGGGCCAGCGGGCGCTGTCAAACGCCCAGCGGTTTGAGGAATTCAACCGCCGCTTCGCCTTCATCCTCCATGACATCAAGAACCTGGTGAGCCAGTTGTCGCTGCTGGCGCGCAATGCCGAACGCCACGCAGAAAATGCCGATTTCCGGGTGGACATGATTGCCACTTTGAAGAGCTCGATCGGCAAGATGAACGACTTGCTCGCACGCTTGTCGCCTGGGTCGCCGGCGCGACCGCAGCGGCTCGAGCCGCAACCGCTTCGCGAGATCCTGATGGCAGCGATCGCGGCCAGGAAGTCGAACCACGACGTTCGGCTCAGCGGCGATTGCGGCGAATGGGCGGAGATCGATTCCGTCGCCCTTGAACAGGCTGTCGGTCATCTGCTCCAGAATGCGGTCGAAGCGAGCGACCCGGACACGCCGGTCACGATCCGCGTTGGCCGTTCCGGCAGCGAGATCGCGATCGTCATCTCGGACAAGGGCTGCGGAATGGATTCCGATTTCGTCCGCGACCGGCTGTTCCAGCCGTTCGCATCGACCAAGCAGTCGGGGTTCGGAATTGGCGCCTTCGAGGCAAAGGCGCTGGTCGGCGCGATGGGCGGCCGCCTCAGCGTCGATAGCCGCCCAGGCGAAGGCACACGGTTCACAATCCACCTCGCCGCGGGCGAGCCGCCCGCGCAAGCCAAACGGAAGATCGCATGACAAACGAATCCTCCCTCCCCGTTCTCCTCATCGTCGAGGATGACGAAGGCCTGCAGCGCCAGCTCAAATGGGCTTATGACGGCTATACGGTCGTTGCTGCCGGCGACCGCGCCTCGGCGCTGGAGGCGCTTCGCCTCCACGAACCGGCGGTGGTGACGCTCGACCTGGGGCTGCCGCCGGACCCGGACGGGACCGAGGAGGGCTTCGCCACGCTGACCGAGATGCTGACACTCAAGCCCGACACCAAGATCATCGTCGCCTCCGGCCATGGCGCGCGCGAAAGCGCGCTCAAGGCGGTCGCGCTCGGCGCGTACGATTTCTATCGCAAGCCGGTCGACATCGACGAGCTGGGGCTGATCGTCGCGCGCGCCTTTCACCTCCACGGAATCGAGGAGGAGAACCGTCGCCTGGAACAGTCGGCGGGCTCGACCGTCCTCGGCTCGATCATCACCGCCGCGCCGGAGATGCTGAAGGTTGCCCGGACGATCGAGCGAGTGGCTTCGACCAATGCGTCGGTCATGCTCCTTGGGGCAAGCGGCACCGGCAAGGAGTTGCTCGCGCGCGCGGTCCACGAGCAGAGCGGACGCGCCTCCGGCTCATTCATTGCGATCAACTGTGCGGCTATCCCGGAGAACCTGCTGGAGGCAGAGCTGTTCGGATACGAGCGCGGCGCCTTCACCGGCGCCGTGAAGTCCAATGTCGGCAAGATCGAGCTTGCCGAGGGCGGCACATTGTTCCTCGATGAGGTCGGCGACATTCCGCTCCCGCTGCAGGTGAAGCTGCTGCGCTTCCTCCAGGAGCGGGTCATCGAGCGGATAGGCGGTCGCCAGCCGATATCCGTCGACACCAGGATCGTCTGCGCGACCCACCAGGACCTGGAGGCGATGATCGCAGCGGGCCGCTTCCGCGAAGACCTCTATTACCGGCTTGCCGAGATCGTCGTGCAAATCCCTTCGCTCGCCGAGCGGCCGGGCGACGCGGTGCTTCTCGGCCGCCATTTCGCCACTCGCTTCGCTCGCGAGATGAACCCGAAGATCCAGGGTCTGTCGCCGGATGCGACCGCCGCGATCGACAGTTACGGCTGGCCGGGAAATGTCCGGGAGCTGGAAAACCGGATCAAGCGGGCGGTCATCATGACCGACGGCAGGCTGGTCAGCGCAGCGGATCTCGATCTGCCAGGCAACCGCGCGAACGGCGGGGATCTCTCGATAAACCTTCGCGCCGTTCGCGAGGTTGCCGACCGCAAGGCGATCCGCCACGCGCTCAGCCGTACCGACAACAACATCTCCGGCGCAGCGAAGCTGCTCGGGATCAGCCGGCCGACGCTGTACGATCTGCTAAAGCAATACCAGCTTACGGCCTAGCGGAGCGCCAGCCACGCAAGGGCCGCCGCGCCGACGACGATCCGGTACCAGGCGAACGGCGCGAAGCCGTGGCGCGAGATGTAGTGAACGAACGCCTTCACCACGAAGATCGCAACCACGAAGCTGACGACGAAGCCGACCGCGACGGTTCCGAAGCCGACCCCGCTGGCCCCGGCAAGCAAGGCGTCATGATGCTTCGCGAGCTCCAGCACCGTCGCCCCGAGCATCGTCGGGATTGCGAGAAAGAAGCTGAACTCGGCCGCTGTGCGGCGCTCCACGCCGAGCGATAGTCCGCCCAGGATCGTCGCCCCGGAACGGCTGACGCCCGGGATCATCGCCAGGCACTGGATGAACCCGATCCCGACGACTCGTCCAAGCGGCATTTCCGCGATACCGACGATCTCGCCGGGCTTTACCCAGCGTTCGATCGCGAGGATTGCGAAGCCGCCCAGGATGAGCGCGACCGCGACCACCATCCCGTTGCCGAGCAGCGCTTCGATATTGTTGATCAGCAGGAACCCCAGCACCGCCGAGGGAACGAAGCCGAGGAGTATGTTGCGGACGAACCGCCACGACATCGGCTGGTTGGCGAACAATCCTTCGAGCACCGCCCAAAAGGTTCGCCAGTAGAGCACCACGATGGCCAGGATCGCGCCAAGCTGGATGATGACGTTGAATGCGGCCCACTTGTTCGCGTCGAAGCCGAGGAGCTCCGTCGCCAGGATCAGGTGGCCGGTCGAGGAGACCGGAAGGAACTCGGTGACGCCTTCGACGATGCCGAGGATGATTGCGATCAGGAGGATCGGCACCTGAGGCGAACTCTAGGCCGCTTGCCGGGCGGCACGCGCGGTCCAGCGGCCGCCGGTGCGGAATCGGCCGAGCCATTGCGAAGCGACCGAGCCGAGCGCGGTGGGGGCGATTCCGAATGCCTCGAGCCCGATCGAATCCTTCGCGGGCAGATTATCCCTTTGCAGCATCTTCCATTGGTCCCTGGTCAGCGGAGCGCCAGGCAGGAATCCGAACAGCGACAGGAAGGCCGAGGCCAGGTTCGGCAGGTCCAGCAGGTCCGGCTGCTGGCCGGCGGCACGGGCGGAAGCCGCATAAATCGCTTCCATCGTCATCACTTCCGGACCGCCGATCTCGTAGGTCTGGCCCGCGTGAGTCCGCGGGTGGAGCGCCGCCTGGACGATCGCCCCGGCCAGGTCACCCACATAAACCGGACGGAAGCGCCGGCGGGCGGCGATGACCGGAAGCACCGGCAGGCGCGACATTGCCGCGAGCCGGTTGGTAAGCTGGTCTTCCGGCCCGAACACGATCGATGGCCTCAAAATGGTCGCGTCCGGGAATGCCGTCCGGACGACAATCTCGCCTTCGCCCTTGGTTCGCCCATAGTCCGAATCGGAATCCGGATCGGCGCCGATCGCCGAGACATGGACGAGCGATTGCGCGCCGGCATCGCGGGCCGCCTCGGCAACGTTCCGCGCGCCCGTCACGTGAATCGCGTGGAAATTACCCTTCAGCACGCCAACGAGGTTGATGACCGCTGACGAGTCCTTCACCGCCTCGCGCACGGAGGCGGCGTTGGTGACGTCCGCGCGCACCCGGCCCCATTGTCCGACAGGCGCAAGCGGCTGCAGGAAATAGGCGTTGCGCGGATCGCGGCAGGCGACCCGGACCCGCACCCCATGATCGAATAGTTGCTCGCAGACGTAACGGCCGATGAAGCCGTCGCCGCCAAACACGGTGACGATGCGATTGTCCGCGTCAATCATGCGCTTGCCCTAGCGTTTCGCGCTCGGTTGACAAGCACCTTGGCCACCGCCACATGGCCCCGCCTACCACTCATCGACGAGTTCCGTGCCCAGGTGGCGGAATTGGTAGACGCACCAGCTTCAGGTGCTGGCGCTCGCAAGGGCGTGGAGGTTCGAGTCCTCTCCTGGGCACCATGCTCAAGCGCAGGCAATCCGGGGGGATTGCCGAGCCGCGCTATCTCGTCGCCCGCCCGCAGGAACGCGGGCGGTCCAATCGACCAAAGGAAGCGCCCTGGAAATCGCAGCTGCAAGCCACCGCCCATCGGTCGACCAATGAACCGAGACGCGCGGCGGGTTCCGCCGCTCAAGGCTGGACGCTAGGAAGCCGCGATGACGCTTTACAAGCTCGACGACGTCATGCCAGCGCTCGGTCCCGGCGCGTGGGCGGCGCCGTCGGCGGACCTGATCGGCGATGTCCGGCTAGGCGCGCGGGCGAGCATCTGGTTCGGCGCCGTCGTTCGTGCCGACAACACGCCGATCCTGATCGGCGAGGAGAGCAATCTCCAGGATGGCGCGGTCGGCCATTCCGACCCGGGCGCTCCGCTCATCATCGGCGCGCGGGTGACCATCGGCCACCAGGCGATCGTCCACGGCTGCACGATCGCCGACGATTGCCTGATCGGAATGGGCGCGCGAATCCTCAACGGAGCGCGGCTCGGGCCCGAATCCCTGGTCGGTGCAGGCGCCCTGATCACCGAAGGCAAGGCGTTCGACGGCGGCAGCCTCATCGTCGGCGTGCCCGCCCGCGTGGTTCGCCCGCTGACGGCTGAGGAGAAAGCGGCGATCCGCGTGTCGGCGGCGCATTATGCGGAAAAAGCGGCCCGCTACGCCGCATCTCTCCAGCGCGTCTAGACGGTTGCGCTTGCGGCGCTAAAGCTGCCGCGCAATCCCATGTGGCAGCTGTTCCAATTCCCGCTCTGTCCTTTTTCCCGCAAGGTCCGCCTGGTCCTTGCCGAGAAGGGGATTGCGCATGAGCTCGTCCGCGAAAATCCGTGGGAGCACCGCGACGAATTCATGGACCTCAATCCGGCCGGCGAAACCCCGGTCATGGTCGATTCGGACGCCGGGATCACGTTGATCGGAAGCCAGCCGATCGTCGAATATTTCGACGAGACGGTCGACAAGATGCCGATGATCCACGGCAATGCTGCGCTCCGGGCCGAGATCCGCCGGCTTGTCGAGTGGTTCGACGAGAAATTATATCGCGAAGCGGTCGACCCGCTGATGAACGAGCGGATGCGCAAGCGCCTCGTCAGCCGCGAGAGCCCCGACACGCGAGTTCTTCGGGAATCGATGCGGATCGCCAACGGCCATCTCGATTATCTCGATTACCTGCTCGACCATCGCCGCTGGCTCGCCGGGCCGGGCCTCAGCCTCGCCGACTTTACCGCGGCCGCGCAGCTCAGCGTGGTCGACTATCTGGGAGCGCTGGACTGGCGAGGGCACCAGCAGACCAAGGACTGGTATGCGGTGATGAAATCGCGCCCCTGCTTCCGGCCTTTGCTCGGCGAGCGGATGGAGGTGATCGTTCCTCCGCAACATTACGACAAGGTCGATTTCTGAGCGCCGCGGCCACAGCGGGGCCAAGCTTCGGCGGCAACTTGTTCGGTCACCCGAAGGGCCTTTTCTACCTCGCCTTCACCGAGGCTTGGGAGCGTTTTTCCTATTACGGGATGATCTCGCTGCTGGTCCTCTACATGGTCGGCCAGCTTCTGCTGCCGGGCCACGTCGAGAATGTCGCCGGGTTCGGCGGATTCCGGCACGCGCTCGAAAGCGTGTTCGGACCGCTTTCGACGCAGCAACTCGCCTCGCAGATCTTCGGACTCTACGCAGGCTTCGTCTATTTCACCCCGGTGCTCGGCGGCTGGATCGCCGACCGCTGGATCGGCCAGCGCAACGCGGTCGTCCTCGGCGCCGTTTCCATGGCGGGCGGCCATGTCGCCATGGCCTTCGACCATAGCTTCCTGCTCGCTTTGCTGCTGCTGATCGTCGGTTCCGGGCTGCTCAAGGGCAATATCTCGGCACAGGTCGGCGCGCTCTATCCGAAGGACGACGAAGCGCGGCGGACTCGCGGCTTCGTGATCTTCAGCACGGCGATCAATTTCGGCGCGGTCGTGGGCCCACTCGTCTGCGGCTTCCTTGGCGAGCGCTACGGCTGGCACATCGGTTTCGGTCTGGCGGCGATCTTAATGCTTGCAGGCCTCGCCACCTATTTGAGCGGCTATCGCTATCTGCCCGCCAAGGTCGAACGAAAGATGCTGGCTGCGGCGCCGATGACTCGCTCCGACTGGACAACCGTCGCCGCTCTGGCCGCGGTCATGGGAATCGCGATCCTGCAATCGATTGCTTATTACCAGCTGGCGAACGTGCTCCCCGTCTGGCTTGGCCAGCATGCCGACCTGAACGTTGCGGGGTTCCAGATTCCGATCCCCTGGTACGCGTCGATCGATCCCCTGTTCAGCATGATCAGCGTTCCGCCGCTCTTTGCGCTGTGGCGATGGCAGTCGAACCGGTCCGGAAGCGAGCCGTCCGAGCTGGGCAAGATCGGCATTGGAGCAGCGATCTGCGCGGCAGCCAACCTTGTCCTTGTCGTCGCCATCATCGCCGCCGGGAACGGCCGCGTGCTGTGGGTCTGGCCGCTCCTGTACTGCGCGCTCCAGGGCGTCGGATTCATCTATTATTGGCCGACCTTGCTGGCGCTGGTGTCGCGCTGCGCGCCCGCTAAGATCAATGCGACGATGATGGGCATTTGCTTCCTGGTGCTGTTCATCGCCAATAATTTCATCGGCTGGATCGGCACCTTTTACGAACGGCTCGGTCCGCTCGCCTTCTGGACGCTCCATGCTGCGATCGCGGCTGCGGGCACAGTGCTGATCCTGCTGTTTGGCAAGGCTTTGTGGCGGGTCCTGGAACCGAGGGCGACGCAGGTACTTAGGCCTGCAGCAATGACCGAGGAGGTCGAACGATGACCGTTGCCGACGCAGCGCCCGATTTCGAACAAGGCACCCACGACGATCGCGCCTTCCTCGGCCATCCGAAGGGCCTCGGTTATCTCGGCTTCACCGAAGGGTGCGAGCGCTTCTCTTATTATTCCATGCAGACCCTGCTCACGCTCTACATGGTCAATTACCTGCTGGTTCCCGGCCGGATGGAGAATGTCGTCGGGCTCGATTGGCTGCAGGCGCATGTCTATCACGGCATTTCGGGCCAGCCGCTCGCCTCGGCGATCTTCGGCACCTACACGGCCCTCGTCTACCTGACCCCGATCGTCGGCGGGATCATCGCCGACAAGTGGTTTGGCCGGAACGCGACCCTGATCGTCGGTGGAATCCTGATGGCGATCGGCCATTTCCTCATGGCGATCGAACCGGCCTTCCTGCTTGCGCTGCTGTTCCTCCTGCTGGGGGTCGGCGCCTTCAAGGGCAATATCGCCACGCAGGTCGGCGCCCTCTACGCGCCCAACGACTTGCGCCGGGCGATGGCGTTCCAGATCTTCTACATCTTCATCAACGTCAGCGTGATCATCGGCCCACTAATTTCCGGCACTCTGGGCCAGAAGGTCGGGTGGCATTATGGCTTCGGCTGCGCGGGCGTGGTGATGGTGCTCGGCCTCATCATCTATCTGTCGGGCCGCAAATATTTGCCTGCCGAGAACCGCCCCGCACGTAGCGAAGGGAAAACTCCGCGCGAGCCGCTGACCCGCGGCGACTGGATGTGCGTCGTCTACCTGCTGATCCTGATCCCGGTGCTTGCGATCTCGCTTCTCACCAACCAGGAAATCTTCAACGCCTATCTCGTCTGGGGAGACCAGCACTTCAACCTGAGCCTGCTCGGCTACACTTTCCCAAGCACCTGGCTGATCACCATCGACGCCGCGGTCAGCTTTACGATGCTGGTCGCAGTCGCCGCCTTCTGGAAATGGTGGGGAAGCCATCGCCGCGAGCCCGACGAGCTCAGCAAGATGATCATCGGCAGCGTCTTCACCATCGCGGGCGGGCTGTGCCTGTTCATGGGGGCGCTGACGCAGCCGGCGGCCGGCAAGATCAGCATGTTCTGGCCGATGATGTTCGAGCTCTGCAACAGCATCGGCTTCGCACATGTCCTGCCGATCAGCCTTGCGCTGTTCTCCAAAATCTCTCCGAAGCAGATCACCTCGACGGTGATCGGCCTCTATTATCTGTCGTTCTTCATCGCGAACGCGGTCGTTGGCTATGTCGGCGGCCTCTACTCCACCCTGCCGACCACGACCTTCTGGCTGATCCACGTCGCCAGCGCCGCCTTTGGACTCGTCGCCTTCGTGGTTCTGAAGTTCGCAATCGGTCACCGGATGACGTCGACGGTCGAAGATCAGTCGGCGGCGCTAAGCTGATCGGCAACGCCGCGCGGCGCTGCTCGTTACAGGCGAGATGGCGAACCTCGTCAGCGAAGGCCTGAAGCGCGCGCTCGAAGCCGAACGGGCGATCGAGCCCAAGAGCAACCTGCGCGCATCGTGGGAGGCCTTGCTTGAGGACGCCCGCGTCTGCAGGCGCTGCCATCTCTACAAGCATGCAACCCAGACGGTGTTCGGCGAAGGACCGCTCGACGCGAAGATCCTGTTCGTCGGAGAGCAGCCGGGCGATGCCGAGGACCTGGCCGGCCGCCCGTTCGTCGGTCCGGCCGGGCAATTGTTCGACAGCCTCCTGGAGAAAGCGGGTGTCGATCGGTCGCAGACCTACGTCACCAATGCCGTCAAGCATTTCAAGTTCGTCCAGCGCGGCAAGCGGCGCATCCACAACAAGCCGGACACCGGCGAAATCACCGCCTGCCGCTGGTGGCTGGAGCACGAGCGCGAACTGATCCGGCCGCCGGTGACGGTCGCGCTCGGAGCGACCGCCGCGCGCTCGCTGATCGGCAAGGCGGTCACCATCGGCAAGGTGCGCGGCGCGCCGGTCGAGCTTGCCGACGGGTCGGAATGTTGGGTGACGATGCACCCGAGCGCACTCCTGCGGATGCCGGAGCCGGAGCGCCGCCGCGCCGAACGCGCCCGTTTCGTCGAGGAGATGAAGCGGATCTGGAAGCGCGCCGCGGACCTGGCCGGCTTACCTACTCCGCCGCGAGCAGCGTCTCCGCTCCGCCAAGATCGACCGACACCAGCCGGCTGACGCCTTTCTCGATCATCGTCACGCCGTAGAGCCGGTGCATCCGGCTCATCGTCACCGCATTGTGGGTGACGATCAGATAGCGAGTCTCGGTCTCACGAGTCATCCGGTCGAGAAGGCCGCAGAAGCGCTCGACATTGGCGTCGTCGAGAGGCGCGTCGACCTCGTCGAGAACACAGATGGGCGCCGGGTTGGTCAGGAACAAAGCGAAGATCAACGCGATCGCGGTCAGGGCCTGCTCGCCCCCCGAAAGGAGGGTCAGCGACTGCAGCCGCTTGCCCGGCGGCTGGGCCATGATCTCGAGCCCCGCCTCCAGCGGATCGTCGCTTTCGACCAGCTCGAGATGCGCCTGACCGCCTTCGAAAAGTGTCGTGAACAGGCTGCGGAAGTGGTCGTTCACCTGGCTGAACGCTTCGAGCAGCCGCACCCGGCCCTCGCGGTTCAAATTGCCGATCGATCCGCGCAGCCGGTGGATCGCCTGCGTGAGATCTTCCGCCTCGGCGGCGCCGCGCGTCCGATCCTCGTCGATCTCGGCGAGCTCCTGCTCGGCGACGAGATTGACCGGCCCGATCCGGTCGCGGTCGGCAGTCAGCTTCTCGAGCGCGGCCGATTCCGCCTCGGGGTCGCGGACTTCCGCCGGATCGAAGCCCATCTTCTCGGGCAGCCGCTGCGGAAGGCATTCGAACTTTTCGAGGCAGATGCGCGCATATTCCGCGCGGCGCGATTCCTGGGCTTCCGAGCGCGCCTGCGCACCGGCCCGCTGCTCGCGTGCCGATGCGGAAGATTCGGCCGCAGCAATGACTGCTGCCGCGGCGTGCGTGAGCGCAGCTTCGGCTTCGCGCTCGGCACCTGCCGCCTTCGAGACGACGGCGTCGCTTCCGGCGCTTTCCCGTTCGAGGCCAGCGATGCTGGAATCGAGCTGCTCGGGTTCTTGCTGAAGCTGCTCGCGCTCGTCGCGATGCTGGACCTGACGCTCGAGGGCCTGGCCAAGCCTCGCCTCCGCATCCTTCTGCCGCCGGTCCCATTCTGAGCCCTCGCGGATGGCAGCAGAATGGCGCTCCCGTGCGGCCGCCGCTTCGCGGGCGCGGGTGGCCGCCTCGGCGCGCTTGTCGGCGACCGCATTGCCGGCGCCGGCCGCGCGCTGACGCACGAGCTCCAGCTCGGCCTCCAACTCGGCCGGGTCGGCAAGCCCGCCAAGCGATGCTTCCGCCATTCCAACCGCTTCCGAGGCGGCCTTCGTCAGCGGATCGAGATCGCCGAGCCTTTGTTCGAGCGCGCTTCGCTGCGCCTGGGCCCGCTCGAGCGCGGCAGCGGCGCCGTCGATAGCGCGCTCCGCCTGTCGCATTTCGCGCTCGGCCAGCAGCGCCTGGGATCGGGCTTCCTCGGATTCCTGGCGCAAGCTGTCGAGCCGACCGACGGCGTTCGTCCGATCCGCTTCGCTCTTCGCCAGCCCGGCCTCGAGCTCCGGCAAGTGGCGCGCCAGCTCCGCCAGCCGATTCGCCCGGATCAGCCGCTCCGCGGCCGCCGCACCGGCGCCTTCGGCAACGAATCCGTCCCAGCGCCGCATCCGGCCATCGCGAGTGACGAGCCGCTGCCCGACCGCAAGCGGCTGTCCGATATCCTCCTCGGCGACCCCGACCTGGCGCAGCCGCCGGGCAAGCTCCGCCGGGGCCTTCGCCCGGTCGGCGAGGCATTCGAGCCCCGGTGCAAGCGCCGGATCGTCACCAGCGGAATCGCTTCCCTGCCAGCGCCGCGCGCCCTCGCTTCCGATTTGGGCATCGGCGTCATCGCCGAGCGCCGCCGCCAACGCCTGCTCGTAGCCGGGATCGGCGCGAAGGTTCGCTAGCGCCGATCCGCCGCTCTGCTGGAGCGCTCGTGACAGCGCATCATGTTCCGAGCGGGCGGCCGAGAGTGCCGCCCTGGCCGTAGCCAGAGCGCTCTCGGCCGAATCCCTCAAATCTGCCGCCGCGGATCGGTCGTCCTCTGCCTTCGCAAGCCGCTGTTCGGCCTCGGAGCGCGCATTCTCGGCGGCCTTGGCACGGACGATCGCCTCGTCGCGCTCCCGTTCGGTATCCGAGCCGTCCGAAAGCGCGGCCAGCTGCTGCTGCAGCTTCTCGCGCTCGCTTTGAACCCGAGCCGCGTGCGCCCTTGTCGATTCGAGCGCCGCTTCGGCGACCCGGCGTTCGGCGCGCATCGCCGCCTGGCGAGCGAGCAGGTCGGCAAGCGCCGCCTCTGCATCGCGGGACTTCGATTCAAGCTCGCCAAGTTCGCCTGCAATCCGGCCGCTTTCACTCTCTCCGCCCGACAGGCGCAGCTCGATCGCCGAGCGCTCCTCTTCGAGCGCAGCGATGGCCTTGGCGGCATCCTCCTTGAGCGCTCTCTCGCGGGCAATGTCCGTCCCGGTCGTGCCGTCCAGCCGTTCCAGTTCGGCTAGCCGCCGTGCGACGGTGTCCCGGCGCGCCCGCGCGGTTGCGAGCTGGTGAGCGATTTCGCTGCCGCGAGCCCGTGCGTCGCTGGCTGCCCGGCGGCACTCGGCGAGAAAGGTTTCCGCCTTTTCTTGCGCGCTCCGCGCCTGCTCGACTTCACCGCGAAGCCGCTCGACATCCTGCCCGGCCTCGGCCGCCTCGCGGCTCGCCTCCTCGGCGGCAGCATCGGCCTCCGACCAGCGCGCATGAACCAGCCGCGCTTCGACCGCGCGGATCCTGTCGGTCAATTGACGATAGCGCTCGGCCGCGCGCGCCTGCCGCCGGAGCGACGCCGCTCGCTGCTCCTGTTCATTCAGCAGCTCCGCGAGGCGGGCCAGGTTCGCTTCGGTTGCTCTCAGCTTCTGCTCGGCATCCTTGCGGCGCGCGTGAAGGCCCGAAATGCCCGCGGCCTCTTCGAGCAATAGCCGCCGTTCGGTCGGCTTCGCGGCGATGATCGAAGCGATCTTGCCCTGACTGACCAGCGCCGGCGAATGAGCGCCGGTGGCCGCGTCCGCGAACAGCAAGGCGACGTCCTTGGCGCGGACGTCGCGGCCGTCGATCCGATAGGCGGAACCGGCGCCGCGCTCGATCCTGCGCGTGACCTCGCCCTCCCCGGCGCCGCCTTCGTCATCGATCGCACGGTCGACCAGGATCGACACCTCGGCGAAGTCTCGGGCGGGACGCATTGCAGTCCCGGCGAAGATCACGTCTTCCATGCCGTCGCCGCGCAGCGACTTCGCGCTGCCCTCGCCCATCACCCAGCGAATCGCTTCGAGCAGGTTGGACTTGCCGCAGCCATTTGGCCCGACAACGCCGGTTAGTCCCGGCTCGATACGAAGCTCCGTCGGCTCGACGAAGCTCTTGAACCCGCTGAGCTTGAGCCGCCTGATTCTCAACGCGTCTTTCCCACCCCTTGCCGCCGGCTAGCCGCCGATCGCCTCGCGAATTTTCGGCTCGAGCGCCTCCCAGGTCGCCGCCTGGTCGACCATTTTGCCGTTGATCACGAACGTCGGCGTCCCGGGCATGTCCGGATAGCTGTTCGTCGCATCGCTGTTCATCTGCACGAGCTGGTCCACTTTCGCCTGGTTGGTCAGGCAGGTGGTGCTCTTCGCTGTCGGTACACCGCGCATCGCTCCCCACTGTTGCAGTCCAGCCGCCTTGGCGATCTCGAGAAACTGCTTGTCGGGGCCGAGATTGGTTAGAACCTGGATCTGCGCCTGCGGAATCTTCTGCAGCGCTGCAATCCAGGTCGGCTGATCCTTGTAGAGCGCCTCGGAAAGCGGGAAGAAGCTCTTGGCGCCATTGCAGCGCGCGATCAGCGACACCGCGATGTCGAACGGATCGCGGACATAATTGCGGAATTCATAGCTGACCTTGCCGGGCTTTACGTAGTTCTTGATCAGCACGGGCACGCCGGTTTCCTCGAACTCGCGGCAGTGCGGACAGGTCAGCGAGCCGAACTCGATCAGCTTCACCTTCGCATTGGGATTGCCCATCCTGAAGCCGCCGGCATTGGTCGCAACCACGACCTGGCTCCAGTCGCCGTTCGCAGGCGGCTTGACCGCCTCGGCACTGGCACTGGCGCCGGAATCCGCGGTCGCGGCTTTATTGCCCTTTTCGGCGTTGCACGCGCCGCTCGCGAGAATGGCGGCGGCGGCGAGGAGATAATAGCTGGGCTTCATCTACTGATTCACTCCGTTGATTGGGCCAGTGACTGGAATTGTACTCGCTTGCGGCGACTCGACCTGCGCCGGGCCTTCGCTCGCTTCGATGCATGCCGCAAGAGCCTCCAGGCAAGCGCGCAGCTCCGGATCGGCGATTTCGCGCAAGCCTTCTCCAATCTCCTTCGGAACGGCGCGAAGCTGCGGCCGCTTCGGCGCGTCCGGACGCTCCAATGGAGCGCCCTGCCTGAACGAAAGCTTTGCAACCGCCGAGTAGCCGAAGAAGCGGTTGACCCGCTCGACGATCACCGGCGCCAGGTGCTGCATCAGCGGCGCATGCGCGCCCTGGACGATGATATTCAGGATTCCGCCCGATTTCTTTCCAGCGGGAAAGCGGATCGATTCCGGCGACGACACTCTTGCATAGCGCTCGCCGACAATCTCTGCCCAGCGGCTCACAACGGACGCCTGCATGAAGCCGAACCGACGGAATGCAAGCCCGCCGACGTTGCCGATCAGCTCTCCGGCGGCGCGCGCGCGGCCATGCCTCGGAGCGTCCGGATTGCGCTTTTTTCCCACCCGTATCTTCGCCATTGGGCGGGAGCATGCCATAGGCAGACCATGCAAGCCAATGTCGCGGAGCGGCTGCTTCAACATTATGTGGATAAGTGCCGGGCGCTTCCGTGGCGTTCGCCACCCGGGTCGCCCCCTCCCGATCCCTATCGCGTGTGGCTGAGCGAGGTCATGCTCCAGCAGACGACGGTCGCAGCAGTCGCGCCGCGGTTCCGGCGATTCCTCGACCGCTGGCCAACGATCGCGGATCTCGCCGCCGCGAGCGATGAGGACGTGCTCTCCGAATGGGCGGGACTGGGCTATTATGCGCGAGCCCGGAACCTCATCGCCTGCGCCCGTGAAATCGCGGCTCGAGGTATCTTCCCGGACAGCGAGGCCGAGCTTCGAAAGCTGCCCGGAATCGGCGACTATACCGCTGCGGCGATCGCTGCGATCGCGTTCGGAAAACACGCCGTGGTGATCGACGCAAATGTCGAGCGGATCGCCGCTCGACTTTATGGATTGCGGAACCCGACGCAGTCGCAAATTCGCGACGCAGTGGCGGCGATCGCTCCCATGGAACGCGCCGGCGATTTCGCCCAGGCGATGATGGATCTTGGAGCGACGATCTGCCGGCCGCGCGATCCGCGCTGCGGCGACTGTCCGCTGAGCGCGAGCTGCGCCGCCTTTGCGAGCGGGACACCGGAGCGGTTCCCGCAGCCGAAGCCAAGGCAGGCGAAGCCGGTGCGCCACGGAATTGCGCAGTGGGTCGAGCGCGACGGCTGCGTCTGCCTGGTCCGCCGCCCGCCCAACGGCCTGCTTGGCGGAATGGCAGCGCTCCCCGGTGGAGACTGGACTGGCGAGGCACCGCGCATCGATGCTCCGATTCTCGCGCATTTACGCCACGTCTTCACGCATTTCTCGCTGGAGCTGTCGCTGGTCGCAGCCGATCGCCCGCCGGCCGATGGCTGGTGGCAGCCGATCGAGACCTTAAGCGAAGCCGGGCTGCCCAGCCTCTACCGTCGAGCTGTCGATGCAATTCTCGCCTCCAGGATGGGACTTGCAGCCTAGGCCGTTCTTTTCCGGCCCTGGGCTCGACCGGGCAGACGCGCTGCGCGCCGACTCGGACGCGTTGCGGGCGCTCGCCGAAAGCCCGCTCGCACGAGAATTGGTCTGGAAGGACGATCTTCCCGAAATCGGCGGCAGCGGCGAGCTTGTCTGGAGCGTGCCCCGCGACCCAGCGCTGTTCCTCGGACTCGATGGCGAATCGCCGCGCTTCTCGGCATTGCGGCGCGATGTAGGGGATGCCCGCGCCGCGTTCGCAGTTCTGGCCGGGCTGAGCCCGCGCGATGCGCCTTTGTTCGCCGCCGCATTGAGCCTGACCAGATGGCATTCGCGGCACCTTTTCTGTGCCAATTGCGGCAAGGAAACCGGACTGGTCCGGGGCGGCTGGTCGAGACGCTGTTCGGGCTGCACCGCGGAGCATTACCCACGCGTCGACCCAGTCGTGATCATGCTCGCCGAACATGAAGGCGATCTCCTGCTCGGCCGCCAATATCATTATCCGCCCGGACGCTATTCGGCGCTCGCCGGATTCGTCGAGGTCGGCGAAACGATCGAGGATGCGGTCGCTCGCGAACTGCGCGAAGAAGCAGGGATCGAAGTCGCCGACGTCACCTATGTCGCAAGTCAGCCGTGGCCGTTTCCCTCGTCGTTGATGGTCGGCTGTACCGCCCGAGCGCTCGGCCCCTCGCTGACGATCGATCGCTCGGAGTTGGAGGACGCGCGCTGGTTCAACCGCGACGAGGTCGCCCGCGCGCTTGCCGGCTCTGCCGAGGCGCGGTTCCAGGTGCCGCCGCCGCATACGATCGCTCGAACTTTGCTGGAGCGGTGGCTCGCCGCTTGAACAAGCCGGGAGGGACCCTTAAAGGCGAGCCAAATCACGCTTTCGGCGACCGCCGCAGGGGATTCCATGGACGACCGTTTTAATACCATCGCAGGCTGGGTGCTGTTTGCCGGAATCGTTGCCCTCGGCTCGTCGATCGTTGCCAGCGAGACCTTTCATTCCGAGCGGCCGAAAACGATGGGTTATCCGATCGAGGGCGTCCAGGAAGAAGGCGCCGGGGCCGCCGAGGCCGAGAAGCCGATCGAATTCTATCTCGCCAGCGCCGATCCGACCAAGGGCGCGGAAGTCTTCAAGAAGTGCGCCGCCTGCCACAATGCCGACAACGGCGGCGCCAACCAGGTCGGCCCCAACCTGTGGAGCGTGCTCGGCGCGCCGATAGGTCAGGGCCGGGGGTTTGCATTTACGGATGCGCTTTCGAAAGTTGGCGGCACCTGGAACTGGGACAATCTCAGCAAGTGGCTGACCAGTCCGCGAACCTTCGCTCCCGGCACGAAAATGACCTTCGCGGGCTTGAGCAAACCGGAGGACCGGGCGAACGTGATCGCCTTCCTCAACCAGCACAGCAACGCCCCCCTGCCAATGCCGTCCCCGCCAGCGGCTCCCCCGGGAAGCCCGACAGCCGGTGGCGACGCCGGCAAAGCGGCTGCAGCGACTCCCGGAAACGTTCCGGGGCAGAAGGCGCAGAAGGAGCCGGTGCCGGCACAGCCTGGCGCAAAGGGCGGCGGCGAGGCGGCTGCTCCAAAGACTCCGTAGGGCGCGGGGGTGCGCAGCAAGGCCGCCACGCCCGCTGCTTATCTAGCCGAGCTTGATCCCGACCGCGCCGCCGAGCTCCGCCCTGTCTACGACGCGATCAAACAAGCTCTTCCCGATGGTTATGATGAGCGCATGGCGTCCGGCATGATCACTTGGGAGGTGCCGATCATTCTCAGCGGCCCGACCTACAATGGCCAACCGCTGATGTTCGCCGCGCTTGCAGCGCAAAAGAGGCACAACGCACTTCATCTCATGTGCGTTTATGCATGTGACGAGCGCAGAGCGCAGCTTCGTCAGGGGTTCGCGGATGCCGGCAAAAAGCTCGACATGGGAAAGAGCTGCATCCGGTTCAAACGCTCCGGCGACCTCGCACTCAACGTGATTGCACAAATGATCGGATCGATTCCTCCGGACCGCTACGTTGCCTCGGTCAATGCCGCGCCAGTGCGCTGAGACTCATTCCGGCGGAGCAGTCTGCACCCGCGGAGGCTCCGGGTTGCGCTCGTAATAGCGGGTCACGAACTCCCAGGCTTCGTCGGCATCCTCGCTCCAGTGGATGAGATCGAGATCGTGCGGAGCGATCACGCCCTCGTCGGCAAGAGCACGGAAGTTCACCACGCCGTCCCAGAATTCGCGTCCGAACAGGAGAACGGGGAGCGGTCGGACCTTTCCGGTCTGGATCAGGGTCAGCAGCTCGAACAGCTCGTCGCAGGTGCCGAATCCGCCCGGGAACACCGCGACGGCGCGCGCCCGGATCAGGAAGTGCATCTTTCGAAGCGCGAAATAGTGGAACTGGAAGCTCAGCTCGGGGGTGACATAGCTGTTGGGAAGCTGCTCGTGCGGTAGCACGATGTTGAGACCGATTGTGTCCTTCCCCTCCTCCCACGCGCCGCGGTTGGCGCCCTCCATGATCGAAGGGCCGCCGCCCGAACAAACGACGAAATGGCGCATCCCGTCCTCGTCATATTCATGGCGGCTGGCGAGCCGCGCCAGCTTGCGCGCGACCTCGTAATACGGCGCCTTCGCCTTCAGCCGCTCGGCGACGCGGCGCTGCTCGTCGTTGGTCGCGGCCGCGATTAGAGCGTCGGCCTTTGACGGCTCCGGAATCCGTGCCGAACCGTAGAAGACGAAGGTCGAGGCGATCTTCGCTTCCTGGAGGAACAACTCGGGCTTCAGCAGTTCGAGCTGGAAGCGGACCGGTCGGAGGTCCTCGCGGAGGAGGAAATCCATGTCCTGGAAGGCGAGCTTGTAGGCCTCGCTCTCGGTCTGCGGGATAGAGGGGACGTGCCGCGCCGCATGGGCTTCGACCTTCGAGGTTGGGAAAATACGTTTGGGCGGTGTGCTGTCGGCCATTTGCCGAAGCCTCTAGCCGAGGACGATTACAAGCCCAAGTGGCGGCTCAATACACCCGCGCCATGGGCTTGATGTACTCGACGTCGTCGGTCAGCGTGAAGTCGTGGACCGGCCGGTAGTCGATCTTCACTTCGCCGCCCTTGCCGCCCCAGCCGTCGAACCAGGCGACGGTGTGCTTCATCCAGTTCTTGTCGTCGCGCTTGGGATAATCCTCGTGCATATGCGCGCCGCGGCTCTCCTTGCGGTTTTCCGCGCAGTGCATTGTCACCACCGCCTGGGCGATCAGATTGTCGAGCTCCAGGGTTTCGACGAGGTCGCTGTTCCAGATCAGGCTGCGGTCCGTCACCGAAATGTCGGTCATCCGGCGATAGTCCGCATCGATCTTGGTGACACCTTCGGCAAGCGTGCGCTCGGTCCGGAACACGGCGGCATCGGCCTGCATGGTGCGCTGCATCTGCTCGCGGATTTGCGCGGTCGGGCTGCCGCCGTCGGCGTAGCGGAAATGGTCGAGCCGCTGGAGCGCGAAATCGGCCGAATCCTTCGGCAGCGGCTCCTGAAGCACCTGCGGCTTCAGCGTTTCGCCGAGCCGCATTCCGGCCGCCCGCCCGAACACGACCAGGTCGATCAGGCTGTTGGAGCCGAGGCGGTTGGCGCCGTGGACCGACACGCAGGCCGCCTCGCCGACGGCGAACAGACCCGGCACGACCGAGTCGGGATCGCCGTCGCGGATCGTCACTACTTCGCCGTGATAATTGGTCGGGATTCCGCCCATCGAATAATGGACGGTCGGCGCCACGGGAATCGGCTGCCTCGTCAGATCGACGCCGGCGAAAGTCTTCGCAGTCTCGGTAATCCCCGGAAGCCGCTCGGCCAGGATCTTCGGGTCGATATGGTCGAGGTGAAGGAAGATATGATCCTTGTGCTCGCCGACCCCGCGGCCTTCGCGGATTTCCATCGCCTCGGCGCGAGACACGACGTCGCGGCTTGCGAGGTCCTTGGCGTGCGGGGCGTAGCGCTCCATGAAGCGCTCGCCGTCGGAATTGGTGAGATAGCCGCCCTCGCCGCGGGCGCCCTCGGTGATGAGGACTCCGACTCCATAGACACCGGTCGGGTGAAACTGGACGAATTCCATGTCCTGGAGGGGCAAGCCGGCGCGAAGCACCATTCCGTTGCCGTCGCCAGTGCAGGTGTGGGCTGAGGTCGCGGTAAAATAGATCCGGCCGTAGCCGCCCGTCGCGAGAACGACCGCCTGTGCCCGGAAGCGGTGGATCGACCCATCCTCGAGGTTCAGCGCGATGAGGCCGCGGCAGGCCCCGTTCTCCATGATCAGGTCGATCGCGAAATATTCGATGAAGAAATCGGCGTCGTGCTTGAGGCTCTGCGAATAGAGCGTGTGGAGCATCGCGTGGCCGGTGCGGTCGGCGGCG
>Ga0207657_10001748_pt1 | contig 23427 bp, 21 predicted proteins | sample KBSC33metaG_FD_184316 | JGI IMG/M metagenome (GOLD analysis project Ga0207657, IMG submission 184316) | Corn rhizosphere microbial communities from Kellogg Biological Station, Michigan, USA - KBS C3-3 metaG (SPAdes) (version 2) | ecosystem: Host-associated > Plants > Roots > Rhizosphere > Soil ... | reverse complement strand
CTTCAGTGCGTGGGGCGTCTGGGTGGGGGTCGCTATTGCCGCGATCTGGCAGCGAGCGCGCACGGGCGGAGCACTGTTGGCGCTGGCGGCATTCCCGCTGATCGGAAACTGGAGCGCGGCGTCGCGCCGGAACGATACGGTGGCGCGCGATTGGGCTGTCGACATTCTCAACTCGGTCGAGCCGTACGGTGTGATCGTGACTGGCGGCGACAACGATACGTTTCCGCTCTGGTACGCACAGTACGTCGAAGGCGTGCGGCCAGATGTTACGGTAATCATCGACCAGTATCTCCAGATGGATTGGTTCGTGGAGCAATTACTGCGCGCGCCCATTCACAAGTACGATGCCGCCGCTGGTCCGGCGATGTATCGAACCGGGCACTGGCCAGTTCCAGCACATGCTGTATTTCGCATGACTGCGGCGCAGGCTGATTCCGTTCCCGACATCATGGAGCTGCGCGAGCCTCAGTTGCTCAAGAGCGGAGCAATCGAGGGACGCATTGCAGCGGGTTATCTGGAGCGCAAGGACGTCTTCGTCCTGCGTCTCATCACGGACGCGCTCCCCGAACGGCCGGTGTATTTCACGATGGGCTCGCCATACCCGAAACAGTTTGGCCTGCAGCGCTACATACTCGGCGAGGGGCTCGTTCAGAAGTTGATGCCGACTCCGGTGTCGGATTCCGCCGGACCGACACTGGACACGCGCGGGACCGATGCACTATGGCGCATCTATCGGGGACCGGCGGCGATAGTGCGTCGGGGCGACTGGATAGACAGACCGTCGTTGCCCACGCCTGTCGATTACACGCTCGTCGGGCTCAATCTCAGCGATGCGCTGGAGCACCAGGGCGATAGTGCGCGCGCACGCGCGGTGCGCAACGATGCGATCGCGGTGATAAAAGCGGCGCGGATGGAAGACATCTTCGGGATGACGAAGACGCCCTAGGGTCCGACGTGCATGTACTTCGCGTCGTAGCGCGCGATGGAATCAACGATCACCTGCTTTGCCGACTCGCTTCCCTCCCATCCCTTGATCTCGACGCGACGACCTTCGAGATCCTTGTAGATGAGGAAGAAATGCTCGATCTCCTTCAGATATGCCTGAGGGAAGCGCGCGATGTCGTAATACTCCTCGTAACGGGGGTCATGCCACGGCACGGCAAATATCTTGTCATCCGGCTCACCGCGATCCAGCATCTTCAGAACCCCGATTGGCCGGACATCGATGAGGCATCCCGTAAAAGTCGGCTGATCGACCTGAACGAGAACATCCAGCGGATCGCCATCCTCGTGAAGCGTGCGCGGGATCAGACCGTATTCACCGGGATAGGAAACCGCCGAGTACAGGACGCGATCGAGACGGAAGAGCCCGGTATCCTTGTCGAGCTCGTACTTGTTGCGGCTGCCAGTGGGTATTTCTACGACCGCGGTGACCTGCACGGGAGGATTGCTTCCGGGCGGGAGATCGTGCCATGAATGAATCATGGTCCAAAGATAACATGCGGCCGGAGGCTCTCGGCTGCGTATCCGGGACTACGGCGCAGTCGCCGTCGCTTCCCCCAGGGTCGTCTCCGTGACCGTGCGAGCGATGCGATAATCGCGGCCCCGAATCAGCACGAGCAAGCTCGGCACCATGTACAGGGTGATCGGAGTGGAGAGCGCCAGCCCTCCGATTACCGCGAGCGCCAGCGGCCGCTGCAGCTCGCTCCCCGCCCCGAGCCCCAATGCGAGCGGGAGCAACCCGAACAACGTGCAGAGCGTGGTCATGAGAATGGGGCGCAGACGCGTACGCGCGGCGTCACGCAATCCGATCTCGAGCGGGACGTCGTCATGCACCATCCGATAACGCGTGAAGTCGAGGAGTATGATTCCATTCTTCACGATCAGCCCCACCAGCAGAATGAGACCCATGAACGAGGATACGTTCAGCTGTGTGCCCGTAATCAACAGCAGTACCACTGCGCCGACGAACGAGATCGGCGCCACCACGAGGACTACGAGCGGCTCCACAAACGACTGGAACTGCACCACCATGACAGCTGTGACGCTGAGCGCGGCGAGCAGCAGTACGAGGAGCAATGCGTGAAAGGCCTCCTGCTGACCTGCGTACTGACCGCCCAGCTCCACGCGGATGCCCGCTGGGGGCGGATGTGCCGCGAGAACACGCTTGACATCTGTCATCACGCCACTCAACGCGCGACCGCTGACGTCGCTCGTGATCGCAATCATCTGCTGCTGATTCTCCCGATCCAGCTCCGCGCGCGTCTCCGTCGGCGTGAGTGTAGCAACGGCGGATAACGGAACGGCGCTACGTGTAGCCGTTGATACGAGTGGGAGGTCTCCAAGCTTGTTTGCGTCGAACCGGACCGCGTCTGGCGCGCGCACACGAACGCCGATCGCACGGTCGGCGGCACGTACCTCGCCGGCGGGCACACCCAGCAGCGCCCCTTGCACGACGTCACCGACACCGGTAGGCGTGAGTCCCGCGCGCGCCGACTCCGCCGAACCGACATGCAGCAATATCTCCGCGCTGGGTTCGCTCACGCCATTGAACAGATCCTCGACTCCGGGGACCTTGCCGAGCGGATCGCTGATAGAGCGGGCGTAGGTCTCGAGCTGATTCAGGTCGTCCCCGAACAGCTTGATCTCGACCGGACGCGCGGCACCGGCGAGATCGTTGATGACATCCGACAGGATCTGGACAAACTCGATATGCAACCGGGGCACGGCAGTGGCGATCTTGCCGCGAACGTCATCCATCACCTCGAAGATGCTCCGCGACCGCTTGGATTCGGGAACGAGGCGCGCCACGAGATCGCCAACGTTCTGCTGCGTCGCGAACAGGCCGAGCTCGGCGCCGGTTCGGCGGGAGGTACCTGATATCTCGGGCGTCTGCGCGAGAATCTTCTCCGCGATGTGAACCTCGCGATCGGTTTCCGACAGCGCCGTTCCGCCGGGCGTGAAGTAGTCGAGTACGAAAGCGCCCTCGTCCATCTCCGGCAGGAACCCGGTCCCTGTGAAGCGTGCGGCGACCACACCGAGAATCACGAGCAAGACCGCGCCTCCGATCATTATCCAGACATGACGCAGTACGCTGACGAGCGACCGTTCATAAATGTCCGCAAGCGAATCGAGTCCACGGCCGATGTGGTGCAGTATGCCGCTCTTTTTCACACCAGGCTGCTCAACCGAGGCGTCGCTCGCACGCACGAACTGCTCGCTGAGCAAGGGTATGAGCGTGATGGCGAGAAACAGCGATACGATCACGGCTATCGTGAGCGTAATTGAAAGCGCCTTGAAGAACTGCCCAACGACTCCCGTGAGCAGGCCAAGTGGTAGAAACACAACTACAGTGGTGATCGTGGAAGTCGTGACCGGCAGGATCAGTTCCTGAAGCGCATCACGGATGGCGAGGTGCCTGTCCGGTGTGAATGACAGGTGTCGCGCTATGTTCTCGGTGATTACCACCGCATCATCGATGACGAGACCTACAGCGATGGCCATCGCGCCCAGCGTCATCAAATTGAACGTCTGCCCGATCATGGACATGACGAACACCGTGATCGCCATCGTAAGCGGGATGGCGGTCGCACTCACGGCAGTAATGCGTCCATGCCGGAGGAATGCGAAGAGCACTATTATCGCCAGAACGGCACCGATGATCATCGCGTCGCGTACGGATGTCACCGCCTCGCGAACCAGTGCGGCCTGATCGTACACAGGCTTGAGAATCACGCCAGGTGGAAGAGTCTTCCGGATCGTCGCGGCGATCGAAGCAACGCTATCCGCGATGTCGACCGTGTTCCCACCTGGTTGTCGCGTGATGTTCAGCAATGCGGCTGGCCTGCCATCGCCCCGCACGAGCATCACCTGATCCTCCGCGCCCATCTGTACCGTTGCAACGTCGCGCACGTGCAGGCCGTTGGATAGAACAACGGCTCCGACGTCGGCGACGGAGTGGGCTTCCTGATCCGTTACGATCAGATACTGCTTGTAGTCGCGTGCAGCGCGTCCTACCGCTGCCGGCGAGATCGCATTCTGAATCGCCGTCGCGAGATCGTTGTACGTGAGTCCTTGCGCGGCAAGCGTCGATGGATCGGCTACGACTTCGATCTCCCGGATGCTGCTTCCCTGCACGTCCACCCGCCCCACACCCGGAACGCGGGATATTATCGGCCGGATCTGGTAACGCGCGATGTCGTACAGTGTCGACGGATCGGTGCCCTCCAGATTGTACGATAGAATCGGGAACAGCGACGGCGTGAGACGCGCGACTTCGACGTTCACGTCGCTGGGCAGCGTATTACGTATCTGGCTCACGCGCGTCTGTGCCAGCTGCAGTGCGGACTGCATATCTGTAGCCGGCGTGAACGTCACGGATATCTCAGCGGCGCCGCGAATGGATTTGGACGTCACACGAGTGACACCCGGCACCGTGCTCACCGCCTCCTCCAACGGACGCGTGACCGAGAACTCCACCTGCCGGGCGCCAAGCGACGAACCCTCGGCAACGATCGTGATACGCGGAAAGAGCAATTCCGGATAGATCGCGGATGGCAGCGAGCGAGCCAACCAGACACCGCCTACACTGAGCAGTACGACGACCAGATATATGACGCGTCGCTGCGCTGCGAGGATGTCAAAAAGGCGCACTGGTCGCTACCGCCTCGGGACAGAGACTTTACTGCTGTCTTCGAGGCCGTACGCGCCGGTAGTCACGACCGTCTGACCCACGACGAGTCCCTTGGTGATCTGCACGAGCGAGTCGCCGCGTGTGCCGATTTCTACCGGCGTCGCATATGCGATCCCCTTTTTCACTACGTAAACCTTGAACCCGGTGCTATCAGGAACGAGTGCGTCGGATGGAATGGACAGCGCGCTCGTGGAACCGGTGACTGCGATCTTGCCGGAAAGAGTTTCACCGAGCCTGAGCGGGCGTGTCGATGATGCAACGTGTACTCTCACCGGTACGGCGCGTGTGGCCGAGTCGATCGCAGCGCCTACCGCGATGACGGAACCGCGGGCCACAACTGGCGCCGAAGGGATGTCGCTATCCGCGAAGCTGACAGCGGCGCCGCGACGTACGGATCCCGCATCGACAGGCGACAGTTGCAGGAGAACCTGCAGCGCGCTGGGATCCGCAATTGCGACGAGTACCTGGGCCGGATCCGCGGACGCACCAGTGACGGCATTCATCTTCGTGACCACGCCTGAGATCGGAGATCGCAGCGTGGATAGCGCATACGTGCGATGCGCACCGACCGCGGCAGCTTTCGCCTGAGCGAGATCGGCGCTCGCCTGATCAACCGTCTTGCGTGGCACGATTCCCTGTTGCGCAAGCTGTGAAGCGCGGTCATAGGCGCTCTGCGCCGCGGCCAGCGCTGCGTCAGCGCCGGCCGAGGCAGCCCGTAAGGTGGCAGCATCGAGTTCGACCAGTGCTTCACCGGACTTCACATTCTGTCCGGCCGTCACCAGTACGCGAGCAATCCGCGATGGAGCAGGCGCACTCAGCTCGGCGTATCCCGTCGGGCTGGATACAACTGTGCCAACGGCCCGAACCGTCGGAGTGAACGCAGCGGTCGTTACCTGCGCCGTCTCGACAGTGACGACCGGAGTCACATCGGCTTCACCGGCGTTATCAGACTTGCCACATGCGGAGAGCGCGGACAGCACTCCGAGTGCGAGCAGCAGTCGACGATCCATCATTGGGTGACTCCGTTTGCGGTGAGTACGCGAACCAGCGCCGAGGCGACGTTTGCAGCCACGAGGTCCGTGACGTACTGTGCCTGTGCGTCGTGCTGAGCTCGCCTCGTTTCGAGAATGTCGCCGATCGCCATCTCTCCCGCAGTAAATGCGCGTTCCGCCATCGATACGTTCCGGGTAGCTGCATCCATGATCGTGCGATCGCGTCCGATGCGCGACTCCGCGACCGACTGTGTACGATATGCCCGAGCGAGCTCCGTGGCTGCGTTCAGCCGTGCGATCGCCAGCTCCGCCTTGGCTCGTGTAACATCGGCGTGCGCAGCTTCGATCGCGCCGCCGTTGCGGTTGAAGAACGGAATCGGAAGAGCGACGCCGACCGTTGGCAGCAATCCCTTCTCCGCACCGGAGGGATCCTTCGCATCCGCTCCGAATTGAATCGACGGCACGCCGAACACGCTGCGACGCTGGAAGATAAGAGTCTGCTGCGCGGACGTAACCGCGGCACTTGCCGCGGCAACCGTAGGCGTTGCAGTCACGTCCGCGACCGCTGGCGCGATCCGGATCGACGGGGCCGCAAGAGAGTCGCGCAACGTAACGACGACCGTATCGCCACGAAGCCCCATTGCCGCCTGCAACTCGAGTCTGGTATCTATGGCTTCGAGAGAGTCGGCATTCGCTGCGTTCGCCGCCTGCGCTGCCGATACTTCCGCGAGGTTCACGTCCAGGTCGCTCGCATCACCGGCATCTCTACGCGTCTTCGTGTCGCTCAACAGCTTGGCCGCGTCAACCGCAGTCGCGTGCGACAGCGCAGCGCGAAGCTCCGCACCCTGCGCCGTCGTGTACATCGTATCGACGTTCAGCTCTATTGCGGCGCGTGCGGCAAGAAAACCGAATCGTGCGCTGGTGCGAGCCGCTTCAGCCGCCCGAACGCGCGCGCCGCGAATTCCAGGCAGGTCCAGCGGAACGTCGAACGAAAAGTGGTTCTGCGGTGCATCCTTCGAGTAGGACATCGTCAGCGAAGGATTCGGATACTCGCGCGCCGATCTGAGCCGCGCGGCCGCCGCGAGCGTATCCGCGCTTATCGCGTTCACCAGCACGGACCTGCCGAGCGCTGCCTGAATCGCCTCTGAACGGCTCAGCGGCTGTTGGGCGCGAAGGACGGGAACGACGCTCAGGATCGCGAGCGCGCCCGCACACCAGAGGGTGCGGGCGCTCTGCATTGACCTGACGGCACATGTAATGGTCGTCACGCGGTCAAGCTAGTCGGTTTCACCTGTCACGGACATTACACCCACGAGCGCCGCCCGGCGACTATCGTGCGCGCCGCCATTCCAGTCCGGAGACGCGCGCGGTTCCGGGATAGGGAGTGGTTTCCCCCTTTATCGCCTTCCAGAGGATGCGGTTGAAGCTGTTTTCGTCGGCTCTGTCTTCCTCGGAGAGATCGAGCCGCGCGGACGCGGACGCTCCGACCGTCGCTCTCGTATTCTTCTCGTTCAGATCGACGCCTGGTACAATCGCGACGTACGGCGTGAGATCGGGCTTCGATGTCCATATGTCACGCAGTGGCCGACCGTAGAAATCGAACTGCGACAGCGATCCGGTGTGGAGGATCTCGCTCATCGTGGCGATGACATCGGTGGTGTTGGTCCAGCGATGAATTACACCGCCTCGATTGTACGCCGATATGACAAAGGCTGGCGCGCGATGCGAGTCCACGTGATCCGGACCATTCTGCGCGTCATCCTCGACGACAAAGACGACGGTGTTCTTCCAGAACGGAGAACGCGACACCGCCTCGACCATGCGGCCCAGCGCAAGATCGTTGTCGGCCATGAAGGCGCGCGGAGTGCGGGAGCCGGCCCTGGTCGCGGCCGTATGATCGTCGGGCAACCGGACGATCTCCAGCTGCGGCATCTCACCACTCTTCACGTATCCCGCGAATTCCCTGAGCCAGACATCCATGCGGGCCTGATCCATGAGATCCAGATCGAAACCGGGATAGTCCGGATTGGTGTGGGTGGCTAGAAACGGCTTGTCGCCCACGTACACAGAGCGACCGTCGACCGTACGACGCACGACGAACTCGCCGTAGTTGCGCAGCGTGATGTTGGCGCGCTGCGCCATGTCCCAGAGGTATCCGTGCGCTGGCTCGCTCGCGTCATCTGCATCAGGGTCCGTCCCCGAGCCATTGCGATTCGTCCCTTCGTAGTCATAGCTACGGCCGCGGCCCGAGTAATTGCTGGTGACTGTCTTTTCCAGGTAGTCCGTTGCGTACGCGGCGGTCGACCAGTTGTGGCCGTCGGCGCTCACCTCCGCGTTCGTGAAGAATCGATCGAAATCACCAAATCGCTCGGCCAGCGCGTGATGGTTGGGCGTCACCTTCCGCGGGAAGAATACGAGTGAAGTGTCCCCATCGCCGATCGGCAGATCACCCAGCACCTGATCGTAAGTGCGATTCTCCTTGATCACGTAGATCACGTGCTCGAAGGGCGGATACATCGTGGAGGTGCCTGTGTGCGACCTCGCATCCCAGCCTTGCGCACGTGCAACCCGCGCCGAAAACGGCGCCAGCGTTGCCGAATCGGCGCGAGCCAGCGTCAGCGTCATCAGCGAGCCGGACGTCTGCCCGAGCGTATATGCATGGGATCCCTTTGGCGCCGCATGATGCGGATCCGGGCCGTCCGGATTGGGCGCCGTGCCATGACCCTTCCCACTCAACACCATGAGCGTGTCCTGCGCGACGTAGACCGCCGTGGGATACCAATCCACAGGAATGCGCCCAACCAGCCGATCCGCACCGTGCGCCGCCGCGACACCAGCCACCTCTGCGCTCAGGTCGAATATTGCAACGGCGTTGTCATCTGCCTCGGCCACGAACAGTCTTGTCCCGTCGCTCGAAAGCGCAAGCGCATTCGGTGTGCTCCCCTCCGCGGGCCCCGTGGGCGGCGGATCGAGCAAATGCGTTATCACCTTACGGCTCTTCGTATCGAGTACCGAGATGCGATCGGTACTCCCGGACGCAACGAACAGGCGCGAGCCATCGGCATTCAGCTGCAGCGCCGACGGGTGGCGACCGACCACGATGCGTCCGGCGTCCTCGAGCGACGTCGAGCCATTGGGCTGAAACACGGACACCGTATTCCCGCCCCACGCCGATACGTACACGGTGCCGTCAGCGGCGACGACAACGCCGTATGGATAGCGTTCGGTCGCGAGCCGCTGCACAACGTGCCCGCTCGCGAGGTCGATTACCGCCAACGAGTCCGCCAGGTTCTCCGCCACATACAACAATCGTCCGTCGCGTGACGGCGCGAGTCCCGCGGGATACCGCGTGCCGCCTCTCCGCGGCGACTTGACCGCGAGGACCAGGCTGTCAGTCAACGACGCGTTGCCATCGTGCCACGCGTAGCGATACACCACGTCCTGATTTCCGCCCGATACATACAGCGTTTTCCCGTCGGGTGAAAACGCAACGCCTATGAACGCTGCCGCTTGCGACACGGTCTGCACGACCCTGCCGGAAGCCCGATCGACAACCTGAAATCCCTGCTCTCGCCATCCGTTGAGGAGCACGACAACTCTGTCGCCAGCTGGCGATAATGTCATTGCCAGGGGCATGGATCCGAGTGATACGGACGCGGCTGCGGGATCGAGCCGAACCCCCGTGGGAAGAACTGTCTGTCCCTCCGGTATTCCCGCGTTACCCGACGACGGCGGAGAGCTCGCGCTCGGTGAGCGACATGACGAGAGCGCCAATGCAAATGCGCTGGCCTTGACCACAGCCCCCAACCCGATCCGTCTGCGACTGCCGACTGCGTTGAACGCGAAGGTGTGCTGCAAGTTCTCGCCCGCGTGAGGGTTCAACTCAAGGTGTCTTGTCTGGCGGTACCGAATTTCGAGCGTATTGCCTCGATCAGCAAGTCGGCGTTTGGCTTGGCCGGCGTGATCGTGACGTCGATTCCAGCATCTCGCAGGACCTGAGCCGTCGCATCGTCGTACGCTGCCGCAGGAACCGAACTTATGACATGCTCTCCAGCGGCGCGAACATACTCCTCCGCAGCCGCCGGTGACATCGCGACCACGAGGCTCGAGTGATGCTCCCCAAGCACTCTGCGCAACCGCGCATACGTCTTCTCGTTTGGCACTTCGCGATACACCGCGAGCGATGTGACCGTGGCGCCAGCTTGCTCGAGGTCCCGCGCGAATGGCTCGGCCGTAGTATCATCCGCGACATACAGCATTGACGCACCCGGAATATCGGATCGTTCCGACAGCGCGTCGGTCAGCGCTACGGGATCGAAGCGATCCTGGACAACGTCGACTGTGATGCCGCGATCCAGCAACGCAGCAGCAGTGGCAGGCTCGACACACGCTACCTTCGCGTTCGAGAGAGACCGCGTGTCCTTGCCGCCGAGAATCAGATGCTCCCAGAATATGTTCACCGCGTCAGGACTGGCGAACACGAGCCATTCGTAATCGGCGATTCGCTCGATCTCCTCACGCAGCTGAGTCAGATCGAGTCGTGTGATACGCGGCAGAGGGATCTCGATTACCGCAGCACCAAGCTCGTTGAGACGATCCGCAACTGCGTGTGAACCGTAACGTGATCTCGCGAAGGCGATTCTCACGCCGAACAGCGGACGATTGTCGAACCACGCGAGCTCGTCTCGCAACAGCACTGTCCATCCGATCACGACGGTCACGGAACGCAGCAATCCAGCGCGCGCGATCTCATCCGAGATCGTGCCCAGCGTCGCGATGATGACGCGCTGTGACGCACGGCCGGCGTGAACTATTGCGGCTGCCGGAATCTCGCCAGGAACGCCAGCTACTGCGAAACCAGTGATTATCGCCGGAAGAACCGCGGTTGCATCACTCACGACTACCGTCGCCCCGATCTTCGCGATTGCGGCCCAATCGGTATCGGCACCACCGCGTGCGGCGGTTCGACCGCTCGCGTAGATGGTCGCCGACGTCATTGTCGGCGACAACAGTGGAATCCCGGAATACGTTGCAACAGCGTTTCCGACCGGCACGCCAGGAATGATCTCGAATTCGACGCTCGCATCGTGAAGCGCCGTGACAAGCTCGCTGCCGCTGCCGAGCGCGAGCGGGTCACCATGCACGAGATACACAACGCGCATCTCCTGACGCGCGAGAGTGACGAGCAGTTGTGCTACGTCAGCGGACGACGGGCGCCCGCCCTTCGCGCGCGATCCCACGTAATAGCGCTCGGGACCGCCAGCGACGCCACCGGGAATGAGCTTGCGCTGGGCGCGACGGTCATATACGACAGCGTCGGCCGTGGCGAGCAATTCCCTGCCTCGCACGGTGAGCAAACCCGGAAGATCGGGGCCTGCTCCAACAACGAAGACTATTCCTTGCGCCGCCACTTACGCCTCCTCCACTGCAAGCTCACCGCATAGCAGGTGTACACAATACCGGCCACACTGTACGCGAGATGATACCAGAACGCATCCTGTGGGGGCATCAGGACCGTCCCTCCAGTGCTGCGTCACGCTCGGTTGCGAGCAGATACCGTTCATGCAGCAGCCACGCATACAGCAGCGTCAACGCGCAGAACGCCGACACGAGCGTGATCACCATGTCCGACGGCATCGACGGCGCACTCGGCTTGAGCAACACCGGCATCGGGTGCATCGTCCGGAAGAAGTACACGCTCAGATGTATGAACGGGACAAGCAGTGCGCCGAGAATCCCCAGCACAGCCGAAAATCGCGCGCGCATCTCGAAGTCATCGATCGCCCCGCGTAGAATTATGTAGCCTGCGTAGATGAACCAGAGAAACAGCGTCAGCGTCAGGCGCGCGTCCCACGTCCAGTACGCGCCCCATATCGGTTTCGCCCAGAGCGGACCGGTGATGAGCACCACGGACGTAAAGACGAATCCCACCTCGGCAGAGCTCGACGCGACGCGATCGAGCTTTGGATCCTTGAGCCAGAGGTACAGCACGCTCGTGATGAACACGAGCCCGAACGCCAGATACAGTCCAACCCACGCAGACGGCGCGTGAACATAGAGGATCTTCTGCGCCGGACCCTGCAATGCATCGAATGGCGTGAAGTAGATCGCACGGATGTACACGCCGATCACCGCGATGACCGCCACAACTCCAAGTTTTGAGAACTTCATTGTTCCAACGTATATGGATATAGCAGTGTACAGACAACCAGAAACACGACGTCGAATGCAGCCAGGATCGACAGATAACCCGACACTTCCGACACCGCGCGCCCGTTCATGAGCCGCGCGGTGGCCTGCGCGGCGGGAAGAATCACAGGAACGAAAAACGGAAGCGCCAGCAGTGGCAGGAGCAGCTCGGCGAGCCTGGTACTGACCGCCATTGAGGAAAACAGCGTCCCCACCGCGACCAGACCCACGGATGCCAACAGCACCACTCCGATCAACGGCCAGAGGTAGCCGCCTATCGGCACATTATATAGTAGCGCAACCGCAGGCAGCGAAATGGCCTGAACCACCATGACAAACGCGAGATTCGCGATCAGCTTGCCCAGGTAGATCGCTTCGCGATCCACCGGCGCCGCCAACAAGGCGTCCATCGCCCGGGTCGGCTGCTCCACGCCGAATGATCGGTGCAGCCCCAGCAGCCCGGAAAAGGTGAAGATCACCCAGAGCACGCCCGGCGCAAGATCGATGGATGCGACCGCCGTAGGATCCCAGGCGAAAAAGAATATCGTGATCGCGAGAACCGCGAAGGCCAACGCGGAGAGAATCACGCTGCGCGATCGCAGCTCGATGAGAGTGTCCTTGCGCGCGATGGCCAGGGTCGACCCAACGAACCCCGGTGCGCGACGATGGACCGGCGCCACGCGCGGGCTAGGCGGCATCGACCGAGAGCTCACGGTACAGCGCAGTGTATTCCTCGCGTGCAGGAATCGGCGCACGATCGAGCCGCACGAATCTCCCTTCGCGCATTATCGCCGCGGCGGTGCAGAGTGCGAGCGCTTCGTCGAGGTTGTGGGTGACGATGATTATCGTCGCGCCGGAATCGCGTAAACCGGCCAACATGCCGGTGAGCGCCGAGGCACCGGCGGCATCCAGGCCTGTGAACGGCTCGTCCGCCAGGAGGACCGACGGACTGTGCACTATCGCGCGAGCGACCGACACTCGCTGCTGCATACCACGACTCAACGATCGCACGCGGACATCCGCGAACGACGCTGCGCCGAGTCGCGCCAGCACTTCGTCGGTTGCCTTGCGCGCGTCCTGCACGCCGTACATGCGTGCTGAGAATTCCACGTTCTCGCGCGCTGTCAGAGCATCGTACAGCATGGTCTGGTGCGATACCAGACCAACGCGGGCGCGCACGTCAGCACTTCCGGGTAGTGGAATTCCCTCGATCGCAGCGCTCCCTGAAGTCGGACGCAACAGACCGCCAAGCATCCGTAGAAGCGTCGTCTTTCCGGCGCCGTTCGGGCCGAACAGCGCAAGACAATCACCCGGCACGAGCGTGAGCGACACACCGTTCACGGCGCGACGTGTGCCGAAGTTGCGGACGAGGTCCGTCGCCTGGATAGACAGCTCAGTCATCGCGCGCAACACTGGCAGTGCACGAGCGCGCTGCGGCGCAGGCCCGCACGGGATTGGTACCCCGATCCCATGCGGGCAATGCGATGGCTACTTGGTCGCCGCGGCTGCGGGCTTCTCGCTCGCGTAGTGATTGTTCGTGATAATCACGATGCCGAAGAGAATAGCGAACACAAAGCATCCGCCGACGATCAGCCCGGTGAGCGCCGCGGGGAAGTCCGTACCATGCTGCTTCGTTTCCATCGTATCTACTCCGTGGCTGTGGCTGTGTCGGTAACGCGCACCTTGTTCATCACATCGTTCTGCCGGATCTGGCGCACAACATCGTCGCCCTTGACCACCTTGCCGAACACTGTGTGCACGCCGTTCAGGTGCTTGGTGTTCTTCTCGTCCAGGACGATGAAGAACTGGCTACCGCCGGTATCCTTCCCCGCATGCGCCATGGACAGCGCACCAAACTCGTGCGTACGCTGATTGCCCTTGGTCTCGCACTTGATGGTGTAGCCGGGACCGCCGGTTCCGATGCGCGGGCTGCCGGCCGGAAGATCGCGCGACAGCGGATCTCCACCCTGCACCACGAACTCCGGAATCACGCGGTGAAACTTCACCCCGTCGTAAAAGCCTTCATTGGCGAGCTTCTCGAAGTTCTCGACCGTCTTGGGGGCGTCACCGGAATACAACTCGGCGACCATCGTTCCCTTGTTTGTCTCAAATGTTGCTTGCTTCACACTTCACTCGATGGACATAGGTCATTCAGCACGCACTCTGCGCACCTCGGGCGTCGGGCCAGACAGACGCGGCGTCCGTGAAATATCAGCAGATGAGACAGCAGAGTCCAATTTTTTTGCGGGAATAGCTTCATCAGCACTCGCTCGACCTTCACCGGATCCGAGAGACGAGTCAGGCCAAGCCGTCGACTGACCCGCCCCACGTGCGTGTCGACGACGACACCAGCCGGCTTATCGAACGCGGTGCCAAGGATCACGTTCGCAGTCTTCCGACCGACCCCGGGAAGTGTGACCAGGTCGTCCATCCGGTCAGGAACGACGCCCCCGAACCGATCGAGCAGCCCGCCAGCCATTCCGAGCAAGCTCTTGGTCTTGTTGCGAAAAAATCCGGTCGGCTTGATCAGCTCCTCGACGTCGCGCGGGTCGGCCATCGCCAGCGCTTCGGCGTCAGGATACCGCTCGAATAGCGCGGGCGTCACGAGATTCACCCGTTTATCGGTGCACTGGGCGCTCAGGATCGTCGCCACCAGGAGCTGGTACGCATTGGTATGGTCCAGCTCGCAATGCGCGTCGGGATATGCTCGCGCGAGCCGCTTGAAGATGATCGGAGCGCGTACGGAAGCGGGTTGTAGCGGCATAGTTGCGGCGAAAGCGACGTGGAAAATGGGGGTCAGAGTCGTATTTCCCGCTCGGCGGGAAATACGACTCTGACCCCCATTTTTCCCCTAGTGCGTCTCCTCGACCCCGGCCATCGCAGGCATCGTATCCACAAGCTCGTGCATCTGCTTCACGATCAGGTCGAGCTCCTGTCGGGCGCCGTCCGCATCCAGCATTCCGCCCTTCATCGAGAGCGCGATGCGATTCATGTACTTCACCTTGTCGAGCATCTGCTCCGTCGCACGCCTCAGCTGCAGATATTTGCGCTTCTCGGCGCGGGCTCGATAAAAACGGCGCAGGAGATCGTCGGTGGTGAATCGCTCTGAGAGCTGGATCGCCTCTTCGATCGTGCGGCCCGGAATTCCGCCGTGATCCGGCAGCGGCTTGTCGCCGACGGCCGGACCGCTGAACCACAGACGCCCGATGTGCTCGAGGCCGTCGTAGGAGAAACGAACCATGACGTCGCAGAGTGCTCCGTCAGCGTCGATGGTGGCGAGATGGTGCTCGGCGCGAAAATCAGTCATTCACCCGGAAGCTGCGGCGTCGGTTGACGCGAGGAACGGATCGATCGCTTCCCAGAGCTGCTCGGGACGCTCGACATATGGAACGTGGCCACATCGATCCAGAAAGACAGGTTCGGTCTTGAGAGCGCGAGCCACGTCGATTGAAGACGCAGGTGGAATCGGATCGTCACGACCATGAACGATGCGAGCCGTTACCTGCAAGCGCCCGATGTCCGGCCGAAGGTCGAAATCGCCGAGGCTGTCCCAGGTCGACTGCTGAACGCGGCCGACCACACGGAACGGTGTGAGGTTGCGAGCGTTGGCCGGATCGTAGAAATAGCCCGCGACCCCGAGCTCGAATATTCTCTGGCGATATGCATCCGGATCCCTGTCGCGCAAATCTGACGCCATCAGAATTGCGCGCTCGTCCGCAATGGCCGGCGCATTCCCCCGCGCGCGGAGATTCGCGTCGAATTCAGCACGATATTCACTCGTCACCGGCGCGGGACTGATGAGAACGAGGCGAGCCGGCTTCGGGAGCGAAGCGTGCTGGGACTGGGTGATGGCATATAGCAGCGCAAGCATTCCTCCCCAGGAATAGCCAAGAATGGACGGAGACGCAATATCATATTCCTGGCATACAGCCGCGAGGTCGGCGACATGGTCCCGCCAACCGATCGGGCTGTTGTCCGATGCCCTCGATTGGCCGCCGCCACGCTGATCGTAGAGCAGCAGATCGTACTTCGCGGCCAGATGCAGCATCTGCGGAAGGAGATACCGGTGATCGGCGCCGGGTCCCCCGTGAAGAAGGATCAGAACCGGCCGGCCCGGTTCACCGTATCGCGCCCAGTAAAGCGGAACGGCGGTGGTACTGGTGAAGCCGAAATCTCTGGGCTCAGGGATCAGGAGAGGCACGATCCAAATTTAATCTCGCCCGCCCCACCGTCTTGGTTTGTTGCGTACAAACCACAGTGTGTAGCGCCGATCAGTCAAATACGTACCGTGATTCACGCATTGGCAAGTAACCAAGATCGCGCTAAGTCGTTGCAGCCCAACACGTTGTACTCGTCAAAAAATTCTGAGTAAAACGGCATCGGCAATGCTACACAAATGATTGCTTGAAGTACCATGATCCTTATGGTACTTCGTTGCCCGTTACTGGCCACTGATCCCAATGGACCTGTGCGAGTCACGCAACGGGAGAGGTATCCCCGGGCCTCCCTGGCTTGGGGCACTTTTTTTTGGAGACAGCTTCGTGAATAATCGGGTTACTTCGCTCGTCGCAGCAGCGGTTGCCGTTACGCTCGCCGGCGCTGGCACCGGTAACGCCCAGGCCGTCACCCCTGCCGGCACCTTCGGGAGCCTCCCAGTGGCCACTTTCGGTGGTACCGGAATCCCGAACAACGCGGTCATGACCGGAGGAGTGAACGGCGCCACGATAGGCCTTACGGCGACGCCACGCTATTCCGCTCCGGCCGTTACCAACGATGGGGCGGGTACGTTTTTCGCCGCCGCCGGCCCCAGCGCCACAAACTCAGCATATGCAGGCTGGAACTTCGACTTCTACGTCGATGCCGGAAGTTCCAACAGTCTGTTCAAGCTGTTCGTGGACCGGAATCCCGCAGCGGGCACCGATCAGTGGTCGATGCAGCAGATTCCCCTCGGGACCTACCAGGATTCCTGGAACGAGGGCATGTCGTTTCTGAGCGGCCCGTTCGATCCTAATGCAAATGGCGAGTACTCGTTCCTGCTCGTCCAGTACACGCCGACCGGCCCCTACGGATACACTGAACAGTCCCGCGTTGCAATGAACGTGGACGTCGGTGCCACAACTACACCGGAGCCATCCTCGCTCGCGCTTCTGGGCACGGGCTTCGTTGGCGTCGCAGGTTTCGTCAAACGTCGCGTCAAGCGGGTGTAACCGCAGCCGTTCCAATAAAAAGCACCGCAATCCCGTCATGGGGTTGCGGTGCTTTTTGGTTTCATCGAGGCGAGTAGTCCGCGGCGAGTTTCGCCCTTCCCTATGTCATCGCGCGGTGAAATCCGTCTTCGATGTAACTGCGCGACACGTCTCCGCGATCAGCTCGGCAACGTTGTTCACATCGTTGAGCGATATCATCTCGCTCGGCGAGTGCATGTAGCGATTCGGGATCGATACGAGGCCGGTTGCAACACCCTCGCGCGCGATGTGGATCGCATCGGCATCGGTTCCCGTGTCGCGACCAGCGGCATGCACGCTGAACGGAATCTTCTTTCTCTCGGCGACGTCGCGAAGCAGTCCGAACACTACGGGCGACACCACGGCGCCGCGCGTGAGAACCGGGCCGCCATCGAGCTTCGCCTCACCGTGCTCCTTCTTCTCGATGTTGGGATGGTCGATCGCGAACGTGACGTCGACTACGATCGCCATCTGCGGCCGCAGCGCCGCAGCGCCAACTAGCGCGCCTCCCCCGCGATAGGCGATCTCTTCCTGGGCAGTCGCAACGGCGACTACCTTCGCCTTGCCGGGCTTCTCGGCGTAGCGCCTTAGAGCCTCGAGGACTGTGAACGCACCAATCCGGTTGTCGATCGAGCGCGACGCGATGCGCGAATTTGGCAGCTCGATTGCCCGCGCATCGATAACGCCGGGATCGCCGACCGAGAGCATCGTCAGACATTCCTTCTTGTCACGCGCTCCGACGTCCACCCACAGATCCCGCATCCGTGCGCCCTTCTCGCGATCCTCGGGGCGAATGATGTGGATCGGGATCTTCCCCACGACACCGATTACGTCGCCGTGGCGCCCGCTGAACCGAATGCGCTGCCCCACGAGAACCTGTGGATCCCAGCCGCCGATCGGAGCGATGTAGGCGTATCCATCGTCATCGACATACGTGACGATGACGCCGATCTCGTCGATGTGGCCGGCAAGCATGATCGTCGGCGACCCGGATGGGTTCACGACAGCCATTGAATTGCCGGAAACGTCGGCCGTCACCTCAGCGAACCTGGAAGCCTCGGCGCGCCAGACCTTGGCCGGCGCTCCTTCAAAGCCCGAAGGGCCGGGCGTGTCAAGAAGCTGCTTGAGAAACTCGATCGATTTTGGTGTAAACATGGTCGGATAATTTACCACGCCCCGGCCGCAGAGAGCGATCGGGGCGTGTTGGTCGATGGCGTGTCCATTCTTGAAAGATCGGCAGCTGGAGCCACAGTCTCAAAAAATGGGACACTCAAATGTTTGCAGCAGCTGCGTTCGGGCTCCACTACGCGCTAGCGAAGGACCGCCTTTGCTATCGTCTGCAGCTGCATGTTGGAGGTGCCTTCGTAGATCGTGCCGATCTTGGCGTCACGGAAAAACTTCTCGACCGGATAGTCGGTCGTGTAGCCGTAACCGCCGAACAGCTCGACGCAAAGCGACGTGACGCGTCCGCAAACCTGGGACGAGTACAGCTTCGCCATCGCGCCCTCTCGTGCGATGTCCTTGCCGGCATCCTTGAGCCGCGTCGCGTTGTACACCATGAGGCGGGCCGCTTCGATTTCGGTCGCCGCCTGCGCCACCTGAAACTGGATAGCCTGCATCTCGGCCAGCGGCTTGCCGAACTGCTGGCGCTCCTTGATGTAGGCAATCGCAGCATCGAGCGCGCCTTGCGCAACGCCGATCATCTGAGCGCCGATCCCGATGCGGCCCTCGTTGAGTGTCTCGATCGCGATCTTGTATCCCTGTCCAGCGGGACCCAGCACGTTGGCGGCGGGAACTTCGCAGTTGTCGAGAAGCAATTCGACAGTGGAGGAGGCGCGAATGCCGAGCTTGTCCTCTTTCTTTCCCACCCCGAATCCCGGAAAGCCGCGCTCGATGATGAACGCGGTGATTCCCTTGTAGCCGGCACTCGGATCGACATTGGCGAACACCACATACAGGCCCGCCTCAGCGCCGTTGGTGATCCACAGCTTGCGGCCGTTAAGCACATACGAATCGCCGCGCTTCTCGGCGCGAGTTGCAAGTGCGAACGCATCGGAACCGGACCCGGCTTCGGAGAGGGCGTAGGAGCCGAGCGTGCCGCTGGTGAGCATGCCGAGATATCTGGCCTTCTGTTCTTCGGTGCCGTAGCGTGCGATGGGGTAGTTGACCAGCGTGTTCTGCACGTCGCAGACGATTGCAGCAGACGCGTCGACCTTTGACAGCTCTTCGACAGCCAGCGTGACCATCATTAGCGCACCGCCTGACCCGCCGTACTTTTCATCGACCTCGATTCCCATCAAGCCCAGGTCGAAGTATTGCGGGATGAGAGCGGGATCTATTTTACCGGCCTTCTCCATGGCCTTGACGCGTGGCGCGACTTCGGTGGCGGCAAATGCGGCCACCGCATCGCGGAACATCAGCTCGTCCTCGGATAACATCGTGAGTGGTGGACGGATATCTTGCATTGTCGGCATCTTCGGGCAATGAGTACGGGTGGTTCAGGCGCGATTCCGGTATCTGGGGAAACGAGCCAGTATAGTATAGGTGAAAGTCCGGTCGTCCGCGACGGTATTCCGCGGCCCTTACCGCAGCCGAGATCACATGCGTGTCCTTCTCGTAGAAGATGATCCAGAGCTTTCCTCCGTCATCACGGACGGCCTGCGCAACGATCACATAGAGGTCAACGCGGCGCAGGATTTTGCGACGGGCCGGGAGCGGGCCCTGCTCGGGACCTACGACGTTATCGTGCTGGACGTGCTCCTTCCGGGCGGCACCGGGTTCGATCTCTGCCGGATCGTTCGGGAGCGGGGAATAACCACCCCGATCCTGATGCTCACCGCCCGTGACGCTGTCGAAGATCGCGTGCGTGGTCTCGAATCCGGCGCCGACGACTATCTGACGAAACCATTCGCGTTCATGGAGCTCACGGCGCGGATCAAGGCACTCGCGCGACGCCGTCCGGCCATCGCTCCGGAGCATTACGACGTCGCCGACCTGCATGTCGATATCCCAACACGCGAGGTGACTCGCAGAGGCGTGAAGATCCCACTGACGGCGAAAGAATTCTCACTGCTCGAGTTCCTCGTGCAGAACGCCGGCAACGTGGTGACGCGCAGTGCGATAACGGCGCACGTGTGGGACGACAATCACGATCCGTTCACGAACGTGCTGGAAGTGCTGGTGCGGAGGCTCCGGCGCAAGATCGACGACGGCTTCGAGCCCAAGCTGATACAAACGCTCCGAGGCGCGGGTTACAGGCTGGGCGTTTGACGGACAATCTCGCACGCCTTCGCAGGCGTCTCACGATATGGTACGCCTTGACGCTCGGCACCATCGTCGTGCTGTTGGGCGCCGGTCTGTTCATCGCCATACGCTCGCAGATCTCGTCGCAGCTGAATGCGTCACTCGCGATGGCATCCGAAGCAATTCAGCGAGCCACGAGCATCCGCGAAGCGGAGCAGGCGTCGGCGTCCGGCGCTGTGATGGACGCTGTCGGCGAGCTCCGCATTCCCGACCGCGACCTGTATCTCTTCGACCACAACGCTAGACCGTTGGTTCCGTCCACCGCACCGGCGGCGATCACCGATGCCGCGCGAATAGCATTGCGGGATTCGACTGCCCTGCTCACGCTGTATCCTCCCAACGACCACGTACTGCGAGTGTCCGCGAAGCGGTTCCGTTCGCGCGGCGGAAACATCTACGTCTCGGTCGCGGTCGCGGATCAGCTGGAGCTCGAGGATCAGTACGCCAACCTCATCCTCGCGTTCGGCGCGGCCGCGCTCGGCGCACTCGTATTATTTGCCGCCGGCGGTTCCTTCCTTACACGAAAATCGATCGAGCCGGTAGAGCGTACGATGAACTACATGCGGCGGTTCATGGCCGACGCCGCGCACGAGCTGCGCACGCCGCTGGCGGTGGTCCGCAGCCGCGCCGAGGTCGCGCTCGCTTCCGGCGATGATAGCGGCCGGGAGCGCGAGGCGCTGGTTGCGATCGAGCGCGAGGCCGCCCGGCTTGGCAAGATCGTGGAGGACCTGCTGCTCCTGGCGCGGTCCGACGCCGGCGGCTGGCCGGTCACGATGAAGCGGATATTTCTGGACGACGTGGTGTCCGATGCGGTGAGCGCCGCCAGCGCGCTGGCGTCGCGCAGCGGCGTCAGCCTGTCTCTGGATGCGTTCGAGGAAGCCTCGATAGACGGCGACGAAGCGCTGGTGCGCCAGCTGACGATGATCCTCCTCGACAACGCCATCAAGTTCACGCCGTCGGGCGGATCGGTGACGGTGTCGGTGACCAGCTCTCCCCAGGGACCGCTGCTCGCAGTTGCCGATTCCGGAACTGGAATTCCGAGCGAGCAGATGGCGCACATTTTCGAGCGGTTCTATCGGGGCGATGCGGCACGCGCCCGCGGAGACGGAGCCGGGCTCGGCCTGTCGATCGGCCAGTGGATTGCGGAGGTCCACCATGCGCGCATCACATTCCGGTCCGAACCGGGCAACGGCACGGTCGCCGAAGTCCGATTCCCCGCGCCACCGCGGGGAAGGACGCCTGAGTGATCGGCACCGTTTTGATTATGATTTGAAGATGCAAAACCCTTTTCAAGAGGCTCTCGTGTTCGCACGCTTTCTCTCGCTCGCCACGCTGGCGTTCGGGTCGGCCCTGGTAGCGGCGCCGCTTTGCGCACAAACGGCGACAAGCGATTTTCATGTTACGCGTCGCATTGCTGTTGCCGGAGAGGGTGGATGGGACTACGTCACGTTCGACACCGCGCGCAGCAGGTTATTCATCTCGCGCTCCACGCGCGTGCAGGTGGTCGACGCAAATTCCGGCCAGCTCATCGCCGAGATTCCGAACACCGGTGGCGTGCATGGGATCGCCCTCGCCTACGGGCTCGGCAAGGGGTACACGAGCAACGGTCGTGACACGACGGTGACGGTATTCGATTTCGTGACCGTCGCACCCAAGAAGGTGATCCACGTTACGGGAGCAAATCCCGACGGAATACTGTACGATTCCGTTACCAACCGCGTATTCACATTCAATGGCCGCGGCCAGAACACGACCGCGATCGACGCTGTTGGCGATTCAGTCGTCGGTACGCTCGCATTGGGCGGCAAGCCCGAAGCCGCCGTTTCAGACGGTGCAGGTCACATCTTCGTCAACATCGAGGACAAGAGCACCATAGTCGAGTTCGACGCGACGAAGCTCACCGTGCTTCATACATATCCGATTGCTCCCTGCGAGGAGCCGAGTGGATTGGCGATGGATCAGGCGCATCACCTGCTCTTCGCGGGATGTGGCAACAAGATGATGGGCATCATCGACTCCAACACGGGCCAGGTCGTGGCGACTCCGCCGACAGACGGCGGTACCGATGCCAATGCCTTCGATCCGGTAACGGGAACCGCATTCAGCTCGAACGGCGCTGGAACACTTACGCTCGTGACGCAGCCCACGCCTGGCAAATTCACTAGCGAGAACGTTCCGACCGAGCGAGGTGCGCGCACGATGGCACTGGATCCCAAGACGCACCGGGTCTATCTCATCACGGCCAGCTTCAATCCGGCGCCGGCTCCCACCGCAGCACAGCCACGTCCGCGGCCGAGCATGGTACCGGGTTCATTTGTGGTACTGGTGGTCGGAAAGGAGTGACATCGCGAGGCCGCTGGCCGCGTCAACTCGCGACGGCGACCGGCTTCACGAGAACGTCGGCGAACACCTCGAGGGCAAGCTCTGCCTTGCCGAATGGCGCCGATACCTGAACGCCGGCAACCATTGGCTGCACGCGCTCGAGCATCTCGCGCGCGATCGTGATCCCTTCCTGTATTGCGTGTTCCTTGGAGAGAGCATTAGCACGACGCATGCGAGCAATAATCTCGTCGGGGACGGTGACACCGGGCACTTCGTTCGCGAGGAATTCCGCGTTTCTAACTGAAACGAGCGGCCAGATTCCGGCGACTACCGGGATGTGGAGCAGCTCGATGCTGCGCAGAAAGGTCTCCAGCTGGCCCGCATCGAACACGGGCTGAGTAATCGCATACTCGGCGCCGGCTTCGACCTTCCATTCGAACCGTCGCCGTTCGTTGGCGACATCGAGTGCAGCGGGGTTCACCCCGACTCCTACAACAAACCGCGTCGGCTCACCGATTGCGTTACCGCCCGGATCCAGGCCGCGATTGAGACTGCTCACAAGATTGGTGAGGCCGATCGAATCGATGTCGAATACGGCAGTTGCTGACGGATACGGCCCCATCTTCGGTGGATCGCCCGTGATCAGCAATACGTTTCGCAATCCTACCGCGGAAGCGCCGAGCAGGTCGCTGAGCATGCCCAG
>Ga0207657_10001747_pt1 | contig 23429 bp, 25 predicted proteins | sample KBSC33metaG_FD_184316 | JGI IMG/M metagenome (GOLD analysis project Ga0207657, IMG submission 184316) | Corn rhizosphere microbial communities from Kellogg Biological Station, Michigan, USA - KBS C3-3 metaG (SPAdes) (version 2) | ecosystem: Host-associated > Plants > Roots > Rhizosphere > Soil ... | reverse complement strand
GGGCACGTCGATCGGCCCGGACGAGTTCAACGTCGACAAGCTGCGCTACCACCGCATCATCATCATGACCGACGCGGACGTCGACGGCGCCCACATCCGTACCCTGCTGCTGACGCTGTTCTACCGCCAGATGCCGCAGTTGGTCGAGCGCGGCCACATCTACATCGCGCAGCCGCCGCTGTACAAGGTCAAGGCCGGCCGCGACGAGCGCTACCTGAAGGACGACGTCGAGGAAGCGAGCTACATGATGCGCTTCGCGCTGAACGGCGCAGCGCTGCTGCCGAAGGAAGGCGCCGAGCCGATCACCGACGGCGCGCTGGGCGACCTGGTCGACAAGTACAACAAGGCGAACGCGATCATGATGCGCCTGTCGCGCGTGATCGACCGCGCCGCGCTGTCCGCCATCATGACCGGCGTGAAGCTGGACCTGACGACCCAGGAATCGACCGAGAAATCGGCGCAAGCGCTGGCCGACGCGATCCACGACCCGAGCGTGAAGGTGGGCGTGCGTTCGGATGAACTGTCCGACAAGCACAGCCTGCGCATCGAACGCATCCACTACGGCAACGTGCAGGTGACGTCGATCGACGCCGACTTCGTCGCCGGCGCCGACTACAGGACGCTGGAAACCTCGGCCGAGACGTTCCAGGGCCTGATGGGCGAAGGCGCCATCATCCGCCGCGGCGAAGGCGAGAAGATGAAGGAATTCGCCGTGCGCGACTTCCAGCAGGCCATGGAGTGGCTGCGCGAGGAAGCCGAGCGTGGCGTCTCGAAGCAGCGCTATAAAGGTCTGGGCGAGATGAATCCCGAGCAGCTGTGGGAGACCACGATGGATCCGACCGTGCGTCGCCTGTTGAAGGTGCAGATCGAGGATGCCATTGCGGCGGACCAGATCTTTACCACCTTGATGGGTGATGAAGTGGAGCCGCGGCGGAACTTTATTGAGTCGAATGCGCTGCAGGCGGGGAATATCGACGTCTGAGTCGCTCTCCCATCCCGTCGTCGTCCGCCAGAGCCGTTCGATTTTCTGGCGGACGTCCACCTTATTCGTGTGAGGCACCGGTTCAAAGTGGTCGACCTTTCGCTCATCGAACGCTGGCTGACGGGGTGGAGCCTATCGCGCGGCCTTCCACCTCCTGTTCACCAGGACGGTGGCCTCGTTGTCGAAGTCGGCAAGCCGGACCAGTTACGACGCCACGTGTTCCTCGACGCGGGACAGGCACTGCAGGCCTGTGCGGACCGCATTCAACATCCCCACATCTTCCTTAAAGCGCCCGTCGCGCCCGATGTATTGCGCCGCGCCCTCCCCGAGCGCTGGCGCATCGAGCCACCAGGCCATCTGATGGGGTGCCCTGCCCCCATGACCAGCCACGTCACGCTGCCTCCGGCATATCGCCTGGCTTTCGACGTGCAAAATGACGCTCACGTCGTTCGTGTGATCCACGCCAGCGACGAACAGGCCGCATCGGGGCGCCTGGTCGTGCACGGACGTTGTGCCATCTTCGATCAGATCGAAACGGCGGAGCGCCATCGTCGACGCGGCCTCGGGACGGTCGTCATGCATGCACTCGATTCGATTGCGATCCGTGCCGGCGCGAGCGAACGGCTGTTGGTGGCGACGGACAACGGGCGCGCACTGTATTCGCGCCTTGGGTGGCATATGCTGGCGCCGTGGTCTACGGCAGTGTTGCCTTCTCCATCTCCATAGTCGTCCGTTGGTCGACGTGTTTGATTGAATTGACTTAGGCGCCGAGCGCGTATTTCTTCAACTCTTTCGCGCCGAGCTGGCGCTTCGATACGGCGTACGTGTCCGCGGCACCGTGCTGGCGCGACACCCATTCCTTGCAAACGGCATCCCAGCAAGAGTCGTGGACGATCTCGTCCCCTTGCATACGAGGCACCGGTAACAGGCCGATCGTCACCTCGTACCAGATGCCGTCGATGCGCCGAAGCTGGTGCAGCGGGTCGATGTCCCGGCGGTCGATGCATTCCTGCGCTTTTTTCATCGCGCGCTGTTCCCTGACGCGCCGATCCCACGAAACGAAACGGCGATTGCGCAGCAGGATGCCGGTTTTCGGATGAACGAACAGCTCGATGCGCGCGTCCTCGAGCAGCACATGCGTGCACGACCAGGGTCTGCGGACGATGACCTTGCCGCCGTCAGGCGTCTCCACCCAGTGCGTATCGATCGCGACGAAGCCATCGATATGCTGAAGAATATGGTGCTGAACAGTGCTGCGCGCATCGATCGTTGCCCGGATCTCGCTATAGACCTTGTCCCACGGACGGTCCACCTGCTGCTCCAGGTAGCGCTTCAATGGCGCGAGGTTTTCGTTCAACCATTTCGGCCGTTTGGTATAGCCGCGCTTCATGCCGAGCCGGTTTGGCGCATTCTCGTCATTGCGGAACTTGCGTCCATCGCGGCTGTACCCGTTGCTGTTGACGAGCCGCGGCCGTTCCACGATCACTTTGAACATGTCTTCACGCATGATCTTTTCCTTCCCTATCCTGTCCAATGACCCATGAGCGCAACGCCTGCTTTTCCAAGCGACGCACCTTGCGCTCCACTCGATACGCCCCGTGCGCGCCCGCATTGCGCTGCCTGGCCGCGACCGCATGCGGATTGCGCGGTTTGATGGTTTTGATCTTCATGTCTTACCCCTTGATGCAAACGACCTGGCGCAGCGTGTGCACGACCTCGACCAGATCCGTCTGATGCGCCATCACCTTGTCGATGTCCTTGTACGCGGCCGGAATCTCGTCGACCACGCCGCCGTCCTTGCGGCATTCGATGCCTGCCGTCTGCGCCGCCAGGTCGAAGCGGTCGAATTTGCGTTTCGCTTCGCTGCGGCTCATATGGCGCCCCGCGCCGTGCGAGCATGAGCAGAACGATTCCGGATTCCCTTTGCCGCGCACGATGTAGCTCTTCGCCCCCATGCTGCCCGGGATGATGCCGAGCTCACCTTCGCGCGCGGAGATCGCGCCCTTGCGCGTGACGAACAGGCGCTCGCCGCCATGCGATTCGCGCGCCACGTAGTTGTGGTGGCAGTTGATCGCTTCGCCATCGAGCTTGAACGGCGGTGCGTGTTGCGCCAGCACGTCGACGACGCGGCGCATCATCTCGCGGCGGTTGATGAGCGCATAATCCTGCGCCCACTCCACCGCGTCGATGTAGTCGTCGAACAGCGTCGATCCCTCGCTGAAATAGGACAGGTCCTTGTCCGGCAAATGGATCTGGTGCCGCCGCATGTCCTTGCGCGCCGCCGCGATGAAATAGCGGCCGATGACATTGCCGATGCCACGCGAACCGGAATGCAGCATGACCCAGACGCGCTCTTCTTCGTCGAGGCAGATCTCGATGAAGTGATTACCACCGCCGAGCGTGCCCAGCTGGCAGATCCACGTCTGCGCGAATTTCTGCTGCATCTTCATGATGCCGCCGTGCTTGCCGACGATGACGTCCAGCCGGTCGTTCAGCGGCCGCCCGACGCGGGCATGGCTTGATCCACGCACCTTGTCCCAGGCGTGCTGCTCGAAGCCGACCGGCACGGCCGCCTCGATCGCGCTGCGCAGGCGGGCCAGGCTGTCGGGCAGCTGGCTCGCGGTCAGGGTCGTGCGCACGGCATTCATGCCGCAGCCGATGTCGACGCCGACGGCGGCCGGGATGATCGCGGACCGCGTCGGGATCACGCTGCCGACGGTGGCGCCGATGCCGGCATGCACGTCGGGCATCGCGGCGACGTGCGGGTGGACGATCGGCAAGTTGGCGATGTTCAGCAGTTGCTGCAACGCCGCGTGGTCGATGTCGTCCGTGTAGATGTGCACCGGGACGTGTCCCTTGTGCAGTGTTTGTACGATGGGCATAACTTGTCCATAAAAGGTTCGTTATGCCGGCGTTCCTGCGGCGGAAGAAAACGGACTTCCGAAAAGCAAAAACCCCGGCGAGTTTCCTCACCGGGGTTCTGAAGAACGGCCGGCTCGAGGAGGCGATGTGCCTGGCCCCGAGCGCGGATGCTCGGGGCTATCTGTCTTGCGAGTTGTTGATAGCCGTACGTGGCATAGCCGTTCCTTTCTCTAAAAATGGGTGGATCAAAAATCTGAGGTGCGATTCTGGACCACCTCGATCTTTCTTGTCAAACGATCATTCAACCCGGTGTTGTGTTTTTTGCACAGCGCCGTCAATTCAACAGGCGGCTATGCTTGGGCAGCTGCGCCGCCAGATACTCATGCTGGTCGGCCAGGATATTCCGCCCCCTCAGCAGATAATGCTCCGCGCGGCACGGCACATACGGCACGTAGATCAGCGGCCGAAATTGCTCGACCAGCAGATTGCCTTTCTCCTGGTTGCAGCGCTTGCAGGCCGTCACGCAATTCATCCACGTGTCCTGGCCGCCGCGCGACCTCGGCAGGATATGGTCGCGCGACAGGTCCTTGTGGGGGAATTGGTTGCCGCAATAGGCGCAGATGTAGCGGTCTCGCTTGAACAGGAGGTCGTTCTGGTGCGTCAGCGGCAGGCCGGATTTGAACAGGCGCGTCATGATCTCGCTGCCGGCGATGGCGATGATCGGCTTGACCGCGATCTTCGACTGCACGCCCGAGCGCGAATAACCGCCGCGGAAAATAAACTCGCGGGCGCCCAATTCCCACGCCACTTTGCCGGTCGCGTAATACAGGATCGCGTCTTCCGGCGGGATCCAGTCGAATGGGTTGCCTGCGATGTCGAGTGCCAGGATCTGGGTGTTCATCATGTCACCTTCCTTTATGGTGACAGGGTAACGTCAATAAGGACGAAAGTCAGCAACTTAATGCTGACCCGTGTTTTACGTATTCACCTGGCCGCGCAATCCGGCCGGCTTTGCGGCGAACGGACGCACCGCGACCGGCTTCGCCAGCCCCGCCAGGAACCGTCCCAACGGGGTTTCGACCCAGTGAAAGAACGCCGCGCCGGCCGCCACGCTGGCCGCCCACGCCCAGATCACGCCGGCGCCCTGCAGGTACGCGTCGTCCGGCACGAAGCGCGTGAACGCCGCGTTCACGACGAGGCACACGGGGAAATGCACCAGGAAAATCGAATACGAAATCTTGCCGAGGTAATTGACGACAGCCCAGCCGGAATGCGCGTACGTGCTCAAGCGCGTGCGGCCGAACCGGAACAGGACGCATGCAACGACCGCCGCCACCGCGATGCGGATCCTGAAATCGAGCGCCAGCGCCAGCAGGGTCGGCACGGCCATCATCAGCAACAACGTCAGTCGCGTTCCGGACGCTCGGCGCGGGTCGCTCGCCCACCATGCCAGAATGCCGAGACTATAGCTGCCAAAGAAATAAGGCGCCCATACGTCGAACTCGGCGTCGCGATTGAAGTAGAACAACGAAACGCTCAGCCCCAGCGTGACGAGGAGCGGCATCAGCCAGGCGCTGCGACGGTCGCCGGCGATGCGCCCGCCCAACCACAGGAGGCCCGTGATGAGCGCATACAGCTGGAAATCGATGGCGACGTACCACGCCCCAGCCGACAGCGATTCATAGCCCAGCACGCCATGCAGCAACAGCACATGGGCGGCCAGCTGCGACATATTGGGCGGCGCCGAGATCGAGTTGTGGACCATCCATGTGCGCGCGAGCGCGGACGCGCCGATCGCCAGGAACATGGCCACGATGAAAGGCGGGGCCAGCTTGACGTAGCGGCGCCAGATCGTCCCCAACGGGTTGCCGATGCCGGGCAGGCCGGACGGCGCCAGGGATTTCGCGACGAGGAAGCCGCTGATGACGAGGAACGCCTGGACGGCGATGCGGCCGTTGTGGTCGAGCCAGTCGACGATCGACGGCATCAGCGGCCGCGCGGCGTCGGCCATCGGGCCGTAGAATGCCAGGTGATGCAACACGATCAATTGCGCTGCACCAGCCTTCAACAGATTGATCAAGCCAAGTTGGACCGCTGCGTTCGGTCCGGACACTCCCGAATCTTTCATGTGTGAGCCCCGCCATTCAATGTTGCCCAACGTTAATCGAGCAACAAAGTTGTCGATACAGCTGAGCGGGCGGCCATGATAGCCGAGCTGAATCGTGCGGGACCACGCTTTACAACTCGTAAAATTTGTTACATGCAGTTGCAAAATTGTTGCGGGGATTCTGGCGGGATATGCGTTTTGCGCATGATTCCAGCCATGCAGAACACTAGCAGGTACCTCCGGCGATGCTCTTGCCAGTCCTTAAGTCGAATCCGAAGTAACAGGTATAGCCATCTCCAGGGTTGAACGTGCACCAGACGTTTTCTTTGCTGCGGCTACGTGCGCCCTGTTCTCCGCTGCAACTTTCCTTGTCATCTGGCGGCATTGCGTTAAAGATATCCTTTGCTGGTTGCCCTTCGACGATGAGGGAAAGCTTGCGATCATCTTTAGTCGGCGCCTGTTGATCCCCCAAGTCGCCAGAATAAATCGTGTACTCACCCTTGAATGGCCGATACGGCGCCGGCCAATGAAGTTCCTCGGCAGCGTATGCCAAAGACACCAGCGAAATCGCACCAAGGACTGTCAGATTTTTCTTCATGCCTTGCCTGCCCGTAACGCCACATGGAAGTGATTATCGTGATTCTTTAGCGGCAGTACACCAGGGATACTCAGGTCGTTGAAGTACACCTTGGTCACCGCCGGGTGAGCTTGAAAAAGACCGATAAGCCGTTCCGTGGCGCCCTTGTCGTACCCCGCCTGAAAATAATTTACCGGTACGCGAGCTCCGTCTTTCCGCAAAGGACGAACGTCGACCTGCAAACCGTCCTTATGGGAGTCGTGAGGTTTGAACTTCCCCCCACCCGGCAGACTGATGTTCCCAATGCCGAACTTCCGGCGATCGATCGCCTGCCACTCGCGTTCGATGAACAGGAGCAGTGTCATCATGACGGGATGCGCATATTGGCCACCTCCCTGATCCGGCGTCCCGTACACATAGTAGCCGGCATCCTCAGGCGCCTGAGGGAGCATGAAGTAACCACGCGAATCTTTCGATTGGACCTCGAGCATGGCCAGCCCTCCAGTCACACGATGCGGTTGGTTGCCAGGTCCCAGCCGCCAGCCGTGTTGCCGCCAGCGCCACCGCTGATTTTCTGCTGGGTGTATTTCCATTTGACCTTCGAAAATTTGAGGGCCACGGAATCCTGGAGAATCCCGCCTTCATGAGCGGCCTGGTTCACGCTGCCAATCAGCACGTTTTCCAGTTCGACCTCGTAATACTTGACCGGTTTGCCATCACTATCAGCACGCATGAACTCAAGCTTGGCTTTCGGAATCGTCTTCCCCGCCGAACAGGTTTGCATCAGCAGGGGTGACGACAGATCGGCCAACTTCGTTACCGTAATGCTGCGGTGCTCAGAGCGTTCAGCGGTGTGACCACCGGCAGTCGATGCCGTCGCTGACTTTGGTTGCAAAACGCCCCACTGAGCCGACGTCAGTTCAATCCATCCCTGGTGGGTGAAATCCTGCGACTCTCCTTTGATGCCGTCAATTTGCAGATACACGTCGATTGCCATGGGGTCGTCTCCAGATTGAGGTAAATCGCTTCTGCGATGAAGTCACGAAGGATTCACCAAACCCAGCAGACCTGCGATGCGTTTCGTCAAGCAAACAGGCGTCAACGGTTCCATCAGGAACAACTACCGTAGGCGTAATACCCGGCCGACGTCTGCCGCACATCCGTATAAGCCGTCACCATGTAATACCCCAGGTACTGATTCGAATTCTTCGCATACACCTGCCCATCCGCACCGATGTACGCCCGGCCAGCCGACACATGCGACACGTTGCTCGCGTACCAGTGGCTGCAGGTGAACGGCGCCGCCGCGTTGCCGCTGACGATTTTGTCGATCATGGTCTTGATCGCGACCATCTGCCCACCGCTCTTGGCCGGGAAATTCACGTCCTCATAACCCCACCAATCCCAGCATCCGCCCGGATTGTTTGCCGTGACGATCGTCTGCGGATACAGCACGATGATGTTGTTCGTATCGGCCCAGCGGTTATAGCCGGCGTTTTGATAAAAGGCCGTGCCGACGACGGACGCGCTTTGCAGGCAGCCGTGGAAAGCCACGTGCAGCCGGCACGACTGCCCTGCCGCGCAATTCGCGGGCACGTAGGCATAGCCGCTGCTGGCCATGCTGTACACGTTCGGGTTGAAGTTACCCCAGAAAACGGACTGGTCGAAGTTGATGAAGCTGCCGCTTAATGTGCCCGTGTTCTTGGGATTCAGCGGCCCATAAATCCACTTCAGGATTTCGCCCGCCGTATCGAAGTTGCAGTTGTCGACGTACGGGCTGCCGTTGACGGCGCAGCCATTGCCGAAGAAGTCCGTCGGGACCGAATGCTCGGCGGCGAGATTGTTCTTGTAATAGATATTGGCGGCCGGGAGGTACGAACCGTACATGGTTTTGAGGTCGTCCATGACGGGCTGGCGCACCGTGGAATCGATCGTTCCCGACAACAGATACACCTTCGACGCGGCCATATTGCTGGTGGGGTCGATATAGCCGTTGCCCGACCACGTGTTCACCACCGAATTCAGATACGGCACATTGCGCGACCCGGTATTCGCCATGCACGGGCCGACCGATATCGCGGCATTGCCTTGCGAGCAGTAATACGGGCCGCCGGCGATGATGCCCGCGCCCTTTTTCACCGTTTTCGAGTACGCAAAATGCATCTGCACCGCCATGTCGGCGCCGGACGAAAATCCGGACACCGACACGTCGTTCACGCTGACGTTGTACTTCGGCAGGGCGACGACGGCCGCGAAGGCGCTCGTGGCGAGAAAACCAATGAGGATGCCGGCAAGGTGTCTTGCCCTGATCAGGGTCGTCATGCTGTCTCCGATTGTTGTGGTGGAAATCGTGACGCTGCGGGCGCCGCAAAGACTCGGTCACTCTGAAGTTGACTCGAATCAGCATAGTCGAGGTAGGTCGATGCGCAAGCGCAAAACGCTGTGCACGCGTGATCAAGTGAATGTGCAAAAAAGTAGGCGTAATTCGAACTACCACTGCCAAAAGAAATGCTTTTTCTCAACATCGAATCTGAAGGTCTACAATAACCTTTCCGCTTTTAAAGAACGTGTCTGAGCATGTTGTCGATCCGGCGCCCATCCCTACCCGTTGCCCTCATCGCCTTTGCGTACGCGTTACAGGCCGCGCCTCTCCTGCGCGCACAAAGCCTGCCGCCGCCCTCCCGCATCATGTACAAATGCGTGGAAAAGGGCACGACGACTTATTCCGACACGCCCTGCCTCGGTGCGACCAGAATGGATGTCGAGCCGACCCGCGGCATCAGCAAATTGTCGGGGACAGAACGAACCGGTAACGACGTGGCCAGGGAGCGTTACCGCGAAAACTTGGCCGAAGCGTTGCATCCGCTGACAGGCATGGATGCCAAACAATTCGCGACTGCCACGCGCCGCTATCCACTCAGCGGCGCAGCCAAACTGGAATGCCGCCAACTGGACGAATCGATGCCTGTCATGGAAGACGAGGAAAAGCGGGTAGCACAGCCGATGCTGCGCGACGTGCAAACGCGCCTGTACCGGATGCGGCTACGTTTCAAGGAATTGGGTTGCTAATCATTCTTGAGCCGCTGGCATATTTTGGAATCGGCGTCATCAACCGGTCACTTCGCAAAGTTAAGCTGCCGACGACACTGGTGAAAACCTGCGCTGTCGCTCAGCGTGACGGATCTGCTGAACCGTGCGGACCCGCTGCAGCCGGTCGTACCCGACCCCGCCCCGCATGGGCTTCTTCACCCTGAAGGCCGATATCTGATGACGCATACGATCTTCTTCCCGCCGCGCCGCCGCTTCCTCCAAGCTTCGGCCGCCGGCGCCGCGCTGGCCGCGCTGCCGCGCCTCGCATCGGCGCAAGCCGCGCGCCTGGACCCGCGCGCGAAGCCGACCCTGTACGCGCACCGCGGCGCCAGCGCCCTGCGGCCAGAGCACACGCTCGGTTCGTATGCGAAAGCGATCGCCGACGGTGCCGACTTCGTCGAGCCGGACCTCGTCGCGACGAAGGACGGCGTCCTCGTCGCGCGCCACGAGAACGCGATCACGGAGACCACCGACGTCGCCACGCGGCCCGAGTTCGCAGCGCGCAAGACGCGCAAGACCATCGACGGCGAAGCGCACGACGGCTGGTTCGTCTCCGACTTCACGTTCGCGGAATTGAAGACGCTGCGCGCCGTGGAGCGCCTGCCCAAGATGCGCGGCACCGCGTACGACGGCCAGTTCCAGATCGTGAGCTTCGACGAGATCATCGACTTCGTCGCGGCGGAAGCGGCCGCGCGCGGGCGCACGATCGGCCTCATTCCGGAACTGAAGCACTCGACGTGGTTCGCCCAACAAGGCCTGCCGCTGGAAGACCGCTTCGTCGCGACGTTGAAGGCGCACGAGTACACGCGGCGCGCGCCCGTCGTCGTGCAGTCGTTCGAAGTGGCCAACCTGAAGGCGCTGCGCAAGGCGGGCCTGGGCAGGCCGGCCAACGTCACGCTGGCCCAGCTGGTCATCGCAGGCGGTGCATACGACAAGGAGCAGCCGGCCGACGTCGTCGCGAGCGGCGGTAAGCTGACGTATGGCGAGATGGTCACGGCGCGCGGCCTGCGCGACGTCGCCGCATACGCCGACATCGTCGCGCCGAACACGCGTGCCGTGATCCCGCTCGGGAAGGACGAGCGGCTGGCCGCGCCGACGGCGCTCGTCGCGGACGCGCACAAGGCCGGGCTGCAAGTCGTCGTGTGGACCTTCCGTCCGGAGAACGCCTTTCTCGCGGCCGACTTCCGCAACGACGCGGGGCCGAACGCGCGCCACGACGCGGGCTCTGTCGCGGAAATCCGGCGCTATCTCGAAACGGGTATCGACGGGCTGTTCTCGGACGACTCGGCGCTGGCACGCATCGCGATCGACGGCCGCCCATAGCGGCCAAGGCGCGGCGTGTAAGATGTGCGCATGACCTACCGCCTCGCGATGTTCGACTTCGACGGCACGCTCGCCGACTCGTTTCCGTTCTTCCTCAGCGTCTTCAACACCGTCGCCGACCGCCACGCGTTCCGCCGCATCGACGTCGCGCGCGCCGGCGAGCTGCGCCACCTCGGCGTGCGCCAGATGATGGACCACGTCGGCCTGCCCGCGTGGAAGCTGCCGCTCGCGTCGAAGACGTTCATGGCGATGATGCAGGACAGCGCCCACGAGATCCCCCTGTTCGACGGCATCGCCGACGCGCTGCGGCAACTGCACGGTTGCGGCGTGCAGCTCGCCGTCGTGTCGTCGAACTCCGAGCACAACGTCCGCGCGGTGCTTGGGCCGGAGCTGACGGCGCTCGTGGCGCGCTTCGACTGCGGCATGTCCGTCTTCGGCAAGGCGAGCCGCATCCGCGCCGTCCTGAAAGCCTGCGGCGCGGCGCCCGCGGAAGCGCTGTACATCGGCGACCAGGCGACGGATGCCGAAGCGGCGCGCAAGGCCGGCGTCGCGTTCGGCGCCGTGCACTGGGGCTATGCGACCATCGAGGCCTTGCGCGCGCAGGCGTGCGCGACGGAGTTCGTGACGCCGGCGGATCTGCGCCGGATCGCAACGGCCACATAAAGCCTCATCGGCGACCATTGTAGGGTGGACGGGTCTCCCGTCCACGCGTTCAACACGCCTTGGAACGTCGCAGCATTTCATGGGAAGTTGAACGCGTGGACGGCACAGCCGTCCACCCTACCCATCGCGGTGCGTTGCAGCAAAATACTTCGCATGCTAAACTTTAGCATATCAACAGTGAACAACAAAAGTATTTACGCGAGACAACATGCACCTGACCGACCAGACCCTGAGCAGTCTCACCGCCGCGCTGACCCACGCGTCGCGCGCCTACCGTGCCGCCGCCGACAAGGTCGCGTCCGACTTCGGCCTGTCGCAGGCGACGGGGCTGCCCGTGCTCGTCATCAGCCGCTTTGGCGACGCCGGCGTGCGGCCGGGCATCCTGGCCGAGACGCTGAGCCTGGAAGCGTCGTCGCTCGTGCGCATCGTCGACCACCTGATCGAATCGGGCCTCGTCGCGCGCCATGAAGACCCGCAGGACCGCCGCGCCAAGATCCTGCGCCTGACCGACGAAGGCCTCAAGACGGCCGCCCTGATGGACCAGGCGCTCACACCATTCCGCCGCAAGCTGTTCGGCGCATTCGATCCCGCCGACGTCGAGGCGACCTTGCGCGTGCTGTCCGGCCTGCCCACGGCCATCGCCGCCGTCCAGGGCGCATGAATACACCTACCCGGTCGGAGATCCTGTTCTCCGTCAAGTCATTCGCGGCAGCGATGCTCTCGGTCTATGTATCGATGCGCATCGGACTGCCGCGACCGTTTTGGGCGATGATGACCGCGTACATCTGCGCCGCGCCGTTCGCCGGACCGACCCGCTCCAAGGGCCTGTACCGGGCGGGCGGCACCGTCCTCGGCGCGATTGTCGTCACGTTCGTCGTCCCGCGCCTGATCAACTCGCCGGAGCTGCTGTCGCTGGCGCTCGCGTTGTGGATCGGCGGCTGTCTCTACGTGTCGCTGCTCGACCGCACGCCGCGCTCGTACATGCTGATGCTGGGCGGCTATACGGCCGGCCTCATCGCCTTCCCCGCCGTCAACGAGCCGGGCGCCATCTTCGATATCGCTCTCGCGCGCGTCGAGGAAATCCTGCTCGGCATCACGTGCGCCACGCTCGTGCACAGCCTCGTGCTGCCGCAGCCGTTCGGCCCGATGCTGCTGGCGCGCCTGGACAATGCCGTGCGCGACGCCCACCACTGGATCCGCGACGCGCTGAATCCCGCCGGCGACGCGCGCTCTGCGTCCGACCGCCGCAAGCTCGCCGGCGACATCACGGAGATGCGCCTGATGACGACGCACCTGCCATTCGACACGTCGCACCTGCGCTGGACGGAACAGGCCGTCAATGCGCTGCAGGAGCGCCTGGCCGCGTTCGTGCCCATCGTCTCCGGCATCGAAGACCGCCTGGCCGCGCTGCGCGACCTGGGCGCCGCGGACGTGTCCGCCCGCTGGGACGCGCTGCTGAAGGACGTCATCGCCCTCGTCGAGACGCCGAAGGCCGTCGTGATCGACACCCAGGGCGCCGCTTTGCGCCAGCGCATCGAGGCGCTCGAACCGGCGGTCGACCGGGAACTCGACTGGGCCGGCATGATCGAAGTGAACCTGGCCGCGCGCCTGCGCCGCCTGATCGAGATCTGCGTCGAGACGCGCACCTTGCGCCAGCACATCGACGCCGGCGTGCACGGCAGCCTGCCCGACGCCGTGCGCCACCTGCCGGGCGTGCCCGTGAGCGCGCTCCACCAGGACCGCGGCATGGCGCTGCTGTCCGCCTTCGCAGCCGCGGTCGCCGTGCTCGTGTGCTGCGCATTCTGGATCGTGACCGGCTGGCCGTCCGGCGCCGCGGCCCCGATGATGACGGCCGTGCTGTGCTGCTTCTTCTCGACGCAGGACGATCCGGTGCCGTTCATCAAGAGCTTCATGTGGTACTCGATCTATTCGATCCCGCTGTCGGCCCTGTATTTGCTGGGCATCCTGCCGGCCGTGCACGGCTTCGAGACGTTCATCCTCGTCTGCGCCCCCACCTTCCTCGTGCTGGGCGTGCTGCTGGCGCGGCCGTCCACGTTCGGCCGCGCGATGCCCTTCCTGTTCGGCATCTGCGGCACCTTGGCCATGATCGACACCCACAACGCCGACATGGTGTCGTTCGTGAACAGCACCTTGGCGCAGGTCGTCGGCTATGTCGTGGCCGCCGTCACGACGAGCGTGTTCCGCCGTGTCGGCGCCGGCTGGACGGCGCGCCGCCTGCTGAAAGCGGGCTGGCGCGAACTGGCGCGCCTCGGCAGCGGGGAGCGCGTGCCGTCGCTGCCGGAATTCTCGGCGCGGATGGTCGACCGCGTCGGCATGCTGACGCCGCGCCTGGCGCTGGCCGGCAAGGACCAGGACCTGCAAGCCGTCGACGCCCTGCGCGACCTGCGCATCGGCTTGAACATGACCTTGCTGCAAAGCGTACGCGCCCGGCTGGGCCGCGGCGACGCGGCCGTCAGCCCGCTCATGCGGCAGCTGTCGCGCCATTTCGCGTTGCGCCCGGCGGTCGACGCCCAGTGCGAACGCAGCCTGCTGGACACGCTCGACAACGCCCTGCGCGCCATCTGCGCCGGCGAGCGCGGCGTTGCGCAACGCGAGGCGTTGGCGGCGCTCACCGGCATGCGTCGCGACCTGTTTCCCAAGGCGGCGCCGTACGCGCCCGCACTCTGAAAGGCAATCCGATGATCGGCGAAGTCAGCATCTACGGCCTGTACGTGCCTCCGCTCCTGCTGCTCACCCTGGCGGCGCTGGTGGTATCGCGGCTCATCAACCTGGTCCTGGCGAAGACGGGCGTCTACCGCATCGTCTGGCATCCGGCCCTGTTCGATTTTTCCCTGTTCGTCATCGTGCTCGGCGCGCTGACGTATTACACACGCAACTGGTCTTGAGATGGCTATGAAAACTATTTTGTCGGCGATCGGCCGGGTAAGTCTCACGGCGGTGGTGACCGCGGGCGCGGCCTACGCGGGCTGGCAACTGTGGCACCACTACGAAGTCGAACCGTGGACGCGCGACGGCCGCGTGAAAGCGTACGTCGTGCAGGTGGCGCCCGACGTGACGGGCCAAGTGACGAAGGTCCACGTGCACGACAACGAGCAGGTGAAGGCGGGCGAACCGCTGTTCGAGATCGACCGCGCCCGCTTCGAACTCGCGCTGCGCCAGGCGGAAGCGCAAGTCGCGGCGGCCGAGGCGGCACTGGCCCAGGCGCAGCGCGAGAACAAGCGCAACACGCAGCTCGACGACCTCGTCTCGCAGGAAACGCGCGAACAGGGCCAGACGCGCACCGACCAGGCGCGCGCCGCGCTGGCGCAAGCGATCGTCAACCGCGACACGGCAAAGCTGAACCTCGAACGCACGCACGTCGTGGCGAGCGTGGACGGCATCGTGACGAACCTCGACCTGCGCGAAGGCGCGTACGCCACGGCCGCGCATCCCGTGATGGCCGTCGTCGACAGCGGCTCGTTCTACGTCGAAGGCTATTTCGAAGAAACGAAGCTGCCCGGCATCCAGCTCGGCGACGCCGTCGACGTCACGTTGATGGGCACGCGCCAGCCGATCCACGGCCACGTCGAGAGCGTCGCCGAAGGCATCGCCGACCGCGACCGCAGCACGGGCGCCAACATGCTGCCGAACGTGAACCCGACTTTCAACTGGGTGCGCCTGGCCCAGCGCGTGCCCGTGCGCATCGCCCTCGATCCGGTACCGGCCAACGTGCGGCTCGTGGCCGGGCAGACGGCGACCGTCAAGGTCTTGCCGGCCCGTGCCGCGGCCGGCGCACCCGCCGCACCGGCACGGGCCGCGACCGCATCCGACATCCGCCCCCACGCATCGACGCAACGATCATGACACCGTACCGTTCCACCGCCAGGACAGCCTTCGCGCTGACGCTGATGGCCGCCACGCTGGCCGCCTGCACGACCGTCGGCCCCGACTACCACGTGCCGAAAGAGGCCGTGATCCAGCGCGACGCGGCCAACGCCCCGTTCATGGGCTCGGCCGAGACGCCGTTCAAGTCCGACCCGCTGCCGCCCGACTGGTGGCATCTGTACCAGGACCCGCTGCTCGACAAGCTGATCGCCAAGGCCTTCGCCAACAACACCGACCTGCGCATGGCCGCCGCCAACCTGCAGCGCGCGCACGGCGTGCTGGAAGAGGTCGAGGAAAAGAAACGCCCCGAAGTCGAAGCCAGCGTCGCCCCGCTGTACGGCCGCATCGCGGGCGCCCAACTGGGCATCCCCGAACAACTGCCCACCGACGGCTTGTACGACGGCGACATCAAGATCGGCTACACACTCGACCTGTGGGGCCGCATCCGCCGCGCCGTCGAAGCGTCGGAAGCGGACGTGGAAGCCGCACAAGCCGCCAGCGACCTGACCCACGTGATCGTCGCCGCCGACACGACCCGCGCCTATGCGGAAGCGTGTTCGGCGGGTTACCAGCTCAAGGTGGCACAGCAATCGGTGGACTTGCAGCAGAAATTTGCCAAGCTCACGGCCGAACGCGTCCTGCGCGGCCGCGGCATCGCCATCGATAATTCCCGTGCCCAGGCCCAGCTCGACCAACTGCGCGCGAACCTGCCGCCGCTGGAAGCCCGCCGTCGCACGGCGCTGTACCGCCTTGCCGTTTTGACCGGTGAAGTGCCGAGCAAGTTCCCGGCCGAGGTCGCGCAATGCGCCACACCGCCGCGCGTCGCATCGACGATCCCGGTCGGCGACGGCGCCGCCCTGCTGCGCCGCCGTCCGGACGTGCGCCAGGCCGAACGCCTGCTCGCGGGCGCGACCGCGCGCATCGGCGTGGCGACGGCCGAGCTGTACCCGAACATCACGTTGGGCGCATCGGTCGGCGCCGTCGGCATGATGAGCCAGTTCAACGATGCGAACACGTGGAAATTCAGCCTGGGCCCGCTGATCTCGTGGAACCTGCCGGCGACCAGTTCCGCCCGGTCCCACATCGCGCAAGCGAAGGCCGGCACGGCCGGTGCGCTGGCCCGCTTCGACGGCGTCGTGCTGAATGCGCTGCGCGAAACGGAAAGCGCGCTGACGGTCTATGCTCGCGAGCTCGACCGCAACGCCGCGCTGCGCGCCGCCCGCGACCAGAGCGCGCTGGCGTCGCGCCAGTCGGCCAAGCTGTACCAGTTCGGCCGCACGGACTTCCTGTCCCAGCTGGACGCGGAGCGCACGCTGGCCAGCGCGGAGAGCATGCTGGCCGCGTCGGATGCGCAGCTGGCGGCGGATCAGGTGCAGTTGTTCCTGGCACTTGGGGGCGGGTGGGAACATACACGGGCGGCGCATGGCGGCGAGCATGCGGCGATCAAGGAAGGCAAGGATGGGCACATTGCGCAGGTGACGCACGGCGAATGACGCCCCGTGCGGCTGCATCACCGCCGGCGGTGCAGCCGTCCACCCGACGCGTCAAAGCAATTTGTCGAGCGTGATGGGCAAGTCGCGCACCCGCTTTCCCGTCGCATGAAACACCGCGTTTGCAATCGCGGCGCCCACGCCCGTGATGCCGATCTCGCCGATGCCCTTGGCACCCAGCGGGTTCACGTGCGGGTCGTCCTCGTCGACGATCTGCACGTCGATGGACTGGATGTCGGCATTCGTCGGCACGTGGTATTCGGCGAGGTTGCCGTTCACTGCGCGGCCTGCGCGCTTGTCGATCATCGTTTCTTCGAAGAGTGCCAGGCTGATGCCCCAGACGATGCCACCCATCAGCTGGCTGTAGCCCGTCTTTTCGTTCATCAGCTTGCCGACGCCGTAGACGCCGACCACGCGCGGCACGCGGATTTCGCCGAGGTCTTCGTCGACCGTCACCTCGACGAACACGGCACCGAACGCATGCATCGAATACTTCTGTTTCTCGTCGCCCGGCTCCGCCCTGGCCGTCACTTCCACCGGGCCACCATGGCGCGCGGCGATGGACTGCATGGCCTCGCGCCGGGCCGGCTCGTCCAGCAAATAGAGCTCGCCGCCATCCGTCGTCGCGTCAACGCCGACCTCGTCGGCCGTCGCACCGAACAGCGGGGAGCGCTCGTCCGCCGCGGCGATACCGAGCAGTTTCAGGCGCAGCGCCATCCCCGCTGCCTGCACGGCCGGCGCCACGCTGGCCACCGTCATCGATCCGCCGGACACGGGCGCTTCCGGCATCTGCGAATGACCCAGCTCGACACGCACGCGGTCGATCGGCACGCCGAGCGCGTCCGCCGCGACCTGCGTCATCACGGTATAAGTGCCCGTGCCGAGGTCATGCGTGCCGGAGCGGAACAGCGCGGTGCCGTCGGGCAGTAAAGTCGCGGCACATTCCGCCGGCATGCGGTTGGTCGGATAGCTGGCCGTCGCCATGCCCCAACCGACCAACTTGTTCCCCTGCCGCATCGAGCGCGGCTGCGGGTTACGGTCGCGCCAGCCGAAGCGCTCGGCACCGATCTCGTAGCACTGGCGCAGCGATTTACTGGAGAACGGCAAGTCCTTGGCGGGATCGCGTTCCGTGTAGTTTTTCAGGCGCAGTTCGAGGGGGTCCATATGCAGTTCGTGGGCCAACTCGTCGATCGCGCAATCCTGGGCGTACGAACCCGTCGCTTCCCCGGGCGCGCGCATGAACGTGGGCGTGCCCAGGTGCATGCGCGCGAGCCGGTGCGACGTTTCCTGGTTCGGGCTCTCGTACATCATGCGTGTGACGAGGCCGCATGGCTCGATCCAGTCCTCGAACATCGACGTGTAGGCGATCGTGTCGTGGGCGGATGCCGTCAGGCGCCCATCAGGCAGTGCCGCCATGCGCATGCGCTGTTCCGTGTTGGGTCGGCAGCCGACCGGGCCGAACATCTGGTTCCGGTCCAGCGACAGTTTCACCGGACGCCCGACCTGCTTCGCCGCCATCGCCGCCAGCACGACGTGCGACCACGCGGAGCCTTTACAGCCGAAGCCGCCGCCCACATACGGGCAGATGGCCGTGACGTTCTCCGGCGGGATGTCGAAGATGCTCGCGACGATGCGTTGCACGCCTTTCATGTATTGCGTCGAGTCGTGCAGGATGAGGCGGTCGCCCTGCCACTCGGCGATCGTCGCATGCGTCTCGAGCGGGTTGTGGTGTTCGATCGGCGTCGTGTACGTGACGTCGATCCGCGCGCTGCCGGACAGCAGGCCGGCATGCAGGTCGCCGCGTTTTGTGTCGGTGTCTTCCGCCAACACCTTGTCCGGCGGATGCACCGCCTGCTTGGCCTGCTCGAAGTCGAGCACGGCCGGCTTGCGTTCGTACTCGATACGCAGCCGCGCACCCGCCTCGCGCGCGCGCTCGTACGTGTCGGCGACGACGACGGCGATAGGCTGGTTGTTGTAATGGACCTCGTCTTCCTGCAGCAAGGTCAGCCGGCGGCCGACGGGTGGCTGAATCTTGCCGTACTTCGTCTTTTGCGGCAGCCGGAACGCGTTCTCGTGCGTCATCACGAGCAACACGCCCGGCATCTCGCGCGCCGCGCTGTCGTCGATGGCGAGCACGCGGCCGCTGGGGATCGTGCTCGTCACGAGGACGGCATGGACGACGTTCGCGACCGGATGCTCGGCCGAGTAGCGCGCCGCGCCGCTGACTTTCGCCCAGGCGTCGACACGATTGATGGGTGCGCCCGTGATGCTCATGCCGTGTCTCCCGCAAAGCCGGTGGCGTGGCCGCCGATGGCGACGCGCAGCGCGCGCGCGACCGCGCGCTGCGCCAGTTCGACCTTGAACGCGTTGTGCGCATGCGGCTGGGCCCCGGCGACGGCGTCCGCGCCGGCCTTGCCCAGCACGTCGTCGCTCAGTGCGCCCAGCGCGTGGCCACGCAGCCGTTGCTCCGCGCCGAGCGCGCGCCAGGGTTTATGGGCGACGCCGCCCAGCACGATGCGCAGGTCGCGGATGGTATCGCCGTCCAGGTCGACGGCGGCCGCCACCGACACGAGCGCGAACGCATAGCTGGCGCGGTCGCGTACCTTCAGGTAGTGCGCGTGCTGCGCGAACGGCGATGGCGGCAATTCCACCGCCGTGATCAGTTCGCCGGGGCGGATCACCGTGTCGTCCTGCGGCCGGTCTTCCGGCAAGCGGTGGAAATCGGCGACCGGCACTTGCCGCTCGCCATCCGGCCCGTGCAGGTGCACGATGGCGTCGAGCGCGACGAGGGCGACGCTCATGTCGGACGGATTGGTGGCGATGCAGTGAGGGCTCGCGCCCAGGATCGCGTGGATGCGGTTGTGGCCGTCGATCGCGTCGCAGCCCGAGCCCGGATCGCGCTTGTTACAGTGAGCGAAGGTCGGGTCGGTGAAGTAATAGCAGCGCGTGCGCTGCAGCAGATTGCCGCCGACGGTGGCCATATTGCGCAGCTGGGTCGACGCGCCGTTCAGCAATGCCTCCGACAACAGGCGGTAGCGCTGGCGCACGAGTGGATGATTCGCGGCCGCCGTGTTGCTGGCCATGGCGCCGATGCGCAGGCCGCCGCCCGGCAACTCGTCGATGCCGGTCAGCGCGAGCCGGCTCACGTCCACGAGGCGCACCGGCTTTTCGATGCCGCTCTTGTACAGGTCGAGCAGGTTCGTACCGCCGCCGATGAACTTGGCTCCGGGCTGGCGTGCCAGCTCGAGAGCATGGTTCACGTCGCGCGCCCGGTCGTAGAAGATCGATTGCATGCACGTACTCCTAGGCCTGGCGCAAGACCACGCTGTGGATGGCCTTGACGATGTTGGGATAGGCGCCGCAACGGCAGAGGTTGCCGCTCATGCGTTCGCGGATCTCGTCTTCCGACAGCGCGCCCGGCGCCAGTTGCTCGCCGTCCGTCAGCATGCTGGCCTGCCTTGCCTTCACTTCGTCCAGCAAGGCCACCGCCGAACAGATCTGGCCCGGCGTGCAATAGCCGCACTGGAAACCATCGCAGTCCATGAACGCCTGCTGCATCGGGTGCGGCTGCCCTTCCTGGCCCAGGCCTTCGACCGTCGTGATGTCGCGGCCATCGTGCATGACCGCCAGCGTCAGGCAGGCATTGATGCGCTGGCCGTCCACGAGGACCGTGCAAGCACCGCACTGGCCGCGGTCGCAACCCTTCTTGGTGCCCGTGAGGCCCAGCACTTCGCGCAGCGCGTCGAGCAACGTCACGCGCGGCTCGATCATGAGATCGTGCTCGGCGCCATTGATCCGCAAGGTAAGCGGTTGCGGCGGCGCATAGGACGGCGGCGCGTCCTGCGCACGCTGTTCCAATAGGCTTTGGTCGTCGTCTGGCATTGCAGTACTCGCTTCCGAAATGGCAGGCAACCGTCAGACCGGTCGCGGTTCGCACGGGTTCCTGCGCAGGCTGATAAGGAATGACGTCGCTGTTCGATCCTTGATCCAGGCCAGCGGTGCGCAACGCGCAACGCAACCGCCGCGATCGTGGGCGAACGCCGATGCATCATCTCCGAAATCAAAAAATCGGGGAGCGCGCGAGAATCAATTCCCTTAAAGAAATCAATTACTTAGGGAATTTTCGCGGCGGTGGGGCCGGCACGCGCGTTGCGGCCGGCGTTTGAAGGGCTCTATACTCGGCAGTGATGCATGTAAGCATCGCCAACCCGGAAACGACCATGCGCTCCACCTTGCTCCTGTTGACACCGCTATTGCTGCTGGCCGGCTGCGTCAACGAATCGGCCAGCTATACGATCGACGGCAACGACCACGCCCTGACGGTGGTCGTTACGCAGGACTATTTCTGGAGCAAGCAAGTGGGCCTGAGGGTGATCGCGTCGCGTCTGCCGGACTGCCAGCGCCAGTTCGATCTCGGCAAGACGCCGCTGGCCGACCTGAACGTGGAGCTGTTCTCGACGGGTGACGAAACGTTCCTGCTGCGCTCGGGCGACGAGATGTGGCAAGTGGAGACGCGCGATTGCAGGCAGTTGCCTGAGCCGTCGGACAATGTCCAGGCCCAGCCGATCGGCGTGTTCCACATGGACGCGAAAAAGAAACTCGTGTTCGAGCCGGCCGAAGGGTCGGTCGCGAACGCCCGCTGATCCGTCCCGCCCCGCCTCGGTTCAGCCCTGCCCCGTCAGCTGGCGCAGGCGCGCGATTTCGGCCGTGCGCCCGAGCCGCTCGAGCGCCTGTTCGAGCAGTGTACGGTCGCCCTCGCGCAACATCGTCCATTGCGTGAAGTATTCGTGCACGGTACGCCAGGGCGGGAATTCGGGCGGCATGCTGCGCCAGGCGCTGCCCGTGTGGAGGAAGTACAGGACGGCGCAAAAGACATCGTACAGATCGTGCTTGCGGGGGCGGGTCTTGCGGCGCGCCGCCTCCAGCATTTCACGCACGGTCTCGAATTGCTCACGCGGTACATCGCTTGGAAAGGTAGGCCTGGCCATGTCGATCGCCTCAAATTCGCTTGGAGACACGTGATCCGGAACAGGTTCCCGATCATCGACGGGCGTAGCGCATTGTCGCGACAGAATCGAACACGAGCGCCCAGTAAATACAGTCTAGCAGCGTGTTCGGAATCCTGGCACTTTTTTTTGAAGCGGCATGCGCGCCGCATCGCGCCACCTGCACAGCGTGGCAGAGAAGAAACACGGGGCGGTGCGCCGCCCCGGAGATCAGTCGCGCGCCAGCGACAGGAATTCGGTGCGCAGCGCCAGGTTGGGCTGCAGTTCGCCCAGCAACGTCGACGTGATGGTTTCCTCGCCGGGCGTGCGGATGCCGCGGCTTTCCATGCACATGTGGCGGCACTTGATGACGACACCGACGGCTTTCGGTTCCAGCACTTCCATCAATGTATTGGCGATCTGCACCGTCAGGCGTTCCTGCACCTGCAGGCGCTTGGAAAACACGTCGACGAGACGGGTCAACTTCGACAGTCCGACGATCTTCCCGTTCGGCAGATAGCCCACCGTCGCCTTGCCGAAGAACGGCGCCAGGTGGTGCTCGCAATGGCTGTAGACGGGGATGCCGCGCACCACGATCAATTCGTTGTATTCCTCGGCACCGTCCTCGAACGCCTTGAGGATCTCGACCGGATCCTGGTCGTAGCCGGAAGTCCAGTGTTTCCACGCCTTGGCGACACGCGCGGGCGTCTCGTGCAGGCCGGAGCGGTTGGGATCTTCGCCAAGGCTGGACAACAGGCGCCGCCAGTCGTTCTCGGTGAAGACTTCTTTGTCAGACATGGTTAACCCTAAAATTTTCGATTGCCGAGAGTATATAGAAAATGGAGCGGATCCACAGACGGCAACGGCATTTGCGCAAATCGGACTGGACGCGTTCACGGATGCGCTAGCGTAGTCGACGTCCTTGTCACTGCGCGGGAGAACACCATGCTCGGAAGCACTGTTCTGGAAGTCGCGATCGGCCTGACATTTTGTTATGGCACGGTCGCCCTGATCGTCAGCACCCTGCAGGAAGCGCTGGCCGCGGCATTCCGGCTGCGTGCCAACACGCTGCTCGCGGGCGTCAAGAGCATGCTCAACGACCCGTCCTTCGATGGCCTGGCACGGGCCGTCTACCTGCATCCGCTCGTCAATCCGCACGCGGACGGCATCGGGCCGCCAGAACGGGCCGTGCGTACCAGGCCATCGTACATCGATCCGGCGCATTTTGCGATTGCGCTGGTCGACAGCCTGTGGCGCGTGCCGGGCGACTTCGTCCAGCTGGCCGGTGCCATCGAGACGATCCCCGATCCACAGGTCAAACAGGTCATGCGCGGGCTGTACGGGCGCGCGCGCGACCTCCAGCATTTCCAGGACATGCTCGCCGCCTGGTTCGACAACGCGATGGCCCGCATGTCGGGCGCCTACAAGCGGCGGCAGCTGCTCGTCTCGCTATTGCTGGCGCTGC
>Ga0207657_10001743_pt1 | contig 23446 bp, 26 predicted proteins | sample KBSC33metaG_FD_184316 | JGI IMG/M metagenome (GOLD analysis project Ga0207657, IMG submission 184316) | Corn rhizosphere microbial communities from Kellogg Biological Station, Michigan, USA - KBS C3-3 metaG (SPAdes) (version 2) | ecosystem: Host-associated > Plants > Roots > Rhizosphere > Soil ... | reverse complement strand
ACATGCCGCTCTACGAGCATGTTTTCCTTGCGCGTCAGGACCTGGCCCAGGCCCAGGTGGATGCGCTCGCTGAAAACGCTACCAAGATCCTCACCGACAATGGCGGGAAGGTCGTCAAGACCGAGACCTGGGGCCTCAAGTCCCTCGCCTACAAGATCGCCAAGAACCGCAAGGCGCATTTCGTGATGCTCGACGTCGACGCCCCCGCGCCGGCGATCGCCGAGCTCGAGCGCCAGACCAACATCAACGAAGACGTCATCCGCTTCATGACCATCCGCGTCGACGAGCTCGAAAAAGGCCCGTCCGCGATGATGAAGCGCGACCGCTCGGGCCGCGACGACCGCGGCGGACGCGACGACCGTGGCGGACGCGACGACCGTGGCGGCGACCGTGGTGCACGGGGCGCTGACCGCGGCGACCGTGCCGACCGTGCCCCCCGCAGCGAAGAGGAGGCTGAATAATGGCCCGCGCTTTCTTCCGCCGCCGCAAGAGCTGCCCTTTTTCCGGCAAGGACGCTCCGCGCATCGATTACAAGGACGTTCGCCTGCTCCAGGGTTTCATCTCGGAGCGCGGCAAGATCGTCCCGTCGCGGATCACCGCGGTGTCCTCCAAGAAGCAGCGCGAGCTGGCCAGGGCGATCAAGCGCGCCCGCCATATCGGCCTTCTCCCCTACATCGTGAAATAAGGAGCAAGGGACCATGGAAGTCATCCTGCTCGAGCGGGTCGAAAAGCTGGGTCACATCGGCGACGTCGTCCATGTGAAGAACGGCTTTGCCCGCAATTACCTCCTGCCCAACAAGAAGGCGCTTCGCGCCAATGAGGCGAACCGGAAGGTCTTCGAGGCCAATCGCGCCCGGATCGAGGCCGAGAATGCCGAGAAGCGTTCCACGGCCGAGAAGGACGCCGGCAGCGTCGAGGGCACCAAGGTGCAGCTCATCCGCCAGGCGTCCAACGTCGGTCACCTGTTCGGCTCGGTCTCCGCGCGCGACATCGTCGAGGCGCTGGCCGCGGCGGGCGCGCATGTGACCAGGAGCCAGGTCGTGCTCGACCGGCCGATCAAGACCATTGGCATGCACGACGTGAAGATCGCTCTCCACCCGGAGGTCGCGGTGACGGTGCACGTCAACGTCGCCCGCTCGCCGGAGGAAGCCGAGCTTCAGGCTCAGGGCGTCGACGTCATCCAGGCGATGTTCGAGGAGCAGGCTGCTCCGATCGCCGCCGAGGCGCTGGCCGGGGAACCGGAAGGCGAAGAGGCTGCCGCCGAGGAAGCGTCCGCTGACGAAGCTGCTGCTGAAGACGCGTCGGCTGACGAAGCTGCTCCGGCCGAAGAGGCTGAACAGCCGGAATCCGACGCCGAGTAACCGGAACGCCCGCCATGCCCTGACGGTTCTCCCACGAAAGGAGACCAGGCATGGCGGACGATTCCAACGACACCCAGTCGAAGATCGACGAGGAAGACCGCGAGCTTCGCGCAAAAGAGCGCCAGCTCGATCCCGAATCGCAGGACCGCGACGGCTTCGCTGACGCGGGGAGCGGCGATCCCGGCGACGTCCAGGCTCGGGGCGAATTCGCTCACCAGGGCGAGGCTGCGTTGGGCGGTGCGATGGGCGGCGGGCCCGACGGCACCGGCAACACCGGCGCCGAGCTCCCCGGCGGAGCGCAGAGCGAATTCGCCCGCACCAGCGGCGGCCAGACCGGCGGAGTCACCGCCGCGCCGAGCTTCGGCAATCCGGCAACCGGCGCCGGCGGAGCGCAGGGCGGCGCGGTCGGTTCTGCCGGCGAAGACAACGAGTACGGCGCCCGCGCTTCCGAAGACGAACGCGCCGAAGAGGAGGAACGGAGCTCCTAGGCGGGCTCTTTCGCCAGGTAGGCCGTCTCGCGCTCGACCCACGTGGCCAGGCTCGGCCGCGCCAGGATCCGATCGACGTAGGCGGCCGTCCGCGGATATTTGTCCGGGTCGATCGGCGTATTCGTATGGCGGAAGTTGGCGAACGGCCCCGCGACCGCGATGTCGGCCAACGTCAGCGAATCGCCGACCAGATAGCCGCCGCCGCCCGGCACCACCGTTTCCAGATAGTCGAGGATCGGCGGAAGGTCGTTGAGCTCGGCCTGACGCGCCGCCTCCGGATCCGCCGGAAGCCCGAGGAACCGCGGCGCGACGATCAGATTGTAAAAAATTTTCCCGCCGCAGCTTACCAGGATCGTATCCGAAAACTCCTCGTACCAGATCGCCCGTCCGCGCGCCTTGGGCTCGGCCGGAATCAACGGATTCTCCGGATATTTCGCCTCGAGGTAATGGATGATCGCGCTCGAATCCGCGAGATAGTAGTCGCCGTCGGCGAATCCCGGCATCTTGCCGAACGGGCTCGCCTTCCGGAACTCAGGATTGGGATCGCCGATTCCGGTGGGCTGGAGCTCGAGATCAATCCCCCTCTCCGCCGCATAAGCGATGACCTTGCGCACGTAAGGCGACAGTGACGAGCCGTAGACGATCATCGGGCGAGCCCCTTTCCTGGATGAACCGCCGACATTCCTAACGGCTCGTCCGTTTTCATCCAGAGCAAAGCAGACGGGAACATGCGCGACTAGCGGATTCGGTAGAAGTCTGCGACGCGGTCCAGCGCCAGGCAAAGCACGAGCTTTCCAGCCCGCGCCGGCCAGCCCAATGCAGTTTCCGCCTCGCGCATCCCCTCGCCCGAGCAGACCACCCGCCAAAGGATGTCGGATAGGCCCGGCCCCGCGGCGTCGACGGCGGCGTCAAAACGGCCGCGCGCATCGATCTGTGCCCCAATCAGCTCGGCGCGGCCGCCGGAGCCGCCTCGCTGCCGCTCGACCGGGGCAGCGTCCCACTGCATCGTCACCTTCGAAGCGAGGCCGCCCCGTTCCCAATCGGACCGAAGCTGCTCCCCGGCGTCGAACTGGCGGCGCGTGAGCTTGCCCCGGCTGAACAGCCAGCCGAGCGGCGATTCCACCATGTTCACCGTCACCGAGCGGACGGCGCGCCTGCGCGGCCGCCTGACAACCTCGCCGTCGCGGCCGATCGCCTGCTCGACCAGTATCCTGTTGTCCCTAACCCGCGCCATCACCGCTCCTCTTCCGTTTGCCGATTCGCCAGGCTCTTGGCACATCGGCAAAACTGTAGGACAGAGACAAACCGTATTGGTTATTGGGGGACGGCCGGTGATTACCAGGATTCGCGAGGTCCGGCGGGCGCGAGGAATGACATTGGACGATGTTGCCCGGGCCTGCGAGCCGCCGACGACACCGCAAACGATCGGGCGTCTGGAGACCGGCACTCGGACCGTCTCCGTAGGCTGGCTCAACCGCATCGCCACGGCTCTCGGCGTCGATGCCTCCGACCTGGTCGAAAGCGGCGGCGAGAAGCTGGACGTTCCGGTCGCCGCCATCGTCGGCGCCAGCGGGGCCAGCGCGCCCCGGCGGACAGCAATCGTCGTTCCGCCCCGGCCGAAAGAGGACAATATCGCCGTTACGATCTCGGCGAGCATCGGCGACTATCGAGCGGGCGACGAAGTCTGGTGCGAGACGCTGCGGCCGGAAGAATTCGGACGGGCGCTCAACCGCGACATCCTGGTCCCGCGCCCAGCCGGCCGATTCCTCTTCGGCCGGCTGATCGGTCGCGAAGAACCGAATCATGGCGAAGCCAGCGGCAAGCTGCATCTTCTCCCGCTCGGCGCCGGAATGCGCCAGCAGGTGGTCACCAACGCGCCGTGGATCGCAATGGCGACGAAGCTGGTGCGGAGCCTGTAGCAGCGCTTGACGCCGGCGGACGGCATCCCCACTGCAAGGGCCTTCGGGCGGTTAGCTCAGTTGGTAGAGCATCTCGTTTACACCGAGAGGGTCGGCGGTTCGAGCCCGTCACCGCCCACCAAGCTCCAGTTCGTCCCGGGAAAAGCCGGCTGGTTGCGGGTCGTCAGATTACTTCACCGGCGACCTTCTCGATCGCCTGAACGTCGGTCATGTCGACCCGGAAGCTGGTCTCCGGATTGAACTGCCGCAGTTCCAGGAACGATGCCGTGCGCCTGACAAGCTCCTTCACCAGCACGAGGTCGTCGCGTCCGTCTCTCGGATGCAGTCGGACCAGCACATCGTCGCCGATTGCGACTGGCGATCGCGGCGATACCGCAACGTTCCGGCCCGGCCGGAAGCGTGGCCACATCGAATCTCCGACAATCGTGACGGCATAGGAATCAGGATCGCCGCCCAGGCTCTGGGGACGCGGAAGCCGCTCCGCCTCACCGGGCTGAACCGCCATCATTTCGATGCCGCTTGCCGGATCCCCCCATTCCCCTGCCAGCGCCGATTGGCGCAAGGGCAGCGGCGGCAGGCCTTGCGGGGTCCAGCCACGGCGTTGCGTTTCGCCGACGCCGTGCGCCTCGGGCGATCGAGAGCTTTCCGGCCCTCCGATCCGCAAGGCCTCGAACTCCGCCAGCGACGATCCCGCCGCGACGAGCAGCTTTTCCAGAGTGCGCCGCGAGGGATTTCCATGGCGACGCATGTCGGCCCAGACGGTGCGGTTGACTCCCGCCTTCACCGCCCACGCATTCGGGCTCAGCCCCTCCGGCCTGAAGCGCAGGAGGTCGCGATAAACCTGGGAATCCTCGCCGGCCGTCATGACCGAACTATCCGGTCCGGCGGAACTTACATCAATTCAGATAAATCTTGCGGTTCGTTGTTGACTCATATTCAGATTTATCTAACGTCTTGTCCATGAAGGGACGGGAGGAAATCGTTGCGGGGCAGTCGCGGTCAGACGACCGCGGGACGTCCGACCTCGGCAAAGTAGCGCCGCATGGCGAGACTTGCGTCGCGCGACAGCTCCACGAAGACACGACGGCCGTCGTGGGGGTCGGCGCGGCGCACGAAAATCCCCTTGTCGGTCATGCTCTTGAGCCAGCGAAGCGCCGTGGTGGCGGGAACGGCCGCCGCGATGCACAGGCTCGAGACGGGGACCCGCAATTGCGCGATCTCGGCCTGGAGAAGGTCGAGGAGCATGTCCCAGGCGGGGTCGGCGAACAGGTCTTCGGCGAAGAAACGGGTGCGGAGCCTTCGTGCTCGAATCACCGAGCGAACCGCCTCGACCGCCACATCGGGAACATCGTCCTCGACAGGCTTGCGCAATTCCGTCTGCTGCGTCGCCGGAACGGTCGAAAGCCGGGCAAGCGTGGCGGCGATCCGGCTGACTTCGTCGCTCAGCTGCCGGAGCCGCTCGGCGCCGGGATCCCTGGAAACATCATTCGCCCGCTCAGGCGCTCTCCCCACGGCCGTCGCAAGAGCGAGCGAGGCGGCGCGTTCGATCGGATCGCCATCGATGACGATCTGCGCGTCGCCGTCGAAGATCCTGTCTCCAAAAGAGTCGATGATATCGGACGTGAGCGAGACGACCGCTCCAATGCGCCGTTTGGCGACCAGCTGATCGACTCCGTCAAGAAGCTCGTCCAATGAGCGGCCGCAGTCGCGATCCACTTCGATCCAGATGGCGGAAAGCGACGCCTGTTGCCGCAACCGCTGGCCAGCCTCCTCAATTGTCACCTGGCCGCCGATCCGGAGCCCCGACGTGGCCGCTGTGTCGCGAGCGCGTCGCATCGCACTGTCGCTGCTTGCCGCGATCAGCAGCGGCGGTTCGGAATCGTAGGAAAGATATGCCTCGGTAAGTTCCGCGTCCATTGCTGGCCCCTCATTTGACTTAACCGAGCATGCTTACCTTAGTTAACCCGCAGACCGGACAAAAGTCAGACGAATTCGGCTCCAGAACGGACCATTCTCCGACCGCAGCTAAGTGGATTTAATGTAAAGTGAATTTCGGCAGAGGGGGTGCCGATCCTTTGCGGGGGTTTTTATGGAACAGATGGCCGCATTGCGCGCGCAATGGTTCGCGCAGCTGGCGGAAGCGATCGAGGGCGCTCAGCGGCTGGCGTGGCAGCTCGGAACGCATGGCGGAACGTCGACCGAAGCGCGGGAACTCTATGGCCGGCTGGAGGCGGCGCGGCTCGAGCTGGATTCGCTACGGGGCCTCGCTCGCGAGGCCGTTTTCAATATCGAACCGAATTGGCTTCGAAAGTTGGGCTGGGATACGCCATTGGGCGATCCCGCCGACTAGACCCCGTGCGGGATTTCGCCTCCGCCCGAAAAGGGATGGAGGAATGGACCGATCGGGGGCGCCTTCCAGCCCGATGTTGCGACGAAGCCACGGTTGATGAAAGCGGACTTGCCGTAGCCGAGCGGCTGGCCGTCAGGTCCGTCTACGCACCCTCCTGCGGCAAGGAGCACTGCGTGCCCGGCTGCCGTGTCCCATTCGCTGGTGGGCGACAGGCGCGGATAAATGTCGGCCTTTCCTTCCGCGACGATGCAGAACTTCAGGCTCGATCCTATTCCCGTGTAGTCGCACTCGCCGACCGCCTCGGCGAGATAGTCCGCGGTCGGCTGGTTGAAATGCGACTTCGATGCGACCGCGGTTACGGCCTCGCCCCGTCCGCGAGTCTGGATTGCGCGTCGCCCGCATGAATCCTCCAGCCATGCGCCATCGCCCACCAATCCGGCGTGGAGAGTCGAGCGCGCCGGAGAGAAAACCGCGCCGAGCAGGGGCTGGCCGTCCGCGATGAGCCCGATGTTGACCGTGTAATCGTCTCCACCGCGAACGAACTCCTTGGTCCCATCGAGCGGATCGACGAGGAAATAGGTGTCCCCGTGCGCGGGAATTCGCCCGGCGGCGACCTCTTCCTCGGCGATCACGGGAACGCCCGGCGCGGCCTTCGCGAGCGCGGCGAGGATGATCAGCTCGGCGGCCCGGTCGGCCTCGGTGACCGGCGACAGGTCCTGCTTGTGTTCAACCGCGAAGCCGCGGGCCACGATTTCCAGGATCGCGGCGCCGGCTTCGCGCGTGGCGATGGCGATATCCTCCAGCAATTGCTTCCTGTCGGAGATCAACGCGGCGCCATGCGGATGCCGCCGTCGAGCCGCACCGCCTCTGCGTTCAGGTACGGATTCTCCACCATGAAGCAGGCGAGACGCGCATATTCCTCGGGCATTCCGAGCCGTTTCGGGAACGGCACCTGCGCCCCGAGAGCCTCTTGCACGTTGGGCGGCATCATCGCGACCATGGGGGTCTTGAAGACGCCGGGGAGAATCGTGTTCACGCGAACGCCGTCGTTCATCAGATCTCTCGCGATCGGGAGCGCCATGGCGAGCACGCCGCCCTTCGACGCGGAATAGGCAACCTGGCCGATCTGGCCGTCCTGCGCCGCGACCGAGGCGGTGTTGACGATGCAGCCGCGCTCTCCGTCCTCCAGCGGGTCGAGATTGACCATTCCGAACGCCGAGTGCGCGATGCAGCGGAAGGTGCCGATGAGGTTGATCTGGATCGCCAGCTCGAACTGCATCATCGGGTAGAATTTGGGCGCCTTGGTTTCCTTGTCGCGGGCGACGGTCTTTGCGGCGTTGGCGACGCCCGCGCAATTGACCAGCACCCGCTCCTGCCCGTGCGCATCGCGAGCCTTGGCGAACGCGGCGGCGACTTTGTCGTCGGAGGTCACGTCAACCTCGCAGAAGATTCCACCAATGTCCGAAGCGACCTTCTCGCCCTTGTCGGAATCGCGGTCGAGGATCGCGACCTTCGCGCCGCGCTTGGCGAGTTCGCGAGCGGTCGCTTCGCCGAGACCCGACGCGGCGCCCGTCACGACCGCGGAAATGCCTTCAATCTTCATTTCGTCTCCTGTGGTTCCACTTTTGCGAGGACCGCGCCTTCGGTCACCTGCGCGCCCTCTTTCGCATTCAACTCGGCCACCACGCCATCGAACGGCGCCGTGAGGCCGTGCTCCATCTTCATCGCTTCGAGCGTGAGCAAGCGTTGGCCCTTCGTGACTTTCGCGCCCTTCTTCACTTCGACCGAGGTCACCTTGCCGGGCATCGGCGCGGTGATGGTGCCGGATGACGCCCCTGCCCCGCCGACGCTTCCGCGAGCGGAGAGGGCGAAGGCGTGGGCCTGCCCCTCGCTGAAGACGACGACCCGATCATCCTCGACGAAACCGGAGATGTCCGGCAGCTCGCCGTCCAGCTTGACGCTCCGGAAGTCGCCGCCGTGGCCGATGGTGACGCTGTTCACCGGCACGGCGTTGAGGCGGAAGCCAGCGAGGCCGGGAAGCGCCGCGTCGGATTCCTCGGCAAGCCAGGCGACCGTCGCCGCGCCGCGCCAGATGTCCTCGCTCGGTTGCGGGTCGGGCACCAGCTCGCCGAGGTTGCGCTCGATAAAGCCGGTGTCGAGCTCGGCGTTGCAGAATTCGGCGGAGGTAAGCGCGTTGAACAGGAAGGCGGCGTTGGTTCGGACCGGCCAGACCTCGACCCCGTCGAGCATTGCCGCGAGCTCGTCGATCGCCTCGTCACGGGTCTCGCCGTAGCCGATCAGCTTGGCGATCATCGGATCGTAGAAGGGCGAAATGGAATCGCCTTCTTCCATGCCGGTTTCGATCCGGCCCTCGTTGCCGAGGTCGAAATGCTCGAGGTTGCCGACGCTCGGGAGGAACCCCTTGGCGGGGTCCTCGGCGTAGAGCCGCGCTTCGATCGCGTGGCCGTTGATCGTCAGCTGGTCCTGCTTCTTCGGCAGCTTCTCGCCCGAGGCGACGCGGAGCTGCCATTCGACCAGGTCCTCGCCCGTGATCTCCTCGGTCACAGGATGCTCGACCTGGAGCCGGGTGTTCATTTCCATGAACCAGATGCGGTCCGCGCGGAGGCCTTCGGACGCGTCGGCGATGAACTCGATCGTCCCCGCGCCTTCGTAGTTCACCGCCTGGGCAGCGCGGACGGCAGCGCCGCACACAGCCTCGCGGGTCTCGGCGTCCATGCCCGGCGCGGGCGCTTCCTCGATCACCTTCTGGTGGCGGCGCTGGAGCGAGCAGTCGCGCTCGAACAGGTGGACGACATTGCCGTGGCTGTCGCCGAACACCTGCACCTCGATGTGGCGCGGCGAGAGGATGTACTTCTCGATCAGCACGCGGTCGTCACCGAAGGAGGACGCGGCCTCGCGTTTCGCGCTTTCGAGGGCGTCGTCGAAGCCCTTGGCGCTGTCGACGCGGCGCATGCCCTTGCCGCCCCCGCCCGCGACCGCCTTGATGAGCACCGGATAGCCAATCGCGTCGGCTTCCTTCTTCAAGCGCTTCGGGTCCTGGTTTTCGCCGAGATAGCCGGGGGTCACAGGCACGCCCGCTTCGGCCATCAGTTTCTTGGCCGCGTCCTTCAGCCCCATCGCGCGGATGCTGTCCGGCTTCGGCCCGACCCAGATCAGCCCGGCGTCGATCACCGCCTGTGCAAAGTCGGCATTTTCCGAGAGGAAGCCATAGCCGGGATGGATCGCCTCCGCGCCGGTCGCCTTCGCGGCCGCGATGATCTTGTCACCGCAAAGGTAGGACTCCCGCGCCGGACTCGGCCCAATATGCACCACCTCGTCTGCCATCCGAACGTGCAGCGCGTTGGCGTCAGCATCGGAATAAACCGCGACCGTCCGCACCCCGAGCTGTCGCGCCGGGCGGATCACGCGGCAAGCGATTTCGCCGCGGTTGGCAATGAGGAGAGAACTAATCATCATCAGTCGGCGCACTCAATACTGGAGAGGTTGGGGCCGAGTGCTTTCACTTCGAACCCAAGTTTCCCTTCGTTTGGAGAGGCCTCGGTATGACCCGCAGCTAGTGCGCGCCTCTTGAGTTCGCTCGCGGGTGCACCGACGTCGATTTCAATGAATTGCGGAAGAAACATCGGTGGCTCAGCCGTCCTCGTATGCGGTGTCCGAAAGGGGCGATCCCTGTCAAAACCAGAGACGTGGCGCACCGGAAGCCCGAGAAGTCTCAGGGGAACGTTCGGTGCGAAGAGATAGATTCCGCCATCATTCGCGACATATCGAACAAGCTTGTTCTTCAACATCGCGTTGATGGCGCGAGCTGGTTGGGGACGGCCAACGCAACTTACTTGGTGAAGAAGCGCATCCTGAGTTTGTGTGATGAGCAAACCAGAGGACGCGGGCGCTCCCGTCGCAAGACCAACCACTGCAGAAAACCCCAACTTTTTCAGGCTATTCATAGGAGCTTACATCCTGAACACGCCGAACTGCGGCCGGTCGGGGATTGGCGCGTTCAGGGTTGCTGCGAAGGCAAGGCCCAGCACGTCGCGGGTTTGGGCGGGGTCGATGATGCCGTCGTCCCACAGACGCGCGGTCGCGTGCCAGGGATTGCCCTCTTTCTCATATTCCTCGCGGATGGGCTGCTTGAACTTCTCGGCCTGCGCCTTCGTCCATTTGTCGGCGTCGCGGTGCACGGTCGCCAGCACGCTCGCCGCCTGCTCGCCGCCCATGACGCTAATGCGCGAATTCGGCCAGGTGAAGAGGAAGCGCGGAGAATAAGCGCGGCCGGCCATGCCGTAATTGCCAGCGCCGAAGCTGCCGCCGATCAGGACAGTGATCTTCGGCACCTGCGCCGTCGCGACGGCGGTGACGAGCTTGGCACCATGCTTGGCGATGCCCTCGGCCTCATATTTCCCGCCGACCATGAACCCTGCGATGTTCTGGAGGAACAGCAGCGGTGTCTTTCGCATCGCGGCGAGCTCGATGAAGTGCGCGCCTTTGACCGCGCTCTCGCTGAACAGGATGCCGTTATTGGCGAGGATAGCGACGGGCATCCCCCATATGTGCGCGAAGCCGCAAACGAGCGTGGACCCGTAGAGCGGCTTGAACGGCTGGAACTCGCTACCGTCGACGATCCGGGCGATGACCTCGTGCACATCATAGGGTGAGCGGACGTCGCGCGGGATGATCCCGTACAGCTCTTCCGGTGAGTATTTCGGCGGCCGCGGCTCCCGCAGTTCGAGCCCTGCGCCACTCTCCGGCTGCAGGGTCGAGACAATATCGCGGACAATGGTCAGCGCGTGCTCGTCATTTTCGGCGAGATGATCGACCACACCGCTCTTGCGCGCGTGGAGGTCGCCCCCGCCCAGATCCTCGGCACTGATCACTTCGCCAGTCGCCGCCTTCACCAAAGGCGGGCCGCCGAGGAAGATCGTCCCCTGCTCCTTCACGATGACGCTCTCGTCGCTCATCGCCGGGACGTAGGCGCCGCCTGCGGTGCAGCTTCCCATCACGCAGGCGATCTGGGCGATGCCTTTCGCGCTCATCTGCGCCTGGTTGAAGAAGATGCGGCCGAAATGGTCGCGGTCGGGGAAGACGTCCGCCTGGAACGAAAGGTTCGCTCCGCCTGAATCGACGAGATAGATGCAGGGCAGCCGGTTCTGCTCGGCGATCTCCTGCGCCCGCAGATGCTTCTTTACCGTCAGCGGATAATAAGTCCCGCCCTTCACCGTCGCGTCGTTGCAGACGATCATCACCTGCCGGCCCGAGACCCGTCCAATCCCGGCGATCATCCCCGCTCCGGGGACCTCGCCTTCGTACATGTCGCAGGCGGCGAGCTGGCCGATCTCCAGAAATGGCGAACCGGGATCGAGAAGCCGTTCCACCCGATCGCGCGGGAGAAGCTTGCCCCGTTCGACGTGCCGCTTGCGGTGTTTCTCCGAACCGCCCCTCGCGGTTTCCGCTACGTCCGCCCGCAGCTTATCGACCAGGGCGCGATTATGTTCGAAGCGAGCGCGATACTCTTCGCCCGCGGTGTCGATCCTGGTCTCCAGCTTCGGCGCGCTCATACTCCAATCAGCTCCCGACCGATCAACATGCGCCGGATTTCGTTCGTCCCCGCACCAATGTCGAGAAGCTTGGCGTCGCGGTAATAGCGTTCGACCGGCCAGTCCTTGGTGTAGCCAGCTCCGCCGAGCGCCTGCACCGCTTCGCCCGCCACCTTCACCGCATTCTCCGACGCGTAGAGGATCGCGCCAGCGGCGTCGAAGCGAGTCGTCTTGCCGGCGTCGCAAGCTTTGGCGACCTGATAGGCGTAAGCGCGGGCGGTATTCAGCGCGACGTACATGTCCGCGACCTTGGCCTGCATCAGCTGGAACGAGCCGATCGGCTTTCCGAACTGCTTGCGCTCGCGGACGTAGGGCAGGACGACGTCGAGGCAGGCCTGCATGATCCCGATCTGGATCCCGGCAAGCACCGTGCGCTCGTAATCGAGGCCGCTCATCAGCACCTCGACGCCCTTGTTCTCCTCGCCCAGCACATTCTCGGGCGGGACGAAGCAGTCGTCGAACACCAGCTCGCTGGTCGGTGAGCCGCGCATTCCGAGCTTGTCGATCTTCTGTCCCGGCGAGAAGCCCTCCATGTCCTTTTCGATCAGGAAGGCAGTGATCCCGCGGCTGCCCTCGCCGGTCTTCGCATAGACGACCAGCGTGTCGGCGTAATGGCCGTTGGTGATCCAGAATTTGGTGCCGTTGAGGCGGTAGCCGTTGCCGCTTTTGTCGGCCTTCAGCTTCATTCCGACGACGTCGGAGCCGGCGCCGGCCTCGCTCATCGCGAGAGCACCGACATGCTCGCCGCTGATCAGCTTCGGCAGATATTTGGCCTTCTGCTCGTCGTTGCCCCAGCGGCGGATCTGGTTGACGCAGAGGTTCGAATGGGCGCCATAGCTCAGGCCCACGGAAGCTGACGCGCGGGCGACCTCTTCCTGCGCGACGACATGCTCGAGATAGCCGAGCCCGAGGCCGCCATATTCCTCCTCGACCGTGATCCCGTGCAGGCCGAGTTCGCCCATCTGCGGCCAAAGCTGACGCGGGAATTCGTCGGTTTCGTCAATCTCAGAGGCGATCGGCGCGATCCTGTCGCGGGCGAAACGGCCGGTCGTCTCGCGGATCGTGTCGGCCATCTCGCCGAGCTGGAAATCCAGGCCCAGGTCGCCTGCTGCGGTCATTCGGCTCTCCTCACCGCCGGTCGCGTAGCACCGAGCAACGGATTTGAACAAGCGGCCTCGCGGTCTTATGTGCAGTGCAACATCAAGCGTCCGTCATCGCGAGGAGCGAAGCGACGCGGCGATCCAGTCTGGATTGCTTCGCTACGCTCGCAATGACGAAATGAAGCGGAGTTATCATGGCCACCACAGACACCACCGACCCAATCGTTATCCTCTCCTACGCGCGCACCCCGATGGGCAGCTTTCAGGGTGCTCTGTCCGGCGCTTCCGCCACGGAGCTTGGCGCGACGGCGGTGAAGGCGGCGGTCGAGCGAGCCGGCGTGAAGCCCGAGCAGGTCGACAAGGTGTTCATGGGCAATGTGCTGTCGGCCGGCCTTGGCCAGGCGCCTGCGCGGCAGGCTGCGCTCGGCGCGGGCCTCCCCAAGTCGGCCGAAGCGGTGACCGTCAACAAGGTCTGCGGATCGGGCATGCAGGCGGCGATCTTCGCAACGGACATGCTGAAGGCCGGCTCGGCGGACGTCATCGTTGCCGGCGGCATGGAGAGTATGACCAACGCGCCGTACCTGTCGAAGAAGTACCGCTCGGGAGCGCGGATCGGTCACGACACGGTTTACGATCACATGATGCTCGACGGCCTCGAGGATGCCTATGACAAGGGCCGCGCGATGGGCACCTTCGCGGAGGACGCCGCGCGCGAATATCAGTTCACCCGCGAAGAGCAGGACGCCTACGCGATCGAGAGCCTCCGGCGGGCAAACGAGGCAATTACCGGCGGCCACTTCGACAAGGAGGTCGTCCCGGTCACCGTCACCACCCGCAAAGGCGAAGTCACCGTCGATACCGACGAGCAGCCGGGCAAGGGCAATCCGGAAAAAATCCCGCAGCTCAAGGCCGCCTTCGCCAAGGACGGCACCATCACCGCCGCGACTTCATCCTCGATTAGCGACGGCGCGGCGGCGCTGGTGCTGACCCGCCAGAGCGTCGCGGACAAGCTCGGAGCCAAGCCGATCGCGCGCGTCGTCGCTCACGCTGCCGCCGCGCAAGAGCCGTCGAAGTTCACCTCCGCCCCCGTCCCGGCGATCAACAAGGTGCTGGAGAAGGCCGGTTGGAGCGTCGGCGACGTGGATCTGTGGGAAGTCAACGAGGCCTTCGCCTGCGTCGCCATGATCGCAATGCGCGACGTCGGAATCCCGCACGAGAAGATCAACATCCACGGTGGCGCGACCGCGCTCGGCCATCCCATCGGCGCCAGCGGCGCGCGCATCCTGACGACGCTTGTCGCGGCGCTCCAGGAAACCGGCGGCAAGCGCGGAGTCGCGAGCCTCTGCATCGGCGGCGGCGAAGCGACAGCGATGGCGGTGGAACTGGTCTAAGCCGCTACTTGCCCGCGTAGGCCTGGCATTCGATTTCCAGCAGCGCGCCGAGCGCGAGGCCGTTGACTCCGACCGCGCTGCGCGCGGGCAGCGGGCCGTCGGGGAAATAGCCGACATAGACTTTGTTGAATGCCGGCCAGTCCTTCATGTCGGCGAGGAACGCCGTGCAGTGGACCAGGCTGTCGTAACCGAGGCCGGCGAGCTTCAGGGTCTCGCCGATGTCGTCCATCGTCGCCTTCGTCTGCGCCTCGATGCCTTCGGGCGGCTTGCCGTCGGGCCCGCGTCCGATTGCGCCGGACAGATAGAGGATGTCGCCGACGCGGACGGCCCGCGAGAACGGCAGCTTCTGGCCGTTGAGGCTGTCGTTTCCGTAATGTTTGACTTCAGGACGGGTTGGAGCGGCTCCGGCGGGCTTGGTCATGACCATTGCTCCGGCTGCGAGTGCGATTGTGGTTGTGATTAGCCCCATCTGCCCCTCCCCTGATTTCCCTCTCCCCGGCGGGGAGAGGGAGATTCAGTCAACTAGCTCGTTGGAATCGACGCCCCAGACCTCGCTCGTTTGAACATAGCCTTCGCGGCGGCCGAACTGGATGTGGCACCAACCGGCCTTGCAATGGTCGATCCGGCCGACCACGCCTGCTTCGGCCCGATAGCGGACGCGGCTGTTCGCGTTGGCTTCGCTGTAGATCGGCCTCGGCTCGCCGTTCGGGACGATCACCGTGCGCTTGTCGCTGAGCAAGGTCACGAGCATCCAGCCCTTGTCGCCGTCCGGATCCTGGATCAGCCGCCAATTCTCATATTTCTGCAGGATCCGTACCGGAAGGTCTCGGCGCTGGTAGACCCATTTGCCGGGATAGGTACGCGCCGGGCCGTTGCGGGTCATCGCCTTGCCGCTGGCGATCGACGCCCAGTAGGGCGGCTGCTTCTCCTGCGCGAGCGCAGGCGAAGCCGCGAAAATCAGCAATCCTGCGAACAGCCCCCGCCCAATCATCACGCGCCGGTCAGGATCCTGTCAACGAGTTGCTTCACCGTCGGGATGAAGCCGTTCGAATAGAAGGGGTCGGTCCTGAACCGGTAGGCGCCGTGGCCGGCGAACATCAGGTTCTGTTCGACGGGGCCACCGTGGGCGATGTCCTGCAAAGTCTTCTGGATGCAGAAACTGCGTGGGTCGGCGAGACGGCCGGTCGTGTTCTTCTCATTATCGGCCCACGACGAGAAAGCGCATTGCGACAGGCAGCCCATGCACTCCGCCTGGTCCTTGCGGATATGCTTCTTCTCTTCCGGCGTGGTGAAAATCAACGTCTCGTCGGGAGTCTTCATCGCCTCGGTAAAACCGGCTGCGAACCACTCGCGCGCGTGCTGCAGATCGCCTTTCGTGACCCAGTAATTCTTCTTGCCGCCAAGACCGACGTCGAGCTCGAAATGGTGATCGCCGAGCGATTCCTTGGTGAACGCGATCTGGCGCTCGGATCGAGCCTCAAGCTCGCGGAGAAACGGATTGCGGACCGCCGAAGAATAGAATCCGGTTGGACTGAACCGGTGGAGGAGAACGTCGCCATCCTCCAGCTCCATCAGCTTCGCCTTCCATTCGGGCGGGATCGGGCTTTCCTGGGTCAGCAGAGGCCGGGTTCCGAACTGGAACACGATTTGTCCGAGCTCGGGATTGTCGATCCAGTCTTCCCACTCGTCGAGCCGCCAGACGCCGCCGGCCATGACGATCGGAACGCTGTCGGCAATTCCGTTCTCGCGCATCGTGTCGCGAAGCGCCTTGACCCGCGGGTAAGGCGGTTGCGGGGCGCGCGGGTCCTCGGCATTCGAAAGGCCGTTGTGGCCGCCGGCCAGCCACGGATCCTCATAGACGACGGCGGCAAGCCATTCGGCGGCCTTGTGATAGGCGCGTTTCCACAACGCACTGAAGGCGCGAGCCGAACTGATGATCGGAAGATAATTGACGCCGTAGGAAGCCGCGATCTCGCTCAGCTTGTAGGGCATTCCGGCGCCGCAGGTGACGCCGGAGACGAGCCCCTTGGTGCGTTCCAGGACACCGTGAAGCACCCGCTGGGCGCCGCCCATTTCCCACAAAACGTTGATGTTGATCGCGCCGTTGCCACCGGCGATGTCGTAGGCCCGGTGGACCTGAGCGACGGCGCCGTCGATCGCATAGCGGATCAGCTCCTCGTGCCGCTCCCGGCGGGTCAGCCCTTCATAGATCTGCGGGATGATCCTCCCTTCGGGATCGTAGCTGTCGGCATTGACCGCCGACACCGTGCCGATGCCGCCGGCAGCCGCCCAGGCGCCGGAGCTTGCGTGATTGGTCGCGCTTACGCCCTTGCCGCCCTCGATAAGCGGCCAGACCTCGCGGCCAGCATAGAGGATGGGCCTCAAGCCCTTGAACACGAATGAGCCTCCCGAAGTTTCGTGCCGCTATATAGGCACGTCCTGGCGATTGCTCCAAAAATCGTTGCTTCAGAAAACGAAAGGGCCGGAGGCGATTCCCCTCCGGCCCTGCCGTTTCTGGGCGGTCGCCGATTTAGCAGCTGCCCGAAGCGATCGCTCCACCGGCGATTGCGCCGATTACGCCGCCGATGATCGCGCCCGCGGTGCGATCGCCGTTGTTGCCGTAGCGATAGTAACCGCGACGGCCGCTGTCGGCCACCTTGCTTCCGATGACAGCGCCGGCGACACCGCCGATTGCTGCACCCGCCGTGGCGTTGCCCCGGCAAGAGTAGCGGCCGGAACCGTAATAGCCGTTGCCGTAGTAGCCATCGTAGCTGCCGTAGCTGTCGTATCCGTAGCTGGGATAATTGTTGTAGCCGTAGCTCGGGTAGCCGTAGCCGTAACCCGAACCGTAGCCATAACCCGAGCCATAGCCGTAGCCCGGATAGCTATAGCCATAGCCGGAACCGTAACCCGGATAACCGTAATAGCTCTGGGCGCTGGCGACGCCCGGAACCGCGACGAGGCCAAGGGCCGCACCGGCCAGCAAGATCTTCTTGAGCATCACTCAACTCCTTAGAATCAATCCGGTTTTCCGGATTTCGGAGTTCGTTCTACGCCTGTCATGATGAGCCGGTTCTGAATTCGCCAGTCAGCTTGCGTGCAGCGAATAATCCATGCCGATATCGACCGCCGGAGCCGACTGGGTGATGCGCCCGACGGAGATGAAATCGACGCCGGTTTCCGCGATCGCGCGGATCGTGTCCAGGCGAACGCCGCCTGACGCTTCCAACGGCACTCGGCCGGCGACGAACTCGACCGCGTCGCGCAGCGTCGGCGGGTCCATATTGTCAAGCAGAAACCGATCGGCGCCGGCTGCAAGCGCCTCTTCGATCTGCCCGATGCGATCAACCTCGACCTGGACCTGGAGACCGGTGTTGGCCTGTTTCGCAGCCTTGACCGCTCGAGCCACTCCGCCTGCTACCGCGACGTGATTGTCCTTGATGAGGACGCCGTCATCGAGCCGCATCCGGTGGTTGTGCGCGCCGCCCATTCGCGCCGCATATTTTTCGAGGGCACGCAGCCCGGGAAGGGTCTTGCGCGTGTCGAGCAGGATCGCACCGGTCCCGTCGATGGCATCGACGTAACGGCGCGTCAGCGTGGCGATCCCGGAAAGGTGCTGCAACGTGTTCAGTGCCGAGCGTTCCGCGGCAAGCATGGCGCGCGCATTGCCGGCCAGGCGCATAAGCACTGCAGCGGCTTCGACGCGCTCGCCGTCCGCCGCGAGCTTTTCAACGGCAACTTCACCGTCAAGCCGGCGGAAGAAAGCTTCGGCCACGTCGAGTCCGGCCACGACAATCTGCTCGCGTGCTGTAAGATCGGCGGTGAACCTGGCGTCCGCAGCAATGGTTGCGTTCGAGGTGACGTCGCCGCCCTCGCCGAGATCCTCGGCAAGGACTCTTTTTACGAATTGGTCGATGTCGAAGCCCGGCCCCATTCCCCGTCTATGCACTAGTGCGTCGGCTCATCCAGCTTTTTATCGGCGCCGGCCATGCGCCAATGGTCGTCCGCTTTCTCATAGCGCTGCGCATCCTGTGCAGCGAAGTCGGAGCCTTTCCAGGATTCGACGGTCACGACGATCGAAGCGCCGTCCACCTCGATCTCGTTGAAACTTTGGCTTTGCTCGCGGACGCGGGTGGAGGTGGCAGTACCCGCCTGGATGACCAGCGCCGGTCCCGCCCGGGTCACCAGGTCGCGGGCGCTGTGCACGGAAGCGTCGTGGTTGTGCCCGGCAAGGAGCATGTCGACGCCCGCCCCTCCGACCGCGTCGAGGGCCAGCTCGCTTCGCCCGACCGCTGGGGCGGAGCTTTCCCCGACCTGGAGCGCAAACAGAGGATGATGGGTGACGAGGATCCGCGTCGCATTGGGGTCAGTGCGCTCGAACGTTTCGCGGATGAAGCGGATCTGATCCTCGTTGATCCGGCCATCCTTGAAGGTCAGCGACCGCGCCGTGTTGATGCCAAGGACTGTCGCTCCAGGGATTTCCAGCATCGGACAGAGTGTGTCGTCGATGTACCGCATGTAGCGCGTGAGCGGCGACAGAAAGCGACGGAAGACATCGTAGAGCGGCACATCGTGGTTGCCGGGGACGGCCAGCACCTCGTGCCCCGCATCGCGCAGCCGCTCGAGAAAGCGGCACGCCTCCTGAAACTGCTCGGTCCGGGCGCGCTGGGTGAAATCGCCGCTGATGACGACCAGGTCGGGCGCGGTCTCGTCCACCTTGCGCTCGACCGCATCGACCATCTTCGGATCGTGCGCGCCGAAGTGAAGGTCGGAGAGATGGATCAGGCGAGCCATGGTTTCCCAACAACCGTCACCCTGAACTTGTTTCTCTTTCGTCATGCTGAACTTGTTTCAGCATCCATTTCGATGAAGGAAGCAGGAGGTGGGGAAATGGACCCTGAAACAAGTTCAAGGTGACGGAGAAGAATTGGACCGCACCCAGGCCAATAGCGGGACTCGCCCCGTCGATGACCGGCTCCGCTTTGACGAAGCGGCCCTGGAAGGCTGGATGGCCGAGCATGTGCCCGGCTTTCGGGGGCCGGTCCGGGTCAGCCAGTTCAAGGGCGGCCAGTCCAACCCGACCTATCGGATCGACACCCCGGCCGGGACCTACGTCCTTCGCCGCAAACCGCCGGGAAAGCTGCTCCCCGGCGCCCATGCGGTCGATCGCGAATATCGCGTGATCGCCGCGCTCGGGAGCGAAGGCTTCCCGGTCCCGCGAGTCCGCGGCTTTTGCGACGACGAGAACGTCATCGGCACGCCTTTCTACGTCATGGACATGGTCGAGGGGCGGATCTTCTGGGAGGCGCAGCTTCCCGGGCTGAGCAGCGGCGACCGCGCGGCGGCCTTCGATTCCATGAACGCGACGATTGCGCAGCTCCACAGTTTCGAGCCAGCCGAAATCGGGCTCGGCGACTATGGCAAGCCGACCGGCTTCGTGGAGCGGCAGGTCGCCCGCTGGTCGAGGCAATATCTCGGCGACGTCGAGGCCGGGCGCATCGATGCGATGGACCGGCTGGTCGGGTGGCTCGAAAAGAACCTGCCGCCGGACAGCGGGCGGTCGAGCGTCGTCCACGGCGACTTCCGCTGCGACAACATGATCTTCGACCCTGAAGCGCCGGCCGTGCGCGCGGTTCTCGACTGGGAGCTGTCGACGCTCGGCGATCCGGCGTCGGACTTCACCTATCACCTTCTCATGTATCGCATGCCTACCGAGCTTTTCGATGGGCTTGCGAGCATCGAGCTTGAGCCACGCGGAATCCCATCGGAGGCCGATTACGTAGCGGCCTACTGCCGCCGCACCGGCCGCGATCACCTGCCGAACAAGGATTATCTGGTCGTCTTCAACCTGTTCCGGCTGGCGGCGATCCTGCACGGAATCCGCGGACGCATCGCACGCGGAACCGCCTCTTCCTCCCACGCGATCGAAACAGCCAGCAAGCTGGAGCCGCTGGCAGAGCTTGCCTGGGCGGAAGCAAAAAGAGCGCGGCTGTCACCTTGAGTGGGTGAAAACGGGGGTCCTTCCACTTCTTCCACTTTGTGACCTTCGATGCGCCTGCCGCAGAGCGGGAGCGTAATCCACGAGGGTGACAAAGCCTGGACCCGGCAGGGTTACAGCGAGGGTGACAGCCGACAATTCAAAATTGCGAAAGAGCCTGCCCGAACGACTCCGGACGAACGGACGGTGGCACAGCAGACCCGCTGTAGGACAGGATTTTCTAAACGCGTCCTAGTGTCTGCTTTCGACCCATTGCGGACATTGAGCTCTCCGGTATGTTCGGCGGATGTCTGGCAGAAACGCTGAGCAGCGGTCTGATTGCGGCGGCATGGTCGCGGCGGGCCAGGCCTGTGTCGTCTGTCCGGAGTTCGCAGGTAGAAGGCCGCGCGATAAGACTAATTACAATGCGGGCTGACAAAAGGTTATGCTAACTGGAAACAAAAGAGCTGATATTGTAGCAATCGCCGTCCTGCTTTGTATATTTGCTATCAGTAGCAGTTTCTTGAGCGATTTTCGTTCGCTCGCGACATCCATTACCTTCGGTGTTTTCTATATAGTCATATCGCTGAAGATAAAACTTAAAAGCAAGCTCTGGTTTTGGCTAGTTATTGGTATATTCCTTCTGCTGCACATCGTTATCATAGCCGCAGAAAATCCAAATCTCCCTTCCGGCCCGAGCATCGCCTACATTACACCAGCAGTTTTTGTAGACATTTTTGGGATGCTCGCAATCATAGCGGGATTTGAATTTCTGTGGTCAAACCGACGCTCCCAATGAGCATGAAGACCTAACTTGTCTTCTAGCAGCAATCGCTTCTGTCCGCTTTCCACCCTTTGCGGACGCTAACGTATCGTGCCTGTCACTCCGGCGATAGCAACGACGAGCAGCAACACGCCGAAGAGCAGTGCGAGTGTCGCCATCGCGAGCGTGAACCAGTACTTCGCGGGTGTTTTTTCGCGGGAGTACACCCAGCCTCTCACATTCAGCTCCCGGTCGCGAAGGCCAACATAGAGGCGGTTCACCATGAACGCCGCGAGACCGAACGACACGATTAACAGGGCAATGCCACTGACCAAAGCGACCTCTCCGCAAGGACCGCTAATTGTTCGCACGGCTAGCGCCTGCTTTCCACCCATTGCGGACATTAAAATCGCTCTACGCCGACAACCCGCACTGGTCCGTGTTCCCCAACATAAGCTGCGATGCTGTCGGCGAACTCGTCGAGCGTCGCGGAGCCGTTAGCGTCGAAATCATTCTCAACCACGAGCCGGAGCATCCCGTTACAGAAGGAACATGCGGCATGTTGATGCCAAGACCGGTGCTCTCGAAACTCTTGTTCGATGTCAGCAGCGGCTTCAGCCTCATCATCAGAGCCAATTCCATCGCACTCAACGATTACTCGATACATCAGCCGATCATGCCGCATGGAATGACCTCCTTCCACCCATTGCGGACGTTGCTGTCTTGTTGGACGCCCCCTACGCTAGGCCTGCTCGGGGATGGGGGATACGATATGCACAAGATGATGCTTGCCTGCGGCTTCGCTGCAGTCGCCGTTTCGGCAACCGCTCAAACGCCTGATCAAAAGCCGACCATTATAGTGGACGGCTATGGCGAAGTGAAAACAATGCCTGACGTCGCGACGATCAGCTACACCCTGCGTGGCGAAGGAACGACGAGTGACGCGGCGGTAAAGGCGATGGTCGCTATGGGAGTTCGTATAGAGGGGTCGTTGCGTTCGATCGACCCGGCTGCCGAACAACGAACGAACAAGGTGGAAGTCAGCGCGATCAGAAAGCCGGACTGCAAAGAGCGTGATTACGGACCGGAACAACTCTCGACCGGTGAATGTGCCATCGTCGGGTACATCGCCACGCAAAACGTGACCGTCAAGACAACGAAGGTGACGGAAGCTGGTACGTTGGTCGGTTTGGCGGCGCGTGATGGAAGCTTTGACGCTGGAGTGACCGGATTCGACCTGCAAGATCCCCGAACTGCACGGCAGCAAGCGATAGCTGATGCGATTCAAGACGCGGCTTCAAAGGCAGCCGCGGTCGCTGCTGGAAGTCGATTGGCCCTTGGTCCGATCGTTACTGTATCCACGTCCGGACGTGCTCAGGGGCAAGAAATAGTGGTCACCGGAACGCGGCTCCCGCAATCAAATCTGTCTTCGCCAGCCCCACCGCCAGTCAACGTGAAGCTCACGCCCGAGCCGATCGTGACGAGTGCAAATGTGACGGTCACTTACGCCATTGCGCGGTAGATTTGTCTGATGTCGCGTCTCGACCCGTTGCGTACATCGGGGGTGTGGCTAAGGTTAGTGCATGATCCAATCGAGCTATGGCCCGGACAAGGTGCTGGTCGGGTTTTGGGCTCTGCTGTGCAGTCCTCCCGCTTTCGTCTTCGCGTTTCTGCTCTTGAAGTCGCCGACCCTCGAGATGGCATCGCAGTTCCTGGTCGCCCTGACGTTCCCATTGCTCCCCATACTGTTTGCAGTCCGCTTCCGTGCAACCTTTGCCCCGACCGAGTTCGTGTATCGACGGTGGGGTCCGACTATTCGAGTATCGTACGCCGACATTGCCCGCATTGAAGTGGCGAACTCGACGCCCGTATCGAGAGAGTCGGTTGGCGCATTCCTGATTACGAAGGACGGAAAAAAGCTTCCCTTTTGGCCGAAGCTATTCCCGCGAGAGGCCGTCAAACGGTTCTTTGCGCTGGCCCCGTGCTAGCGTCCGACTTCCACCCACGCGGACGTAAGCCCTACCAGTCCAGGAACAGAAGCAGCTTCACGTCGATGGCGCTTCCGGCGTCGCGGCGGGACTGGATAAAGGCCGGAATGTCGTCGCGCGCGACGAGATGGACGGTGATGTCCTCATGCTCGGTGCCGCCGCCCTCGCCCACCTTGCGGACGCCATGCGCGCGGACGAGCGTGAAGCTTTCGGCTACCATGCCGGGCGAGCTGTGGAACTCGCCGAGCCGCTCGACGCGCTCGCAGGTGAAGCCGGTTTCTTCCTCCAGCTCCTTGGTGGCGGTGCCCTCGACGGTCGCATGCTCGTCCTCGTCGCCGACGAGGCCCGCCGGAAGCTCGAGGCAGCGGCCGCCGACTGGGACGCGATACTGCTCGATGAGGATCACCTTGCCGTCATGCTCGGCGAGGATGACGACCGCGTTAGTGCTTCCGGTCCTCGACACATATTCCCAACGACCGCGCTTCAGGGCGCTGATG
>Ga0207657_10001742_pt1 | contig 23458 bp, 21 predicted proteins | sample KBSC33metaG_FD_184316 | JGI IMG/M metagenome (GOLD analysis project Ga0207657, IMG submission 184316) | Corn rhizosphere microbial communities from Kellogg Biological Station, Michigan, USA - KBS C3-3 metaG (SPAdes) (version 2) | ecosystem: Host-associated > Plants > Roots > Rhizosphere > Soil ... | reverse complement strand
AGCCGGCCACGAGGAGCGAAACTGCGAAGAGGCGAAGCATCCGCCTAGCCTTCGCGGTGATAGGGATGGTTGGCAAGGATCGACGTCGCCCTGAAAAGCTGCTCGGCAAGCATCGCTCTCACCAGCAGGTGCGGCCAGGTCGCGGGCCCGAACGACAGCAGCAGGTCGGCCGTCGATCGGTCGCGATCACTGTGACCGTCGGCACCGCCGATGCCGAAGCGCACCTCGCGCTTGCCTGCATCGCGCCAGCCCTCGAGCTTGCCGGCCAGCTGCATCGAGGAAAGCGCCTCGCCCCGCTCGTCCAGGAGGATGCTGATACTGTCTGCGCCAAGCTGCGGCGCCGGCCGCGCATTATCCGGAAGCTCGGTCAACTTCGTCGACCAGGCGATGCGCTTCAGGTAGCGCTCGACGAGCTCGGATTCGGGAGAGCGGCCGATTTTCCCGCGGGCGACGATGTGAAGGAGCACGAAGGCCCCCTGGACCCTATTGGCCAGCGCTCGCCGCGACTCCGTACGGCCAGCGAAGGACTGCCAGGAACCCGTCGTAGACGATCTTGGCGGCCTCGGCGATCGCCCGCGGCCGATTGTCGCCCCCGCGCGCGAAAATCGCGATCGCTACCCTGTGTCCATTAGGGAGCGTGATGAAGCCGACATCGTCCGTCAGGCCGTTCAGGGTCCCGGTCTTGTGCTCGACTCGGGTGCCAGCCGGAAGCAGCCATTTCATCCGGTTCCGCCCGGTCTCGCACTGCGCCATCAGGTCGAGCAAATAGCTCCGACCCCACGGCTTCAGCAGGTCGCCCTTGTCGAGCCGCTTCAGGAAGGTGACGAAGGCAACCGGAGTGGCGGAATCGCGCTGGTCGTAGAGATTGCGCTTGTCGCGAAGGAGCTGGGCGATGGTTCGGTCGATGCGAAGGCCGTTGACGTTATGCCAGTCGAGCCATTTCTGGACCGTGTCGGGCCCGCCAAGATTCTTGATCAGAAGATCGGTTGCATGGTTGTCCGAATTCACCAGCATCCGCTTCATCAGCGCCGCCGCGGAGACTCCGCTGATCGTGTCGTCGAGCGATCGATCTCCCTTCTCGACATAGGAAAGATAGGTCGCGGCGACCGCGACCTTGACCGTGCTCGCCATCGGATAATGCATGTTGCCGCGAACGCTGACGGTTTCTCCCGTGGTGAGGTCCATGGCCGCAAGCCCGACATCCGACGACTTGGTCGTAACCATCATCGCCAGCTGTTGCTGGACGGAATGGAACAGCGACCCTTCGGTCGCCGCCGCAGGCTGGGCGACGAACGCCAACAGCCACAGAAATATCACCACAAGACGCATTGAGCTCACCCACCCTGAGCAGTTGCAGTCACCCGATCATCCCCAAAAGACCACATTCTCTCCAAATTGTAAAAACTTCTTACTTCCGGGCGGAAAATATGGACGATCACGTCGTCCGCGTCGATCAGCACCCAGTCAGCCGCGGGGAGGCCTTCGATCCGCACGTTCCTACCGAATTCCTGCTTGATCCGGTCGCCGAGCTTGGTCGCCATCGAAGCGACCTGGCGCGTCGACCGGCCGGACGCGATCACCATGTAATCCGCGATGTTGGATTTGCCCTCGAGCGGGATGGACACGACTTCGAGAGCCTGGTCATCGTCGAGCGACTTCAGGACAAGCTGATGGAGCTTTTCGACATCGATTTGCGGACGGCCGGAATCGGCGGTCTCAGTTGGGCGATCGGGCAAGAGGTCTCCTCATGTGGGTGGAGCGCGGTCGCGCTCCGGAGCGGAATCCGCGGACGATGATCGGTGGTGCCAGTCGGGGTCCAGCGCGCGCAAGGCGGTTGCGGAGGTGGGGTTGGTCGGCAGGCGAAGAAACAAGATCGCCGGTGGACTCCACTCCGTCCAGCACTTCGCCTGGGTTTCGGGGCGGACGAACCGCGAAAGCCAGCCCATCGCGCGCGCCGCGCGGGCATCCTCATCATAACCGGGGCGAGGAAGCACCGCAATTGGAACAAGTTGCGCAAGATCCCGCCAATCCTTCCAGCGATGGAATTGTGCAACAGTATCCGCGCCCATGAGCCAGATGAACCGGCGCCGCGGATATTTGCGTAGCAGCGCGCGGGCAGTGTCGACAGTGTAACGGGTCGCTGCCTTGCGCTCGAAATCCGAAACCCGGATCCGGGTTCCCCGGGCAATTCGCCGCGCCGAAGCCCGCCGCGCTTCGTAAGACGCCATGTCGGCGGCGCCCTCCTTGAGCGGATTGCCGGGCGAGACCAGCCACCACAGCTCGTCGAGTCCGAGCGCGTCGATCGCGGCCAGGCTGATCTGCAGATGTCCCTCATGCGCGGGATTGAACGACCCGCCCAATAGACCGACGCGCTTCATGTTCTTGGAACTAGCACCGCGACCGACGCCCGCCTAATGAACGGCGCAAGGGGATTGCCGAATGGGGAATTTCGAAGCTCTTGGCGACGCAGTCACCGGCGGGGTCGTCGGCCGGGCTGTCGAGCCGAAGGCTGGCGAAGGCGCGGACGGACACACGCACGAAGCCAATTGCCTGAATTGCGGGGCGGCGCTCACCGGTCCCTATTGCCATTCCTGCGGACAGCATGCCCACGTTCACCGGACCCTGTCGGCCTTCTTCCATGACTTCCTTCACGGCGTTCTTCACTTCGAAGGCAAGATCTGGCGCACGCTTCCGCTGCTTGCCTGGAAGCCGGGGGAGCTGACGCGCCGCTATATCGAGGGCCAGCGGGCGCGATTCGTTTCACCGATCGCGCTTTTCCTGTTTTCCGTGTTCCTGATGTTCGCGGTCGTCGGGCTTACCAGCAATACAATCCATGCCACCCAGCAGGCGGCGGCCAGCGCTGCGAAAGAGCTGAAGAACGACCAGCAGAAGCTCGCGCTGCTGCAGAGCCAGCGAGCGGACGCGACCGGCCCGGTTGCCGCGAAGCTCGACGAGAAGATCAGCGATCTCAAGGGCGAAATGACGGCGCTGCAGGCGGTAAGGGACGGCAAAGTCGATCCAGGCACGTTCAAGATCCAGAGCGAGTGGCTCGGAGGAATCAACGAAAACCTCGGCGAGGCCGCGAAGAACCCGGAGCTGCTGTTCTACAAGTTGAAGACGAACGCCTACAAGTTCAGCTGGGCGCTGATCCCGATCTCGGTCCCGTTCGTGTGGATGCTGTTTCCGTTCAGCCGGCGCTTCCGGCTCTACGATCACACGGTCTTCGTCACCTATTCGCTTTGCTTCATGATGCTGCTGCTCGCCACAGCGTCGGTGGTCGGGCTGGTGTCGGACTCTCTCTCGAGCATCGCCTTCTTCGTGCCGCCGATCCACATGTACCGGCAGCTTCGCGGCACTTATGACCTGGGCAAGGGCGCGGCGATCTGGCGTACGGCGCTGCTCGTCATCTTCGCCTTCATCGCGATCAGCCTGTTCGCCAGCCTGCTGGTGGCAATCGGCGCCTTCGATTGAGCGAAGTCGTCACGGGAGTGAATCCCGTGACGTCAGTCGGGCTCGGCTTCGCTGACCCGCTGGCCGACTTTCGCGCTCTCTTCGACGCAGCTTCGCTGCGCTCGGGCGTTTAAGCTGTCGCCGGGCCGCCGATCGGGCGCGACTTGCGGCTCGCCTTCGGAATTGACGAGCCCGCAGTGGGCAGCGCCGGGCCCGTCTTGCCGCCGCGGTCGATCGAGCCGCCTTCCATCAGGACCTTGATCTCGTCCCCGGAGAGCGTCTCATATTCGAGGAGCGCCTGAGCAAGCGTTTCGAGCTGGTCGCGCTCTTCGTTGAGAGTCGTCTTCGCGCGCTCGTAGGATTCGTCGACGATTCGGCGGATTTCCTTGTCGATCGTGCGAGCGGTCTCGTCCGACATCTGCCGGGTGCGGTTGACCGAATAGCCAAGGAACACCTCTTCATCCGGCTCCGCATACTGAAGCGGCCCGAGCAGGTCGGAAAGTCCCCAGCGGGTGACCATGTCGCGGGCAAGGCCCGTCGCATACTGGATGTCGCTGGCCGCGCCCGAGCTGACCTTGTCGTAGCCGAAGATGATCTCCTCGGCGACGCGGCCGCCCATCGCGACGGCGAGGTTCGCGTACATCTTGTCGCGGTGATAGCTGTAATTGTCCCGCTCCGGCAGGCGCATCACCATACCAAGCGCGCGGCCGCGCGGAATGATCGTCGCCTTGTGAATCGGGTCGGACGCCGGTTCGTGGAGAGCGACGACGGCATGCCCCGCCTCGTGATAGGCGGTCATCCTTTTCTCGTCCTCGGTCATCACCATGGACTTGCGCTCGGTGCCCATCAGCACCTTGTCCTTGGCCTCCTCGAATTCGTGCATCGCGACCAGGCGCTTGCCCTTGCGGGCCGCAAGCAGCGCCGCTTCATTGACCAGGTTGGCGAGGTCCGCGCCGGAAAAGCCGGGCGTCCCACGGGCAATCACCCGGGAATCGACGTCGGGCGCCAGCGGCACCTTCTTCATATGTACTGCGAGGATCTGCTCGCGGCCGTCGATATCGGGGCGCGGGACGACGACCTGGCGATCGAAGCGGCCGGGGCGCAGGAGCGCCGGGTCGAGCACGTCGGGCCGGTTGGTCGCGGCGATGATGATGATTCCCTCGTTCGCCTCGAAGCCGTCCATTTCGACGAGCAGCTGGTTGAGGGTCTGCTCGCGCTCGTCATTGCCGTTGCCGAGGCCGGCGCCGCGGTGGCGGCCGACCGCGTCGATCTCGTCGATGAAGACGATGCATGGAGCGCTCTTCTTGGCCTGGTCGAACATGTCACGCACGCGGCTGGCGCCGACGCCGACGAACATCTCGACAAAGTCCGAGCCGGAGATGGTGAAGAACGGAACCCCGGCCTCGCCGGCGATCGCGCGGGCGAGAAGCGTCTTGCCGGTGCCCGGAGGCCCGACCAGCAGCGCGCCTTTGGGTATCTTGCCGCCAAGCCGGGCAAATTTGCCCGGGTCCTTCAGATACTCGACGATTTCCTGCAGCTCTTCGCGAGCCTCGTCGATTCCGGCGACATCGGCGAAAGTCACCCGGCCATGCTTTTCGGTGAGCATCCGGGCGCGGCTCTTGCCGAAGCCCATTGCCCCGGAGCCGGCATTCTTCTGCATCTGCCGCATCACGAAGAAGCTGATGCCGATGATCAGCAGCAAGGGCAGCGAATTGTAGAGCATCAGAAGCCAGATGCTCGAACCTTCATCCGACTTCACCTGGACGTCGACTCCGCGGTCGATGAGCTTGGAGGAAATCTGGGCATCGGAGGGCGCGGTGGTGCTGAAGGCGCCACCGTCCGCGAGGCGGCCACTGATGAGACTGTTGCCGCTGGTGGTCGACGACATTGTGACCGAGCGGACATTGCCCTCGTCGACCTGCTTGACGAAGTCGGAATATGCGATCGGCTGGCCCGCGGTGGCGCGCGATCCACCGCCAATCATCTGCACGAACAGGACGAGGCCGAATAGGATCGCGACCCAGATCAGCAGGCTCTTTACCCAGGGACTTGTGGGCTTCTTCTCGTTCATTCGCCTCTCGCTTTGCCGGCCGGTTCGCCGCCTTTTACCATGTCAACGCCAAGATAGGCACGTGTGTGCCAATAACAATGATGGCTTAGGGACCGGTGAACGGGGTGCGGTTGGACATCGAACCGGGTCAGATTCCGAGCGCAATCCCGGCATAGACGGTTCGCCGCGCACCGGGCTCGATGCCGTTCTGGAACACCCGGTTGTAATATTTGGCATCCGTGACGTTCGAAATGCCGGCCAGGAAGCGCAGGTTGCGGTTCAGCTGCCAGTCCGCCGACAGGTCGATCAAGGTGTAGGCCGGGACCTTCGCCGGGACGTAATTGGCGCTTCCCGGCACGCCGGCCGGCAGGTTCGAATCCTGGAAATACTGGCTGCTGACTCTGGTTGCCGCCAGGCTGACGTTGAACTTGCCGTCGCGGCGCAGGCTTAGCCCATATTTTGCAGTCAGCCAGGGAGCGAAGGCAGGCTTGTTGCCGACGCGGTTGGCGAGGTTGCTTCGGGTGAACTTCGCATCGAGCAGGCTCACGTTCCCGAACGCGGTGAAGTGAAGCCCGTTGCCGCGCTTTCCGAGGAAATCATAGGACAACTCGCCCTCCAAACCCCTGTGCCTCGTGTCGCCGCTGTTCTGGAAGACGGATTCGGTCGGGGAGATGACGATCGTCTCGATCCGGTTCCTGAAGTCGATCCAGAACAGGCTGGCGTCGTAGAAGAGGCCGGGAACGGGCGTCCCGTGAACGCCCGCTTCCCACGACAGCGATTTGGACGCTTCCGGAACGCCGCCCGGGCTCACATTCGAGAATGGCGAGGCGACGTCGAAGAAGCGGACCGGCCGATACCCCTGGCTGACGCTGAAATAAGTCTCGTTCTGATTACCGAAATCGAAACCGGCCCCAAGGCCGAACATCGGGATCGTCCGGCTTGTCGACTGGTCGATCAACGGCCGGGTGAGGTTGGGCGGCCGGACCGTTTCGTCGATCCGGATCTTTTCATGCTCGATCCGGACTGACGGCACGATGTGCCACCGGCCCGGCAGCCGGAACACGTTTTCGGCGAAGATCGCGCCGTACCAGGCGTCCCGCTGCTGATCGAGGCGGGGAATGCCGCTGTCCGTCCCCCGCGGAGCGGTGATGTCGCTGCTCGTCCACTGCCGGAACGGGGCGTCGTCATGATAGAGCACGGTGCCGAAGGTCAGGGCATTGCCCCGCCCCCAGCGCTTGCGGAAGCGGAGGTCCAGGCCCTGGCTCCGGAACTGTTCGTCGACCAGCGTTGTAGTTGCCGGTGCGGGACCCGCGGGCGCCGATCTCTGCTCAAGCGTCTGCCAAGCCGCCCATAGCTTCGTTTCCGACCGCCAGCCGTTGCCGAGATCGCTCTCGTTCCCCAGCGTGACCGACGTCCGGTGAACCCAATTGTGATTGAACGGCGTCGGCGCCTGGCTCGGGTCGGCGCGAAATTGCGGATAGCTGAGCTTCCCGGGATCGCCCGCGCTTGAATCGTGGTCGTGAAAATCGACGAACCAGACCGAGTCCTTCACTGGCCGGTAAGCAAGATAGACGCTGCCCTGGGCAATCCGCGAATGGCCGTTGTCGCGCTGGCCGTCGCTTTTCACATAGCCGAAATCCGCCCGGCCGGAGACCGGTCCACTCGATCCCTCGATTGCGTTGTAGCTCGAGAACAGGCCATCGCTGCCGATGACATTTTCGCTGTAGGCGCCGGGCGGCTGGTCGGCGGCAGGGCGCCTGGACACGAGGTTCACGGCCGGAGCGGGGTTCGGCCCGTAAAGGAGGCTGGAGCCGCCGCGGATCAGCTGCACCTCCGCCAGCGATTGCGGAAGCGGCATGTAATAAGCGGTCGGAAAGCCGATCCAGTCGGTTGAAATCGGGATCCCGTCCTGAAGGAGCAGGACGAATTCGGCCTCCTGGGGGTTGCCGAGGCCGCGATAGCTCATGTTGAACTGGGTCGGCGCCTGCTGCTCCGACACGAACAGGCCAGGCGTGCGCGAGAAGAGCTGGCGCTGGTTGTTGTCGACGATCGTGGGGACCAGGTCGAGCTTGGTGACACTGGTCTTCTTCGTCACCGTGATCTTGGTGCCGTCGACCTCCGGAAGGATATGATCCAGCTTCTCGGCAGTATTCTCCGGGTGCGTGCCGATGACGACGATGGTCGGCGGCTGCTCATCGCCGGAAGCGTGCGCCGCAGTCGCGCACAGCGCCACGGCAGCGGTCACAATCGTCGATCTGAAAGGCAATCCATCCCCCGAAGTCATTCCGGCAACCTGAACAGCCGGAGCAAGGTGAAGCCGCTGTGCCTAGGAAATTGCGTTCGCCCGAATGAAAAATTCTGCAGGCGGAGGATCGGCAAGCCGCGCTAGGCCCTTCGCCGTCGCGGCGCGGGCGAGAAGCGCCATTGCTCTCCGCCTGTGCAAAGGACCCCGCGCAAAGTGGCCTTGCGTCCGGAAGCAAGCGCTGCGACCAGGCCATCGAGCTCGCGTCCACGAACGATATTGCCCTTCCCTTCCCGGGCCAGGGCGGCGACCGCGCGGCGGACAATCCGGCGACGGATTTCGAGTGGCGCGGCGGGGCGGTAGATGATCTCGCTCTCGGTGCGGCTGACCTGGGATTCCCATTCCTTGTCGACGGCCCAGTGAAGCGCGACGTCGGCGCTGGCGAGGTTGGCGGCACTTCTGGCAATTCCTTGCGGGTCCAGCCAGTCGGCACCGGCCAGGCCGCGCCGGACCCGGATTCGTTCGAACTGCTCGTCGGAATTGCTCGGGTCCTCGACGGGCTTGAGCTTCGCCGCCTTGCATACCCCCTCCAGGTCTAAGCGGCGCCAGCCGAGCAGCGGACGCAGAAGCCGCGCATTGGATCCCGGAACGGGAAGCGGTGCGGCCCTGCGCATGCCGGCCAGCCCGCGCGCGCCCGAACCGCGGTTGAGCCGCATCAGCAAGGTTTCGACCTGGTCGTCGAGATGATGCGCGGTCACGAGCGCCGACAGGCCGCGATCGGCGACCCAGCGGGCGAGCAACCGGTAACGCGCGGCCCGCGCGAGCTCCTGGATCGCGGTGTCCGGCTTGCGCTTCCATTCCACGGTGAGGATTGCGTGGGGGACGGAAAGCGTCTTGCAGACCCCGGCCACCATTTGCGCTTCCCGCGCGGATTCCGGCCTCAGTGCATGGTCGACCGTCGCTGCCTCGACCTTTCCGGGGCGCGCGGCGGCCGCCAGCAGCAGCAGCGCGAGGCTGTCGGGCCCGCCAGAGACCGCGATCCCGAGCGTCGATTCCGGGCCTGCAATCCGATCGAGCTCGGCGGAAATGCGGCCGACCAGCGCCGGATCGGGTGCAAGCGTCACCACCCTACGAGCAGCGGGCGTCCGCTTCAGCCTTGGCTACGAGCGTCTTGAGGTCGGGCCGCACGGAGGCGCCATATACATCATCCAGCTCGCCATAGGCCTTGCAGGCCTGGCTCGGCTGGTTGAGCTTCATCAGCGCCTGGCCGAGATAATAGAGGCTGTCCGGCGCCCGTTCGCCCTTCGGGTTCGAGCGATAGTTCGCGAGCAGCGCTTCCGCGGCCGGGCGCGGCTGGCCCTTGTCGAGCAAGGCACGGCCGATGAGGTTCTTTGCGAAGCTCACGCGGCGATGGTCGGGAAAAGCGGACACGAAGGCACGCAAGGCGGTGATGGCCTGGTCGTACTTCCCGTCCCGCCAGAGACGAAAGCCTTCGGAATAGGCCTCCTCGCCAGGATCGGAGACGGCGGTCTCTGTCGAACTGGCGGACTTGGACGGCGTTTCCGGAGTTGAGGCCGACGCGGCCTGGACCTTCGGCTTGGGCGGCGCTTCGACGGCGGCGCCCTGCGCCTCGGGAACGCTATCTGTCGACTGCGGCGGGGCGACCGGGCGCGCCTCGAGCGCGCTTAGCCGCGAATTCACGTCGCTGCGCAGCGTCGAGACCTGCGAGTCCAGCTCGGTCACGCGATGGCCGTTGACCTCGCCCTGGTTGATCAGTTGCTGCAGTTGCTGCTCGATGGAATCGAGCCGCTGCTGGAGAAGAACGGCGGACGCCTGGCTTGCGGCGAGCTGCTGTTCCAGGGTCGCGATACGCTGTTCCGGCGACGGCGGCCGCTGGGCCAGTGCCGGTGTGAACGCGGCGCTCATCAGTGCGGCCGCCGGAATTGCGAAGCGCCAATGCGCGGATTTCATCGAATCCCCCACGATCTTCAAACTAAAGACAAATTGCCTGTCGCCAGCTTACGCGGCGATGAATCTATTGCGCCAGAGGTTTTTGGGCGGGCTGCGCCGGGGCCGGTTGGGAAGTGGACGGCGGAGCGGCGCTGGCTGGGGGCCCGCGCATCAGGTCGGCGGGAAGAAGGCTGACGTCGGATGCGACCTTGCCCGCAGGGCCGACCGGCGGCGCAACCGCATTGCCGACATTGATCCTGAGCGCCTCCGGCGCCCCGGCGCGCAGCAAGGGCGCGGTCGCGGATTGCGGAACCTGGTAAGTCTGCCCCGGCTGAAGCATCCCTTCGAACAATGTCTTGCCCTGGTCGGTGACCCGGATCCAAGCCGGAGCGGCCGCGGATAGTACCACCGGACCCTGGGCCGCCGCGGCCTGAGCAGGCGGAGGTGTCGCCTGCGCCGGTGCGGCCTGCTGCGGACCCGGAGCCTGCGTCTGTGCCGCGACCGGCGCCTGCACAGGTTCCTCCGTCAGCGAGCGATTGTGCATCCAGCTGAAGATCAGGACGACGAGCACGATCGCGGCGATCGCCGACAGCACCAGCCATTTCGGCATCGTCCTGGCGGGATCGGCCGGCTCGAAATGCTCGATCGACGAAATGTCGCTCCGCTGGCCGCCCATCTCGGCGCGCAGCTGGTCGCCGATATCGCTGCGGTCGAGGCCGACTGCACTTGCGTAGCTCTTGGCGAAGCCGATCGTGTAGGTCGGCGCCGGAAGCCGCTCCCAGTCACTGGACTCCAGGCTCTCGAGATGACGAAGCGGGATTCGCGTTTCGGAAGCGAGGTCCTCGAGACTGAGGCCTTTTTCCTCGCGCGCGGCACGAAGCCGCTCCCCAACGGAAGCCAATTCGGTCGCTTCGGTCTCTTCGTCCATTCCTCACCCTCTCAATCGCAAGGGCGTTGTCGAAGCCGTCCGGCGGACTGTCAACCGCCGAACCGGTGCTTTTCAGCCGACCGCGACGCGGTGGCGGCGGGCCCAGTCCGAAAGCGCCTTGCGAAGGTCCTGCGGCGGTCTTTGCAGCCACTGACCCATGCGCGCCCGGATTGCCGCAGCGTCGAGCGAGCGGACCATCGCCTTGATCGGCCCGACAGCCGCCGGCGTGATCGAGAAATTCTCAGCGCCGATCCCGATCAGCGCCATGCATTCGAGCGGGCGGCCGCTCATCTCGCCGCAAATCCTGACCGGCTTGCTTGCGGCGCCGGCGGTATCGATGATCCGCTTGAGGAAGCGAAGGATTGCCGGACTGACCCAGTCGTAGCGCTCCGCAAGTCTGGGATCGCCGCGGTCGGCGGCGAACAGGAACTGGGTGAGGTCGTTGGTCCCTATCGACAGGAAATCGATCCTTGGAAGCAGCTGGTCGAGCATCTCGGCGAGCGCCGGCACCTCCAGCATCGCTCCGAACTCGATTCGGCTCGGAAGCTCCCGGTTGCCGCTCTCTGCCCAGGCGACCTGCGCTTCGAACAGCGCCCTCGCCTGCTCATATTCCCAAGGCTCGGAAATCATTGGGAACATCACCCGGAGCGGGCGCCCGGCGGCAGCCTGGATCAGAGCCCGCGCCTGCGCCTTCATCAACGTCGACCGATCGAGGGACAGGCGAAGGGCGCGCCAGCCCATCGATGGGTTTTCGGCTTCGTCGGTCGCGCTCGTGAGATAGGGAAGCGCCTTGTCGCCGCCGATATCGAGGGTTCGGAACACGACCGGCTTGTCGCCCGCCGCGTCAAGCACCCGGCGATACAGCCGTAGCTGGCTTTCGCGGCCCGGCATGGTCGCCGAGACGAGGAACTGGAACTCGGTCCGGAACAGCCCGATGCCATCGGCGCCGGTGAGCTCGAGCGAAGCCGCGTCCTCGGCGAGCCCGGCGTTCATCATCACGCTGACCGGAAGGCCGTCCCTGGTCTCCGCCGGAAGCGAGCGGATCGCCTCATATTGGGCTCGCCGCCGCTTGCTCAGGGTCATCCGCTGGTCGAAGCTCGTGAGCAGCGTCCGCGACGGGCGGATCATGATGCTTCCATTGTCGCCATCGACGAGGACGGTATCGCCTTCCTCGACGATATGACGGACGTCGGGAAGCTTCCCGACGACCGGCACGCCCATCGCGCGAGCGACGATCACCATGTGCGACGTCAGCGATCCCTCCTCCAGGACGACCGCCTTCAGCCGCCGCTTGTCATATTCCAGGAGCTCCGCCGGTCCGAGATTGCGGGCGATGAGGATGGTGTCCTGGGCCAGGCCGGTCTGAGCGGCCGTTCCCATTCTTCCCGAGACGATCCTGAGCAGCCGGTTCGACAGGTCCTCGAGATCGTGCATGCGTTCCCGGAGCAGGGGATCGTCGATCTCGCGCATCCGGGCCCGGGTTCGCTGCTGCACCCGCTCGATTGCCGCTTCGGCGGTGAGACCGGAATCGATGGCTTCGTTGATCCGCCGCGACCAGCCCTCGTCATAAGCGAACATTCGGTAGGTCTCGAGTATCTCCTCATGCTCGCCGGCGCTTCCGAACTCCGCCTCACGGGCAATGGTGTCGATCTGCTCGCGCATCTTGCGGAACGCCCCGTAGACCCGGTCGCGCTCCGCCTCGATGTCGTCGGCGACGGTGTGCTCGACGATCACTCTTGGCTCATGGAAGACGGCGAAACCCTTGGCCATTCCGGCCACCAGCTTCAGTCCCGTCAGCCGCAGCGGCCCGCCGCTCCGCAGCCGTCCGCGCCGGGCACCGTCGACGAGGCGGGCGCCGGCGATAAGCTCCGACAGCACCATCGCCACCGTCTGCAGGGCCTCGATCTCGACGTCGGCATAGCGGCGCGGCTCGGCATGCTGGACGGAGAGGACTCCTATGGGCGTCTCGCGATAGATGATCGGAACTCCGGCGAAGCTGTGGAATCGCTCCTCTCCGGTTTCGGGGCGATAGACGAATTCCGGGTGACCCACGGCTTCGGCCAAATTGAGGATGCGCCCCTCCTCGGCGATCGTGCCGACCAGGCCTTCGCCGAGCTTGAGGCGAGTAACGTGAACCGCTTCCTTGCGGAGACCGTGAGTCGCGAACAGTTCGAGCTTGTTGTCGCGAAGCAAATAGATCGAGCAGACCTCGCTCGCCATCTTGTCGGCAATAAGGTCGACCACCTTGTCGAGCTTCGACTGTGCCGAGCCCCTGCCGGCCATCACTTCATGAAGGCCCGTCAGTATCTCGCGGGCGGAAGCGGCGGCGGTCATCGGCATCGGCTGGAGCGCTATCAGATGCGCCGCGTCCCTGTCACGCGGGACCACGCCTTTGCGCTCCGGCCGCACTTCTCTACGGTTGCGGCGATTCTCTGGGGAGGCCCTGCCCAATGTCCATCCGCTGGTTGTTCGCAGTTCCGCTTCTCGCCGCGGCCTCGGTGGCCCAGGCGGCGACGGTCGATCCCGCATTGTTCCAGGACATGCAGTGGCGATCGGTCGGACCGTTCCGCGGAGGGCGGGTGCTCGCGGTCACGGGGGCGCCCGACGATCGCCGGAAATTCTACTTCGGGGCGGTCAACGGCGGCGTGTGGGAAACCGACGATGCGGGACGGACCTGGGCGCCAATCTTCGATTCGGAAAACGTCGGCTCGATCGGCGCGATTGCAGTGGCCCCGTCCAATCCGAAGGTCCTCTATGTCGGCACCGGCGAGGCCGACATGCGGTCCGATATCGCCCAGGGGATCGGCATGTTCCGATCGGGCGACGGCGGAAAGACGTGGCAGCGGATCGGGCTTTCGGACAGCCAGCAGATCGGCAAGATTCTGGTCGACCCGAAAAATCCCGACGTTCTGCTCGTCGCCGCGCTCGGCCATCCCTACGGGCCAAATTCGGAGCGCGGCGTCTTCCGGTCGACCGACGGCGGCAAGCACTGGACCAAGACGCTGTTCAAGGATGACGACACGGGTGCGATCGACCTTGCCTTCGAGCCCGGCAACCCCGGCGTCGTCTACGCGGCGCTGTGGCAGACCCGCCGGCCGCCGTGGAACACCTATCCGCCGTCAAGCGGGCCGGGCAGCGGCCTGTACAAATCCGTCGATGGAGGCCGTACGTGGGCCCATCTCACCGGCCATGGCCTGCCCGAATCCCCGGCACGCATCGGCCTGGCGACGAGCCCGGCCAGCCCGAAGCGAATCTATGCGCTGATCGACAGTTCCGAACAGGGCCAGGGCGGCCTGTACCGTTCCGACAATTCGGGCGTGACCTGGCGCAAGGTGACTGGCGACAAGCGGATCTGGGGCCGCGGCTGGTATTTCGGCGGGATCACGGCCAATCCCAAGAACGCCGATCAGCTCTGGGTCAGCAACACGATCGTCCTGCGCTCGGACGACGGAGGCGCGCAATTCATTCCGCTCAAGGGCGACCCGACCGGCGACGATTTCCACGCGCTGTGGATCGATCCCACGGATCCGGATCGCCGCATTTCCGGGGTCGACCAGGGCACGCTCGTCACGCTCAACGGCGGCAAGACGTGGAGCAGCTGGTTCAATCAGCCGACGGCGCAATTCTATCATGTGTCGACCGACAATCGCTTTCCGTACCGGATCTACGGCTCGCAGCAGGATTCCGGAGCCGCCGCCGTCGCCAGCCGAAGCGACAATCAGTTCGACGGCATAACCATGAACGAGTTCCACGAGATCACGGCGGGCGGCGAGGCCGACGAGATCGCGCCCGATCCCGACAATCCGGACATCGTCTACGGCGGGCGGGTGGATCGGCTCGACCTCAAATCGGGCCAGACCCGGAGCGTCGATCCGACCCTTGCCTTTCCGGATGAGTATCGCGGCGAGTGGACGCTTCCGCTGACGTTCGGAAAGCGCGACCATGCGCTCTACTTCGGCAACCAGCGGCTGTTCCGGACTCGCGACGGGGGCAAGACCTGGGCGCCGATCAGCCCCGATCTCACGCGCCCGGAACCGGCGGTTCCGGCCACGCTCGACGAGCCGACCGTCAAGGACAGCGCGACCAAGGCGCCGCGTCGCGGAGTCATTTACGACATCGGCACCTCACCGGTTCGCGACGGCCTCATCTGGATCGGCACCGACGACGGGCTGATCTGGCGCACCGATGATGACGGCGCGCATTGGACAAACGTCACGCCGCCCTCGCTCGAGGCCTGGTCCAAGGTCGGGATCATCGAGCCGTCGCACTTCGACGCGGACACCGCTTATGCGGCGATCGACCGCCACCGCCTGGACGACCAGCGGCCGTACATCCTCCGAACGCACGACGGCGGGCGGACATGGACCATGATCGTCAATGGACTGCCGTCGGGCGACGGGCCGGACTCGGTCAACGTCGTTCGCGAAGATAGCGTCCGCCCCGGTCTGCTTTATGCGGGAACCGAGCGCGGCCTGTTCGTGTCCTTCGACGACGGCGACAATTGGCAGCCGCTCCAGAACGGGCTTCCGACGACCTCCGTGCGCGACATCACCATCCACGACAACGATTTGGTGATCGCGACCCACGGCCGCGGATTCTACGTGCTCGACGACATCGTCCCGATCCGGGCGCTCGCCGGGGATTCATCGGCGGGAATCCACCTTTTCCCGACCGCCGCCGCTTATCGCGTGAACGAGCCGAGGTTCATCGGAACTCCGAGGCCGAAGGATGAGCCGCTGGCGGCCAACCCGCCGCTCGGGGCGATCATCGACTATGCGCTTCCAACGGGAACCACCGGCCCGGTACAGGTCGCGATCTACGACCAGACAGGTGCCCTGGTGAACCGATTCAGCAGCACCGATCCGGTCAAGCCGATCGACCTGTCGAAGCTGGGTGTCGCTCCCGAATGGGTCGTCAGGCCGAGGCCGCCGGCCGCGACCGCGGGCCATCACCGCTTCGTGTGGGACCTCCATTACGCCAAGCCTTCGGGCCTTACCGACGAGGACACTCCGGCGGGCGTCTGGGCGCCACCGGGCCGCTACACGGTCGAGCTGACCGCCGATGGCCGCACCCTTCGCCAGCCGCTGGCGGTGGTTGCCGACCCGCGAGTCCAGGTCAGCCAGGCCGATTTCGAAGCCGAATTCCGGCTCGCGAAGCAGATCGAGCAGGCCCGCGTCCGGGTCCGGCGGATGCTGGAGCAGGCCGAGAATTTGAAGACCCGGCTGGGTAAGGCGAAGGGCAGCGATCCCCGGTCGGCCGAGCTCGACGCACTGGTAGGCGACGGGGCGCCGATCGGCGGAGCCTCGGCACCAACGACCCTGACCAGCATTTCCGAATGGCTCAATAGCCTGGCGGAGGCGGTCGAAGGCGCCGACGGCGCGCCGACGCCCGACAATGTGCAGGGATTTGTGCAGATTTCGGGAGCGCTCGGAACGATCGAGCAGCGCTGGAATGCCTTTGAAGCGCGCGTCGCAAGTCAGGCTCCGCCAGCCGGCTGAGATCGGTCGTCAGGCGGGCGGCGTCCCCGACCGGATGCACTGCTTCAATTGGGCGCGGAGCTCGGGACCGTCCTGGTGCCGATGCACCTTGGCCGCGTGGTCCGCGGCCGCCTCGATCAGTTCCTGTTCGTTGTCGGCCGAAATCGCGACGCTGCAACCGGACTCGCTGGGGAATTCCCGGCAGTCGATATATTTGCGGTCCATGATCGCCTCCCTGACAGAAGGGCGCGATCATACTCCTGTCGGAACCGGGAGAATACTGTCGCCTAGCCCCGGCTCTCCAGCGCGGCAGCGGCTTCGTCGACCAGCTCCTTGATGATGTCGGCGACCGGCTCCTCGCGGCTGACCATTCCGACCGACTGGCCGGCCATCACGCTGCCGGTTTCGATGTCGCCGTCGATCACCGCCCGGCGGAGAGCTCCCGCCCAATAATGCTCGATCTGCAGCTGCGCCTCGGCCATCTCGATTCCGGTCTGGTCGAGCATGTCGGCGACTTCGCGCTGCTTGGCGGCGAACTTCTCCATCTCGCGGTTCTTGAGCGCGCGCACGGGGATCACCGGAAGCCGCGGGTCGATCTGCACCGACAGCACTGCGTCCCGGGCGGAGGCCCGGATGAAGGCCTTCTTGAAGGCCGGGTGGGCAATGCTTTCGGTCGCGCAGACGAAGCGGGTTCCGAGCTGCACCCCGACCGCGCCCATTTCGAGATAGGCGGCGATCGCTTCGCCGCGCCCGATCCCGCCGGCGATGAAGACCGGGATGTCGTGAGAGACGTTGGGAAGGATTTCCTGGGCGAGAACCGACGTCGAGACCGGGCCGATATGCCCCCCCGCCTCCATGCCTTCGATCACCAGCGCGTCGACGCGCGAGCGCATCAGCTTCTTCGCCAGCGCGAGCGCGGGCGCGAAGGCCATCAGCTTTGCGCCGCTCGCCTTCACCTTGTCGATCGCCCAGCCCGGCGGAAGCCCGCCGGCAAGAACGACATGGCCGACCTGGTGCTTCGCGCAGACGTCGATCAGCTCGGAAAGCTGCGGATGCATGGTGATGAGGTTGACGCCGAACGGACGGCTGGTGCGAAGCTTGGTCTCGGCGATCTCGGTATCGAGCAATTCCGGGCCCATCGCCCCGCAGGCGATCACACCGAAACCGCCCGCGTTGGAGATTGCGGAAACGAGGTGGCGCTCGCTGACCCAGCTCATCGCGCCGCCCATGATCGCCCATTCGCAGCCGAGGAACTCGGTGCCGCGGCGCATCAGTTCCTTCAGCCGTGCGTGGCCGGCACCGGGATGCACGGCGCGCGGGTCGGCGATCAGGCCTTCGCCGCTCACGCGGCCCTCTCCGAATCGAGGCCGAAGGCCGTGTGAAGCACCCGCACGGCCAGATCGAGATCGCGTTCCGCGACGAGGGCGCTAACCTTGATTTCCGAGGCGGTAATCGCGAGCAAATTCACCTTCTGTTTCGCGAGGGTCTCCAGCATCTTCGCCGCGAGCGCGGGGTTGGAGCGCACCCCGACGCCGACAATGCTGACCTTCGCGACCGAATCGTCGGTCAGAAGCTCGCCATAGCCAATCGCCTCCTTGTGCCCCTCGATTGCCGAGCGCGCCTGCGCCAGGCTCGCTCGCGGCACCGTGAAGGTGAGGTCGCTTGCCTGTTCCCCGTGCGTCGCGGCATGGACGATCATGTCGAACGCAATCCCGGCGGCGGCGAGCGGCGACATCACCGCCGCGACCGTGCCGGGCCTGTCGGCGATCGCGGTCAGGGTGATCCTGGCCTCGTTCCTGTCGGCCGCGATCCCGGCGATTTCGTTCCTCTCCATATCCGCTCCTGAAAGCTCCGCGACCACGCGCGTACCCGGCACGTCCTCGAACGCCGACAGTACCCGCAGCGGCAGGTTTTCGCGCATGGCAAGGCCCACCGAGCGCGGCTGAAGCACTTTCGCGCCCACGCCCGCAAGCTCCAGCATCTCCTCGAAGGTGATCGCGTCGAGCTTGCGCGCCTTGGGGACGATTCGCGGGTCGGTCGTGTAGACCCCGTCGACGTCGGTATAGATGTCGCAGCGGTCGGCCTTCAGCCCTGCGGCAATTGCAACGGCGCTGGTGTCGGAGCCGCCGCGTCCGAGCGTCGCAAGCCGCCCGTCGCCGGACACGCCCTGGAAACCGGGAATGACCGCCACCGTTCCGGCGGACAAGGCCTCGTCGAGAAGCGCATTCTCGATCGCGTCGACGCGCGCGTTGCCGTGGATTCCCGACGCCTTCACCAGCTGCCAGCCCATGAAGCTGCGCGCAGTCACGCCCATGTTCTGCAAGGTCATCGCGAGCAGACCGGCCGTGACCTGCTCGCCGCTGGCGACGACGACGTCATATTCCTTGGGATCGTGAAGCGCCGCGGCTTCGCGGCACAATTGCACCAGCCGGTCGGTCTCGCCCGCCATTGCCGAGACGACGACCAGGACCTCGTTTCCGGCCTCGGCCTCGCGCCGCACGCGCTGCGCGACATTGCGGATGCGCTCGATGCCGGCCATCGACGTGCCGCCGAATTTCATCACGATCCGCGGCTTGTGTCGGGACATCGTGTCGGGCCTTTAGTCGCTGCCGCCGCCGGCGCAACCGGCCAGCCATTCGGGAATGGACTCGGCGGCGATCAGCGCCTCGACATCCACCCGCGGCCTCACCACCGCCCAGCGGTCGCCGTCGACCAGCACTTCCGGAGTCAGCGGCCGGGAGTTGTAGGTGCTCGCCATCGTCGCCGCATAAGCGCCGGCCGTCCGGAAGACGACGAGATCGCCGCTTTCAACACGATCCATCACCCGGGCCGTGGCGAATGTGTCGCCCGTCTCGCAGACCGGCCCGACGACATTGGCGGTCCAGGATTCGCCGCTGGGCGCAACCGCCTCGATCTTGTGCCAGGCTTCGTAGAGCGCCGGGCGCATCAAGTCGTTCATCGCTGCATCGACGATGACGAAAGGGTGGCGAGAGCCAGGCTTGAGCCGGATCACCCGCGACACGAGCACGCCCGCATTGGCGACGATCAGCCGCCCCGGCTCGAACACCAGCCGAACGTTCCAGTCGCGGCTGACGTCCCGCACCATTTTCCCGTAATCCGCGGGACTGGGCGGCATTGGCGCGTCCGGGTCGTACGGAACGCCTAGCCCGCCGCCGAGGTCTGCGACCCGGATTTGATGACCCGCCGAGCGCAACTCACCGATCAGCGCGCCGATCTTGCGGAATGCCCGATCGAACGGTTGCAGGCTGGACAGCTGGCTGCCGATGTGGACCGCGACGCCTTGCAGGTCGAGATTTGGAAGCCGGGCGGCGCGGGCATATGTTTCGCGGGCATCGCCGATCGCAATTCCGAACTTGTTCTCGGCCGATCCGGTCGTGATTTTCGCATGGCCGCCCGCAGCGACGTCGGGATTGATCCTGAAGCTCGCGCGCGCCGTCACGCCCAGCGCGCCAGCGACTTCGGACAGCATTTCCGCTTCCGCCCAGGATTCGATGTTGAACTGGAAAAGCCCGCCGGTTAGCGCCAGCGCCATCTCCTCGCGGGTCTTCCCGACGCCGGAGAAGACGATCCGCTCAGGTGGCACGCCCGCCGCCCTTGCGCGCCGATATTCTCCGCCCGAGACAATATCCGCGCCGATGCCGTTGCGTGCGAGCGTCGCGACCACGGCGGCGTTGGAATTCGCCTTTACCGCATAGGCGATCAGCGGGTTATCGATCGGGTCGAGCGCGCGCCTGAACCTCTCGACCTGGGCGCAGATCGCCGCCGTCGAATAGACGTAAACGGGCGTTCCGACACTTGCAGCGATTTGGGCGAGCGGGACCTCCTCGCAATAGAGGGTTCCGTTGCTTCGACTGAAACTATCCACGGGCGGTCAAACGCACGCTTTGCTTTCCCTTTGCAAGCTTTGGCGGCATTGGAGGCGGGATGGCCAAAGCTGGTTCTTCCATTGTCCCGGACGAGGTTGAGCGCTTCTCAGCGCTCGCCGGCGATTGGTGGGATCCGGACGGCGCGTCGGCGATGCTCCACAAGCTCAATCCGGTGCGCCTTGCCTACATCCGCGACCGTGCCGACCAGCACTGGTCTCTGGACGAACGCGGATTCCGGCCGCTGGAGGGCAGGACTGCGCTCGATGTCGGCTGCGGCGCCGGCCTGCTTGCCGAGCCGCTCGCAAGGCTCGGCGCCAGGGTTACGGCGATCGATGCCTCCGCCGGCCTGATCGCGGCCGCCGAATTGCACGCGCGCGGCCAGGGCCTGGATATCGACTATCGGGTATCCGCCGCCGAGGAGATGGGTGGCCAGTTCGATCTCGTCACTTCGCTGGAGGTGATCGAGCATGTCGCCGATCCCGAGAGCTTCGTCAGGGCGCTAGCGGCCCGGCTTGCTCCTGGGGGACTGCTGATCCTGTCGACTCCGAACAAGACCGCCTGGTCGCGGCTGCTCATGGTCGGTGCGGCGGAGGCATTCGGCGCGATCCCGAAAGGCACGCACGATTTCGACAAGTTCATCGCGCCCGAACGGATGAAGGCGCTGCTTGCGGCCGCCGGGCTGAGATGCGTCGATTTCGAAGGCATTGCCTGGTCGCCGGCGCGCGGCCTTCATCTCAGCGAGGACATGCGGCTGAATTACCTGGCCAGCGCCGTCCACGCCTGAACCTTTTTCTTAACCAGCGGATGCGAGACTCGGGTGCATGGTCCCGATGCGCACGAGCTCCGTGTTCAAAAGCCGGTGGATGGCCCTGATCTGGGCCGCCGGAATCATCTGGTTCGCCGTCGACTTCGCCGGCTCGCGAGCGGCTCCCGCGGGCAATTCGGTTTCGAACGAGACGACAGGCGACGACTCGGCCGCCGCGCCCCCGTCCAGCGACAACGACCAGAAGATCGCGAACGCGTTCGGACTGGACTGATCCCGGCCCTCAGGCCGACTTGCCGTCTTCCTCAGTCTCGAAAATCGACTCGAGCGCATCGGCACGGGCCGAGAGCCGCACCGTGTCTCCCTCGACGTCCGCGACCAGGCCCTTTGGAATGAAGTGGTGATGCCCCTCGTGGCTTCCGATTCCGGCACTGCTGCTGGCCCGGGTGAGCTTGATGCGGTCGCCTTCGACATGATCGATCACGCCGACCGGCGCGCCTTCGGCGTCGATCACCTTCATATGCTCTTTGATGTCATCGAAGCGGCTCATTCAACTTCTCCTTCTTTACCCTTTGAGAATCGACTCGGCCGCCTTCGGATTGGCGGTCAGCTCCATCTTGAAGACGTGCCAGCTACGCTGCTGGGCGGTTGAGCCGGGAACGTCGTTCACACGCCGGAGCGTCACCGGCCCCGTCATAACATAAGATGTGCCATCCTTCTTGTTTCCCGAAAGCGTGAGCTGGACCATCGTGTACAGCGAGCCAGCCGCGCCTTCCGTACGCCCGACCGTTCCCACTGCCGCGTCGATAGTCTTGTATGCATCGAACTGCTTTTCGAACTGCTTCTCGCTCATCGAAGCCGAGTTCGGTTCCCACATCGCATAGGCTTCCTTGAACCGCCGCTGTTCAAGCAGGGTCGCGTAGCTCTGGACGACCTGCCCCGGGCTGGGCTGCTCGACAGCCTGATAATTGCCCTGCTCGCCCGGCGTGACCGGCCCTTCAAGGTAATTGACGGCTTCGTTGCCGAGCGCACCCGGCGCCACCGGCTGCTCGACCTCGGTGCCGTTGACGACAGCGACGTTCTGCGGGGCTGGCGCCGGCGAATTGCAGGCGCCGGCCAGAAGAAGCAGTGCTGAGGCAATCCTGGCGCGCATCGGCCCTCCGGCTGTTCTCGTCTCCAGCAACAGAACGCGGCACACGCCGAAGGTTCCGAAGCAGCCCGCGGAACCGCCGTTCGCGAAGGACGTTCGTTTCGCAACCTAAACAGGATCGGCAGGGAGATTCTCATGGCGGATGATCGCGATAGCGGTACCGAGCATACGACGATCGTCGAGAGCGGGGGCGGAGGCGGCGGCGGAATCATCGCCGTCGTCATCCTCATCATCGTCGTGCTGGTGCTCTTGTGGGTGTTCCGCGCCCAACTGGGCCTCGGTCATAGCGGGACAAACATCAACGTTCCCAACTCGATCGACATCAACGTCAATCAGACCTGACGGCTGGCGGGGGCGATGCGGCGCCACCGCCGCCCCCCAGATGACACGCGCGGTAGGCGAGTCCCGCGCGTGACGGGCGCAGTTTCCTTCCTTGAGGAGACTGCGCCCGTTTGAGTTTGCGCCGCTATGCCAGTAACCGGCGGCAATGAGCGACGCGCGTTCCTACATGAGCGGCTTCGGTAGCCATTTCGAAAGCGAGGCGGTTCCCGGTGCGCTTCCCAAGGGGCGCAATTCGCCTCAGCGGCCGGCTTTCGGCCTCTATGCCGAGCAGCTGTCGGGCACCGCCTTCACCATGGCGCGAAGCGAGAACCGGAGAAGCTGGCTGTACCGAATGCGGCCCACCGCCGACCACCCGCCGTTTGCCCGCTACGATGGCGCGCCGCTGTTCGCCGCGCCCGCTGATGCAGAGCCGCTGGCGCCCAACCGGCTGCGCTGGGACCCGCCCAAGGATTTGCCCGGGGGCAAGGACTTCGTCGACGGGCTGGTGACGATGCTTCATGCACGCGAGCCGGCGGCCCTGGAAGGTTGCGCGATCCATCTCTATCGCGCCGACCGGTCGATGGAGCGGGTGTTCGCCGATGCCGACGGCGAGCTGCTGATCGTCCCGCAGCACGGATCGCTGCGCATCGATTCCGAGCTCGGCCGGATCGAGGTCGAGCCCGGCTCGATTGCGCTTGTGCCGAGGGGAGTGAAGTTCCGGGTCGTGCTGCCGAACGGGCCGGCAGGGGGTTATGTCGCCGAAAATTACGGGCTTCCGTTCCGCCTTCCCGATTTGGGGCCGATCGGATCGAACGGGCTTGCCAACCCGCGCGATTTCGAAACGCCGGTCGCCTTCTTCGAGGACAAAGACGGGCCGACCGAGGTTATCCAGAAATCGCTCGGCCATCTGTGGACGACGACTTTCGACCATTCGCCGCTCGACGTGGTCGCCTGGCACGGCAATTACGTGCCGTGGCGCTACGACTTGTCGCGGTTCAACGCGATCAACAGTGTGAGCTTCGACCATCCCGATCCGTCGATCTTCACGGTGTTGACCAGCCCTGGAACAGTCGCTGGCCGGGCCAATGCGGACTTCGTCATCTTCCCGCCGCGCTGGATTGTCGCGGAGGACACCTTCCGCCCGCCCTGGTTCCACCGCAATGTGATGAGCGAGGCCATGGGCCTGATCCATGGCGCCTATGACGCCAAGGCGGAAGGATTCGCGCCAGGCGGCCTTTCG
>Ga0207657_10001734_pt1 | contig 23503 bp, 24 predicted proteins | sample KBSC33metaG_FD_184316 | JGI IMG/M metagenome (GOLD analysis project Ga0207657, IMG submission 184316) | Corn rhizosphere microbial communities from Kellogg Biological Station, Michigan, USA - KBS C3-3 metaG (SPAdes) (version 2) | ecosystem: Host-associated > Plants > Roots > Rhizosphere > Soil ... | reverse complement strand
CTCGTTCCGTGGGCCGTCGGCGGCAGTGGGTTCTACGAGTCGGTGATCCAGGCGATCGCCGACCGCTACGAGATCCCGACCGACGTGCCGTGGCGCAAGCTGACGCAGGCGCAGCAGGACTGGTTCCTCTACGGCACGGACGGCGACAAGGTGTACGTCCAGTACCGGAACAAGATGGGGCGCCGGCGGTCGTACATGATCGCGTTCGAGGGGATCGTCTCGTCGCTCGAACGTCGCTATCGCGAGACGGACTCGTCGACGCAGCGCGATCGCATCGAGGAGTACATGTCGTTCCGCCCCTGTCCGGTGTGCAAGGGCGCGCGACTGAAGCCCGAGGTGCTCGCGGTTACCGTGGGAGAGCGCAACATCCACCAGTTCACGAAGCAGTCGATCACCGCAGCGCTGCGGTTCCTCGACAGCCTCGACCTGACGAAGACCGAGGAGCTGATCGGCCACCGGATCGTGAAGGAGATCCGCGAGCGGCTCACGTTCCTCGACGACGTCGGCGTCGGCTACCTGAACCTCGACCGAGCGAGCGCCACGCTCTCCGGCGGCGAGGCGCAGCGCCTGCGGCTCGCGACGCAGATCGGATCGCAGCTCGTCGGCGTCCTCTACATCCTCGACGAGCCGTCGATCGGCCTGCACCAGCGCGACAACGACAAGCTGATCGGGACGCTCGAGCGGCTGCGCAACCTGGGCAATACCGTCGTCGTCGTGGAGCACGACGAGCAGATGATGCGGTCGGCCGACTGGCTCGTCGACATGGGGCCGGGCGCGGGCGAGCACGGCGGCCACGTCGTCGCCGAGGGAACCGCGGCGAAGGTGCAGCGCAACAAGAAGTCGGTCACCGGGCAGTTCCTCTCCGGGACGCGCGAGATCGCGGTGCCGGAGCGCAGGCTCGAGGACAACGGCTGGTTCACGATCCTCGGTGCAGCCGAGAACAACTTGAAGGGCATCGACGTCGAGTTCCCGATCGGCAAGTTCGTCGCCGTCACCGGCGTGTCGGGATCGGGCAAGTCGACGCTCGTGAACGAGATCGTCTACAAGTCGCTCGCCAACCGGCTGCAGCGCACGCGCACGAAGCCGGGCGCGCATCGCGGTGTCGAGGGGATCGAGGCGTTCGACAAGGTGATCGAGATCGACCAGCGGCCGATCGGCCGCACGCCGCGCTCGAACCCTGCGACCTACACGGATCTCTTCACGCACATCCGTGAGCTGTACTCGCTCACACCGGACGCGAAGGTGCGCGGGTACAAACCCGGGCGGTTCTCGTTCAACGTGAAGGGGGGCCGCTGCGAGACGTGCAAGGGCGACGGGCAGATCAAGATCGAGATGCACTTCCTGCCCGACGTCTACGTGCCGTGCGAGACGTGCAAGGGCAAGCGCTACAACCGCGAGACGCTCGAGGTGCGGTTCAAGGGGAAGACGATCTCCGACGTGCTCGAGATGTCGGTCGAGGAGGCGCTGCACTTCTTCTCGAAGATCCCGAAGATCCACCGGCGCCTGCAGACGCTGCACGACGTCGGGCTCGACTACATGACGCTCGGGCAGCCGGCGACGACGCTGTCGGGCGGCGAGGCGCAGCGCGTCAAGCTCGCCGCCGAGCTGTGCAAGGTCGCGACCGGCCGGACGCTCTACATCCTCGACGAGCCGACGACCGGCCTGCACTTCGCGGACATCGAGAAGTTGCTCGAGGTGCTGCAGCGGCTCGTCGACGGCGGCAACACGGTGCTCGTGATCGAGCACAACCTCGACGTGATCAAGCAGGCCGACCACCTCGTCGACCTCGGGCCGGAGGGTGGCGAGGCGGGCGGAGAGATCATCGCCGCTGGGACGCCGGAGGAGGTGGCCGCGGTCGACGAGTCGTACACCGGGCAGTTCCTGCGGCCGCTGCTCGAGCGCGCGGCTGCGGTCGCGGCGTGAACTGGAAGAGCAAGCGCTCGGTGCTGATCGCGCTCGGGGTCGTGTGCTTCGTCGTCTTCGTCGGCGGGATGGCGGCCGCGTGGAACAACCGCCACCACACGATCTGCCCGGACGGCAAGGCGCCGGTCGGGCAGCGCGGCGGCCTGCTCGGCCAGACCGAGTACCGCTGTCACGACGGGCGCGTCGTCACCACGGCAAGCTAGGTTCCTGGTGAGGGACTGGTGGCTTCGCACGCTGCTCGTGCTCCAGCGGCCGCGGCCGGTGTTCGTGGCGTTGCGCGACGACGATCCCGACGCGGTCGCCGAGCGGGGCGAGCCCGTCCTCCTGATCGTGTGGCTGGCGGGGATCGCGGCGATCCTCGCGGACGCGAGCACCTATCTCGACGACGCGACGCGCGACGGCGTCGACCTGGCGATCTGGGCGTTCGCCGCCGGCGGCATCTCCGGGGCGTTCGCGTACTTCGTCGTCGGCTGGCTGCTCTTCCGCGTCACCCGCGCACTCGGGTCGCACGGGTCGTATCGCCGCTCGCGCCACCTCTTGGCGTTCGCAGCCACGCCGGTCGCGCTGTCGCTCGTCCTCTGGCCGTTCAAGCTCGCGCTCTACGGGGACGACTGGTTCCGGCGCGGCGGGAGCGATTCGGGGGTCGCGGCCGCGCTGTTCGACGTGCTCGCAGCAGGCTTCGTCGCGTGGAGCCTCGCGCTGCTCGTGATCGGCGTTCGGTCGGTGCACGGCTGGAGCTGGCGGCGGGCGCTGGCCGCGACCGCCGCCGCTCTCGTCCTGCCGGTCGCGCTCAGCGTCCTGCTGGCAACCTGATCTCTGCGAGCGCGTCCTCGAAGAGCGCGAGCTCCTCGTCGGACATCGCGTACGTGTGCTTCGCCTCCGGGAACGCACCGTCGCGCACCTCGGCGGCGTACTGCGCGACCGCGTCGCGGATCGTCGGTGCGAGCTCCGCGTACTGCTTCACGAAGCGCGGCGACTTGCCGTCGTAGAGGCCGAGCATGTCGTGCCAGACGAGCACCTGGCCGTCGCAGCCTGCGCCGGCGCCGATGCCGATCGTCGGGATCGACAGCGCATCGGTGATTCGCGCGGCGACGGGAGCCGGGACCGCCTCGAGCACGATCGCGAAGCAGCCGGCCGCCTCGAGGGCGAGCGCGTCCTCGTACAGCTGCACCGCCTTGGCGGCGCTGCGGCCCTGCGCCTTGAACCCGCCGAGCATCGTCGCGGTCTGCGGCGTCAACCCGAGATGGCCCATCACCGGGATGCCGGCCGAGGTCAGTGCGCGCACGCGCGAGAGCATCGGCCCGGCGCCTTCGAGCTTCACCGCGTCGGCGGCCGCCTCCTTGACGAAGCGGATCGCGGTCTCGAGCGCCTGTGTGTCGCTCACCTGGTACGAGCCGAACGGCAGGTCGGCGATCACGAGCGGACGACGCGCGCCGCGGTTGACCGCGCGCGTGAGGATGATCATCTCGTCGGTCGTCGCGGGCACGGTCGAGTCGTGGCCCAGCACGACCATCGCGGCGGAGTCGCCGACCAGGATCAGGTCGACGCCGGCGTCGTCGGCGATGCGGCCGGAGGGCGCGTCGTAGGCGGTGACCATCACGATGCGGTCGCCGCGGCGCTTCATCTCCGCGACCTCGGGCAGCGCCAGCTTGCCGGGCGCGGGCGTGCCGGGTGCGGGCTTGCGCGGACGGGTGGTCACGAGCGAGCTCCTTTCGGGAGGGGAACGTTGTCGATCAGCCGCGTCGAGCCGACGCGGGCTGCCACGAGCAGAGTGGGTCCGTCGAAGTCCATGACCTCGACGTAGTCGGGCTCGACGCCCGCTGCAGCGAGAACGGCGCGTGCTGCCGCGACGTCTCGTGTTTCCAGCGCGCGCGGAATCGCGCGCGCGATCACGCGATCCTCGTCCGACAGCCGGGAATTCCGCGACGAGAAGGCGAGCCCGTCGTGGTCGCGCGCGGTCTCGACGACCCTGATCTCGACCGGGACGTTGAGGTCGCGGACGAGCTGCTTCACGACGGCCACCTGCTGCGCGTCCTTCCGGCCGAACCACGCGAGCTGTGGGCGGACGAGGTTGAACAGCTTGAGGCAGACGGTTGCGACGCCGCGGAAATGGCCGGGCCGGTACGCGCTCTCGAGCCCATCGGCGACCCCGCGTGGCTCGACCCAGGTCGCAAACCCGTCCGGGTACATCTCGTCGGCGCGCGGCGCGAAGACGACGTCGACGCCGTGCTCCGCCGCGAACCCCGCGTCGCGGTCGAGGTCGCGCGGGTACGCCGTCAGGTCCGTTTGCTCCGAGAACTGCGCCGGGTTGACGAAGACGCTTGCGACGAGCACGTCGCAGTCCGGCCGCGCGGCCTCGAACAGCGCCGCGTGGCCGGCGTGCAGCGCCCCCATCGTCGGAACGAGGCCGACGATCCCGCTGCCCGGCAGGTCGAGCTCGCCGATCGAGCGCGCGACGATCACGGGCGGGTCGCCTCCGCGAGCGCGTCGTACAGCCCCGCATAGCCGGTGTCGCGCAGCACCTCGCGGTGCCGGTCGACGGTCGACCGGTCGCCGCGCGCGATCGGGCCGGTGAGCTCGAAGCCGCCCGCGATCGTGCGCTCCATCAGCGGCACGAGGGCCTCCGGCGGCGCACCGGCGCGCTCGACGAGGTCGGCTGCGACGCGGTAGAGCGTGACGAGGAAGTTCGACGCGATCGACGCGCCGGCGTGGTAGAGCGCACGGCGGTCGTCGGCGAGGATGAACGGCTGCAGGCCGAGGGTCTCCGCGAGCCAGAGCCCCCGCGTGCGCGCCTCCTCGGATTCCGCGGTGACGCCGCCCCAGGCGCCGTCGAGTTGCCGTGCCCCGCCGTCCTTCGACAACGTCTGCAGCGGGTGCACCGAGAAGCGCAGCGCGTGCGGCTCGAGGGCCGCGAGCGGCGTGGCGCCGGACACGTGGGCGACCCAGGGGCCGGGCTCGATCGAGCGGGCGGCCTCCGCGATCGCGCGATCGGGGACGCAGAGCAGCCGCAGGTCGCCGTTCTCGCCGACGTGGATGCCGCGCTCGCGCAGCCGCGCAGCGATGGTGGTGCCGGCGCGCCCGGCGCCGATGACCGTGATCTCCTCGAACATGTCGTGCTCCAGTCCCGTGCGGGTACCGGGCACCGGAAGCGTACCGTCCGCGCGCCGCGTCAGGATGGCCCCGAGCTAGGATCTGTCCGATGCCGATCTACGAGTACGTCTGTATGAGCTGCGAATGCCACTTCGAGGAACTGGTGGGGATGTCCGACCCGGATCCCGCCTGCCCCGACTGCGGCAAGGCCAAGGTGGCGAAGCAGTTCAGCACGTCGTTCGCAGCGCACGGCACCTCCGGACAGCCCAGCTTCGGCGGCGGCGGCTGTTGCGGGGGATCCTGTGGCTGCTGCTGAGCTGCTCGCCTACCGCGACGCGGTCGCGGACTGCACGAAGTGCGCGCTCTCGCAAGGGCGGACGCAGGTCGTGTTCGGCGCGGGCTCTCCCACCGCCGAGCTGATGTTCGTGGGCGAGGCGCCGGGGTTCCACGAGGACAGGCAGGGCGTGCCGTTCGTCGGCGCCGCCGGCCAGCTGCTGACGAAGCTGCTCGCCGAGATCGGGATCGCGCGCGAGGACGTCTACATCAACAACGTGCTGATGTGCCGGCCGCCCGGGAACCGCGATCCGCAGCCGGACGAGATCCAGTCGTGCGAGCCGCACCTCTGGAAGAAGATCGAGCTGATCCAGCCGAAGCTGATCTGCACGCTCGGCAACTTCGCGACGAAGCTGCTGTCCGGCCGGCCCGCGGGGATCACGCAGGTGCACGGGCGCCCGCAGGACGTCGTGCTCGGCGGCAACTCGGTGACGCTGTACCCGATCTTCCATCCGGCCGCCGCGTTGTACACGCCGCGCATGCTCGCCGTGCTCCAGGAGGACTTCGAGCGGATCCCGGAGCTGCTCGGCCGCGCCGTCGCCCCGCCGCCTCCTCCGCCCGAGCCGGTCACCCCGCAGGCCGAGCAGCTCGGGCTGTTCTAACCGGTGCCGGGCACGCGTGCCTGGCACCTTGTCGACGGCGATGGAGACGATCACCGGCTCACCGGCCGAAACGGAGGCACTGGCCGCGCGCCTCGCCGAACGCCTGGGCCCGGGCGACGTCGTGACGATCTCGGGCGACCTGGGCGCGGGGAAGACCACGTTCGTCCGCGGCGCGGCGCGCGCCCTCGGTGTGAACGGGCCCGTATCGAGCCCGACGTTCACGATCGGGCACCGCTACGAGGCGCCGACGCCGGTCGCGCACCTCGACCTGTACCGGATCGCCGGGCTCGATCCGGAGGAGTGGGGCGACCTCGAGCCGTACTTCGACGGCACGGTCGCCTTCGTCGAATGGCCCGAGCACGGCGGGAACTGGCTCCCGGAGGCGCGCGCCGTCGTTACTCTCGGGCACGTCGACGAGTCGCACCGGAGCGTGAGGATCGACAGTGATCTTGGCCTTTGACACCGCTACCTCGTTCGGCGCAGTCTGCGGCGTCTCGACGGGCGCGCGCGAGCGTGCCGAGCGAGCGGGAGACGTGCTCGCCGCCGTCGATCGCCTCGTCGGCGACCCGGCGAGCATCGAGGCCATCGTCGTCGGCCGCGGGCCGGGGAGCTTCACGAGCATCCGCATCGGACTCGCCGTCGCCCGAGCGTTGTCGCTCGCGCTCGACGTCCGGGTGGCGGGTGCATCGACGCTCGACGCCTACCGCGACGGCGTGCCGGTGATCGACGCGCGGCGCGGCGAGGTCTTCGCGCCCGGCCCGATCGTCTGCCGCCCGGACGAGCTCGACGTCGCCGGCAAGACGCTGGTCGGCGACGGGGCCATTCGCTACCGCGACCAGTTCGAGTCGGCCGGCGCGGAGATTCCTCCCGACGACGATCCGCTGCACGTGCCCGACCCGCTGCTGCTCCTCGAGCGTGCCGGCCCGTTCGGCGACGCCGCGCTCGTCGAGCCGCTCTATGTCCGCGAGCCCGACGCGACGCCGCAGGCATGACCGCCGTCGCCCTGTACATACGTCCGCTCGAGCTCGACGACCTGGGCGACATCGAGGCGATCGAGCAAAGGGCGTACCCGACGCCGTGGTCGCGGTCGATGTTCGCGTCGGAGCTCGCAAAGCCGACGTCGATCTGTCTCGGTGCGTTCGAGGGCGACGAGCTCGTCGGCTACGTCGTCAACTCACGGTACGTCGATGCGTGGCACATCATGAACGTCGCCGTCATGCCGGAGCGGCAGCGCCGCGGTGTCGCGACGGCGCTGCTCGAGCGGCTGTTCGAGCTCACGCGTCACGACGAGCGGCGCGGGTTCACGCTCGAGGTGCGCGTCAGCAACGAAGGCGCCATCCGCCTCTACGAGGAGCTCGGCTTCGAGGCGCGCGGCGTGCGCCGCGGCTACTACACGGACAACCGTGAAGACGCGCTCATCATGTGGCGCGAGGCTCGATCCACCCAGTGATCCTGGGGATCGAGACGAGCTGCGACGAGACCGCTGCGTCGGTCGTCAGCTGGGACGGGGACATCCTCTCGAACGTCGTGGCCTCGCAGGCTGAATTGCACGCGAGGTTCGGCGGCGTCGTACCCGAGGTTGCGTCGAGAAGGCATCTCGAACTGATCACGCCCGTCGTGGCCGAAGCCGTCGACGGGCACGAGATCGAAGCCGTCGCGGTCACCAACCGGCCCGGCCTGATCGGCGCGCTCCTCGTCGGCGTGTCCGCGGCGAAGGCGCTCGCGTGGGCGCGCGGGCTGCCGCTCGTCCCGGTGAACCACCTGCACGGCCACGTCGCGTCGCTCTACCTGAAGCCGCTCGACCTGCAGCCGCCGTTCACGTGCCTGCTGGCGAGCGGTGGGCACACGATGCTCCTCGACGTGCGCGAGCGCGACGGATACGCCGTGCTCGGGACGACGCTCGACGACGCCGCGGGAGAGGCGTTCGACAAGGGCGCGCGGTTGCTCGGGCTCGGCTACCCCGGTGGCCGGGAGCTCGACCTGCTGGCACGGGATGGCGATCCGGAGGCGTACGCCTTCCCCGTCGCGCGCGTGCCCGGGCTCGACTTCTCGTTCTCCGGGCTCAAGACCGCGCTGCTCTACGCGGTTCGGAAGCTGGACGAGGCCGAGCTCGCCGCGCGGCGGGCCGATCTGGCTGCGAGCTACCAGCGGGCGATCGTCCGCGCACTGGTGGAGAGGATCGAGGCGACCGGAGCGGAGCGGGTCGCCGTCGTCGGCGGTGTGGCCGCCAACTCGGAGCTGCGAGCCTCGTTGCCGGAAGCTGCGCTCGCGCCGCTGCCGCTGTGCACCGACAACGCAGCGATGATCGCGTCGGCGGCGCGCTACACGGATCCCGTCCCGTATCCCGAGTACCTTTCGCTCGATGCGCGTCCTACCGCGTAGCGTCGCCGTCCTCGCGCTGGCCGGCATCGCGGTCGCGTTCGGCGTGATCGCCGCCTCGCCGGGTGGAGGCGGGACGGTCGCCACCTCTTCGGTCGGCAGCTGGCGCGGCCTCGTCGGCGAGCCGCGCCAGGCAGTCCCGACCGGGGCCCGGATGATCGTCGTGCTGTCGACGCCGTCGGTCGCTCAGAAGCTCGCGAAGGCCCGTTACGCGACCGAGACGCAGGAGCGTGCCTGGTGGGCCAGCGCGATCGCGGCGCAGAAGCAGGTGCTGTTGAAGCTCGCGGCGCTCGGCATCAACGTCTCGCCGGACTACAGCTTCTACCGCGTGCTCGACGGCTTCTCCGCCGCCCTCGACCCGCGCGCCGTGTCGCTGCTCGAGCAGATGCCGGAGGTCTCGGGCATCTATCCGGTGCGTGCGACGTTCCCGGCGTCCGTGTCCGCAGCGCAGCTGCAGGCCGGTGCGTACGGCGCCGGCAGCGGTCACCGGCCCGAGGTCGGCGTGCCCGGCTTCGACGGTCACGGTGTCACGATCGCCCTGCTCGACACCGGCGTCGACGCCTCGCACCCGTACCTCCACGGCCGCGTGCTCCCGGGAATCGACGTGCTTGAACGCGGCGCCGACACGTCGGCGCGCGCGAACCCGTCGAACCGCTCGCAGCTCGAGCAGCACGGGACGGAGCTCGCCGGAATCCTCGTCGGCGCGAACGGCCCCGGCGGCCTGCGCGGCGTCGCGCCCGAGGCGAGCGTCCTGCCGATCCGCGTGGCGGGCTGGCAGGCCGCAGCCGACGGTGGCGAGCTCGTCTACGGCCGGAGCGACCAGCTGATCGCCGGCCTCGATCGCGCGGTCGATCCGAACGGCGACGGTGACGAGCACGACGCCGTGCGTGTCGCGCTGGTCGGAGTGACGGAGCCGTACGCCGCCTTCACCGACGGGCCGGAAGCGCAGGCCGTGCAGGGCGCGCTCGACCTGAACACGCTCGTCGTCACGCCGGCGGGGAACGACGGCGGCGCCGGTCCCGCTTTCGGCTCGGTCGCGGGGCCTGCGGGTGCGCCGGGGGCGCTCGCGGTCGCCGCCACGGACGGCCGGGCGGAGCAGCCGCAGGTGCGCGTCGTCCTCCGCCGCGGCCTCGACGTCATCCTCGACCGGCGCATGCCGCTGCTCGGCGCCGCCGCTCCTGCGCGCGCGGCGAACCTGCGGGTCGTCGCGCCGCGCGCGACCGCGGGCCTTGCCGGCGCGGCGCCGATCGACTTCTTCTCGACGAGCGGGCTGAGCCTCGTCGCCGGCAAGGCGGTCGTGCTGCCGGCCGGCGACGATCCGGAGGCGACGGTCGTCTCAGCATCACGTGCCGGCGCGGCGGCAGTCCTTCTCTACGGTGCACCGCTCCCCGCGGGCTCGCTCCGGCTCTCCGAGGACGCGACCGCTCCGGCGGTCGTCGTCCCGGCGGCCGACGCGGTCGAGCTGCTGGCTGCGCAGCGTGCCGGGCTCGACGTCGGCATCTCCGTCGGCGCCGTCCATGCCGAAACGAACACCGGCCGCGGCATCGTCGCGAGCTTCTCTTCCCAGGGGCTTGCCTATGACGGGTCGCTGAAGCCGAATATCGCCGCCCCCGGCGTCGCGATCGCCACCTCGGAGCCCGGGTCGGCGGCCGACCAGTCTGCGCTGTACGGAACCGTCAACGGGACGAGTGCTGCCGCCGCAACGGTCGCCGGCGCCGCGGCGCTGCTCGCGCAGATGCGTCCCGACCTCGATGGGGGCGGCCTCGCCGGCCTGCTCTCCGGCTACGCACAGCGTGGGCGCGCCGACCCGACTGCGGTGGGCGGAGGTCTGCTTCGGTTGGGCGCGTCGGCGGTCGGCGAGCTCGCGCCGTCGCCGACGTCGATCGGGTTCGGGATCTGGGAGGGGTCGCACTGGCACGCCACACGGTTCTTGACGATCCGCAACGTGTCGAGTCGTCGCCTCGAGGTGTCCGCCAAGGCGATCACAGGCGGTGACTCGGAGGCGTTGAAGTTCAAGATCACGCCGAAGGACTTCTTCGTGCGCGCAGGGCATGCCCGGCGGGTCAAGGTCACGGTGCGCGCGCCCGCGGCCGCCGACTCCCGCCTCGTGACGGGCACGATCGACCTGCGCGCCGCCGGCCACACGATGCACGTGCCGTGGGCGATGCTCTTCCGCGGCGATACCGCGAACCTGCTCGGCAGCGCGACGATCAGCGCGAAGTCCTTCGCGCCGTCCGACACCGATCCGGCGATCCTGAGCGTGCAGGCCGGTGCGCTCGTTCGCGACGGCGGGCTGCAGATCGAGCCCGTCCGCCGTCTCGACATCCTGCTGTACAGCGGCTCCGGGAACTACCTCGGCGTGATGGCCCGCCTGCGCGACCTGCTGCCCGGGAGCTACAGCTTCGGGATCACCGGCCGCGGCCCGACCAGCACGCGGCTCGCGCCCGGGCCGTACGAGCTGCGGCTCGCCGCCTGGCCGACCCTGCCGCTGGACGCGAAGCCGCAACGGCTGCAGGTCTCCTTCCGTCTGGAATAGACTGCCGCCGCCGATGGCGACTGCGGCACCAGAATCGCATCTCCGCGAGAACCCGTTCCGGATCGCTCAGCAGCAGCTCGAGAACGTCGCCCGCACCTTCGGGATCGACGACCGGCTCGTCGAGGTGCTCTCGCAGTGCAAGAAGGCGGTCGAGGTCTCCATCCCGACGTCGCTCGACGACGGGTCGATCCGCGCGTTCACCGGGTATCGCGTCACGCACAACATCGCACGCGGTCCCTCGAAGGGCGGTATCCGGTACCACCCCGACGTCACGCTCGACGAGGTCAAGGCGCTCGCGATGTGGATGACGTGGAAGTGCTCGCTGATGGGGCTGCCCTTCGGCGGTGCGAAAGGCGGTGTCACGTGCGACCCGAAGTCGATGTCGCGCGGCGAGCTCGAGCGCATGACCCGCCGCTTCACCTCGGAGATCATCAACGAGATCGGGCCGGAGAAAGACATCCCGGCGCCGGACGTCGGCACGAACGCGTCGACGATGGCGTGGATCTTCGACACGTTCTCGATGAACAAGGGCCACTCGGTCCTGGGCGTCGTCACCGGCAAGCCGCTGACGATCGGCGGCTCGCTCGGCCGTGAAGAAGCGACGGCGCGTGGCGCCTCCTTCTGCCTCGCGGCTGCGCTCGAGAAGCAGGGACGGTCGATGGAAGGTCTGCGCATCGCGGTCCAGGGCTTCGGGAACGTGGGCTCGTTCTTCGCGAAGTTCGTCGCCGAGCTCGGCGCGAGCGTCGTCGCCATCTCGGACTCGAGCGGCGGGCTCTACAACGCGAACGGCATCGACATCGCCGCCGCGTTCGCGCACAAGCGCGACGGAGGTGCGCTGACGGAGCTCAAGGGCGGCGACCGCATCACGAACGACGAGCTGATCACGGTCGACTGCGACGTGCTCGCACCGTGCGCGCTCGAGCAGGTCGTCTCCGAGACCAATGCCGACGCTGTCAGGGCGCGGACGATCGTCGAAGGTGCGAACGGGCCGCTGACGCCCGCCGCCGACGACATCCTCGAGGCGAACGGCGCGCTGATCCTTCCCGACGTGCTCGCGAACGCGGGCGGCGTCGTCGTGTCGTACTTCGAGTGGGTTCAGGGCCTGCAGGAGTACTTCTGGAAGGAAGACGAGGTGAACGCGCGGCTGAACGAGATCGTCAAGCGCGCCTTCGAGGAGACGTGGTCGACGCGGGCCGAGCGGTCGACGTCGATGCGTCTGGCCGCGTACGGCCTCGCGGTTCAGCGTGTTGCCGAGGCCACGGTCACGCGTGGCCTGTATCCCTAGCGTCACGCTGTACCACGCGCAGGGGTGCCACCTCTGCGACCGCGCCCGCGACGTGCTCGACCGCGTCGGCGTGAGCTACGAGAGCGTCGACATCACGGGCGACGATGTGCTCGAGGAGCGCTACCGTGAGTGGCTGCCGGTCGTCGAGATCGACGGCGCCCGCGCGTTCGTCTACTACGTGGACGAGGCTGCGCTGCGCCGGAAGCTGTCACAAACGTAAGGCTTTGTGACAACCGAACGGCCGTCTTCGAGCCTTCGGCACAATGACTTCGTGATGTTGCAAGGTTCCGCCGGCGTCGGCGTCTCGGATCGTCTGACCGTTGGGGTTGCGGCGCGTCTCTCGCGCTACCTCCAGGTCCTCAGCCAGGCGCAGAAGATGGGCAAGGAGCGCATCTCCTCGCAGGAGATCGCCGACTACACGAACATCAACGCGACGCAGATCCGGCGCGACCTCTCGAACTTCGGCAAGTTCGGGAAGCGCGGCGTCGGCTACTCGATCGACTCGCTCCTCTCGGAGATCCGCAAGATCCTGCGCACCCAGGGGCAGCACAACATCGCGCTCGTGGGCGCGGGCCGTCTCGGCCAGGCGATCACGAGCTCGCCGATCTTCGCCGAGCACGGCATCAACATCGCGGCGGTCTTCGACTCGAGCCCGACGGTGATCGGGTCCGACGTCGGCGGGATCACGGTCGAGGACGAGCGGCGTCTCAAGGATGCCGTGCGCGACAAGAACATCGTCGTCGGCGTGCTTGCAGTTCCCGCAGTGGCCGCGCAGAAGGTCGCGGACGATCTGGTCGACGCGGGCGTGCGCATCATCTTCAACTACTCGGAAGCGCTCCTCGACGTTCCCGGCGAGGTCACGGTGCATACCTCGAATCCCGCGGTCGAGTTGCTGCACGCTCTCTACTTCCACCTGGCCTAGGCGTCTGACACCCGAGGTGTCAGACACCATTCGGGCGTGCGCATCCTTCTCTGGCACGGGTACCTCCTGGGAGGCACGGGCTCCAACGTCTACACCCGCGCGCTCGCGCGCGAGTGGAGCAACGCCGGCCATGACGTGGTCGTCGTGTGCCAGGAGCGCGCACCCGAGCAGTACGACCTCGGGAATGCTCGCGTCGTCAACGTCGAGCTGCCGGACAAGCTCCTGCCCGTGTTCGTCATGGACCGGTACGTCGGGCTGCAGCCGAAGTTCCTGCAGGACTTCACCGACGGCGAGAAACGCGCGTACGTCGACGCGAATGCCGCGACCCTGCGGGCGCTGCTGCCGGCCGATCTCGTGTTCGCGAACCACGTGTTGATGGGCGGCCCGGTCGGCGCCGCGAGCGGTGCGCCGTTCCGCGTGAAGGCTCACGGCTCCGAGCTCGAGTACTCGATGCGCGGCCGGCCCGAGCTCGAACGCTGGGGCGCCGAGGCGCTCGCGGGCGCCGACGCGACGTACGTCGGCTCCGCGCACATCCGCGAGGTGCTCGCCCAGGTCGTCGGCCACGTCGATCGCGTCCACGAGGTGCCGCCCGGCGTCGACGTGGAGGAGTTCAGGCTCCGCCCGCGCGGCGAGGCGCTCGCCGCGCTCGTCGAGGAAGCGCGCCGCGACGCGCCCAACCCGGGCAATGCGAGCGAGCGCCTGCCCGACGACCGCAACGCCGATCGCCTCGCGTCGTTCCTCGCCGGCGACGAGCCGACGGTCGTCTACTTCGGGAAGCTGATCGAGCAGAAGGGCGTGCAGGTGCTGCTCGCGGCGATGCGCGGCATCGATGCCCGACTGGTCGTCGTCGGCTTCGGCCCGTACCGCCCCACGCTCGAGGCGATGGCGGCGCCGAGGACGCTGTTCACCGGGCCGTTCGAACATCGTCACCTCGCGCAGCTGCTGCCGCTCGCCGACGTGACGGTCGTTCCGTCGATCTTCCCCGAGGCGTTCGGCATGGTCGCCGCCGAGGCCGCCGCCGCCGGCTCGCCGCCGCTCGTCGCACGCCACTCGGGCCTCGCCGAGGTCGCCGCCGGGCTCGAGGACGAGTACCCGGCGCACCTCCGGCACCTGGCGGCGTTCGAGAGCGGAAATGCCGACGATCTGCATACGAAGCTGCAGGAGTTGCTCGCACTCTCGCGCGAGGATCGCGCAGCGCTGCAACACGCGGCTCGCCGCACGGTCGTCGAGCGCTGGTCCTGGGCGGGCGTCGCGCGCCGCCTCCTGGAACCAGGCGGCTAGGCTCCCGCCGATGGGCGAGGAACAGAAGGGGACGTGGCAAGCGCTGCTTGCGCGCAACCGCGCCGAGTTCGAGTCCGGCACCGACCTGACGCTCGCGGTCGAAGAGGAGCTCGCGCTCCTCGACCCCGACACGCTCGAGCTGACGAACCGCTTCGAGGCTCTGAAAGCGGCCGCAGACCAGACCGACTTTGCCGAGCATGTCGTGGGCGAGCTGATCGCGTCCGAAGTCGAGATCCGCACGGGCCGCTGCACCGGGTTCCACGAGGCCGCGACGAAGATGCAGGAGCGCCGCTCGCAGATTCACGGCCTCGCGCGCGAGCAGCAGATCGCGCTCGGCGCAACCGGCACGCACCCGTGGAGCCGCTGGCAGGACCAGCGCATCATCGACACGCCCCACTACCGGCGGAACGACGAGCTGCTCCGTTACGTCGTCTGGCGCAACAACACCTTCGGCCTCCACGTGCACGTCGGGATCGCCGGCGCCGACCGCGCGATCGCGGTGCACGACGCGCTGCGCAGCTTCCTTCCCGAGGTGCTCGCACTGTCGGCGAGCTCGCCGTTCGTCGAAGGCGTCAACTCCGGCCTGCACTCCGCGCGCACCGAGATCTTCACGCGCATGTTCCCGCGGTGCGGGATCCCGGATGCGTACGGCAGCTGGCAGGCCTGGGAGGACTACGTCGCGTTCCTCTATCGGACCGGCTCGATCACCGAGCACACGCAGATCTGGTGGAGCGTCCGTCCGCACCTCGCGTACCCGACGGTCGAGATCCGCATCGCCGACAGTCAGCCCGACCTCGCGGAGGCGCAGTCGCTCGCCGCGTTCTGTTACGCGCTCGCCGCGCGTTGTGCACGGGCACACGACGAAGGGGAGACGCTGCCCAGCCTGCCGCATCGTCTCCTCGAGGAGAACCTGTGGCGGGCGATCCGCTGGGGCCTCGGCGGCGAGGTGCTCGACTTCGACCGCGGCGAACCGGTGGCGACCCGAGCACGCCTCGAGCAGCTGCTCGACTGGGTCGCTCCGGTCGCCGACGAGATCGGCGCCGCGCCGTACCTCGCGATCCCGGAGCGCAACGCGGCCGAGCGGCAGATCGCGCGCGTCGAGGAAGGCGCGACCCTCGAAGAGGTCTACGCCGAACAGGTGCGGGCCGGCGAGCCGATCGGTGGCTGACGACCTCGCATCGATCGGCGTCGAGGAGTTTCTCGTCTCGGCCGCCGCGGCGCTCACGAGCCTCGCGTACGCGAGGCTCGAGCAGAAGGACCTGCCCGACGCGAAGCTGGCGATCGACGCCCTGCAGAGCCTCGTCCCGCACATCGCCGGTGAGGTGAGCCGGGACTTGCAGCAGGCGTTGACGGGGCTCCAGGTCGCCTACGCGTCCGCTGCATCGGGGTAGCCGGAGCTTGTGATACATAATCGCCCGCGCCGAAGCCCTTCGGCGCTTGACTTTGTGAGGGAGCATCGCTGATGGATTGGTTCATGCATCATCCCGTGCTGCTTGGGCTCGTCGGCGCTGCCGTGGCCGTTGCGTACGGGCTCTACCTGACCTGGTGGCTGCTCCAGCAGTCGCCGGGCAACGACCGGATGCGCGAGATCTCGGCGGCCGTGCAGGAAGGCGCCGCGGCGTATCTCAAGAAGCAGTACACGACGATCGCGGTCGTCGCGATCGTGCCGTTCATCCTGCTCGGCGTCTACCACAAGCTCGGCTGGGGGCCGGCATTCGGGTTCCTCGTCGGAGCGGCGCTGTCGGCCGCAGCCGGCTTCATCGGGATGAACGTCGCGGTCCGGTCGAACGCGCGCACCGCTGAGGCCGCGCGCGGCGGGCTCAAGCCGGCGCTCGACGTCGCCTTCAAGGCGGGCTCTGTCACCGGGCTGCTCGTCGTCGGCCTCGGCCTCTTCGGCGTCACCGGCTACTACTGGTTCCTCACGGGAGCGCTGCACAACTCGCCGACGTCGGCGATCAACGACCTCGTCGGTCTCGCGTTCGGAGGCTCGCTCATCTCGGTGTTCGCGCGTCTCGGCGGCGGCATCTTCACGAAGGCCGCCGACGTCGGCGCCGACCTCGTCGGCAAGATCGAGGCGGGCATTCCCGAGGACGACCCGCGGAACGCGGCGGTGATCGCGGACAACGTGGGCGACAACGTCGGCGACTGCGCAGGGATGGCGGCGGACCTGTTCGAGACGTACGCCGTGACGGCGGTCGCAGTGATGCTGCTCGGGACGCACGTCGGGCTCGTGGGCGACCTCTCGAACCGGATGTACCTCTACCCGCTCGCGCTCGGCTCCGTGGCCGCGGTCGCGTCGGTGATCGGCACCTTCTTCGCGCGGCTCGGCCGCGGCGAGAACGCGGTCATCAACGCGCTCTACAAGGCGGTGCTGGCTGCAACCGTGCTCTCAGCGATCGGGTTCATCCCGATCACGATGGCCTTCGACGGCGGCAAGTACGGCTTCGGCGACCTCTACATCTCGTCGATCATCGGCCTGGTCGTCACGTTCCTGCTCGTCGCGATCACCGAGTACTACACCGGCACCAGGTGGAGCCCGGTGAAGGCGATTGCGAAGTCGTCACAGACCGGGCACGCGACGAACATCATCGAAGGGCTCGCGATCGGGATGCAGGCGACCGCTGCTCCCGTGATCGTGATCGTCGCGGGGATCCTCATCGCCCACCACTTCGCCGGCCTCTACGGCATCGGCGTCGCGGTGATGGCGCAGCTCTCGATGACCGGGTTGATCGTCGCGCTCGACGCCTACGGGCCGGTCACCGACAACGCGGGCGGAATCGCCGAGATGGCCGACCTGCCCGAGGAGGTCCGCGGCGTCACCGATCCGCTCGACGCGGTGGGCAACACGACGAAGGCGGTCACGAAGGGCTACGCGATCGGCTCGGCCGCACTGGCCGCGCTGATCCTGTTCGACTCGTACACGACCGGCCTCTCCGACGGCGGTCTCACGACGACGTTCTCGCTCTCCGACCCGTGGGTCGTCACCGGCCTCTTCCTCGGCGGCCTGATGCCGTTCCTCTTCGCATCGCTCGCGATGCAGGCGGTCGGACGCGTCGGCGGCCTGGTCGTCGAGGAGGTGCGGCGCCAGTTCCGCGAGCACCCGGGGATCATGGAAGGCACCGAGAAGCCCGACTACAGCCGTGCCGTCGGCATCGTCACCGGCTCGGCGATCAAGTCGATGCTCGCCCCGGCGCTCATCCCGATCGGGTTCCCGATCGTGGTCGGGATCATCAACGCCAAGATGCTCGGCGGCCTGCTGATCGGCACCATCGTCACCGGCCTGTTCCTCGCGATCGCGATGACCTCGGGTGGCGGCGCCTGGGACAACGCGAAGAAGTCGATCGAGGACGGCCTGTACGGCGGCAAGGGCTCGGAGGCGCACGCCGCCTCCGTCACCGGCGACACCGTCGGCGACCCGTACAAGGACACGGCCGGGCCCGCGATCAACCCGATGATCAAGATCGCGAACATCGTCGCGATCCTGATCATCCCGCTGATCGTCTCGATCCACGGCTAGAACAGCAGGCGCGGAGGCCCGGCGCGCCGGGCCTCCGCGCTAGATTCGTCTGATGCAACGCCACGTTGCGGCGTTCCCTGCGTCGCTCGCCGCACTGGCGATAGCGACCGCGCTCGTCTACGCGGTCAAGCCGATCGCCCCCGTGCTCAGCCTCGGCGTCCTCTACACGCCCGCAGTGCTCGTCGTCGCCGTCTTCTTCGGCGCCGTCTACGCGACCGCCGTCGCGGTCGCGTCGATGCTCGTCTTCAACTTCCTGTTCCTGCCGCCCGTGAACACGCTGACGCTCGCCGACGCACGCAACTGGACCGCGCTCGCCGTGTACGTGATCACCGCGATCGTCTGCAGCAACCTGGCGACCAGCGCGCGCCGGCGCGCGGCCGAAGCCGAGCAGCGCGAGCTCGAGGCGGCGCTCCTCGCGGATGCCTCGGCGGCGGTGCTGAGAGAAGAGCCGCTCGACGAGATTCGCGAGCGCGCAGCCGACGTGCTCGCCGGCGAGCTCGCGCATGCGCGGTTCGAGGCGGGCGTGCGGTCCCTGCTCACGCTCGCGGACGAGCGTCTCCACGCCGAGGCGATCCGGCGCTCGGACGCCTTGAAGACGCTGATCCTGCAGACCGTCTCGCACGACTTCCGCACCCCGGTCGCGACGATTCGGGCGGCGGTCGACGGGCTTCAGGCAGAGGAGCTCGCGCTGTCGCCCGACGACCGCGCCGAGCTGCTCGACACGATTGCGCTCGAGGTGTCGCGGCTGACGCGGCTCGTCGAGAGCGTCCTCGACCTTTCGCGGCTCGAGGCAGGCGCGGCGGTGCCGCGGACCGAGCTGTGGGAAGTGGACGACCTGCTCGCCCATGCGGTGTCCGACGTCACGTCCGCCGAGCGCATCCACGTCGGCGCCATGGACGAGCTGCCGCCCGTTGCGGTCGACGCCGCCCACATCCAGCGTGTGCTCGTCAATCTGCTCGAGAACGCGCTCAAGCACTCCGTCGCCGACGTCGACGTGCTCGCACGCGCAGAGCGTGCAGGCGTCGAGCTGGAGGTCCTCGACCGCGGCGGTGCAACGCCGGCGCCGGGGCTCGGGCTGGGGCTTGCGATCGCCCGCGGGTTCGCCGAGGCGAACGGCGCGACGCTGGAGCTGCTCCCTCGCGACGGTGGCGGGACGTGCGCACGACTTGTCTTGCGGGCGGCCTCGTGAAGCAGCGCGTCCTCGTCGTCGACGACGAGCCGCAGTTCCTCCGCGCGCTGTCGACGAACCTGCGCGGTGCGGGCTACGACGTCGACACCGCGGCCACTGCCGCTGCCGCGCTGGCAGCTGCGCCGTTACGCCCGCCCGACGCGGTGATCCTCGACCTGCTGCTTCCCGACGGTTCGGGTCGCGACGTCTGCCGTGAGCTGCGGACGTGGACGCAGGCGCCGATCATCCTCGTCTCCGCCGTCGGGGACGACGACGAGAAGATCGCCGCACTCGACGCCGGCGCCGACGACTACGTCACCAAGCCGTTCGCGATCGGCGAGCTGCTCGCTCGGCTCCGGGCGGTCCTCCGTCGATCCGGCTCGCCGGAGCAGCCGGTGGTCGACGTGGGGCCGATCCGTGTCGATCTGGAGAAGTCGTCGGTCACCCTCGACGGTGAGCTCGTGCACCTCACTCCGCACGAGTTCAAGATCCTGCGGCTGCTCGCGCTGAACGAGGGCAAGCTGCTCACGCACCGCGCGATCCTGCGGGACGTCTGGGGGCCGTCGTACGGAGACGAGTCGAACTACCTCCACGTCTACGTCTCGCAGCTCCGGCGGAAGCTCGAGCCCGACCCGGCGCGGCCGCGGTTCCTCGTGACCGAGCCCGGCGCCGGCTACCGGCTCGTTGCGCCTGCGACTTGAGAACTTCTTGAGAGCCACGCGGCGATCCTGAGTCGGCGCTGAGGCGGGTCGCCCTAGCCTCGAAGCATGAACGCGAAGCTCCTTGCGCCCGTGCGGTCGTGGGAAGCGCGGCGAGCGCTTCGCGGCGCCCGCCGCCGCGCCGACGAGGAGCTGGCAGCTACACGGCTCCCGTCGCCGCGCCTTGCCTGGCGGGCCGCGGAGCTCGTCGCCGACGAGAACCGCATCGACCTCGCGCGGTCGCTGACGGACGTCGTCCATGCAGCGGACGAGCGGCTGCTCCCCGCCGCGTCCCCGATCGCACGTGCCGCTGTGCGTGAGTGCCGTCCTCAGCTGCTTGCGATCGCGGCGCGCCTGTTCGAGGTGTCGAGACCGGTGCCCGCACGCGGTGTGCTCCTGGTCGAGCGCCTGCTGACCGACGGCTCCGGCCCGCTCTACGGCCGCGGGGACGCCGAGCGCCTGCTCGCCGCGGCGGCCGGCATCCTCGTCGTGCTCGACGGCGCATGAGCATCCGAGAGCTCGAGCGCCGCACGCCGCGGCTGAAGCGGGTCGTCGTCGGTCGTCCGATGGCCTCGGACGAGATCGAGGAGACGCTGCTCCCGAAATGGCTCGCCCTGCCGATCTTCGCGTCGGATCCGCTCTCGTCGGTTGCCTATGCGACCGAGGCGGCGCTGGTCGTCTTGATCGCCGCGTCGGCCGGCTCGGCGCATGTCGTCTTCCCGGTCGCGCTCGCGATCGCCTCGCTGCTCGCGATCGTCGTGCTCTCCTACCGGCAGACCGTGAAGGTCTACGAGAGCTCAGGCGGCGCGTACGTCGTTGCGAAGGAGAACCTCGGCCGCATCCCGAGCCTGGTCGCCGCCGCGGCGCTGCTCACCGACTACGTCCTGACCGTGGCGGTATCCGTCGCCGCAGGCGTGCTCGCGCTCACATCGGCGGTGTCGTCGCTGCGGGGGCACGAGCTGATGCTGTCTCTCGCCTGCGTGCTTTTGATCGCGATCGCCAACCTGCGCGGCGTGAAGGAGGCGGGGATCCTCTTCGCGTTGCCCACGTACGGATTCGTTGCGTCGATCTTCGCGCTCGTCGGGGTCGGGCTCGCACGCTGCGCCGACGGCACGTGCCCGCAGGCGACCGCTCCCCACCCGCTCGCGAGCGGCGTCGGCGCGGTCACCGCGTTCGTCGTGCTGCGGGCGTTCGCATCGGGCTCGACCGCGCTCACCGGCGTCGAGGCGATCGCGAACGGAGTCAACGCCTTCCGCAAGCCGCACGGCCGCAACGCCGCGACTACCCTCGCGGTGCTCGGCACGATTGCGATCGCGATGTTCGTCGGAGTGTCGTGGCTCGCCGTGCACGTGCACGCGCGGCCGACGACGACCGGCACGCCGTCGGTGCTGTCGGAGATCGCCCGCGCAGTGTTCCCGTCCTCCTCTGCGCTCGGCTTCATGTACTGGGCGGTGCAGACGCTGACGCTCGCCGTTCTCGTCCTCGCCGCGAACACGTCGTACCAGGGATTCCCGCGGCTCGCCGCGCTGCTCGCGCGCGACCGGTTCTTCGCGCGCCAGTTCACGAACCTCGGCGACCGGCTCGTCTTCTCGAACGGGATCATCGTGCTGACGGCGGTCGCGATGGCGCTCCTCTGGGTGTACGACGCGAGCGTCGACTCGCTGATCCACCTCTACGTGATCGGCGTCTTCACCGCGTTCACGCTGTCGCAGGTGGGAATGGTTCGCTACTGGCTGCGTACACGAGAGCCGGGCTGGCGGCACAAGATCATCATCAACGCGATCGGCGCGACAGCGACCGGCGTCGTCACGCTCGTCGTCGTCTGGACGAAGTTCGCGGAGGGTGCATGGCTCGTGACCGTGGCCGTCCCGCTCCTCGTCCTCTCATTCCTCGGCATCAACCGCCATTACCGCCGGTTCGCGCGCCGGCTCAAGGTAGGGATGGGAGCGGTGGTCGCGGCGCGCCTGCCGACGAACGAAGTGCTCCTCACGGTCGACGCCATCGACGTCGCGACCGAAGGCGCGCTCTGGTACGCGCGGCAGATCGCGCCCCCGGACAACATCCGCGCGCTGCATCGACCCGGCCGTCACACGGACTCCGGCATCAGGGCGCGCTGGTTCGACTTCGCCGAGCAGCCGCGGCTCGAGATTCTCCCGACGAGCGAAGGCCGGGTCCAGCCGCTGCTGGAAGAGGTGTGGAGCCGGCCGCGCGGCGAGTCGGACTTCGTCACCGTCGTCGTGCCCGAACAGTTCCGGCGCGCGTCGCTGCTGTCTGCTGCGGGCGCGACCTCGTTCCGCCTCAAGCTCCGGCTGCTGTCCGAGCCCGGCGTCGTCGTCACCGATGTGCCGGCTGTGAGCGATCGCCACGGCCCGGACGGGCGGACGCCGAGCCGGCTCGCAGTACGCGTCCTCGTGGCGAACGTGCACGCGGGCTCGCTGCGCGCGCTCGCGTACGCCCGGTCACTCGGCGTCGAGGACACCCGGGCCGTCTCGTTCGCCTTCGACGCCGAGGAAGCGGCGAAGGTGCGGGCGGGGTGGACCGGCGCCGGGATCCAGGTGCCGCTCGACCTGCACGAGGCTGCCTACCGCGACATCGGGACGCCGCTGCTCTCCTACCTGCGCGAGTTGACCGCCGAACCGGACACGGTGGTGAACGTGGTCATGCCGGAAGTCGTCGTCCGCGGCTGGGCGCGCGTCCTCCACAACCAACGGGCGCTCTACATCAAGCGCCTGCTCCTGTTCGAGCGGCATGTGATCCTCTCGAGCGTGCCGTACCAGCTCTTCCGCTGAGCGAGTACCGTCCCGGCGTGCAGCACCGGGTGCTCGTCTATGCGGACGCCCTCGACGTCGCCGCCGAGGGAGCAGTCTGGTACGCGCGCAAGGTCGGCGGGGGGAGGTTCGACGCCCTCCATGTCGCCGGCAAGAACACCGACTCGGGCATCCATGCACGCTGGTTCGAGTTCACCGGCGGCGAGCCGCGCCTCGACGTCCGGCCCGCCGGCACCGATGCGCAGCAGGCGGTGCTGAGTGAGATCGCGCGACTGCACGGCACCGGCGACGACGTGGTCGTCACCGTCGTGCTCCCCGAGCAGTTCAGCAAGCGGTCGCTGTTCGCAGCCGCACAGCGTGCGCAGTTTCGCCTCAAGCTCCGTCTGCTCACCGAGCCGCGGGTCGTCGTCGCAGATGTCCCCGCCGTGACGTCGGAGCGGCGGCCCGAAGGCCGGGTGCCCGAACGCCTCGTCGTCCGGGTCATTGCCGGCGAGGTGGACGACGCGACGCTTCGCGCGATCGACTACGCCCGCGGCATCGGCGCCGATGATCTTCGGGCCGTCCACTTCGGCGAGCGCAGCTGGACCGACGACGACCTCGGCCTGCCCGCCGACGACGCACCGCTCGACGGCCGGCTCGGCGACTCGATCCTCGCCTACGTCCGTAGGCTCACCGCGGACGAGACCGCCGCCGTGAACGTCGTCCTGCCGGAGCGGCTGCAGGCCAACCTGCCGCGGCTGCGGAGCAGGCGGGCGATCAACGTGAAGCGCTGCCTGCTCTTCGAGCCGCACGTGATCCTCAGCAGCGTCCCGACCCAGGAAGGGTGATGCAGCCGGGCCACGCCGGCGGGCGCAACGCGGCCCGGCCACATCACTAGGCTCCTCTCCGTGCCTCGGCGTCGCAGGCAGAGCCACGGCCTCGAGCGCGTCCTCGGCGCGCCCGCGCTGTTCGCGACCGCCTACGGCAACGTCGGCTCGTCGATCTACTACGCGCTCGGCCTC
>Ga0207657_10001732_pt1 | contig 23511 bp, 19 predicted proteins | sample KBSC33metaG_FD_184316 | JGI IMG/M metagenome (GOLD analysis project Ga0207657, IMG submission 184316) | Corn rhizosphere microbial communities from Kellogg Biological Station, Michigan, USA - KBS C3-3 metaG (SPAdes) (version 2) | ecosystem: Host-associated > Plants > Roots > Rhizosphere > Soil ... | reverse complement strand
CGAGGTAGCGCGGCAGGACGTCGGCGGGGAAGCCGGGCTGCTTCTGGTCGAGGTTGACCGCGATCAATTCGAAAGGGAGCGGCGCGCGGTCGCGCAGGCTGAGCAGGACGTCCAGCAGCGCATAGCTGTCCTTGCCGCCCGACAGGCACACCATGACGCGATCGCCGCGACCGATCATCGAAAAATCACCGATCGCCTGTCCGACCAGCCGGCGCAGGCGTTTTTTGAGCTTGTTGGCTTCGAATGCCTGCCGTTGCGCCTGCCGGGCGGCCGAAATGGCGGCGGAGGCCTCGCTGCTACGCTCCGGCGGCGGCAACGCCGGCTGCGGCGAGACGGCCGGCGGCGCAGTCGAGTCGGCTATCGCGGTGTCGGGAATCATTGCGCCAACCTAGCGCGAGTCGCGCTCGAACGCAACCCGCTCTACAATGCAGGCCTTGCAAGCCAGCTGACCGGCCGGATCGTCTCGGGGGAGGGGAACGCGATGGCAATGCAGACGCTACTGGTGGCCAATCCGAAGGGCGGCAGCGGCAAGACGACGCTGGCCACCAATATCGCAGGCTGGCTCGCCGCGCGCAAACAGCGAGTCGTGCTCGCCGACTTTGATCCGCTGCGTTCCGCGACCGAGTGGCTGGCCCGCCGTCCGCCGCTTTTTCCCGCGATCGCGGGCTGGACGCCGGGCTCGGCCAGGGAAGATATCAAGGAGCACCATCCGCACTGGCTGGTGCTCGATACGCCGGCCGGTCTGCATGGCGAAGCGCTGCGTGACGCGATGCGCCGGGCCGACATCCTGCTGGTGCCGGTGTCGCCGAGCGCATTCGACACCGCGGCAACCCAGCACTTCCTCGATCAGATCGGCGAATACAAGGCGATCAAGAAAGGGGACATCGCCGTGGGACTGGTCGCGATGCGCGTCGACCCGCGCACCAACAGCGCGGCCGAGCTCGAGGAGTTCCTGAAGTCGTTCGACTTCCCGCTGGTCGCGCATTTGCGCGCGACCCAGGTGTACGTGCACTGTGCGCGCGACGGGCTGACGATCGCCGACCTGCCGCACTCGCGCGCCGAGCAGGACCTGGAGCAGTGGCGGCCGTTGACGCGCTGGATCGCGCGCCACAGCGCGGCGAAAAGCGGCTGACGCCGAAACCTTTTACGGCCCCAGGCGACAAGCGCGACAATCGGTCGGCAGGCGATCGGTCACAGACCCTGACGCAGCGGGTTTACCGCCGCCATCCGCGCGCCCGTTCCCGCAGCGCCAGCAGCAGGCCGCTGGCGACGATGATCGTCATGCCGAGCGCCGACCAGCGATCGGGCAGCTGATCGAACAGCACGAAGCCGTAACTGGTCGCCCAGATCATCTGCAGGTAGGCGAAAGGCGTCAGCAGCGCGGCGGGCGCGTGCTGGAACGCGCCGATGATCGACCAGTGGCCGACGCCGGCGAAAAGGCCCAGGAGCACAAACAGCACGGTGTCTTTCAACGTCGGCGCGGCGGCGCCGATCTCCCACGGCAGTACGACACTCAGGCCCAGCATGCCGACCAGGGCGCTGTAGAACAGGGTCGTGTGCACGCTTTCGTCAGCGAGCTTGCGCGTCAGCAGGAAATACAGGGCATTGCACAGCGCCGCGAGCAGGAGCAGCAGCGCGGAAGGGTGGAAGACCGCGGAGCCGGGCCGCAGCAGGATGAGGATCCCGGCGAAACCGGTGATCGCCGCTATCCAGCGGGCGCGCCCCGGCCGTTCACCGAGGATGGGGCCCGACAAGACGACGACGATGATCGGCGCGAGGAAAGTGATCGCCGAGCCTTCGGCCAGCGGCAGGTAGCGCAGTCCACCGAAGAAACAGAACGTCGCGCAGAGCAGCATCGCCGAGCGCAACAGCTGCATCCCCAGACGACGCGTGCGCCAGAAGCCGGGCCCCGCGCGCCGCCAGGCGAACGGCGTGACGACGATCATCTGACCTGCGTAACGGGCCCACACGACCAGGAACAGCGCATGGTCGCGGACCAGGTATTTGGCCGTCGCGTCCAGAGAGGAAAGGCACAGCCCCGCAAGCAGGAACAGAGGCAGCGCGCGGGCCAGCGTGCGCGAATCCCGGATCGCGGCGTCGACGATTGCAGCTACCTCACGCGGCCAGCAGCTCGCGCAGCACGTACGGCAGGATGCCGCCGTGCAGGTAGTAGTCGACCTCGATCGGAGTGTCGATGCGCAGCAGCAGCGGGATGCGTTGCCTCGCGCCGTCCTTGCGACGAATCACCAGCGCCACATCCATCTGCGGCCGGATCCCCGATTCGAGCCCGACGATGTCGAACTCCTCGCTGCCGTCGATGCCGAGCGAGGCGGCGCTGTCGGCGCCCGTGAACTGGCACGGCAGCACGCCCATGCCGACCAGGTTCGAGCGATGGATGCGCTCGAAGCTGCGCGCAATCACCGCCTTGACGCCGAGCAGCTGCGTGCCTTTCGCTGCCCAGTCGCGCGAGCTTCCGGTGCCATACTCCTCGCCGGCGAAAACGACCGTCGGCGTGCCGCGGGCGATATAAGTCATCGCCGCGTCGTAGATCGCCATCGGCTTGCCTTCGGGCTGGAGGATGGTTTCGCCGCCCTCGATGCGCGACCCGTCGGCACGCAGCGGCAGCATCAGATTCTTGATGCGCACGTTGGCGAACGTGCCTCGCATCATCACTTCGTGGTTGCCGCGCCGGCTGCCGTAGCTGTTGAAATCAGGCACGCCGACGTCGTGCTCGAGCAGGTAGATGCCGGCGGGCGAAGTCGGCTTGATCGATCCCGCCGGGCTGATGTGGTCGGTCGTGACCGAGTCGCCGAAGATGCCCAGCGCGCGTGCGCCGTGCACGGCAGCGACCTTGCCCGGTTGCATCGAAAAATCGGCGAAGAACGGCGGCTCGGCGATGTAGGTCGACTTGTCCCAGGCATAGACCTGTCCCTTGGTCGTCGGTATCGCGTTCCACAGCGGGTTGTCCTTGGTGAAATCGCCATAGAGGCGCCGATACGTCGCCGGGTCGGTCGCGTACTGCATCACCGCGCCGATTTCCTGCGACGTCGGCCAGACGTCGCGCAAGAAGACCGGATTACCGTCGTTGCCGGTGCCGAGCGGCTCGGTCGTCAGATCGATGTTGGCCCGTCCGGCGATCGCGTAGGCCACGACCAGCGGCGGCGAGGCCAGAAAGTTCGCCTTGATGTTCGGGTGAATACGGGCCTCGAAGTTGCGATTGCCCGACAGGACCGCCGCACACACGAGATCATTCTTGGTGACTACTTCCTCGATCGACGGGTCGAGCGGTCCCGAATTGCCGATGCAGGTCGTGCATCCATAGCCGGCCAGGTAGAAGTTGAGCTTCTCGAGCTCGGGCAACAGACCCGATTTGCTCAGATATTCGGTGACCACCCGCGATCCGGGCGCGAGCGAAGTCTTGATATGGCGCCTGACCGTGAGCCCCTTGGCCGCGGCCTTTTTCGCCAGCAATCCCGCGGCGAGCAGTACGCCCGGATTCGACGTATTCGTGCACGACGTGATCGCGGCGATCAGGATGTCGCCGTTGCCGATGTCGAGCGGTTTCGGCCCCTGGACGCGAACCGGATCCGGCGTCGGGCGATTGTCGACCATCTCGACCACGTTGCGCGGCTGGCCGTTGTCCGGCAGTCGCTGCTTGGAGTCGTTCGAGCGCGGCTCGGGGGCGACGGCGATCTGGACCGGATAGCGGCGGGCGAGCTTGTCCGGCGACTGGGCGAACCCGTTTTCGGCGACCGGCTTGGAGAACAGCGTGTCGAACGATGCCTTCATCTTCGGAAGCTCGATCCTGTCCTGCGGCCGCTTCGGGCCGGCAAGGCTCGCGGTCACCGTCGCGAGATCGAGCTCGACCGTTTGCGAGTAGTCGATCGACCCCGGGGCCGGCATCCCGTACAAGCCCTGCGCGCGAAAATAGGTCTCCAGCGCGTCGATCTCCGCCGGTGTCCTCCCGGTATTGGTCAGATATTCGATCGTCTTGTCGTCGACCGCGAAGAAGCCCATCGTCGCGCCGTACTCCGGCGACATGTTCGCCAGCGTCGCGCGATCCGGTACCGAAAGCGATGCCGCACCGTCGCCGAAATATTCGACGAACTTGCCGACGACCTTGGACTTGCGCAATAGCTCGGTCACCGTGAGCACCAGGTCGGTCGCGGTGACGCCCTCGCGAAGCCTTCCCTTGAGGTGCACGCCGACGACGTCCGGCGTCAGCATGTACAGCGGCTGGCCCAGCATGCCCGCTTCGGCCTCGATGCCGCCGACGCCCCAGGCGACCACGCCGATGCCGTTGATCATCGTCGTGTGCGAGTCGGTGCCGACCAGCGTGTCGGGATAGTAGACGCCATCCTTCTGATGGACTCCGCGCGCCAGGTACTCGAGATTGACCTGATGCACGATGCCCACGCCGGGCGGCACGACCTTGAACGTGTCGAACGCCTGCATGCCCCATTTCATGAACTTGTAGCGCTCGGCGTTGCGCTGAAACTCGACCTTCATGTTGAGGTCGAGCGCGTTTTTCGTGCCGTAATAGTCGACCTGCACCGAGTGATCGACGACCAGGTCCACCGGCACCAGCGGCTCGATGACCTTCGGATCCTTGCCGACCCGCTGCGCGACGCCGCGCATCGCGGCGAGATCGCACAGCAGCGGCACGCCCGTGAAGTCCTGCAGAACCACGCGCGCGACGATGAACGGGATCTCCTCGGTACGCGGCGCATTGGGCGCCCAGTTGGCGAGCTGCCGCACGTGGTCTTCGGTCACCTTCCTGCCGTCGCAGTTGCGCAGCACGCTTTCCAGCACGATGCGGATCGAGACCGGAAGCCGCGAGATTCGGCCGACGCCGGCGGCCTCGAGCGCAGGCAGCGAGTAGTAGCGTCCCGAGACACCCGACTCGGTGTCGAGCGTTTGCAGCGTGCCGTGCAGATTGTGCGTCATGACAATGCCTCTCTTCGAAGTCGGCTCACACACGGTGGCGTGAGCCTGGCGGTGCGGAACCCGCAACGCGTGCGTCTATTTCCTGATCATGCTCTTGATGTTGATCTTCTGCCCGGATTCGAGCGTGATGTCGCCCGGTTGCTGTCCGGGCGGGCACTCACCGACCCATTTGGCGTCGATCGACGACTTCGACTCGGACAGGTTCAGCATCGGCGGATCGTAGGTTGCGCTGCCGTCGGTGTGGTAGGCAGTGTTGCCGGAGAAGGTCATGACCGAGTGCGCGGTCATCGTCGTCGCGCCCAGCTTGCACACCGCATCGATGGTCAGCCGGTTACCCTCGACCCGCCGATCGCTCTTCGAGCACAGTTCCTTGGCCACACCCAGGCCGAACTCGCGCATGTCTGCCTGCACCGATTCGTCGAGGCACATCTCGGTCACGCGCTTGGCCTCCGGCTGCTGGCTGGTGCTGCGCGAAAGCTCCCACAGTCCCGATTTGAGAACCGGGATGTCGGCAGCAAAAACGCCACCACCGGCAAGACTGAAGCAGGCGATGGCCAGCGTGCACGCGATACGGAAACCGCGAGCGGCGATCGGAAAGGCGGGTATGTCGGTTCGCATGGCTGGTATCCAGTCTTGAGAAGACGGGCTCAGATGACGAAGAGGTTGACGAATTCGTGCACCGGCATCGGATCGAGCCGGCCGGCGTCGAGCGCGACATCGGCGATCGCCCGCTGCCGCTCCGGCGGGAAGCGCCGGGCGAGGTTGGTCCGGAACTTGTCGATCAGCAGCGGCATGCCCTCGGCGCGGCGGCGGCGATGCCCGACCGGGTATTCGACGACGACCTCGTCGAGCTTCGTGCCATCGTCGAACTCGACGGTCAGCGCATTGGCGATCGAGCGCTTGGCAGGATCGAGGTAGTCGCGCGAGAACTGCCTGTCTTCGACGCAGGTCATCTTGTCGCGCAGGGCGTCGATACGCGGATCGGCCGCGACCTCGTCCTCGTAGTCGGCGGCGGTCAGCCGGCCGTACAGCAGCGGCACGGCGACCATGTACTGGATGCAATGGTCGCGATCGGCCGGATTGGACAGCGGCCCTTTCTTGTCGATGATGCGCATCGCCGACTCGTGCGTGCGGATCGTGATGCGGCGGATGTGGCCGATGCGATCGCGCACGCGCGGATGCAGCGCCATCGCGCATTCGACCGCCGTCTGCGCATGGAACTCGGCCGGGAAGCTGATCTTGAACAGGATGTTTTCCATCACATAGCTGCCGTAGGGTCGCGGCAGCGTAAACGGCTTGCCATCGAACAGCACGTCGTAGAAGCCCCAGGTCTTCGCGCTCAGCACCGACGGGTAACCCATTTCGCCCTTCGCCACCATCAGCGCGAGTCGCACCGCCCGCGAGGTCGCGTCACCCGCCGCCCAGCTCTTGCGTGATCCGGTGTTCGGCGCGTGCCGGTAGGTGCGCAGGCTCTGGCCGTCGACCCAGGCAAGCGACAAGGTATCGACGATCTGGCCGTCCGACAGCCCGAGCATCTGCGCGACGACCGCGGCGGTGGCGACCTTGACCAGCACGACGTGATCCAGACCGACGCGGTTGAAGCTGTTCTCGAGCGCGATCACGCCCTGGATCTCATGCGCCTTGATCATCGCGGTCAGCACTGCCTTCATCGTCAGCGGCGGCTTGCCCGCGGCGACCGCAGTGCGCGACAGCCAGTCGGCGGTGGCCAGAATGCCGCCGAGGTTGTCGGACGGATGCCCCCATTCGGCCGCGAGCCAGGTGTCGTTGAAATCGAGCCAGCGGATCATCGCGCCGATGTTGAATGCCGCCTGCACCGGATCGAGCTGGAAACGCGTGCCCGGAACGCGGGCCCCGTCCGGCACGACCGTGCCCGGAACGATCGGGCCGAGCAGCTTGGTGCACGCCGGATAGGCAAGCGCTTCGAGCCCGCACCCCAGCGTATCGACCAGGCAGTAGCGGGCGGTCTCGTAGGCTTCGCTGCTTTCGATCCTGTAGTGCGCCGCGTAGTCGGCGATGTCGACCAGGACCTGATCGGGTTTGGGGCGGACGCCGACAGCGGGCGCGGACATCGTCGTAGCCTGTGTGCCGGAGGCTAGGGCCTGCGCCAGCGGGCGGAGCGCAGCAGCGCCGTCATGGCACCGTCACCGAAGACAGCTTGATGTCGTACCCGGCGACGTGCCACTGCCCGATCGCATCCCGGGCGATAGCCAGCGTCTCCTCGACCAGCGGCGTCTTTTCGAACTTGGTGAGGTAGGTGACGATCACGTAATCGCCGCTCGGCGCGCCGCGCAGCGTCTTGGAATAGCTCTCCGTCTTGCGCTCGCGCATGATCGTCCGTCCGAGCTTCGCCTGCCGTGCAGCGAGATCGGCGCTCCATTCCTTTTGCTTGATCGTCTCTTGCAGCACCACCGCGGCCGCGATCCAGCTTTCGTCGAACTTGCCGTGATCGATCAGGCCGAGCCAGTGATCGCCTTCGGCGCCTGCTGCCGCGATCATCGCGGCTAGCGCGGCCCCGTCGGCGTCCGGCGGAGTCGCCGCGGGCCCGGCCGCCGGGGGCGCCGATGCGGCCGGCGGCTGCGCTTGCGGCGCCGGTGCGGTCTGCCCGGCGGCGGGCGCGACCTGCAGCCAGGCGATCGTTGCCGCCGCCAGCGCGCACCCGAGGCGAAGCGCCGGGTGCTTCATTTGCGCTGCGCCAAAGGGACGAAGACCTCGTCTTCGGGGCCGACGTAATTCGCCGACGGCCGGATGATCTTGCCGTCGCTGCGCTGCTCGATCACATGCGCCGCCCATCCCGCCGTGCGCGAAATGACGAAAAGCGGCGTGAACATCGCGGTCGGGACGCCGAGCATGTGATAACTGACCGCCGAATACCAGTCGAGGTTCGCGAACATCTTCTTCGCCTCCCACATCACCTGTTCCACCCGCTCGGCGATGGCGAACATTTTCATGTCCCCAGCGTCGGACGACAGCCGCTGCGCCACGGCCTTGATCACCCGGTTGCGCGGGTCGCCGACCGTGTATACCGGGTGTCCGAAGCCGATGATCACCTCCCTGTTGGCGACCCGCCGGCGGATGTCGGCCTCGGCTGCGTCGGGTGAGGAGTAGCGCTGCTGGACCTCGAACGAGAATTCGTTGGCGCCGCCGTGCTTGGGCCCTCGCAGCGCGCCGATCGCGCCGGTCAGCGCCGAATAGATGTCCGAGCCCGTGCCGGCGATGACCCGTGCGGCGAAGGTGGACGCATTGAATTCGTGCTCGGCGTAAAGGATCAACGAGGTATGCATCGCCCGCACCCATGCGCCCGGCGGCGTCTTGCCGTGCAGCAGGTGCAGGAAATGGGCGCCGATCGACTCGTCGTCGGTCTCGACGTCGATGCGCTTGTGATGATGCGTCCAGTGATGCCAGTACAGCAGCATCGAGCCCAGCGAAGCGAGCAGGCGGTCGGCGACGTCGCGCGCGCCGCCGGTATCGTGCAGCTCGCGCTCCGGCAGGATTGCACCGAGCGCAGACACCGCGGTGCGCATCACGTCCATCGGATGCGCGCTCGCGGGCAGGCGCTCGAGAATCTCCCGCATCGGGTCAGGTATATCGCGCAGGCCCTTGAGCTTGGTCTTGTACGCGGCAAGCTCCGCCACCGTCGGGAGCTTTTCGTGGACCAGCAGGTAGGCGATCTCCTCGAACTCGCAGGATTCGGCGATATCGAGAATGTCGTAGCCGCGGTAATGCAGGTCGTTGCCGGTCCGGCCGACCGTGCACAGCGCGGTGTTGCCGGCGACGACGCCGGACAGAGCGACCGATTTCTTCGGCTTCGGTGTCGTGGCGGACGGTGCGGCGGACTCGCTCATCGGGGCTCCGCGATGCTCGGGCGGGGAGGGCAGGCCATCATTGCGCGCGGCGCGCGAACAGCCGGTCGAGCTTCTGCTCGAAGGCATGATAGCCGAGGAATTCGTAGAGCTCCTGGCGCGTCTGCATCGATGCGACGACGTCGCGCTGCGAGCCGTCGCGGCGCACGGCGCGGTAAACGTCCAGCGCCGCCTGGTTCATCGCGCGGAACGCCGAAAGCGGGTAGAGCGCGATCGCGACGCCGGCCGTGCGCAGCTCGTCGACGGCGAACAGCGGCGTCGCCCCGAATTCGGTGATGTTGGCCAGTATCGGGACGGCCAGCGCGTCGGCGAAGCGCCGGTACATCGCGAGCTCGGTGATCGCTTCCGGAAAGACCATGTCGGCGCCGGCGGCGACGTAGGCGCCGGCGCGGTCGAGCGCGGCGGACAAGCCTTCGACCGCCAGCGCGTCGGTTCGAGCCATGACGACGAAAGCGGGGTCGCTGCGAGCGTCGACGGCGGCCTTGATCCTGTCGACCATCTCCTCCGCCGCCACCAGCTCCTTGTTCGGCCGGTGGCCGCAGCGCTTGGCACCGACCTGGTCTTCGATGTGCATGGCCGCCGCCCCGGCCTTGATCAGCGAACGGACGGTGCGCGCCACGTTGAAGGCCGACGCGCCGAATCCGGTGTCGGCGTCGACCAGCAGCGGCAGCGGGCTCGCGTCGGTGATGCGGCGGACGTCGGTCAGCACGTCGTCGAGCGTCGAGATGCCGAGGTCGGGAACGCCCAGCGAGCCCGCCGCGACCCCGCCCCCGGACAGATAAAGCGCCTGGTAGCCGGTCTTCTCGGCGAGGATCGCATGGTAGGCGCAGATCGCGCCGGGAACCTGCAGCGGCTTTTCGCGCGATAGCGCCGCCCGGAATCGGGCGCCGGGCGAAGGGGCGGCGTTCATCCGAGCAGCGCCGCGACGCCGGCGCGCTCTTCCTCGAGTTCCTTGAGCGTGGCGTCCATTTTTTCCCGCGAGAAAGCGTCGATCTCGAGCCCCGTGACGCGCTGATAATCGCCGTCGGCCGTCGTTACCGGCACGCCGTACATGACGTCCTTGGGAATGCCATAGCTGCCATCGGACGGAATGCCCATCGTCACCCATTTGCCGCCGGTGCCGGCGATCCAGTCGCGCATATGGTCGATCGCGGCGTTGGCCGCGGACGCGGCCGACGAAAGTCCGCGTGCCTCGATGACCGCGGCACCGCGCTTGCCGACCGTCGGCAGGAACACCGTGCGGTTCCAGTTCTCGTCGTTGATCAGCGCCTTCAACGATTGGCCCTCGGCAGTCGCGAAACGATAATCGGGGTACATCGTCGGCGAATGATTGCCCCAGACGATCAGCTTGTCGATCGACCCGACCGGCTTGCCCGACTTGGCCGCAAGCTGCGAAAGCGCACGGTTGTGATCGAGCCGCAACATCGCGGTGAAGTTCTTCTGCGGCAGTCCCGGAGCGGATTTCATCGCGATGTAGCCATTGGTGTTGGCCGGATTGCCGACGACCAGCACTTTGACGTCGCGGCTGGCGACGGCGTCCATCGCCTTGCCCTGCTCGATAAAGATCCTCGCGTTCTCCAGCAGCAGATCCTTGCGCTCCATGCCGGGACCGCGCGGCCGCGCACCGACCAGCAGCGCGAGCTCCGCGTCCTTGAAAGCCGACTTCGGGTCGCCGGTGCCCGACATGCCCGCGAGCAGCGGAAATGCGCAGTCCTCGAGCTCCATCATGACGCCCTTGAGCGCCGCCTGCGCCTTGTCGATCGGCAGCTCGAGCAATTGCAGCTGCACCGGCTGGTCGCGTCCGAGCATGTCGCCGTTGGCGATCCGGAACAAAAGGCTATAGCCGATCTGGCCGGCGGCGCCGGTCACCGCGATGCGGATGGGCTTTTTCATCGAGAGCTCCAGGACGGCGGTTGGTGGGGAGGCTTCGGGCATCCCGGCACGCCGCCGGCGGAAAAGCCGCCGTCGGCATGGCGCGTCCCTGCGGGAAAATTCTACGGGCTTTGCCGGCCGGGTGTCAATTGACTCTTATGTAAGATATAAGATATAAAAGCCGCGTCAGCCACCCGGTTTCTTCGCGGCGCCTCTGGCCGCCTGTCGTCGATGCCCGCTACCGCCGTCCAACACACTCCGGCCTTCCGCCCGCTGTATCTGCAGCTGAAGGATCTGCTGCTGCGGGACATGGAAACGCGGCAATGGCGGCCCGGCGAAGCGCTGCCGAGCGAAATCGAGCTCGCCGCGCGCTTCGGCGTTTCGCAGGGCACGGTGCGCAAGGCGATCGATGCGCTCGCCGCCGACAATCTGGTCGTGCGGCGACAGGGCAAGGGCACGTTCGTCGCGACGCACACCGAGGAAAAGACGTCGATGTTCCGGTTTCTGCGCATCCGCCGCAGCGACGGCCGCGACGAATACCCGGCAAGCCGCTTGCTCGACGTACGTCGCGGCAAGGCGTCCGCCGAAGTGGCGCGGCTGCTCGAGCTCAAGGCATCCGATGCCGTGTTCGTCGTGCGCCGCGTACTCGAATACGGCGGCGAGCCGGCCGTGCTCGACGATATCACGCTGCCGGCAACGCTGTTCAAGGGGCTGACGCGCGCCCGGCTCGAAGCCTATCGCGGCTCGATGTACGGATTTTTCGAGACCCAGTTCGGCGTGCGCATGCTGCGAGCGCAGGAGCGACTGAAGGCCGTCGCCGCCGATAGCGCCACCGCCGCGATTCTGAAGGTCCGCACCGGTGAGCCGCTGCTCGCCGTCGAGCGCCTGACGCGGACCTACGGCGAGCGCCCGGTCGAGTGGCGGCGCGGCCTGTGCAGCACGCGCCGCCACTACTATCTGAACGAGCTCGGCTGACGGCGTCTTTAGCTGCACCGGCGCTGGCGAGGGGCGGGCGAAACGCGGTATAATTTGTGCTGTGCACTTTTCGTGCACGGCCCTTAAGCCCACGCCGGAAGGAAGGGCCAATCACGAAAGACCAACGTCATGCCGTTTCCGACGGACTCGCGCCAAGCGGCCGCTGCCTGCGCGGCATGTCGGGCGTTTCCCGGAGCGGGCTGGCCCACCGATGACGAGGGCAAGCGGCGGAGCGCCGATGTCCGATAGCGAGCTGCCAGCGGAGCTGCCTCGGGCGGGTCGGCCCGTATACCTGAATTTGCTGGCGATACGCCAGCCGGTACCCGCGATCGTTTCCATCCTGCACCGCGTCAGCGGCGCGCTGCTGTTTCTGGTCGGCATTCCGCTGCTGCTGTGGGCGGTCCAGCAGAGCCTGGCGTCGCCGGAAGCATGGGCTGCGCTGCGGGCGAGCCTTGCGCACCCGCTCGCCAAGCTCCTCCTGCTCGGTCTGGTCTGGGCCTATCTGCATCATTTCTGCGCGGGCATTCGCTATCTGCTGCTCGATCTGCACATCGGGACCGAGCTCACACCGTTGCGCCAATCGAGCTACGCGGTGCTGATCGTCAGCCTCGCGCTGACCGCGGTCGTCGGAGCCCGGCTTTGGTAGCGCGCATCATCGTCGGCGCACACTACGGCTGGAAGGACTGGCTGGCGCAGCGCGCGACCGCCGTCGTCATGGCGCTGTACACGTTGCTGCTCCTCGGCATAGCGCTGTACGAGGGCGGAATCGACTATGCAACATGGACCGGACTGTTCGCCCATCCGGCGTTTCGCATCGCCACGCTGCTGTTCGGCCTCGCGTTGCTGTGGCATGCCTGGATCGGCATGCGCGACATCTGGATGGACTACGTCAAGCCGGCCGGTCTCCGGCTGACGATCGAAGCGGCGACGGTGCTCATCCTCGTCGCCTATCTCGCCTGGCTGGTCGAAGTGCTGTGGGGGCCGGGACGATGAGCCTTCCGGTGCGCAAGTTCGATGCCATCGTCGTCGGCGCCGGGGGCGCGGGCATGCGCGCCTCGCTCCAGCTCGCCGAAGGCGGGCTATCGGTCGCGGTGCTGTCGAAGGTCTTTCCGACGCGCTCGCACACGGTCGCCGCGCAGGGCGGCATCGGCGCCAGTCTCGGCAACATGGGCGAGGACAGCTGGCTCTGGCATATGTACGACACCGTCAAGGGCTCCGACTGGCTGGGCGACCAGGATGCGATCGAGTACATGTGCCGGATGGCGCCGCAGGTGGTCTACGAGCTCGAGCACTTCGGCATGCCGTTCGACCGCAACGCCGACGGTACGCTCTACCAGCGGCCGTTCGGCGGGCACTCGGCGAATTTCGGCGAAAAAGCGGTCCAGCGCTCGGTCGCCTCGGCCGACCGGACCGGTCACGCGATGCTGCACACGCTTTACCAGCGCAACGTGCGCGCGCGAACGCAGTTTTTCGTCGAATGGATGGCGCTGGACCTGATCCGCGACGCACACGGCGACGTGCTTGGCGTCGTCGCGCTGGAGATGGAGACCGGCGAAGTGATGCTGCTGCAGGCGAAGGCCACGCTGTTCGCCACCGGCGGCGCCGGCCGGATCTTTGCGGCCAGCACCAACGCATTCATCAATACCGGCGACGGACTGGGTATGGCCGCGCGGGCCGGCATTCCGCTCGAAGACATGGAGTTCTGGCAATTCCATCCGACCGGCGTCGCCGGCGCCGGCATCCTGATCACCGAGGCCGTTCGCGGCGAGGGCGGCATCCTGCTCAATGCCAACGGCGAGCGCTTCATGGAGCGCTACGCGCCGAACCTTAAAGACTTAGCGTCGCGCGACATCGTGTCGCGCTCGATGGATCAGGAGATCAAGGAAGGGCGCGGCTGCGGGCCGCACAAGGATTACGTATTGCTGAAGCTCGATCATCTCGGACCCGAGGTGATCATGAAGCGCCTGCCGTCGATCCGCGACATCGCGATCAAGTTCGCCAACGTCGACCCGATCCGGGAGCCGATCCCGGTCGTGCCGACGATCCATTACATGATGGGCGGCATCCCGACCAACGTGCACGGCCAGGTCGTCGCTCCCAACGGCGGCGACCCGAACGCGGTCGTGCCGGGATTCTTCGCGATCGGCGAATGCGCCTGTGTCTCGGTGCACGGTGCCAATCGTTTGGGCACCAACTCGCTGCTCGATCTGCTGGTGTTCGGCCGCGCTGCCGGCGATTTCATCGTCGGCCAGAACCTGCAGCGGCAAGGGCACAAGCCGCTGCCGCCCCATCCCGCCGATGCAGCGCTGGCGCGTCTGGCGCGGCTCGACAGCGCAACCACCGGCGAGCAGGTTGCCGACGTCGCGAACACGCTGCGCCGCACCGTCCAGACCCATTGCGGCGTCTTCCGCAACCAGGCTTTGCTCAGCGAAGGCGTTGCCAAGATCCTCGAGCTCGAGCGCCGCGTGCAACGGGTCGCGATCCAGGACAAGAGCCGGACGTTCAACACCGCAAGGGTCGAGGCGCTGGAGCTCGACAATCTGATCGAGGTCGCCAAGGCGACGATCGTATCGGCGGAGGCGCGCCGGGAAAGCCGCGGCGCACAGGCGCGCAGCGACTATCCGAGCCGCGACGACGCGAACTGGCTGAAGCACACGCTGTGGTTCCGCGACGGCAACCGGCTCGAGTACAAGCCCGTGAATATGAAGCCGGTCACCGTCGACGCGTTTCCGCCCAAGACCCGCACCTATTGACCCACGGCGACTAGCGATGAAATTCCGCATCTACCGCTACGATCCGGCCAAGGACAGCGCGCCGTACATGAAGGACTACGACGTCGCGCTCGACCCGCACGACCGGATGCTGCTCGACGCCTTGATCCGGCTCAAGGCGAGCGACGATACGCTGTCGTTCCGCCGCTCGTGCCGGGAAGGCGTCTGCGGATCCGACGCGATGAACATCAACGGCAAGAACGGCCTGGCCTGCATCACCAACCTGCGCGAGCTTGCGGAGCCGATCGTGCTGCGGCCATTGCCGGGGTTGCCGGTGATCCGCGACCTGATCGTCGACATGAGCCAGTTCTTCAAGCAGTATCATTCGATCAAGCCGTATGTCGTCGACGACACGCCGCCGCCGGAAAAAGAGCGGCTGCAGTCGCCGCAGGCGCGCGAAGAGCTCGACGGATTGTACGAATGCATCCTTTGCGCCTGCTGCTCGACGGCGTGCCCGTCGTTCTGGTGGAACCCCGACAAGTTCGTCGGCCCCGCCGGACTCCTCGCGGCGTACCGTTTCATCGCCGATTCGCGCGACCAGGCGACCGGCGAGCGGCTGGACAACCTGGACGACCCGTACCGGCTGTTCCGCTGCCATACGATCATGAACTGCGTCGATGTTTGCCCGAAGGGCCTCAACCCGTCGGCAGCGATCGGCAGGATCCGCAGTCTGCTGGTCAAACGAGCCGTCTGAAGGCCAGGCTTGGATAACCGGTCCGCGCTTGCGAAGCCTTGCGAGCCATCGCCGGCGGCTGGCGCGCGGCCCGCGCCAGCCGATGCGCGCTGGCTTGCCCGTCTGCGCTGGCGCTGTCGGCGGGGCATGCTGGAGAACGATCTGATCCTCGAGCGATTTCTCGATGCCTGCGGCGCTTCGCTTACCGCGGCCGAGGTCGCCGCGCTCGACCTGCTGCTCGATTTCAGCGACAACGACCTGTGGGACGTTCTGTCCGGCCGCATCGACCCGGCGGATGTCTCGCTGCTGCCGCTGGTCGGGCGCCTGCGATCCATCTGATGAAGGACATCCGATGGGCCCGTCCGTGACCGCCGCCTGGAGCCACAAGCCATGACCGACCGCAACGCCACACTGAACTTCGGCGACAGCACCGCGCCGATAAGCTTTCCGGTGCTGCCCGGCACGATCGGCCCCGAGGTGATCGACATTCGCGCGCTGTACGCCAAGACCGGCAAGTTCACTTACGACCCTGGGTTCCTGTCGACCGCCGCGTGCGCATCGACGATCACCTACATCGACGGTGACAAGGGCGAGCTCCTCTATCGCGGTTATCCGATCGAGCAGCTCGCCGTGCAGTGTGATTTTCTCGAGGTCTGCTATCTGCTGCTGAAGGGCGAATTGCCGAACGCGAAGCAGAAGGAAGACTTCGTACAGATGGTGACGATGCACACGATGGTGCACGAGCAGATGAGCCAGTTCTTCCGCGGCTTCCGCCGCGACTCGCATCCGATGGCGATGCTGGTCGGCGTGACGGGCTCGCTGTCGGCGTTCTATCACGATTCGCTCGACATCACCGACGCGCACCACCGCGAAGTCTCGGCGATCCGGCTGATCGCCAAGCTGCCGACGCTGGTGGCGATGTGCTACAAGTACACGATGGGTCAGCCGTTCGTGTATCCGCGCAACGAGCTCTCCTACGCCGCGAACTTCATGCGCATGATGTTCTCGGTCCCGTGCGAAGACTACAAGGTCAACGACGTCCTGGTCCGCGCGCTGGACCGGATCTTCACCTTGCACGCCGACCACGAGCAGAACGCATCGACGTCGACGGTGCGGCTGGCCGGCTCGTCGGGCGCCAATCCGTTCGCCTGCATCGCCGCGGGCATCGCCTGCCTGTGGGGCCCCGCCCACGGCGGCGCCAACGAGGCCGCGCTCAACATGCTCGAAGAGATCGGCGACGTGTCGAGGATCGGCGATTTCATCAAGCGAGCCAAGGACAAGAATTCGGGCGTCAAGCTGATGGGCTTCGGCCACCGCGTGTACAAGCACTACGATCCGCGCGCCAAGCTGATGCGGGAGACCTGTCACGAGGTGCTGGAGGAGCTGGGACTGCACGACGATCGCCTGTTCAAGCTGGCGATGGCGCTGGAAAAGATCGCGCTCGAGGACGAATACTTCGTCTCGCGCAAGCTGTATCCGAACGTCGACTTCTATTCGGGCATCGTCCAGCGCGCGATCGGGATTCCGGTCAGCCTCTTCACCGCGATCTTCGCGCTGGCGCGCACCGTCGGCTGGATCGCGCAATGGAACGAGATGATTTCCGATCCCGATCAGAAGATCGGCCGTCCGAGGCAGCTCTACACGGGCGCGACGCGGCGCGAAGTCACGCCGATCGCCCAGCGCTAGACGATAACGCTTGCGCCGGGGCGGTCCCGCCCCGATATAGGTGAAGCCATGAGCATGATGAGGGAGTTCGAAGAGACCAGCACGCTGTTCGGCGGCAATGCGCCGTTCATCGAAGACCAGTACGAGAGATACCTGGGCGACCCGGCCGCCGTCAGCCCGGACTGGCGGGCGTACTTCGATACGCTGCGCGGCGGCGTGCAGGACCTGCCGCAGGCGCCGGTCGTCGAATCGTTCATCCAGCTGGCCAAAAACCGCAGACTGGCCGCGCCGATGGTCGACGCGGCGGCGATGCACAAGCAGGTCCTGGTGCTGCGGCTGATCAGCAAATACCGCACCGTCGGGTTCTTCCAGGCCGACCTCGATCCGCTGCAGCGTGCCGAGCGTCCGTACATTGCCGATCTCGACGTCAAGACCTACGGTTTCACCGATGCCGATCTGGACAACGACTTCGACATCGGCTCGTACAAGGGGGCGCCGCAGGGCGGAAGCCGGATGCGCCTGCGCGACCTGATCGCGGCGCTGCAGCAGACCTACTGCCGTACGTTCGGTGCCGAGTACATGTACATATCCGACACCACGCAAAAGCGCTTCATCCAGCAACGCCTCGAGCCGCTGCGCTCGCGCCCCAGCTACGCGCCGGAGTTTCGCCGCCACATCCTCGAGCGCCTGACCGCCGCGGAAACGCTGGAGCGCTATCTGGGCACCAAGTACGTCGGGCAGAAGCGCTTTTCCGCCGAAGGCGGCGACACGATGATCCCGATGCTGGACCACCTGATCCAGAAGGCGGGTGCCGGCGGCGTGCAGGAAATGGTGATCGGCATGGCGCATCGCGGCCGGCTGAATGTGCTGGTGAATACGCTGGGCAAGATGCCGAAGGACCTGTTCGCCGAGTTCGAGGGGCGCCACCACGACGATCTCCCTGCCGGCGACGTCAAATACCACCAGGGCTTCTCATCCGACGTGGTCACGCCCGGCGGCCCGATGCACCTGACGCTGGCGTTCAATCCGTCGCACCTCGAGATCGTCGACCCGGTCGTCGAGGGCTCGGTCCGCGCGCGGCAGGACCGCCGCAAGGATTCGACGTTCGACCAGGTGCTCGCGCTGCTGATCCACGGCGACGCCGCGATCGCCGGCCAGGGCGTCGTGCAGGAAACGCTCAATCTGTCGCAGACGCGCGGCTACCGAACCGGCGGCACGATCCATCTGGTCGTCAACAACCAGATCGGCTTCACTACGTCGGATCCGCGCGACACGCGCGGTACGCTCTACTGCACCGACGTCGCCAAGATGGTCGAAGCGCCGATATTCCATGTCAACGGCGACGACCCCGAGGCCTGCCTGCTGGCGATCGAGGTTGCGATCGAGTTCCGGCAGAAGTTCGACAAGGACGTCTTCATCGATCTCGTCTGCTTCCGCAAGCAAGGCCACAACGAGGCCGACGAACCGATGATCACGCAGCCGCTGATGTACAAGCGCATCCGCGAGCACCCGGGTACGCGGGCGCGCTATGCCGAAAGACTCGCCAACGAAGGGGTGATCACCGCGGCCGACGCCGACGCGATGATCGCGACCTACCGCCAGGCGATGGACAAGGGCTATCACACCAATACCACCATCCTGTCGAACTACAAGCCGCCGTTCGCCGTCGACTGGGCCCGGTTCGTCGGGCGGCACTGGGCCGACGAAGCCGATACGACGGTGCCGCGGCACAGACTGACCGAGCTGGCCAAGCGCGTGACCGACGTCCCGGCGAATTTCAAGTTGCACCCGCGGGTGGAAAAAGTGATCGCCGACCGGCGGGCGATGGGCGAGGGTACGTTGCCGCTCGACTGGGGGATGGCTGAAATGCTCGCCTACGCCACGCTGGTCGACCAGGGCTACGGCGTGCGGCTGTCCGGGCAGGATACCGGCCGCGGCACGTTCTCGCACCGCCACGCGGTGCTGCATGACCAGAATCGCGAAAAATGGGACGCCGGAATCTGGGTTCCGTTGCAACACGTGAAGGAAGGGCAGGCGGATTTCGAAGTGATCGACTCGGTGCTGTCCGAGGAGGCGGTGCTGGGATTCGAATACGGCTACGCGACCTCCGAGCCGAATAAGCTCGTCGCATGGGAAGCGCAGTTCGGCGACTTCGCCAACGGCGCGCAGGTCGTCATCGATCAGTTCATCGCCGCGGGCGAGGTCAAATGGGGCCGCGTCTGCGGGCTGACCCTGCTGCTCCCCCACGGCTATGAAGGCCAGGGCCCCGAGCACTCGTCAGCAAGACCCGAGCGCTATCTGCAATTGTGCGCCGAGCACAACATTCAGGTCTGCGTCCCGACGACCCCGGCGCAGATCTTTCACCTGCTGCGCCGCCAGATGGTGCGCAATTTCAGGAAGCCGCTGATCGTGATGAGCCCGAAGAGCCTGCTGCGGCACAAGGAGGCGGTATCGACGATGGACGAGCTGGCCGCGGGCAAATTCCAGACGGTGATCGGCGACGCCGATCCGCTGGTCGCCGGGAACGTCCGGCGCGTCGTCGTCTGCAGCGGCAAGGTCTACTACGACCTCGCCGCCTATCGCCGCGAGCAGAAGATCGCCGATATAGCGATCATCCGCCTCGAGCAGCAATATCCGTTTCCGCACACCGATTTCAAACGCGAGGTCGCACGTTATCCGAATGCGACCGAAGTGGTCTGGTGCCAGGAAGAGCCGCAGAACCAGAGCGCCTGGTACCGGCTGCGCGCGTACATGCGCGCCGACATCGGCGACAAGCAGGTGCTCGCCTATGCCGGGCGTCCGATCTCGGCCTCGCCCGCCGTCGGCTACCTGGCCAAGCACCTGGAACAGCAGAAGGCCGTCGTCGAGGAAGCGTTCGCGGCCACGCTGCGGTCGGGAGAAATGGTGACCGCGCATTGAGGTCTCGAGGCGGGGCGCAACCGAAAGAAACAGGCGCTCGGTGAAACAGGCGGAGTGGCGCGCACCGGTCGGTACTACAGGGATGGACGATGCTGATTGAAGTCAAAGTGCCGGTGCTGCCGGAGTCGATCACCGAAGCGACGCTGGTCAACTGGCACAAGAAGGCCGGCGACGCGGTGACACGCGACGAGAACCTGGTCGATATCGAGACCGACAAGGTGGTGCTCGAGTTGCCGGCGCCGGATTCCGGCGTGCTGACCGAGATCAAGCGCGGCGACGGTTCGACCGTCACTGCCCAGGAAATCATCGCGGTGCTCGACACCAGCGCGCGGGCGGCGTCTCCGGCCGGCGCTGCAGCGGTGACGCCGGCACCGGCCGCTGCCGCACCGGCCGCTGCGACCGCCAACCCAGTGCCCGCCGATGCATCGGCCGCGACGAGATCTGTGGCCGCGCCGGGGGCGAGCGCATTGCCGGCGGCGCGCAAGATGATGGCCGAGCAAAACCTAAGCGCAGCCGAGGTCGCGGGCACCGGCCGCGGCGGACGCATCACCAAGGAGGATGTGGCCGGAGCGACTCGGCCGTCGCCGGCGCAAGCCGGCCAGCCGCAAGCCGCCGTCGCGCCGAGCGCGAAGGCTCCGGCGCCCGCGCCCGCGGTTCAGTCGCCGGCGAGTCTGGGTGCGCGGCCCGAGCAGCGCGTGCCGATGTCGCGGCTGCGCCAGCGCGTCGCCGAGCGGCTGGTTCAATCGCAATCGACGGCCGCCATCCTGACGACGTTCAACGAAGTCAACATGGCGCCGGTGATCGAGCTGCGCAACCGCTACAAGGACCGCTTCGAAAAGGAATACGGCGTCAAGCTGGGCTTCATGGGTTTTTTCGTCAAGGCGGCGGTGCACGCGCTGAAAAAATTCCCGACGGTCAATGCATCGATCGACGGGACCGACATCATCTACCACGGCTACTTCGACATCGGCATCGCCGTCGGCAGCCCGCGCGGACTGGTGGTCCCGATCCTGCGCGACGCCGATCAGATGCCGATCGCCGAGATCGAAAAGCAGATCGCCGATTTCGGCAAGCGGGCGCAGGACGGCAAGCTGACTGTCCAGGAGCTGACCGGCGGCACCTACACGATTTCCAACGGCGGCGTGTTCGGCTCGATGCTGTCGACGCCGATCATCAACCCGCCGCAATCGGCGATTCTCGGCGTGCATGCCACCCGCGAGCGGCCGGTGGTCGAAAACGGGCAGATCGTCATTCGCCCGGTCAACTATCTGGCGCAATCGTACGACCATCGGATCATCGATGGCCGCGAGGCGGTGCTGTCGCTGGTGGCGATCAAGGAAGCGCTGGAGGATCCGGCGCGGATGCTGCTCGACCTATGATCGGCTGATCGACGATGGCAGAGTCCTTCGACGTCGTCGTGATCGGCGCCGGACCCGGCGGCTATACCGCGGCCATCCGCGCGGCGCAACTGGGTTTCAGGGTTGCGTGCATCGACGACTGGAAGACCGCCGAAGGCAAGCCTGCGCCCGGCGGCACCTGCACCAACGTCGGCTGCATTCCGTCGAAGGCACTGCTGCAGTCGTCCGAAAATTACGAGCATGCAGGCCATGCGTTCGCCGAGCACGGCATCGAGGTCAAAGGACTCGCGCTCAACCTGGGGCAGATGCTCGCGCGCAAGGACAAGGTGGTCCGGCAGAACAACGACGGCATCGTATATTTGTTCAAGAAGAACAAGATCGCGTTCTTCAACGGCACCGGGAGCTTCGCCGCCGCCGACGGCAGCGCCGGCTGGCGGATCGCCGTGTCGGGCGCCGGCGACCAGACGCTCACCGCGAAGCATGTGATCATCGCGACCGGATCGAAGCCGCGCGCGCTGCCGGGTGCGCCGTTCGACAATCGCTTCATCCTCGATAACGAAGGTGCGTTGGCGCTGTCCGCCGTGCCGAAGACGCTCGGCGTCATCGGCGCGGGCGTGATCGGCCTCGAGATGGGCAGCGTCTGGCGGCGCCTCGGCGCCGAGGTCACGGTGCTCGAGGCGCTGCCGGTTTTCCTCGGTGCCGCCGACGAGCAGGTCGCCAAGGAAGCCTGGAAGCTGTTTGCCAAGCAGGGCCTGTCGATCCGGCTGGGCTGTACGATCAGCAAGATCACGGTGAGCCAGAATGTCGCGGTCGACTATACCGACGCCGAAGGCAAGGCAGAGACCGCGACGTTCGACCGGCTGATCGTATCGATCGGGCGTGTGCCGCACACCGCCGGCCTCAACGCGCAGCGCGTCGGGTTGACGCTCGACGAGCGCGGCTTCGTCGCCGTCGACGACCAGTGCCGGACGAGCCTCCCCAACGTCTGGGCGATAGGCGACGTCGTGCGCGGGCCGATGCTGGCGCACAAGGCGGAGGAGGAGGCCGTCGCGGTGGCCGAGCGCATCGCCGGCCAGCATGGCCACGTCGATTTCAACACCGTGCCCTGGGTCATCTACACGTCGCCGGAGATCGCCTGGGTGGGCCAGAACGAGCAGCAGCTCAAGGCCGCAGGGATCGCCTACCGGGCCGGGACGTTTCCGTTCATGGCCAACGGGCGCGCGCGAGCGCTGGGCGACACCCGCGGCTTCGTCAAGCTGCTGGCCGACGCGAAGACCGACCGCGTCCTCGGCATGCATGCGATCGGCCCGATGGTTTCCGAGCTGATCGCCGAAGGCGTCGTCGCGATGGAATTCGGCGCCGCGAGCGAGGATATCGCGCGTATCTGCCACGCGCATCCGTCGCTGTCCGAAGTGACCCGCGAGGCGGCGCTGGCCGTCGACAAGCGCGCGCTCAACTACTAAAAGAGCCGAACGACTTTCGTTCATGATCATGACCGCCCTCTCATGAACGAAGCCGTAGCCGAAACCTACGTTCCTAGGGCCCCCAGCGGCTCGCTTCTCGCGCATCTTGGGCCCGAGCTCGACCGGCGCCGGATCGTCCTGGACCACGCCCAGCTCGGCGCTCTCGACCGGCTGCAGCGCCTGCACGACGAGCTGGTCGAATTCCGCCGGGCGAGACTGTCGCTGCTGCGGCGCTGGCTCCGTCCGCCGGCGCCGCCGCGCGGCGTCTACCTGTGGGGAGGCGTCGGCCGCGGCAAGAGCTTCCTGATGGATGCCTTCTATGCGGCGGTGCCGCTGCGGCGCAAGACGCGCGTGCACTTCCATGCCTTCATGAAAGGCGTCCACGAAGAGTTGAGGACGCTGGCACGCGAGGAAGATCCGCTGGCGACGGTGGCAGCGCGGATCGCGCGCCGCCACCGCCTGATCTGCTTCGACGAATTTCATGTTTCCGACGTTGCCGACGCAATGATCCTCGGCCGCCTGCTGACGGCGCTGTTCCGGCTGGGCACGGTGTTCGTGCTGACGTCGAACTACCGCCCCGATGATCTTTATCCGAACGGCTTGCAGCGGCAGAATCTTCTTCCGACGATCGCGCTGCTCAAGCAGTGGCTGGATGTGATCGAGATCGACGGCGGGACCGATTACCGGTTGCGCGAGCTCGAGCAGGCGGCCACCTTCTATGTCGCGCCTCCGGGCGCGGCGGACGCGAGGCTCGCCGCGCTGTTCGAGCGGATGCGCCCGGGACCCGACGAGGATCCCCGGCTGGTCGTCGATTCGCGCGTGCTCAAGGCCAAGAAGCGCGCCGGCGGCCTCGTCTGGTTCGACTTTGCCACGCTGTGCGAAGGGCCGCGCTCGCAGATCGACTACCTGGAGCTCGCGCGTCGTTTCGCGGTGATCATCGTATCCGACGTGCCGCGGCTGTCCCCCGACATGAGCAATGCCGCCCGC
>Ga0207657_10001730_pt1 | contig 23530 bp, 26 predicted proteins | sample KBSC33metaG_FD_184316 | JGI IMG/M metagenome (GOLD analysis project Ga0207657, IMG submission 184316) | Corn rhizosphere microbial communities from Kellogg Biological Station, Michigan, USA - KBS C3-3 metaG (SPAdes) (version 2) | ecosystem: Host-associated > Plants > Roots > Rhizosphere > Soil ... | reverse complement strand
CAGCGAGGCCACCGCCGGCGTCGGCCACCATCTGCTGACCCACGAGCCCCGCCCGATGCAGGAAGCGATCGCATCGCCCGGCGGCAGCACCGAGGCGGGCCTCGACGAGCTGGCCGAGCGCGACGTCCACGCGGCGTTCAAGGCGGCCGTCGACGCCTCGCTCGAACGGATGGCGGGCCGGCGATGAGCACCGTCCTCGCCGCGATCGACCGCAACGACGTCGCGCAGTTCGTCGACTCGCTGTTCCTCGTCTTCATCATTCTCGTCATCGCCTCGGTGGCGATCTCCTGGTACGTCAACTTCCGCGGCTCGCTGCCGTACAACACGCCGCTGCGGGCGGTCACCGGATTCATCGACGAGACGACCTCGCCGTTCCTGAACGCGCTGCGCCGGTTCATGCCGCCGATCGGAGCCGGTGGCATGTCGCTCGACCTGAGCCCGATGATCGGCCTGCTGCTCCTGTTCGTGGTGCGGGCGATCGTCGTCGGGCTGATCAACGGGTGACGCGCCGGCCCGGATACGGCCGGGCGTTGCTGGTCGCGGTGATCGCGCTGGCGCTCGACCAGCTCACCAAGGCGCTGGTCCGCGGCGGCCTGTCGGCGGGAGAGCGCTCCGACCTGCTACCCGGCATCGACCTCGTCCGCGTCGGCAACCGCGGGATCGCGTTCGGTCTCCTCGACGACGCCGGCTCGTTCGTCCTCGTCCTCGCCGCGGTCGCGTTCGCGTCCCTGCTTGCGGTCTTCCTGACCGCTTCCGACCGGCGCGGCCTCTGGCTCCCGATCGGGCTGCTCGCCGGCGGTGCCGTCGGCAACCTGATCGACAGGATTCACCAGGGGGCCGTCACCGATTTCATCGACATCGGACCGTGGCCGGCGTTCAACCTCGCCGATGTCGAGATCACCGTCGGAGTCGTGATCCTCGTCTGGATCTACGCGTTCGGCGAGACCGCCGAGCCCGATCCGAAGCCGGGATCCACCGGGCCGGCGCGGCCGGACCCGGGGTCGGGTTGAGCGCCGATCGGCCGCTCGTCGTCTGGTCGGACGCGTCGCTCGCGATCGTCGACAAGCCGGCCGGCCTGCTCGTCCATCCGGCGCCCGGCAACCCGGGGCCTTCCCTGGTCGAGGAGCTCGGCCCGCTGCTCGGTGGCGGCACGGACCCGGACCGGCCCGGGATCGTCCACCGGCTCGACCGTGAGACGTCGGGGCTGCTGGTCGTGGCCCGCGGCCCCGAGGCTCACAAGGCGCTGAGCGCGATGATCGCCGCCCGTGAGGTCACCCGCGAGTACGTCGCCCTCGTCGAGGGCTGCCCGCCCTCGCGGACCGGCCGGATCGACGCGCCCCTCGGCCGCGACCACCGTGCCCCGGAGCGGGTCGTGGTCGGCGGACGCCGCCCGCGTCCGGCGGTCACCCACTTCGAGGTCCGCGAGCGGCTGCCCCGCGAAGCGCTCCTCGACATCCGCCTCGAGACGGGCCGCACCCACCAGATCCGTGCCCACCTCGAGGCGATCGGCAACCCCGTCGTCGGTGATCCGCAGTACGGGTCCGGGCCGCGCTACGGGCTCGCCCGCCAGTTCCTCCACTCCTGCCACCTCTCCTTCGCGCATCCGCTCGAAGGCGGCAGGATCGACTTCGTCAGCGAGCTCCCCGATGACCTCGCGTCGGCGCTCGAGCAGGCCCGGCGCCCCTGAGCCCCACCGCGGGTGTCCAGATGTTCGGGATCGATCATCTAGACTCGCAGCCCCGAAACCAAGCGGTCGCCGAGCGATCGCGGGCCCTGCCCGGCTTTGCGCCGGGTCCCCGCGACGGCTCCACCGGCCGGAATCTCACGACGACAAGGGAACTCAATGACCGACTCAAATGCCGACATCGGCATCAAGGAGCTGCTCGAGGCGGGCGTCCACTTCGGGCACCAGACCCGTCGCTGGGATCCGGCGATGCGGCGCTACATCCGCGGCGAGCGCGACGGGATCCACATCATCGACCTGCTCCAGACCGAGGAGCTGCTCGAGGCGGCGCGTGACTTCACATCCGACGTCGCCGGCCGCGGCGGGAAGATCCTCTTCGTCGGGACCAAGAAGCAGGCCCGCGACACGATCGAGGAGTGGGCCGAGAAGACCGGCATGCCGTACGTCAGCCGCCGTTGGCTGGGCGGGCTGCTGACCAACTACGGGACGATCTCGAAGCGGATCAAGCGGCTTCACGAGCTGACCGAGCTCGAGGCGAACGGCCAGCTCGAGCTGCTGCCGACGAAGGAGCGGATGGCCCGCGAGGCCGAGCTCCGCAAGCTCGAGTACAACCTCGGCGGCGTCCGCGACATGCAGCGCCCGCCCGATGCGATGTTCGTGATCGACCTGAACGCCGAGGAGATCGCCGTCAACGAGGCGACCCGGCTCGGGATCCCGATCGTCGCGCTGGTCGACAGCAACTGCGACCCGCGCCCGATCGAGTACGTCATCCCCGGCAACGACGACGCGATCCGCTCCTGCGAGCTGATCGTGAGCACGCTCGGCGCCGCGATCCTGACCTCCGCCACCGCCTACCAGCAGGCCGAGGAGGCCCGCCGCAAGCGCGAGGAGGAAGAACGCCGCAAGCGCGAAGAGGAGCAGCGCAAGAAGCGCGAGGAGGAAGAGGCGCGCAAGGCCGCCGAGGAGGCGGCCAAGGCGGAGGCCGCCACGCAGCAGGCGGGCGCCAAGCAGCCCGACGCCGCTGCCAAGGCCGAGCCGGCGGCGGCGAAGCCCGACAAGCCGGCCGAGAAGCCCGCTCCGAAGCAGGCCGCAGCTCCCGCCGGCGAGGCGGCGGAGGGTGAGGCCGCCCCGGCCGCGAGCGGCGCGAGCGAGGGCGGCGAGAAGTGAGCCCGGAGATCAAGGCGACCGACGTCAAGGCGCTCCGGGAGCGGACCGGCGCCGCGATGATGGACTGCAAGTCGGCATTGACCGAGGCCGACGGCGACATCGACAAGGCGATCGAGCTGCTCCGCGTCAAGGGGCAGGCGTCGGCAGCCAAGCGCAGCGGCCGCAGCACGAGCGAGGGAATCGTCGCCTCCTACGTCCACGCGACCGGCAGGATCGGCTCCCTCGTCGAGATCCAGTGCGAGACCGATTTCGTCGCCCGCAACGACGACTTCAAGGCGTTCGCCGCCGAGATCGCCCTGCACATCGCGGCGGCGGCTCCCCGCTACGTGGCCGCCGACGACGTCCCCGCCGCCGAGGAGGCGGCCGAGCGGGCCGTCTTCGAGCAGAAGGCCGCCGAGGAGGGCAAGCCCGAGGACGTCCGCGAGCGGATCGTCGAGGGGCAGCTCGCGAAGTGGCGCAAGGAGGTCGCGCTGCTCGACCAGCCGCACGTCAACGCCGACAAGCACGAGGGCAAGACCATCGAGCAGCTCCGTGCCGAGGCCTCGGCGAAGACCGGCGAGAACATCAGGATCGCTCGCTTCGCCCGCTTCGAGGTCGGGGCGGAGGACTGACCCGGCTCCCGTGACGGCGATGCCCAGCGAGGAGAGCGACGGCCGGGTCTTCGACCGGATCATGCTGAAGCTCTCGGGTGAGGCCCTGATGGGCGAGCTCGACTACGGCACCGATCACGAGCGCGTCGAGCGGATCGCCGAGCAGGTCACCGACGTCCGCACCGGCGGCGTCGAGATCGCGATCGTCGTCGGCGCCGGAAACATCTACCGCGGCCTGCAGGGCGTCGCCGCCGGGATGGACCGCGCGACCGCCGATTACATGGGCATGCTCGCGACGGTCCTCAACGCGCTGACGCTCCAGGACGCGCTCGAGAAGCAGGGGACCGACACCCGGGTGATGTCGGCGATCGAGGTCAGCGAAGTCGCCGAGCCCTACATCCGCCGCCGGGCGATGCGCCACCTCGAGAAGGGGCGGGTAGTGATCTTCGCCGCCGGCACGGGCAACCCGTTCTTCACGACCGACACCGCCGCGTCGCTGCGGGCCCTCGAGATCCATGCCGAGGCGATCCTGATGGCCAAGCACGGGGTCGAGGGCGTCTACGACGCCGATCCGGCCGAGGTCCCCGATGCCCGCTTCCTGCCCGCGATCACGCACCGCGAGGCGATCGAGCGGGGCCTCAAGGTCATGGACTCGACGGCGCTCTCGCTCTGCATGGACAACGACCTCCCGATCCACGTCTTCAACATGGGGGACGAATCGAACATAGATAGGATCGTCCGCGGAGAGCGGGTCGGCACCGTCGTGTCTTCGAATCGAGAGGAGCAAGGCCCTTGAACGAGCTGATCGACGAGCTGCTCGCCGATGCGGGGGAGCGGATGACGAAGTCCGTCGAGACGACCCGCGGCGAGCTCGCGACGGTCCGCACCGGCCGCGCCTCACCGCACCTGCTCGACCGGATCATCGTCGACTACTACGGGACCGAGACGCCGCTCAACCAGCTCTCGAACGTGGCCGCGGCCGATGCCCGGCTGCTCACGATCACCCCCTACGACAAGGGAGCGCTGAGCGCGATCGAGAAGGCGATCAACGAGTCCGACGTCGGGCTGACCCCGAACAACGACGGCAACGTGATCCGCCTGCAGATCCCCGAGATGACCGAGGAGCGCCGCCGCGAGATGGTCAAGGTGATCCACGGCGTCGCCGAGGAGGGCCGCGTCGCGGTCCGCAACATCCGCCGCGACGTCAACGGCGACATGCGCGAGATGAAGAAGGACGGCGACGTCGGCGAGGACGAGGAGCACCGCGCCGAGGCCGAGCTGCAGAAGTTGACCGACGCGGCGGTGGGGGAGATCGACGCCCTCGTCAAGGGCAAGGAAGAGGAGATCCTGACCGTCTGAGATGACCGCCGCGGAGCCCTCCGGCGGAGCCGGCGCGACCTCCGTCGCGATCATCATGGACGGCAACGGGCGCTGGGCGACCGAGCGCGGGCTGCCGGTGCTCGAGGGCCATCGCCGCGGCGCCAAGACGATGAAGCAGACGGTCAAGGACGCGGTCGGGCTGGGGATTCGCGAGCTAACCGTCTATGCGTTCTCGACCGAGAACTGGTCGCGGCCCGAGGACGAGGTGGCCGGGCTGATGGAGATGTTCGCCGAGCTGATCGTCTCCGAAACGCCGGAGCTCGACGGGGAGGGGGTGCGGATGCGCTTCGTCGGCAGCCGCCGAGGCGTCTCCGACCGGCTACTCGGGCAGATGGACTGGGCCGAGGCGGAGACGCGGGACAACACGCGGCTGGTGCTGTTCGTCGCCTTCAACTACGGAGGCCGCGCCGAGATCCTCGACGCCGCCGCTCGCTACGAGGGCGGCGGCGAGGACGCGTTCGCGAAGCTCCTCTACGCACCCGACATGTCCGACCCGGAGCTCGTGATCAGGACCAGCGGCGAGCAGCGGCTGTCGAACTTCCTGCTCTGGCAGAGCGCCTACTCGGAGCTCCACTTCAGCGACTGCCTCTGGCCCGACTTCGATCGCGCGGAGCTCGAGCGGGCGCTGCGCGAGTACGGCTCGCGGCGACGCCGCTTCGGGGCCCGCGACTCCGATCGCTGACCGCGGCGCGTGACGTTGCAAGCGACGCCGCCACGCGCCCGCCGCCACTGCGACCGCGGATAGGCTCGCGGGATGGACTTCCCGCCCCGACCCGGCTCGTCGCGACCGCGGCGGGAGGCCCGGCAGTCCGAACAGGAACCGCTGCCGGCCGAGCCGCAGCCGGGCGATGCGGGGGAGACCGGCGAGTACGAGCCAATTGTCGAGCCGGATGCGGCGCCCGGGCGCGGCCGCCGGCCGGGCTCGCGGATGCGCCGCCGCGGCGGTCGCCGCTCGGAGACGCTCGCCCGCGTGCTCTGGGCGATCCCGTGGATCGTCTTCGCGGTCGTCATCGTCGCCGCCGGCGGTCCGATCTTCGCGGTCGCGATGGTCGGCCTCGCGTGGGCCGCCCAGATCGAGCTCTTCCGGATGACCGCCCGTTCGCGACCGTTCGAGGCGGCCGCATTCCTCGGCACGGCGGGAATGATCGCCGCGGCCTACTTCGGGTCCTCCTTCCAGATCCTCCTCGCACTGGTCGCGACCGTGCCGCTGATGCTGGTCTTCGCGCTGCTCCGCCCGTCGCTCAGCAACGTCACCTGGTCGCTGGCGGTGACGGTGCTCGCCCTGGTCTGGGTCGGGCTGCCGTTCGCCCACGCGGTGCTGCTCCGCGAGCAGCCGCTGCACGGCGGCGCGCTGCTCGTCGACGTCCTCGTCGCCACCTTCTTCACCGATACCTTCGCCTACCTCGGCGGGCGGATGTTCGGGCAGCGCCCGCTGGCGCCACAGGTCTCGCCGAACAAGACGATCGAGGGGCTTCTGATCGGCACCGCCGGAGGCGTCCTCGGCTTCTGGATCGCCGGCCTCTACCAGGATTGGCTGAGCGGCCCCGAGGCGCTCCTGTTCGGCTTCTGCATCGCCCTGATCGCCCCCCTCGGCGACCTCTTCGAGTCCGCGGTCAAGCGCGACCTCGACGTCAAGGACACGGGCCGCATGCTCGGCCCCCACGGCGGCCTCCTCGACCGCCTCGACGCGGTCCTGTTCACGATCGTCGCCGGCTACTACCTGGCCCTGGCGATCGTCTACTGACCCCTTTACACGCTCCGTAGAATCGTTCTCATGATCGATCGACGTCCGCAGAGCTTCAAGAACGCCAACGACGACTCCTACGCGCTCTACACGCGGGGGATGGAGCTGCTCGAGAACGGTGATTTCGCGGCGGCCACCGTGCCGCTCGGCAAGGTCGCCACGCGGGAGCCCGGTAAGTCGTCGGTCCGCGAGGCGCTCGGTCGGGCCCTGTTCCGCTCGCGGCGGTTCGCCGAGGCCGCGACCGAGTTCGAGGCGGTCGTCGAGCAGTACCCGACCAACGACTTCGCCCACTTCTGCCTCGGGCGGGCGCTCGATCTGAGCGGGCGCTCCGACGATGCCCGGCGACACCTCGCGATCGCGGCCAACCTGCGGCCCGACCGCGAGGACTACCGGATCTACAGGCAGCGCCTGCTCGCCTCCTGAGTGAGGCGTGCGGGCACTCGTCCAGCGGGTCTCCTCGGCATCGGTGCGGGTCGACGGCACGACCGTCGGCGCGATCGGGCCGGGGATGCTGGTCCTGCTCGGCGTTGCGCCCGGCGACGGCGAGGAGGAGGCGCGGCGGCTGGCCCGGAAGGTCGCGGCGCTGCGGATCTTCGACGACGCCGGGGGGCGGATGTCGGAGCCGCTCGGCGACGACCGGGAGATCCTCTGCGTCAGCCAGTTCACGCTCTACGGCGACGTCCGCAAGGGCAACCGGCCGAGCTTCACGGGCGCGGCGCCGCCGGAACAGGCGGAGCCGCTCTACGACCTCGCCTGCGACCTGCTCGGCGCCCAGCGCGGCGAGTTCGGGGCCGCGATGGAGGTCGAGCTCGTCAACGACGGGCCGGTCACGCTGCTGATCGAGGTCTGAGATCTGAGCCCTCTGCGAGCGGGAAACGCCGCCCGGGAACGGCAGAATCGCTCTTGATCGGCGAATGGCGCTGGCTATACTCATCGGACACCTTTCATCCGCATACGAATCCGTTGCGAGAGGTGGGCCTGCGGCCCGCCTTTTTTTCGGTCTCGAGCGGGGCGGGAGGCACGAAACGACGACCCACGATCGAGGAAACCACGGGAACGAACTTGCAGCCGAACGAGAGCGAAATCGCCGCGAAGATCGCCGAGCTCGATCCACGGATCGAGCTGATCGCCGTGCAGGCGCCGGCACGCGAGTCGCTGCGCCTGTTCATCGACCACCCCGACGGCGTCGGCCTCGACCTCTGCGAGCGCGTGACGATGCAGGTCCGCGACCTGCTCGGCGACTTCGCGCTCGAGGTCTCCTCGCCCGGGATCGACCGCCCGCTCGCGAAGCCCGAGCATTACGCCCGCTTCGTCGGTCACGAGGCGCGGATCCGCACTGCCGAGCCGATCGATGGGCGCAGGAACTTCACCGGACGCCTGACCGCCGCCGGCGCGGATGCGGTGAGCATCGAGTCCGCGGGGGAAGAGATCGAGATCCCGTTCGAGCTGATCAGTCGCTCGAACCTTGTCCCAGAGCTGTCGGAGGTGCAGTCGTGAGCCGCGAGATCGTCGAAGCAATCAAGGTCCTCGAGCAGGAGAAGGGCCTCGATTCCGAGACGCTGATGGCGGCGCTCGAGGACGCCCTGCTGTCGGCGTACAAGAAGCAGCCGGGGGCCGCCCGCTATGCCCGGGTCGACCTCGACCACGAGACCGGGGACTTCCGCGTCTTCGAGCTGATCCTGCCCGCCGAGCTCGAGGAGAAGCTGCTCGCCCAGGCGGCGGAGGAGCAGGAGCCCGAGATCGACCCGCAGACAGGCCAGCTCAAGGAGCCCGAGGAGCCGGAGCTCGATCCGGAGCTGCTCGCCCCCTACGAGGACCAGATCGAGTCGCACGACGTCACTCCCGACGACTTCGGCCGGATCGCCGCGCAGACGGCCAAGCAGGTGATGCTGCAGCGGATCCGCGAGGCCGAGCGGATGATGATGTACGAGGAGTTCCAGGATCGCGTCGGCGAGCTGATCACCGGGATCATCCAGCAGTCCGACAACCGCTACACGCTCGTCCAGCTCCGCGACCGCGTCGAGGCGCTGCTGCCGCGCTCCGAGCAGATCTACAGCGAGCGCTACGACCACGGGATGCGGATCAAGGCGGTGATCACCGAGGTCAACGCCGACGGCAAGGGCCCGAGCGTCGTCGTCTCCCGCAAGGACCCGGAGCTGATCAAGAAGCTGTTCGCGCTCGAGGTCCCCGAGATCGCCGACGAGCTCGTCGAGGTCGTCGGCGTCGCCCGCGAGCCCGGATTCCGCTCGAAGATCGCGGTCGTCTCGCACGCGGACGGCGTCGATCCGGTCGGCGCCTGCGTCGGTCCGCGCGGCTCCCGCGTCCGCATGGTCGTCTCCGAGCTCCGCGGCGAGAAGATCGACATCATCCCCTACAACGAGGAGCCCGCCCGCTTCGTCGCCAAGGCGCTCTCGCCGGCCCGCGTCCGCGAGGTCCTGGTCGACGACGAGGAGCGCCAGGCGACCGTGATCGTCCCCGACGACCAGCTCTCGCTGGCGATCGGCCGCGAGGGACAGAACGCGCGCCTGGCCGCGAAGCTGACCGGCTGGCGCGTCGACATCGTCGGCGAGAGCGAGTTCGCCGAGCGCGCCGAGGAAGAGGGCTACGAGGACGAGGAGGAGCAGTTCGACGGCCGCTGCATGGCGGTGCTGTCGGCAGGACGTCGCTGCCCGAACGCGGCCCTGCCGGGCTCCCGCTACTGCGGCCTGCCGACCCATCAGGCGCTCGCCCGCTTCACGACCAACCAGGTCACGGTGCTCTCGCCGCTCGACGAGGAGGAGATCGCGCTGCTCGCCGACGGCGATGCGGCCGATGACGTGATCGCGCCGATCGTGGCCCGCGCCGAGGAGGAGTTCGCCGCCGCCGACACCGCCGACGAGCCCGAGCCCAGTGCCGAGGAGGTCGTCGACGAGGCGATCGCCGAGGTTGCGCTCGAGGACGCCGTGGCTGCGGTCGCCGTCGAAGAGGACCCGGATGCGGCGGCCGAGTCAGAGCCGGCCGAGGAGGCTGCCGCCGACGCTGCCGCCGAATCGGAGGCCGCGCTCGAGGACGCCGCCGCCGACGCGGCCGAGGACGAGGCGACCGCCGAGGGCGCCGACCCCGAGGAGGCCGGCGAGATCGCCGAGGAAGTCGCCGAGGAGATCGGGACCGAGGCCGTGGCGGGCGAGGACTCCGCCGAGGACGTCGTCGCCGAGGCCGAGGAGCTCGCCGATGCCGCCGTCGAGGCCGAGAAGCCGGCGGAGGGTTCGGAGGCTCAGTAGAGGCAGATGGCGAAGCAGCGCGTCCACGAGATCGCCAAGGCGCTCGGGCTCGAGAGCTCGCGGGTCGTCGACGCCCTGAAGGCGGCGAACGTCGAGGTCAAGACCGCGTCGTCGAGCGTCGATCAGGCGACTGCGCTGAAGGCCCTCGCGGCAGCCGGTGCGCTGCCGAAGAAGAAGCCCGCGGCCGCCGGCAAGGCACCGGCGCGCAAGGCCCCCGGCCAGCCGGTCAAGCGTCCGGCGGCGGCCCCGGGCGGCGACGGCGCCGGCAAGAAGCGCCGCCGCGTCGTCATCGACTCACAGGCGGCTCGCCGCGACCACATGTCGCCGGGCCCGCCGCAGCGCCCGCCGCGCCGTCGCGGCCGCCGCCGCCGGCCCGCCTTCGACGAGTCGCCGGAGCTGAAGACGCTCACCGAGGACGCGGAGGCGCTCAAGGTCAACTCCGGCGCGACCGTGCGCGAGGTCTCCGAGACGTTCGGCGTCAGCAGCGCCGAGGTGATCAAGAAGCTGATGCAGCAGGGCGAGATGGCGACCCTGACCCAGACCCTGACCGACGAGACCGTGCTCGTCCTCGCCGAGGAGTTCGAGCAGAAGGTCGAGATCGTCCACGCCGGTGAGGAGGCCGACGAGACGCCGGCCTTCGAGGACGACGAGGCCGATCTCGTCCTCCGACCGCCGGTGGTGACGGTGATGGGCCACGTCGACCACGGCAAGACCTCGCTGCTCGACGCGATCCGCACGACCGAGGTCGCCGCCGGCGAGGCGGGCGGGATCACCCAGCACATCGGCGCCTACCAGGTCCACCACGACGGCCGGACGATCACCTTCCTCGACACGCCCGGCCACCAGGCGTTCACGGCGATGCGCGCCCGCGGCGCGAAGGTGACCGACGTCGCGATCGTCGTCGTCGCCGCGGACGACGGAGTGATGCCGCAGACCGTCGAGGCGATCGACCACTCGAAGGCCGCCGAGGTCCCGGTGATGATCGCCGTCAACAAGATCGACAAGGAGGGGGCCACCCCCGACAAGGTCCGTGGCGAGCTCTCCAGCCTCGGCCTCCAGCCCGAGGACTGGGGCGGCGAGACGGTGTACTGCGACGTCTCCGCCAAGACCCACGAGGGCCTCGACAACCTCCTGCACATGATCCTGCTCGTCACCGAGCTCGAGGACCTGAAGGCGAACCCGGACGCCGAGGCGTCCGGGACCGTGATCGAGTCGCACCTCGACCCCGGCCGCGGCGCCGTCGTGACGATCCTCGTCCAGCGCGGGACCCTCCGCGTCGGCGACTCGATCGTCGCCGGCTCGCAGTGGGGCCGTGTCCGCGCGATGCACGACTTCAACGGCAACCGGATCAAGGAGGCGCGGCCCGGCGACCCGGTCGAGGTGCTCGGCTTCGACGGCGTCGGCGAGGCGGGCGAGCGCGCCCAGGTGGTCGAGAACGACCGCCGGGCCCGCCAGCTCGCAGGCGAGCGGGCGATCCGGCTCAAGACCGAGGCGCAGGCCCGCCGCACCGCCCGCCGGATCACGCTCGAAGACGTCTTCTCGAAGGCCAAGCAGGGCGAGATCAAGCAGATCAACCTGCTGCTGAAGGCCGACGTCGCCGGCTCGCTCGAGGCGCTTCAGGACGAGATCGCGAAGCTGCCCCAGGACGAGGTGGCGGTCGACGTCGTCCACGCCGCCGCCGGCGGGATCAACGAGTCCGACGTGATGCTCGCCGCCGCCTCCGACGCGATCGTGATCGGCTTCAACGTCCGCCCGCTCGCCGACGCGAAGCGGGCCGCCGCGGCCGAAGGCGTCGAGATCCGCACCTACTCGGTCATCTACAAGGTCACCGAGGAGCTGCGCGCGGCGATGGAGGGCATGCTCGAGCCGGAGGAGGTCGAGCGCTCGCTCGGCGAGGCCGAGGTCCTCGAGCTGTTCAAGGCCTCGAAGATCGGCACGATCGCCGGCTCGCGGGTCACCGACGGCAAGATCGCCCGTGACGCCCAGACGCGGCTCGTCCGCGACGGAACGGTCATCTGGACGGGCCGGATCGGCTCGCTGCGGCGCTTCAAGGACGACGTCCGCGAGGTCGAGGAGGGCCAGGAATGCGGGATCACTCTCGAGGGCTTCCAGGACGTCAAGGTCGGCGACGTGCTCGAGGTGTTCGAGACGACGCAGGTCGAGAAGACGCTCGACTGACAGCCGCCTCCGCAGGCGCGGCTTCCACCAACGCTCCCGGCTATAGTCGGCGCCGATGGCCGTATCGCGCATGCGACGCGTCGACGGTGTGCTTCGCGAGGTGATCGGAGCGACGATCGGGGGTGAGTTGCAGGACCCTCGGATTGGATTCGTGACCGTCACGTCAGTACAGACAAGCCCCGACCTGCGGAACGCGCAGGTCTACGTGAGCGTGCTCGGCTCCGACGCCGAGAAGGCGGAGACGATCGAGGCCCTGCAGGCCGCGCACGGGGTGATCCAGCGGGCGATCTCGAGCCAGCTCCGCCTCAAGCGGACGCCGGCGCTGCAGTTCGTCTACGACGAGTCGGTCGAGCGGGCCGACCGGCTGACGAGGATGATGCAGGAGTGAGCTCGAACGGCAACAGGTCGGAGATCGAGATCGCGACCGACGCGATCGTCGCCGAGCTGGCGGAGGGCGAGCGCTTCCTGATCACCACCCACGAAGGGCCGGACGGCGACGCGCTCGGCTCGACCCTGGCGCTCCAGGAGGCGCTGACGCAGCTCGGCAAGGACTCGCTGATGTTCCTCGCCGAGAAGGAGTTCCCGCTGCCGATCGAGTACCGCTTCCTGCCGCTGCAGGAGGTCTTCCACGAGGCCCCCGCGGACCTCGTCGACCGGACCGTGATCTTCCTCGACTGCGGCAACATCGACCGGATGCCGGTCGACTGGCTCCGCTCCGGCAAGCGGATGCTCAACATCGACCACCACCACGACAACACCCGCTTCGCCGACGTCAACCTCGTCGACGTCGGCGCATCCTCGACCGCCGAGATCGTCTTCGACATCTGCCGCCGGCTCGGCGTCGAGATCAGCGAGTCGATCGCGCAGGCGCTCTACGTCGGCCTGATCACCGACACCGGTCAGTTCATGTACGAGAACACCGATGCCCGCACCCACCGCGTCGCCGCCGAGCTGATCGAGTCCGGAGTCGACGTCAACGGAACATTCCGGCGCCTCTACGAGCGAGTGCCGGAGGCGAAGCTGAAGCTGATCGCCCGGGCGCTCGAGCGGATCGACCGCCACCTCGACGGGGCGCTCTCGACGACCTACCTGTCCGCCGCCGACTACGCCGCCACCGGGGCCGACGAGACGCTCACCGAGGGGATCATCGACTTCGTGCGCGGGATCGAGGGGACTTCGGTGGCGGCAGTCGTGCGGGACAAGCCGGACGGCCATCGCGAGGCGCGCAAGGTCAGCCTCCGCTCGACCGACGGTTCCGTGGACGTTTCGGTGATCGCCAGGAAGATGGGGGGCGGCGGACACCAGCGGGCCGCCGGCTTCTCGACCGATCGCAGCTACGACGAGCTCGTCGAGTTCCTCAGCGAAGAGACGCGCGCCGGGCTTGCCTGACCGCGCCGTCGCCACTGTCGGCGCCGGGTTCATCGCCTGCGACAAGCCGGCCGGGATGACGTCGCACGACGTCGTCCGCCGCTACCGCCGCGAGCTCGGCGTCAAGGCCGGGCACGCCGGGACGCTCGACCCGTTCGCGACCGGGCTGCTGGTCGTCCTGCTCGGGGCCGCGACCCGGCTGCAGCGCTACGTCCTCGGGCTGCCGAAGACATATCTCGCCACCGCCCGGCTGGGGTGGCGCTCGAGCACCGGCGACCCCGACGGCGAGCTGAGCGAGACCGGCAGGATCCCGGACCGGCTCGAGCTGCCGACCGGCACGATCGTCCAGACCGTGCCGATGACCTCGGCGGTCCGGGTCGGCGGCGAGCGCCTCTACCGCAAGGCGCATCGGGGCGAGCACGCGGAGCGGCCCGCCCGCGAGGTCGAGGTTCAGCGGGCGGAGCTGATCGGGGCGGGGGAGGGGACCGCTACGTTCGAGGTCGTCTGCTCGGCGGGCACCTACGTCCGCACGCTGATCGAGACGCTCGAGGACGCCTACTGCTCGGCGCTCCGCCGGACCGCCGTGGGCGGGCTGCGGCTGCCCGAGGGGGAAGGCGCGGAGCGGATCCGTCCGGTCGAGGAGCTGGTCGCCCATCTCCCCGCCGTCGAGCTCGACGGCGACGACGCCAGGCGCGTCCAGAACGGCGTCCGGATCCCGGTCCCGGCGGATGCGGATCACGGCGACGGCCCGCTGCAGCTGACCAGCGAAGGGCGGCTGGTGGCAATCGCGCACGCATGCTCCGGCCTGCTGCGGACAGAGGTCGTGCTTCCCGTGATTGAGTAGTGCTCCCGCACGCGCCCCGATGAGCATCAAGGTCACCAAGCTTCCCGACGCAAGGCCCGCCGATCGCAGAGTCGCGATCGGCAGCTTCGACGGCGTCCACGTCGGTCACCGCAAGGTGATCGACGACGCCGACACGGTGCTCACGTTCGAGCCTCATCCGCTCTCGGTCATCCGCCCCGAGGCGACGCCGAAGCTGATCATGCCGTTCGGGGTCAAGCGCGACGTGATCGACGGGCTCGGCGTAACCGAGCTGGTCGTGATCCCGTTCGACAAGCAGTTCTCGCAGCGGTCCGCCGACGAATTCTGCGAGCGCGTCCTCGTCGAGCAGCTCGGCGCCCGCGAGGTCCGGGTCGGTGAGAACTTCCGCTTCGGGGCGAAGGCGAAAGGGACCCCGGAGCTGCTCGCGTCCCGAGCCGAGTTCGAGACGACGGTCGTCCCGCTCGTCGAGGTCGGCTCCGAGACGGTCTCCTCGACCCGGATCCGCGCGCTCGTCGCCGCCGGCGACCTCGAGACCGCCAGGCGCTGCCTCGGCGCGCCGTTCATGCTCGAGGGCGAGGTCGTCTCCGGCGACCGCCGCGGCCGCACCCTCGGCTTCCCGACCGCGAACATCGTCCCCGACGAGCGCTACGTGCACCCCGGCTACGGCATCTACGCGGCGTTCGCGAACGGCCTCCCGGCCGCCGTCAACGTCGGCGTCCGCCCGACCTTCGAGAGTGGCCGCGGCGTCCTCATCGAGACCCACATAATCGACCACGACGAGGACCTCTACGGGCGCCCGCTCCGAGTCGCCTTCGTGAAGCGGCTGCGCGGCGAGAAGCGCTTCAACGACGTCGACGAGCTGGTCGCGCAGATGCATCGAGACGTCGAGGAAGCCCGCGAGGTCTGTGCTACCTTCTCGCGTCCCTGAGCGCCGGAACGCGCCCCGCCGGGCCTCCGGCACCCCCTATGCTTGAGAGAGACTGATGTCGCTGACGAAGGACAAGAAGGCCGAGCTGGTCGACAAGTACGGCCGCGACGGCGACGACACCGGATCGACCGAGGTCCAGGTGGCGCTGCTGACGGAGCGGATCAACGAGCTCACCGAGCACCTTCGCGCCCACAGCAAGGACCATCACTCCCGCCGCGGGCTGCTGATGCTCGTCGGCCGCCGCCGGCGACTGCTCCGGTACCTCGAGCGCACCGACCTCGAGCGCTACCGCTCGCTCGTCGCCGAGCTCGGCCTGCGCCGCTGAGCGAAAGCTGCCGTGGCGGCGTGATCGAGCCCGGCACCAGCGCCCCCGACTTCCGGCTGGCCGACCACGACGGCAATGCGGTCACGCTCGCCGACTTCGGCGGCCGTCGCCTCGTCCTCGCCTTCTACCCGCTCGACTTCAGCGCCGTCTGCAGCGACCAGCTCTCGATCTACCAGGAGGTCCTCGGCGAGATCGAGGATCGCGACGCCGCGCTCGTCGGCGTCAGCGTCGACTCCTCGGCGTGCCACGCCGCGTTCCGCGAGCGCCTCGGGCTGACGTACCCGCTGCTCGCCGACTTCCACCCGAAGGGCGCCGTCTGCGCCGCCTACGGCGCCTACATGGACGACTGGGGGCACGCGAACCGCTCGCTCGTCCTCATCGACCGCGACGGCACCGTCGCCTGGTCGTTCGCGACGCCGACGCCGCTCGAGATCCCGGGCGCCAACCTGATCTTCGACGCGCTCGACGACGGCGCCCCCGCCTGAGCCCGGCATGGACGGGACCTCCTCGCTGGGGAGCGCCGCCGTCCCGCCGCCCGGCCCCGGCGACCACGTCCGCGGCCGAGGACCGGAGGTCGTCCTCTACCTCGACCTCGGCTGCCCGCGCTGCGCGGGCACCTGGGAGGAGATCACGACGCTGCCGCTGCAGGTCTGCGTGCGCCATTTCCCGGTCGCGAGCCGGCGGCCGCGCTCGCCGGTCCTTCATGCCGCGGCCGAGGCGGTCGCGATCCAGTCCGAGGACGGGTTCTGGGAGTTCTGGGACTCGCTGCTCGCCGACCGGGCGCACGTCGACGACCCGCACCTCTGGGAGCGGGTGGAGGCGCTCGGGCTCGACCTCGACCGCTTCCAGCGCGATCGCCGCAGCGACGCGGTGGTCGAGCGGGTACGGCGTGACTTCCGGAGCGGGATCAGCGCCGGGGTCGCCGCGACGCCGGCCGGGTTCGCCGCCGGGGCCCCGCTCGCGGGCGAGCTCGGGGTCGTCCTCAGGGAGCTTGCATCGCGCTGAGCGCGCCGGCCGCGCAGGCCGGGGACGCCGGCATCTGTAACCTCTCGCCCGCAAATCAATCTGAAATCACACGGTCGTCACCTCGCGGGTCCCATTTCTCCCGCGCCGATTACGGAAGCGACGGCCACCGGAAGGAACAACGAAATACATGACTATGTTCGACGTCAAGAACGTCTCGGTCGAGATCGGCGGAGCGGAGATCTCATTCGAGACCGGCAAGCTTGCGCGCCAGGCCAGCGGCGCGGTCGTCGTCCGCAGCGGCGACACGATGGTCCTCGGCACCGCGACGATGGGCAACCTCCGCGATGTTGACTTCCTGCCCCTCACGGTCGACGTCGAGGAGCGCCACTACGCGGTCGGCCGGATCCCCGGCTCCTACTTCCGGCGCGAGGCCCGCGCCGGCGAGAAGGCGACGCTGACGGCCCGGATGATCGACCGGCCGCTGCGGCCGCTCTTCCCGAAGGGCTGGCACTACGAGACGCAGCTCGTCTCGACGCCGCTCTCCGTCGACCACGTGCACCCTTACGACATCCTCGCGATGAACGGCGCCTCGGCGGCGCTGGCGATCTCACCGGTGCCGGTCGCCGAGCACGTCGGCGCGGTCCGCGTCGGCAAGCTCGACGGCGACTTCGTCGTCAACCCGCCGGAGGAGGAGCACGAGAACCTCGACATGGACCTGATCGTCTCCGGCTCCAAGGACGCGATCCTGATGGTCGAGTGCGGTGCCGACAACGTCACCGAGGCGGAGGTCCTCGACGCCCTCGACATCGCCCACGCCGAGATCAAGAAGCTCGTCGGTGCGATGGAGGAGCTGCAGGAGAAGGCCGGCAAGGAGAAGCTCGTGATCGAGGCTCCGAGCCTCGACGAGGGCCTGGTCGAACAGATCCGCGGCACCCACGGCAACGCCATCGACGAGGCGACCAGCGTCCCCGAGAAGCTCGCCCGCCAGGAGGCGGTCGAGGCGATCAAGGACGCGGTCCTGGCGCAGTACGCGCCCGACACCGGCGACGAGGAGGCCGATACCACCCGCCAGGACGAGGTCTCGCGGGCATTCGGCTCGATCGAGAAGACGACGATCAGGCGCCGGATCGCAATCGACAAGAAGCGGCCCGACGGCCGCGGCCGCGACGAGATCCGGCCGATCGAGTGCGAGGTCGACATCGCCGCGCGCGTCCACGGCTCGGCGCTGTTCACCCGCGGCGAGACCCAGATCCTCTCGAACGTCGCCCTCGGCACCACGCGGATGGACATGCGGCTCGACAACCTCGGCCTGCAGGAGACGAAGACGTTCTTCCACCATTACAACTTCCCGCCCTACTCGGTCGGGGAGGCGGGGTTCATGCGTGGCCCGAAGCGTCGTGACATCGGCCACGGGGCGCTCGCCGAGCGGGCGCTGCAGCCGACGATGCCGAGCGTCGAGGACTTCCCGTACGTGACCCGGGTGGTCTCCGAGACGCTCGAGTCGAACGGCTCCTCGTCGATGGGCTCCGTCTGCGCCTCCTCGATGGCCCTCCAGGCAGCGGGCGTGCCGGTCTCCGCACCGGTCGCAGGCGTCGCGATGGGGCTGATCAAGGAGGGCGACGACGTGATCGTCCTCACCGACATCGCCGGCGTCGAGGACCACCTCGGCGACATGGACTTCAAGGTCGCCGGGACCGAGGAGGGCATCAACGCCCTCCAGATGGACATCAAGATCACCGGCGTCACCTTCGAGATCCTCCGCGAGGCGCTCGAGCAGGCCCGCCAGGGCAGGCTGTTCATCCTCGGCAAGATGTCCGAGGCCATCGACGGCCCCCGCGAGCAGCTCAGCCCGACCGCCCCGCGGATCGAGTCGATCAAGATCGACCCCGAGAAGATCGGCGCCGTCATCGGCAAGGGCGGCGAGACGATCCGCGGCCTCTCCGAGGAGTTCGAGGCGCAGATCGACGTCGAGGACGACGGCACGATCCGGGTCTACGCCGCCAACGGCGAGCTCGTCGAGGCCTGCATCAAGCAGATCGAGGCGATGACCCGCGAGGCCGAGGTCGGCGATCAGTTCAAGGGCAAGGTCGTCAAGACGACCACGTTCGGCGCCTTCGTCGAGCTGGTCAAGGGCACCGACGGCCTCCTCCACATCTCGGCGGTCAAGCCGGGCGAGCGGGTCGAGACCGTCGAGGACGTCCTCAGCCAGGGCGACGAACTCGATGTCACGGTGGTCGAGGTCGACCGCGAGCGCGGCCGGATCGGTCTGCGACGCTCCGACGACCCGGCGATCGCCGGCAAGTCCAAGGAGGAGCTCGCGGCCGTCGGCAGCGGCGACCGCGGCCCGCGGCGCGGTGGCGGCGACCGTGGCGGACGGGGTCGTGATCGCGGCGGCAGGGGCGGCGAGCGGCGCGGCGGCGACCGCGAGCGTCGCCGGCGCGACTGAGGCCCGTGTCCCTTCCCGAAGGCGTCGAGCTGACCGAACTCGATGGCGGCCTCAGGGTCGTCACCGAGACCGTGCCGTCGGTCCGCTCGGTCGCCCTCGGGCTCTGGGTCCGGACCGGTTCGCGTGACGAGACCCCGGGACAGGCCGGCGTCTCGCACTTCCTCGAGCACCTCCTCTTCAAGGGAACGAAGCGTTACTCGGCGATCGAGATCTCCGAGTACTTCGACGGGCTCGGCGCCGCGACGAACGCGGCGACCAGCAAGGAGACGACCCAGCTCTATTCGCGGTTCCTCGACGAGCACACCGAGAAGGCGATCGACCTGCTCGCCGAGATGTTCCTGAAGCCGACCTTCCCCGACATCGACTCGGAACGGCAGGTCGTCATCGAGGAGATCGCGATGTACGAGGACGAGCCCTCCGACCGGGTCCACGACGTCCTCGCCGACGCGATCTACGGCGATGCGCCGCTCGGACGGCGGATCCTCGGCACGGCCGATGTGATCGGGTCGATCCCGATCCCCGACATCGCCGCCTACCACGAGGCCCGCTACGTGGGCTCGAACATCGTCGTCTCGGCGAGCGGCAGCCTCGAGCACGAACGGATCGTCGAGCTCGCCGATCGCTATCTGGCGCCGAACCGGGGCGAGGTGGCGGCCGCGAACGGCGGCGCGCCCGCGGCCGGCGGCAGGCTGCGCTTCTACCCGAAGGAGACCGAGCAGTACCACATCTGCTTCGGGGCGCCCGGGATCAGCCGCGCCGACGAGCGCCGCTACGTCCTCAACGTGATGGACACGATCCTCGGCGGCTCGAGCTCCTCGCGGCTCTTCCGCGAGGTCCGCGAGAAGCGCGGCCTCGCCTACTCGGTCGGCTCGTACTCCTCGCAGTTCGCCGACCAGGGGACGGTCGCGATGTACGTCGGGACCCGCGAGGACAACGTCGCCGAGGCCTGCGAGGTGATCGCCGCCGAGCTCGACTCGCTGCGCTCGCAGCCGGTCGGCGCGGAGGAGCTCGAACGCGCCAAGGAGCACGTCAAAGGCCGGACCGTGCTCGTCCTCGAATCGACCTCGGCGCGGATGAGCCGGAACGCGAACGCCGTCCTCTTCGATCTGCCGCTGCTCGGCATCGACGAGGTGATCGCCGAGATCGACGCCGTCACCATCGACGACGTCTCCGAGCTCGCCGCCGAGCTCTACGCGGCCGAGAACATCTCCGCGGCCTGCATCGGCGCCGACGAGGGCTGCTTCCGCAAGGCCGTGGCGCCGATCAGCCCGGTCCTCGCCGGCTGATGGCCGCACCGATCCGGGTAGCGGTCGCGGGTGCCGCCGGGCGGATGGGGGCCACCGTCTGCGACGCCGTCGCGGCCGCCGAGGGGCTCGAGCTCACCGGCAGGGCCGACCCGGCCCTGGGAACCGAGCTCAGCGAGGTGATCGGCGACGCCGACGTCGTCGTCGACTTCACCGTCCCCGACCAGGCGCTCCCGAATGCCCACGAGTGCCTGCACGCGGGCGTCAGTGTCGTGATCGGGACGACCGGCTTCGATCTCGACAAGCTCCGCAAGTGCGCCACCGACCATTGGGACGGTGGGGAAGGGGGCCGCGCCTTCGTCGCCCCGAACTTCGCGATCGGCGCGGTCCTGCTCATGGAGCTGTCTCAGCGCGCCGCGGCGCTGATGCCCGACGCCGAGATCATCGAGCTCCATCACGCGGCCAAGCTCGACAAGCCCTCCGGCACCGCGGCGCGGACCGCGGAGCTGATCCGCGCCGCCGGCGGCAACGTCCACGAGCCGATCCATTCGATCCGCCTGCCCGGTCTCGTCGCCCACCAGGAGGTCATCTTCGGCGGCGAGGGACAGACCCTCTCGATCCGTCACGACTCGATCGACCGGAGCTCGTTCATGCCGGGCGTCGTGCTCGCCTGCCGCCGGGTCGGCTCGCTTCCCGAGCCGCTCACCGTCGGCCTCGAGGCGTTGCTGGACAGCGAATAGGGTTTCGCGCCCCGAACCATCAGGAAAGGAACGACCTTGAGCGACGAGCTTGCACGGATGGACGCCACCGCCCAGGCGGAGCTGGTCAGCTCCGGCGAGGCGAAGCCGGCGGAGCTGATCGACGCCGCGATCGAGCGCGCCGAGCGGGTCAACCCGGAGATCAACGCGATCATCCACGACCTCTCGTCGCAGGCCCGCGAGCAGGCGACCGGCGCGCTCCCTGACGGCCCCTTCAAGGGCGTTCCCTTCCTGCTCAAGGACCTCGGCGCGGCCTTCGCCGGGCAGCCGCTGCACCTGGGAATGAAGCTGCTCAAGGAGGCCGGCTTCAACTCGCCGCTCGACACGACGCTCGCCCAGCGCTTCCGCGCCGCCGGCCTCGTCACGATCGGCAAGACGAACACTCCGGAGCTCGGGATCGTCGCGACGACCGAGCCCGCCGCCTACGGGGCGACGAAGAACCCCTGGGACACGACCCGCACGCCCGGCGGCTCGAGCGGCGGCTCGGGCGCCGCCGTCGCCGCCGGGATCGTGCCGATGGCGCACGCCAACGACGGCGGCGGCTCGATCCGGATCCCGGCTTCGAACTGTGGCCTCGTGGGACTGAAGCCGACGCGGCAGCGGACCAGCGAGGGACCGCTGATCGGCGACGTGATGTCGGGAGTGACGGTCGAGCTCTGCGTTTCGCGGTCGGTGCGCGACACCGCTCGGCTGCTCGAAGCCGTACACGGCCCCGCTCCTGGCGACCCGTACGTTGCCCCGCCGCCGATGCGCCCTTATACCGACGAGCTCGACGACGAGAGCGGCGGCCTGCGGATCGGTGTCCTCGACGAGGCGCTGATCGAAAGCGTCGATGTCGCAGGGCCGTGCCGGGAGGCCGTTGCGAACGCTGCGAAGCTCTGCGAGTCGCTCGGCCACTCGGTCGACGACGGCTCGATCGCCGATGTGCTGCCGACGGGGGAGGGAGGACCGGACATCGAGCAGACGTTCCTGACCCGCTGGGCGGCCGGCCAGGCGGCGACGCTGACCCAGCTCGGGCTGCTCGTCGGCCGGCCGGTCACCGCCGACGACGTCGAGCGGCTCACATGGGACATGGCCCAGATCGGCCACGAGCGCGACGGCGCCCGCTATCTGCTCGACGTCGGCCTGCACCAGATGCTCGCGCGGATGATCGCCGGCTGGTTCGAGTCCGGCTACGACCTGCTGCTGACGCCGACCATGGCCGAGGTCGCCCCGAAGCTCGGCGAGATCGACACCTCGCAGCCGGACCTCGCCGCCTATCACCGCTGCCTGCCCTCGGGCGCCTTCACGGCGCTCTTCAACCTGACCGGCCAGCCGGGGATCAACGTCCCGCTTCACTGGACCGGGGAGGGCGTGCCGGTCGGCGTCCAGTTCGTCGCGCCGTTCGGGCGCGAGGATCTGCTGATCAGGATCGCCGCGCAGCTCGAGAAGGCAGCGCCGTGGGCGGAGCGGACGCCTCCGGCGTTCGCCGCCGCGGGCTAACCTCAACGCATGGCTTCCCGGCTCAGCGGCGTCCTGACGGCGATGGCGACGCCGTTCGACGCGAGCGGCGACGTCGACTACGAGGCCGCGGCGAGGCTCGCCGTCCATCTCCTCGAGAACGGCTCCGACGGCCTCGTCGTCGCCGGCACGACGGGCGAGGCGGCGACGCTGAACGACGAGGAGCAGATCGACCTGCTGCGCGCGGTCCGCGCCGAGGTCGGTTCCGAGGCGTTGCTGATCTGCGGCAGCGGCACGAACGACACCAGGCACTCGGTCGCCCTCACGATGGCGGCCGACGACGCCGGCGCCGACGCGATGCTGGTCGTCACCCCGTACTACAACAAGCCGAACCCGGCCGGGATCAGGGCCCACGTCGAGGCGGTCGCCGCGGCCACCGCGAAGCCGATCGTGATCTACAACATCCCCTCGCGGACGGTGGTCAACATGCCGCCGGAGCTGCTCGCCGAGCTGGCTGGCATCGCCAACGTCGTCGCGGTCAAGCAGGCCAACGACGCCGAGCTGCAGGCGATCGCCGGCCTCGACATCCTCGCCGGCAACGACGGCGTCCTCCTCCGTGCGCTCGAGATCGGCGGAACCGGCGGGATCACGGTCGCATCGCATCTCGTCGGCCCGCAGATGGCTGCGATCCGCGATCGCTTCGAGGCCGGCGACCTCGACGGCGCCCGCGAGATCGACGCCTCCCTGCAGCCGATCTACGACGCGCTGGGCGTGACGACGAACCCGATGCCGCTCAAGGCTGCGCTGGAGATGCTCGGGATCTGCTCGGAGCGGATGCGGCTGCCGATGGTCCCGCTCGACCAAGGCCAGCGCGAGGTCGTCCGGAGCGCGCTCGAAGCGGTCGGCCTCGAGGTCGTCGCGTGAGCCGCGGCGAAGCCGCCCTGCGGATCCTGCCGCTGGGCGGGCTCGGCGAGATCGGCAAGAACATGACGGTCGTCGAGTACGACGGCAAGATCGTCATCGTCGACACCGGGCTGATGTTCCCGACCGCGGAGATGCTCGGGATCGACCTCGTCCTGCCCGACTTCTCCTACCTGCGCGGGCGGATCGACGACATCGAGGCGATCGTCCTGACCCACGGCCACGAGGACCACGTCGGCGCCCTGCCCTACGTCCTCCGCGAGATCGGCATCCCCCCGGCGATCTACGGGGGCCGGCTGACCGTGGGG
>Ga0207657_10001725_pt1 | contig 23567 bp, 20 predicted proteins | sample KBSC33metaG_FD_184316 | JGI IMG/M metagenome (GOLD analysis project Ga0207657, IMG submission 184316) | Corn rhizosphere microbial communities from Kellogg Biological Station, Michigan, USA - KBS C3-3 metaG (SPAdes) (version 2) | ecosystem: Host-associated > Plants > Roots > Rhizosphere > Soil ... | reverse complement strand
TGCCCTGTGTGCTCGGCGCCGGCGGGGTCGAGCGCATCGTCGAGATCGAGCTGAACGACGAGGCCAGGGCCAATTTCCAGGTCAGCGTCGATGCCGTGAAGGAGCTGCTCGAAGCCTGCAAGCAAATTGATCCGAGCCTGAACTAGTGCTCGCCTTAGTTCTTGCCGTCGTTGTTGCGTCAGCAGCCACGCCGCCCGCCATTTTGTCTGAGTTTACTCATACTTGCCTCTCTTCACGATCGCTTACATCCTTAAATGATGCCCTCCGCCAGCGGCGATGGAACGCCTACTCATCACCTTCTGAAAGCAAGATCGGCAAGGAAATCGCTGCGGTGACGCCGATGCTCAAGGCACAAGGGCTTGCATCTGACTATGTCGTTTTCCGGTTGAATGCTGGCGGTCGGAACCTTGAGCTGGCGGTCAGCAAATCGAAGAAGGCGCTCACCAAGGGACGCAAGCTTATTGGCTGCAGCATTTATGATTTCGCGGCTGCGACACCCGTCACTACGAACGAACTAGAGATGCTCGCTGGAGGTGTTGTCGGACAAAAGAGCGTCGTCGGAGATGTAGTATCCGAAAAATGGGACGATATTTTTGGTCCGGACTCCGGCATGCGTGCGGCGTTCATACCGATGAACTCGCCAATCAAGGCGCAGGTTGGCTTTTCAGGCATGATGCTCGGCACGCACTTTCTCGATGGAGCAATGAAGTGAGTATCCTCGTCGACAAGAGCACCAAGGTGATCACCCAGGGGATGACCGGCGAGACCGGCACATTTCACACGCGCCAGGCGCTGGATTACGGCACCAAGATGGTAGCCGGCGTCACGCCGGGCAAAGGCGGGACCGAGCATCTCGGGCTTCCCGTGTTCGACACCGTCGCCGAGGCAAAGGATGCGACCGGAGCGACGGCTTCCGTCATCTACGTGCCGCCTCCCTTCGCCGCGGATTCGATCCTCGAAGCGATCGACGCCGAGGTTCCCCTGATCGTCACAATCACCGAAGGCATCCCGGTCCTCGACATGGTGCGGGTGAAGCGGGCGCTGTGCGGATCGAAGTCGCGGCTGATCGGCCCCAACTGCCCGGGCGTGCTGACGCCGAACGAGTGCAAGATCGGGATCATGCCCGGCAACATCTTCAAGAAGGGCCATGTCGGGATCGTCAGCCGTTCCGGCACGCTCACCTATGAAGCGGTGTTCCAGACCACCAACGAAGGGCTCGGCCAGTCGACCGCGGTCGGCATCGGCGGCGACCCGGTCAAGGGCACCGAGTTCATCGACATTCTCGAGATGTTCCTTGCCGACGACGAGACCAAGAGCATCATCATGATCGGCGAGATCGGCGGAAGCGCCGAAGAGGACGCCGCGCAATTCCTCGCCGCCGAGGCGAAGCGCGGGCGCAGCAAGCCGGTCGTCGGCTTCATCGCCGGACGCACCGCGCCTCCTGGACGCCGGATGGGCCACGCCGGTGCCATCGTCTCGGGCGGCAAGGGCGACGCCGAGAGCAAGATCGCGGCGATGGAAGCAGCTGGAATAACGGTCTCCCCGAGCCCATCTGAGCTTGGCAAGACCCTCAAGGAGCTGCTGGCAACGGCATAGCAAAATGGCCGACCAACCGATCCTGATCGAACCGAAGCAAAATCCGAGCTGGGCGCGGCCGAACTGGCCGATCGCCGAGCTCGACGACATCAATATTGGCCTCGATCCGACGCAGGCGACGATCGAAGCCGTCAGGAAGGCGTCGAGCGAGCGGGCCGCCACGACCACCGCCGATCCCGACGCGGTCCGCCGCGCCGCCGAGGATTCGATTCGCGCGATGATGCTGATCCGCACCTATCGCGTGCGCGGTCACCTTGCGGCGAAGCTCGACCCGCTCGGCCTCCACCACAGTGCGATCCCGGCCGACCTCACGCCAGCCTATCACGGCTTTTCCGACGCGGATCTCGACCGCCCGATCTGGATCGGCGGAGTGCTCGGCATGGAGCGGGCGAGTGTGCGCGAGATCGTCGCCGTGCTGCAGGCGAATTACTGCGGCACCATCGGCGTCGAATATATGCACATCAACGACCTGGAGGAGCGGCGCTTCATCCAGGACCGGATCGAGGGGAAGTCGGAAACCGTCCAGTTCACGCCGGAGGGCAAGCAGTCGATCCTCGGCAAGGTCATCGAATCCGAGCAGTGGGAGAAATTCCTCGCCCGCAAATATGTCGGCACCAAGCGCTTCGGGCTCGACGGCGGCGAAAGCGCAATTCCGGCGCTCGAGGCCGTAATCAAATATGGCGGACTGATGGGCGTCGAGGAAATCGACATGGGCATGTCCCATCGCGGCCGCCTCAACGTCCTCTCCAACGTGCTCGGCAAGCCGTACCGGGCGATCTTCCATGAGTTCGCCGGCGGTGCGACCAACCCGGCCGACGTCGGCGGCTCGGGAGATGTGAAATACCATCTCGGCACGTCATCCGACCGCGAGTTCGATGGAATCTGCGTCCATTTGTCGCTCCTGCCCAATCCGTCGCACCTCGAAGCGGTCGATCCGGTCGTTCTCGGCAAGGCGCGGGCGACGATGACGTTCAAGGGCGACAAGCACGGCAAGAAAGTGCTTCCTCTCCTGCTCCACGGCGATGCCGCCTTCGCCGGCCAGGGCGTCGTCGCGGAATGCCTCAGCCTGTCCGGGCTTCCCGGTTATGCGACCGGCGGCACGATCCACTTCGTGATCAACAATCAGATCGGCTTCACGACAAGCCCGCAGTTCGCGCGCTCCTCCCCCTACCCGACCGACATCGCCAAGTCGGTCCAGGCGCCGATCCTCCACGTCAATGCCGACGACCCGGAGGCGGTCACCTTTTGCTGCAAGCTGGCGACCGAGTTCCGGCAGACGTTCGGCCGCGACATCGTCGTCGACATGTGGTGCTATCGCCGCTTCGGCCACAACGAGGGGGACGAGCCGAGCTTCACCCAGCCGCAAATGTATGCGGCCATCCGCAATCACCCACCGATCAGCGAGATCTACGGTGCCCGGCTGATCGAGGAGGGAGTCGTCGACAATCAGTGGATCGACGATCACCGCCAGGCCTACATCACGCACTTGAACGAAGAGTTCGAAGCAGCGACCAGCTATCTGCCCAACAAGGCGGACTGGTTCGAAGGCCGCTGGAGCGGGCTCGGCAAGCCCAGCGAACCGGTGCTCGGCCGCCGCAACGTCAATACCGCGATTAGCGATGCGCTCTTCGAAAAGGTCGGCGCCGCGCTGACCACCGTCCCGTCGGGTTTTCAGATCCACAAGACCCTGCAGCGAATCCTCGACGCCAAGAAGGCGATGTTCGACACCGGCGAGGGCTTCGACTGGGCGACTGGCGAGGCGCTCGCCTTCGGGAGCTTGCTCGCCGAAGGCCACAGCATCCGCCTCTCCGGCCAGGATAGCGGCCGCGGCACCTTCAGCCAGCGCCACGCGGTCTGGGTCGACCAGGAAACAGGCGCCAAATATTTGCCGCTCGATAGCGTCGACGGCGGCCGCTTCGAAGTTCGCGATTCACCGCTCTCCGAGTTCGGCGTCCTCGGGTTCGAATATGGCTATTCGCTTGCCGATCCGAAAACGCTGGTGTGCTGGGAGGCGCAGTTCGGTGACTTCGCCAACGGCGCGCAGACGATCATCGACCAGTTCATCGCCAGCGGCGAGGCGAAGTGGCTTCGCGCCAGCGGGCTCGTGCTTCTCCTTCCCCACGGTTTCGAGGGGCAGGGCCCGGAGCACAGCTCGGCGCGGCTCGAGCGCTATCTGCAGCTGTGCGCCGAGGACAATATGCAGGTCGCCAACTGCACGACCCCTGCCAATTATTTCCACATCCTGCGCCGGCAGCTGCTTCGCCCGTTCCGCAAGCCGCTCGTGATGATGACCCCAAAGTCGCTGCTCCGCCACAAGCTGGCGGTTTCGAGCACCGCCGACTTCATTGGCGACAGCCACTTCAAGCGCATTCTCAGCGACCTGAACCCGGCCGCCGATGCCGAAACCCGGCGGGTCGTGCTCTGTTCGGGCAAGGTAAGCTATGAGCTGATGGAGGCGCGCGACGCGGCCGGCGACAAGAATACGCAGGTCGTCCGGATCGAGCAGCTTTACCCCTTCCCGTCCGAGCCGCTGGTGAAGCGGCTCAAGGCCATGCCGAATCTCGAAGAGCTGGTCTGGGCGCAGGAAGAGCCGCAGAACAACGGGGCCTGGTTCTTCGTCGAGCCGTTGCTCGAATCCTGCCTCGTCGATGCGGGGATCAAGGACATTCGGCCGCGCTATGCGGGCCGCGAGCCTGCCGCTTCGCCCGCGACCGGCCTCGCCAAGCGGCACGCGAGCGAGCAGGCAGCCTTGATTGCCGACGCTCTGGGGCATAGCAGCCCGGCACAACCGCAGGCCGCGCGCCGCGCCTCTTAAGAAGCAAGGGAGTGAAATGGCCACCGACGTGAAAGTCCCGGCGCTTGGCGAATCGATCACCGAGGGCACGCTCGCGCAGTGGCTGAAGAAGGCCGGCGACACGGTCGCCGCCGACGAGCCGATCGCAAGCCTCGAAACCGACAAGGTGACGGTCGACGTGCCTTCACCGGTCGCGGGCGTGCTCACCGAAACGGTCGCCAAGGAAGGCGAGACGGTCGAGGTCGGATCGGTCATCGCGCGCATCGACGAGAGCGGGAAAGCGGCTGCCGCGCCCGCCCAGAAGGCTGTGGAGACGACTGCGACCACGACTCCTCCAGGCGCGGAAACACCGGCGCCGCGCGACGAGCCGGCGAGGGAAGCGGCCGAGGACGATCAGATCACGACCTTGTCGCCTGCCGTCCGCCGCGCGGTGCTCGAGCATCACGTCGACCCGACAAGCATCAAGGGCACCGGCAAGGACGGGCGGATAACCAAGGACGACGTCCTCGCCGCCGCTGCGGCGAAAGAAACTTCCCCGGCCCAGGCGCCTGCCTCGACCCCGCCCCCATCGCCCCCACCTCCGCCACCTGCACCGGCCAAGGCTCCGGCCCCCGCCGGGGAACGTCGCGAAGAGCGCGTGAAGATGTCGCGGCTTCGTCAGACGGTCGCGAAGCGGCTGAAGGAGGCGCAGAACACCGCCGCGATGCTGACGACGTTCAACGACGTCGACATGTCCGCGGTGATGGAGGCGCGCAACCGATACAAGGACCTGTTCGAGAAGAAGCACGGAATCCGCCTCGGCTTCATGAGCTTTTTCGTGAAGGCCGTCGCGCTCGCCACGCGCGACGTCCCCTCCGTCAACGGCAGCATCGAAGGCGACGAGATCGTCTATCACGACTATCTCGATGTCTCGATCGCGGTCTCCGCGCCCAAGGGCCTGGTCGTCCCGGTTATCCGCAACGCCCAGGCAATGAGCTTCGCCGAGATCGAGAAGACCATCGCGGAGTATGGGAAGAAGGCGAAGGACGGCACGCTCAGCCTCGAGGAGATGCAGGGCGGGACCTTCACCATCTCCAACGGCGGCGTGTTCGGCTCGCTTCTGTCGACGCCGATCCTCAACCCGCCGCAGTCCGCGGTGCTCGGGATGCACCGCATCGAGGAGCGCCCGGTCGCGATCGACGGCCAGGTGGTGATCCGGCCGATGATGTATCTCGCTTTGTCCTACGACCACCGGCTGGTCGACGGCCGCGAGGCGGTCACCTTCCTCGTTCGAGTCAAGGAAGCGATCGAGGATCCGACCAGATTGTTGATCGACCTTTAGCTTGTCGCTCCCGCGAAAGCGGGAGTCCCGCTCACTATATTGCCCTTGAAGACAAGCGGGATCCCCGCTTTCGCGGGGATGACGGAAGAGAGAGATGGCTGACAATTACGATTTCGACGTCCTGGTGATAGGCGCTGGCCCCGGCGGCTACGTGGCTGCGATCCGCGCCGCGCAGCTTGGCCTCAAGACCGCCTGCGCGGAAAGCGGCGAGACCCTGGGCGGCACCTGTCTCAACGTCGGCTGCATCCCGTCCAAGGCTCTACTCCATGCGTCCGAGCTGTTCGAGGAAGCCGCGCACGGCACCCTCGCCAAGTGGGGCGTGAAGGCGAGCGACGTCGAAATCGACGTCGCCACCATGCAGGGCGAAAAGGCCAAGGCGGTCAAGGAGTTGACCGGCGGAATCGAGTTCCTGTTCAAGAAGAACAAGATCGAGTGGCTGAAGGGCCGAGCCGCTTTCCAGGACGCGCACACCGTCAAGGTCGGTGACCGCACCATCACTGCGAAGAACATCGTCATCGCCACCGGATCGTCGGTCACTCAACTTCCTGGCGTCGAGGTCGACAACAGCAAGCACAGGATCGTTGATTCGACCGGCGCGCTGGAGCTTCCGTCGGTCCCCAGGACGATGGTCGTCATCGGTGGCGGGGTGATCGGGCTGGAGCTCGGTTCGGTCTGGCGGAGGCTTGGCGCGCAAGTGACAATCGTCGAATTCCTCGACGAGATCCTTCCCGGAATGGATGGCGAGGTCCGCAAGGAAGCGCACAAGCTGTTCAAGAAGCAGGGCTTCGATATCCGCACCGGGACCAAGGTTACCAAGGCGGAGGTGAAGGGGGACATCGTCGCCCTCACGGTCGAGCCCGCCAAGGGCGGCGCGGCCGAAACCATCCAGGCCGATGTCGTGCTCGTCTCCATCGGCCGCCGCCCAAACACGGAAGGGCTTGGCCTCGACACAATCGGGCTGCAGCTCAACGCGCGCGGCCAGATCGAGGTCGACCACGACTTCCGCACCAAGGTCGACGGCGTCTGGGCGATCGGCGACGTGACGCCCGGACCGATGCTCGCGCACAAGGCCGAGGACGAGGGCATCGCGGTCGCCGAGAATATCGCGGGTCTGACCGGAATCGTGAACCACGCGGTGATCCCCAGCGTCGTTTACACGTTCCCCGAGATCGCCGGCGTCGGCCTCACCGAAGAGGAGGCGACGAAGGACGGCGAGATCAAGGTCGGCAAGTTCCCGATGCTCGCCAACAGCCGCGCCAAGACCAACCGCGAACCCGACGGCTTCGTCAAGGTGATCGCCGATGCCAAAACCGATCGCGTATTGGGTGTGTGGATGATCGCATCCGTCGCCGGAACGATGATCGCCGAGGCGGCGCTGGCGATGGAGTTCGGCGCGACTTCAGAGGATATCGCCTACACCTGCCACGCCCATCCGACGCATTCCGAGGCGCTCAAGGAAGCGGCGATGGCCGTGACCGGCAAGCCGATCCACATTTAGCCGAGGAGCAGCGCCCTCACGGTCGCAAGAAAACCGACGTCGTTCCTGCTCATGCGCGCAGGGGCGACCGGCGGGCATTCGAGGCAGCGGACCTGGATTCGCGACCCGGTCAGGACCGATCGAAGTTCGCCCAGCGCCGCCGTCAATTTCGAATCTGGCGCAAGCGCAGCCAGCGCATCGTCGGCCGGCTCGTCGCCCGCACGGTCGCCTGCAAGCATCTCCAGCAGCCTTTCCTGGAACGATTCCGGCCGCTCGAGATAGCGGACCTGGTCCTGCGGGTCGCTGATCTTGGCCAGCTCCCCGGCCTTGTTGATGGCATTGCCAAGGCCGCCGAAGCCATCGATCAGGCCGAGCTGGCGCGCCGTTCCGCCGTCCCAGACCCGGCCCTGCGCGATCCGGTCGATCTCGGCCGGCTGGCGGTGCCGTGACTGAGCAACGATTCCAAGGAACCGCCGGTAGATGGAATCGACACCCGCCTGAAGCAGCTTGTCCGCTTCAGGCGACGGACCGGTTAGCAAATCCGGCTCGCCCGACAGCGGAGTCGTCTTTACGCCGTCGGTGCCGATCCCGAGCTTCCGCAGCGTGCCCTGGAAGCTCGGCAGGATTCCGAACACGCCGATCGAACCGGTGATTGTCGACGGCTCGGCATAGATAAAATCGCCCGGGGTCGAGACCCAATATCCGCCGGACGCGGCGACGCTGCCCATCGATACGACGACCGGCAGCTTGTGCCTCTTGGCGTTGAGAATCGCCTGTCGAATCCGCTCGGAGGCGAGCACCGACCCGCCAGGGCTGTCGACCCGCACGACCAGCGCCTTGAGCTCGCCGCCGCGGACCGCACGGTTGATAAGGTCGGCAATGCTGTCGCCGCCCGCGGTTCCGGCTGGCGCCTTTCCGTCGACGATCGTTCCGGCAACCGTGATGACCCCGATCGATCCATCGCTGTTCTCTCGCTCGGTATCGCCGACATAGGACGGCAACGTGATTTCCTTGTAACCCCCGGCCGTGGTCGAATCCTTGCCTCCAAGCTCGGCCAGCCGCGCTTCGAACTCTTCATGCGTTCCGACCTTGTCGATCAGCCCATAATCGATCGCCGCCTTGCCGAGGTCTCCTCCACCCTCCGCGAGGGCGCCGACCGGGTCGCGCATATAGGCGTCGACCTTTGCCTTCGGCCGGTTCTTGAGGACCTCCTCACGCCAGCTTTCGAGCAGCGCCCCCGCCAGCGCCTGCGCATTTTCCTTGGCCGCGGGCGACATGTCGCTTCGCGTGAAGGGCTCGACAGCCGCCTTGTAGGTACCGACCCGATAGACGTTCGCGGTCACCCCCAGCTTGTCGAGAAGTCCCTTGAAATAAAGGTTGCTTCCGCCGGGCCCGGCGATTGCGACCGCTCCGATGGGGTCGAGCCAGACTTCGGAGGCGGCCGAGGCAACGAGATAGGAATCGTCGCTATAGGCGGCCGCATAGGCCACGACCGGCTTTCCGGTGGCGCGCACCCGCCGGACGGCTTCGGCGACGTCGGCCATTGCTGTCTGCCCGCCGCCGGTAAACCGTTCGAGGTCGAGCGCGACCGCTTTCACACGGTCGTCGGTCCGTGCCGCGTCGAGCGCCGCGACCACGTCGCGCAACCGGTACTCCGTCGGCGTCCGTCCGCCGCCGGCAATGTCGGATATGCCGGGCTTGCTCGGCTGCTCGACGATCGCGCCGCTGAGATCGAGGGCGAGCACGCCCTCCTTCACCGCCGCCGGGCGCGACGACAGACCGGCATAGAGCAGGCCGAAGAACAGCAGCATGAACAGGAGCACCAGCGCGTCCTTGATGCCGACGAGCAGCTTCCACACCGCGGACACGAATTTCATCTGTTACCTCGTCGCAGAGTCAGCGCCGCCTAACCCATAGCGGCCGCCATTGCGACCCCGGACCCGATCCGGAGGAAGCAATCCAGGGTCTGCCGAAGCTGGATTGCTTCATCGCGCTGCTCCTTGCAATGACGGCAAATGAAAGCGGTGGGCGGCAGCGGACGCAGAGTCGATTCCGCCTGGAGTGACGAGCTCCGGGCAACGCTTGCGCTCGCCTGGCCGCTGATACTCGCCAACCTGACTCAGCAGTTGATCCAGGCCACCGACGTGCTGCTGATGGGCCGCCTGGGCGCGACCCAGCTCGCCGCGGCGACCCTCGCCCTCAATCTGACCTTCACCTTCAATATCTTCCTCCTTGGACTGATCACGGCCTCCTCACCGATGATGGCGACCGCGCTCGGCCAGCGATCCAATGCAGTGCGCGACGTCCGCCGGACATTCCGGGCTGGGCTGTGGCTAATCGTCCTGGCGATGCCGCCTTATTGGCTGCTTCTGTGGCACGTCGGCGATGCGATGCGCGTGTTCGGCCAGTCGGAAGAGCTCGCAAGCCAGGGCCAGATCTTTCTTCGTGCCTACATGTGGTCCACGGCGCCCTGGCTCGTCTTCCAGCTGCTCCGCAATTTCGTCTCGACCCTGGAGCGGCCGCGAATCGTGCTGTGGCTCAGCCTTTCCGGCATCGTCCTCAATGCCCTTCTCAGCTGGTCGTTGATCTGGGGCCACTTCGGCCTTCCCGCCTTCGGACTCGCTGGCGGCGGCGTCGGAAGCACGCTGACGTGGCTGGTGATGTGCGGAGCGCTCGTCGCGGTCGCAACGCGCGAAGGGCGGTTCCGCCGTTTCCACCTATTCGGGCGCTGGTGGCGGTTCGACAGCGAGCGGACGATGGCGATGGTCCGCCTCGGCTGGCCGATCGGGCTGACGATGGCGCTCGAAATGGGCGTGTTCGCCCTCGCGGCTTATTTCATGGGGTGGATCGGCGCGCCGGCTGTCGCGGCGCATGCCATCGCGCTGCAGATAGCCGCGGTCACCTTCATGGTGCCGCTCGGGCTTGGCCAGGCCGCGACCGTCCGGGTTGGCCTCGCGCTCGGCCGCGGCGACGAGGCGGGGATCGCCCGCGCGGGCTGGACGGCCTGGGTCATGGGCGTCGGCTTCATGGGCACGATGGCGCTGGCCATCTGGATGTTCCCAAGGCAACTCGTCACATTGTTCCTCGACGACGTCCCGGCAAACGCGCTGGTGATCGGGCTTGCGGTGAGCTTCCTGCGAGTGGCCGCCGCATTCCAGCTGGTCGACGGCGCCCAGGTCATCGGCGCGGGCATGCTTCGCGGCCTTCACGATACCCGCTGGCCGCTGATCTTCGCCCTGTTCGGCTATTGGGGAGTCGGCCTCGGAATCGGCTCCTGGCTCGCTTTCGCGGCGGACTGGAAGGGACTCGGTATCTGGATCGGCCTTGCAAGCGGCCTTGCCGCCGTGGCGGCGCTGATGCTGGCCCGCTGGGCGCGGCGCGGCCGCCTCGGGCTGACGCTCGCCGCCCACGCCTGAACAAAAGCCTGAACCGCGCCGGTTGACGGATGAGCGGCGCACAACCATATCGCCGCCGTCGCTGGCACTCTTGGCATGAGAGTGCCAGAAGTCGTTCAACATTTGAAAAGAGGGTCAAGCAAAATGGGCTTCAGGCCGCTTCATGACCGAGTCCTCGTCCGCCGTGTCGAGGCAGAGGAGAAGACGTCCGGCGGAATTATCATTCCGGATACCGCCAAGGAAAAGCCGCAGGAGGGCGAAGTCATTTCTGTCGGCACCGGCACCCGCAGCGAAGAGGGCAAGGTGACGCCGCTCGACGTCAAGGCCGGCGACAAGATCCTGTTCGGCAAGTGGTCGGGCACCGAGGTGAAGATCGACGGTGAAGACCTCATCATCATGAAGGAAAGCGACATCCTCGGGATCGTCGGCTGACCTTCGCTCAGCGACACGAAAATGGTCGCTGATCGCGTGACTTTAGTGACTTTAACGAACGAAAGGGTAGCCAGATGGCAGCCAAGGACGTGAAATTCAGCCGCGACGCGCGGGAGCGCATTCTTCGCGGCGTCGATATCCTCGCCGACGCGGTCAAGGTGACTTTGGGGCCCAAGGGCCGCAACGTCGTCCTCGACAAGAGCTTCGGCGCTCCGCGCATCACCAAGGACGGAGTCACCGTCGCCAAGGAAATCGAGCTCAAGGACAAGTTCGAGAACATGGGCGCTCAGATGGTTCGCGAGGTTGCCTCGAAGACCAACGACGTCGCCGGTGACGGAACCACCACCGCGACCGTGCTTGCCCAGGCGATCGTCCGCGAGGGCATGAAATCGGTCGCGGCCGGAATGAATCCGATGGACCTCAAGCGCGGCATCGACATCGCCGTGGGCAAGGTCGTTGACGACCTCAAGAAGCGCTCGAAGCCGGTCGCCGGCTCGAACGAGATCAGCCAGGTCGGAAGCATCGCCGCGAACGGCGACACCGTCGTCGGCGAGAAGATCGCCGAAGCGATGGAGAAGGTCGGCAAGGAAGGCGTGATTACGGTCGAGGAGGCCAAGGGCCTGGAGTTCGAGCTCGACGTCGTCGAGGGCATGCAGTTCGACCGCGGCTATTTGTCGCCTTACTTCATCACCAACCCGGAGAAGATGCAGGTCGAGCTCGCCGACCCGTATATCCTGATCCACGAGAAGAAGCTCAGCAACCTGCAGGCGATGCTGCCGATCCTGGAAGCGGTCGTGCAGTCAGGTCGTCCGCTGCTGATCATCGCCGAGGATATCGAAGGCGAGGCGCTCGCCACGCTGGTCGTCAACAAGCTGCGCGGTGGCCTCAAGGTCGCTGCGGTCAAGGCGCCGGGCTTCGGCGATCGTCGCAAGGCGATGCTCGAGGACATCGCGATCCTTACCGGCGGCGAGATGATCTCCGAGGACCTCGGCATCAAGCTCGAGAACGTCACGGTGGCGATGCTCGGGACCGCCAAGCGGGTCACCATCGACAAGGACAATACGACCCTCGTCGATGGCGCCGGCACGCATGACGCGATCAAGGCGCGGACCGAGGCGATCCGTCAGCAGATCGAGAACACCACGTCCGACTACGATCGCGAGAAGCTGCAGGAGCGGCTTGCGAAGCTGGCCGGCGGCGTTGCGGTGATCAAGGTCGGCGGCGCGACCGAGATCGAGGTGAAAGAGCGCAAGGACCGCGTCGACGATGCGCTCCATGCGACCCGAGCCGCGGTCGAGGAAGGAATCGTTCCGGGCGGCGGAAGCGCTCTCCTCTATGCCACCAAGGCGCTCGAAGGCGTGAAGGGTGGGAACGACGACCAGACCCGCGGTATCGATATCGTCCGCAAGGCTCTGTACGCGCCGGTTCGCCAGATCGCCCAGAATGCCGGCCATGACGGCGCGGTGATCTCGGGCAAGCTGCTGGAGGGCAACGATCCGGAGCAGGGGTTCAATGCGCAGACCGATCAGTATGAGAATCTGGTCGAGGCCGGCGTCATCGACCCGACCAAGGTCGTTCGTACGGCTCTCCAGGACGCGGCGTCGGTCGCAGCGCTTCTGATCACCACCGAGGCGGCGGTCAGCGAGCTTCCGGAAGACAAGCCGGCGATGGCGATGGGCGGCGGCGGAATGGGCGGCATGGGCGGAATGGACTTCTAAGTCCGCCCGACGCTCAGTCGAAAAAGAAGGGCCGGGGCAGCGATGCTCCGGCCCTTTCTTCGATATGCGGCTTATTTGCCCGCGAGGTCGCGGATGATCGTCTCCCAGTGGAGCACGTCGTCGTACATCGCCCGCACCGGGATTCGCTCGTCGAGGCCGTGGGCGCGCTCGTCGTCCGGTGAAATGCCCCAGCTTCCATCGACGTCGTAGACGGGGATTCCCTTGGCGCGGAAGAAGCTGCCGTCGCTCGCACCGGTCGACATCATCGGAAAGACGTCCATGTCCGGTCCCTGGAGCTTGTGGATCGCATCGCTCACCGCCTTGAGAACGTCGGGACGAAGCGGCGACGTCGGTGTCGGAACCCCAATGTAATTGGGATCGGGAGTCACCTCGACCTTCGGCCCGGCAAGCTGCTGGAGCTCTGCCTGGACCGCTGTCGGCTCGACCCCCGGCATGATCCGGCAGTTGACGGTCGCCTTCGCGCTCTGCGGAAGCGCATTGTCGGCATGGCCACCTGCAAGCATCGTCGCCACGCAGCGCGTCCTGGTGAGCCCCACTTCGAGCGGATTGGCCTCGATCGCGTCGGCAGCGGCGCCATCATTCGGATTGGCCAGCCATGCGCGGATTTGCTGCCCGAGTGGAGAGTTGCCCTCCTGTTTGGCCCGCTCCTCGAAATAGCCGCGCGTGACCTCATTCATCATCGGCTGGAAGCGGTGGCCCTGGAGCGCCTTCAGTGCGTCGGCCAGCTCGTAGATCGCATTGTCCGGCCGCGGCCGCGAGCTGTGCCCGCCCGGATTGTGGGTGGTGAAGAAATAGGTCTGGAATGTCTTCTCGGCAGTCGAAATCCCGCAGCCGAGCGGCTTGAAATTCCGGTCGTACGACGCGCAGCCGCCGTCGGCGTTCAGCCCGAACTCGGCGTCGGTCAGGTTGCGCCATTCGGACGCTCCCAGGGTCGCGCCCTTCCCTTCGGTCTCCTCGTCGCCGCTGTAGAAGAAGATGATATCGCGGTCGGGCTTGAACCCTTCGCTCATCAGCTTGACCGCGGCCATGGTGGTGGCGACATCGCCGTTCTTCATGTCCGACGTGCCGCGGCCGTAGAAATAGCCGCCCTCCTCACGGAAGACGAACGGGTCGTATTTCCAGTCCTCGCGCTTGGCTTCGACCACGTCCATGTGGCCGAGGATCAGCATCGGCTTCTTGGTTGCGTGCGGCGCGCGCCAGCGGACGATCAGCGCCATCGTCTTGTCGCCGGGAAGCGCCTCGTACGGCATGAAGTGGATGTCGGAATCCGGGATGCCCGCGGCCCGGAACTGGTCCGCAAGCAGCTTCGCGACGCGCGGCACTTCGCCGCGGTGGTGGACGCTCGGAATCTCGATTGCCTGCTTGAAAACTTCGCGGGTCTTGGCCTGCCAGGCGGGATCGAGCTTGGTCGGCACCGTCCGCGGATCGGTCGCCGCGAACGCCGTGGTCGACAAGGCCGCAACCAACGCAAATGCGAGTACTCGCTTCATCACTCTCTCCTATTTGCCGGCGAGGTCGCGCAGCATCAGCTCCCAGTGGACGACATTATCGTAGAGCGACTGGACCGGCAGCCGCTCATCCTTGCCGTGGGCGCGGAAGTCGGTTGGAACGACGACCCAGGCGCCGTTGGCTCCGTAGACCGGAATCCCGGCAACGCGGAACGGCCGCGCGTCGCTTGCGCCCGTCGACATTTCCGGGAAGACCGACGTCCCCGGATGAAGGGTCTGCACCGCTTTGGTGTAGGCGGCGGTCACGTCCGGGCGAAGCGGCGAAGCAAGCGAGGCGACGTTGTCGTCGTCGCGAGTCACCTTCACTTCGGGATCGCTGACCACGCGCTCGAGCTCGGCGGTGATCGCGTTCGGGTCGATACCGGGAAAGATCCGGCAGTTGATCATTGCGGTCGCCAGCTGCGGAAGCGCATTGTCGGCATGGCCGCCGAACAGGCGCGTCGGAACGCAGCGGGTGCGGGTCAGGCCGACTTCGCTGTCGCTCGCCTCGATGAAGTCGGCGGCCTTTCCGTCGTTGGGGTTCTTGAGCCAGGCGCGCATTGCATCGCCAAGCGCGCCTTTCTCGCTCTTCTCCCGGCCCTCGAAATAGGCGCGGGTCGTCTCGTTCTGCATCGGCGTGAACCGGTAGGCCTCGATCTTGTCGAGCGCGTGGGCGAGACTGTAGATCGCGTTGTCCTTGCGCGGCTTGGACGAATGGCCGCCGCGGTTCCGGACCGTCAGCGTGTAGCTCGCATAGGTCTTTTCCGCCGTCTGCATGGTGAATCCGGCGGGCGATCCGTCCGGATTGAAGCCGCCCCCGCCGCCGTCGGCATTGAGGCCGAACTCAGGATGGCCAAGGAGGTCGAGCCATTCGCTCGCGCCGTTCTTCGCGCCGATCCCGTTGGTTTCCTCGTCGCCCGTGAACAGAACGACGATGTCACGATCGGGTTTGAACCCGGCGGCCTTCAGGTCGATCATCGCCTGGGTGATGGCGACGATCCCGTCCTTCATGTCGATGCTTCCGCGGCCATAATAATAGCCGTCCTTCTCGACCATGTTGAACGGATCGGTGCCCGCCCAATCCTCGGCCTTGGCCTCCACCACGTCCATGTGGCCCATCAACATGATCGGCTTTTTCGTCGGATGAGCCGAGCGCCAGCGGACGATCAGCGCCGCAGTGTCGTCTTCACCCTGCGTCGCGCTCGCCGTGTGATAAGGCATGATGTGAATGTCTTCGGCCGAAAATCCGGCGGCCTTGAACTGATCCGCCACATATTGCGCCATTTCCGGAACCCGGTGCCGCCCGATGACGGTCGGAATATCGATGACATGCTCGAACATCGCGCGGGTCGCGTCATGCCGCGCCTGCGAGAGCTTTGGAGCGGTGGCGGCAGTGGCCTGCGCGGCAAGCGCGCACGCGGAAACACAGGCGAGCAGATTGACGAAGCGCATTGTGGTGATTCCTCCCGGAAAATCAGTGGCGGAAAGCTACGCTTCCGGTGGACCGCGTCAAGCGCCGGGCTTCCGTCCGTCCTTCCCGTCGGAGACATATTTGCGGTCTCCGGTCGCAGGATCGAACCAGACGGTGACCAGCCGGCCGGATTCGGGGTCGACGAACTTCTCGTCGGTCGGGCGCCAGTTGTCGCCGAGCGGCCGGCCGGCGAGATTCCCGTAGGTGCGTTCGAGTAGCGCCGTCACCAGCATCAAAATGCCAATGATGAGCAGGACCGGCCCGCCGCCCCATTCCCAGACCGCAAGCCCGCACAAGGCGACGAAGGCGGACGCCATCAGCGCCCACGGCCGCCAGTTCCCGCTCATTCCGGCTCGACCCGGACCGCGGTCCCGTAGGCGACGACCTCGCTCATCGTCTGGCCGATTTCGCCGGAATCGAATCGCATCATCACGACCGCATTGGCGCCCATCGCCGTCGCATTTGCGACCAGACGGTCGATCGCGTGCCGCCGAGTCTCCTCAACCAGAGCGGTATACTCCTTGATCTCGCCGCCTCCGAGCGACCGGAGCGCAGCCGCAAGGTTGCCGCCGATGCTCCGGCTTCGAACGACGACGCCAAACACCTGGCCCAGGCTTTCGACCGTCCGGTGGGCGGCGACATTCTCGGTGGTGCAAACGATCATCGGCTCCTCCCCTTCGCAAAGCGCCACGCTAGTCCCGGCCGTGGCCCCGCGCCAGATATTCGGCGCTTCGCATTTCCTCGAGCCGGCTGACGGTCCGCTGGAACTCGAAGCTGCCGTCGCCGGACGGATAGAGTCCCTCCGGCGCGGCGTCGGCGGCGGCGAGAAGCTTCACCCCATGTTCGTACAGCTCGTCGATCAGGGTCACGAACCGAGCCGCTTCGTTGCGCATCTCCGGGCCCATCACCGGAATGCCGACGATGATCAACGTGTGGTAATGCTGGGCGATGGCAAGATAATCGGCCGCCCCGCGCGCTTCCGCGCACAGCCGCTTGAAGGAGAAGACGGCGACTCCCTTCAAGCTCTTGGGGACATGGAGGGTTCGGCCACCGCCGACATCGATATCCGCGACCGGCACCTTGTCGCGATCCTCGACCGCATAATCGGTGAGCTTGAAAAAGGCAGTGCTCAGCGCCTTCGTCGCCTGCGGGCCGTTCGGCACGTGCCACACCTCGACCCCGGCTAGCCGGTCGAGCCGGTAATCGGTGGGACCGTTGACCTCGACCACCTCGTAGCGCGTTTCGATCATCGCGATGAACGGCAGGAAAAGCCCCCGGTTCAGGCCGTCCTTGTAAAGGTCGTTCGGCGGCCGGTTGGAGGTCGCAATTATCCGGACTCCCCGTTCCAGCAGCTTTTCGAACAGCCGCGACAGGATCATCGCGTCGGCCGGGTTCGTGACCTGCATCTCGTCGAAGGCCAGCAGCTTCGCTTCGTCCGCGATGATTTCGGCGACCTGCTCGACGGGATCTCCCTCTTCGCTTTCGCGCGCAGCCTTCAGCCGCTGGTGCGTCTCGAGCATGAAGGCGTTGAAATGGACCCGCCGCTTCGGCCGAAAATCGATATGCGCAAAGGCGAGGTCCATGAGCATAGACTTGCCGCGTCCAACTCCGCCCCACAGATAAACCCCGTCCGGCCCGGATTTGCGCTTGCCGAACAGGCCGAAGAATAGGCGCGATCCATTTCCAAGCGCCTGCGCGAGCCCGTCGAGCGCCACGACCGCACGCTGCTGCGCCGCGTCGGGCTTTAATTCGTGATCGCTGAGGAGCCGCGCATAGGCGCGCCCGACCGGGCCCGTCATGCCGGTGCGTTGCGGTCCCGGATGCGCTTGAGCGTGCCGGTGAAGCTGTAGCAGGGCTCGCTATCCTGGGTGACGACGCCTTGCAGGAACACATGGCCTCGGGTCTGCTTCACAAGCTCGACATGCGCGTCGAGAGGTTCTCCCGGCCGGCCGCGCGCGAGGAAATGCGTCGTCATGTCGAGCGTGACATAATGGCCCTGCGCCATGCCGGCGCAGCGGCCGCCGGCGAACATCGCCATGTCGATGAAGCTCATCACCGCGCCGCCATGAAGCGAGCCGCCCATGTTCTGATGCGTCTCGGTCGGGAACATGCGGCAGATGCCGCGGCCTGGCCCATCCGGCTTGAACAGGAGGCGTCCAGTCGCCGCGGCGAAGGAACTGCTGGGGAAATCGCCCCAGCTGAACCAGCCGGGATTATCGGGATCGGATTGCGCCCCGGTCGGCAAACCGACGTCTTCCAACCCCTCCGAGTCGAGCGCTTGCCCCTCGTCGCTCACGCGACCCGTTCGGCAATCAGCTTCTTGGTCTCGGCGATCGCCTTGGCGGGCGACAGGCCCTTCGGACACACATTCGCGCAATTCATGATCGTGTGGCAGCGATACAGCCGGTACGGATCCTCCAGGTCGTTCAGCCGCTCGCCGGTAGCCTCGTCGCGGCTGTCGGCGATCCAGCGATAGGCCTGGAGGAGCACCGCGGGGCCAAGGAACTTGTCGGCGTTCCACCAATAGCTCGGGCAGCTCGTCGAGCAGCAGAAGCACAAGATGCACTCATAAAGGCCGTCGAGCTCCGCCCGGTCCTCGGGCGACTGCAGCCGCTCCTTGCCCGATGGAGCGGGGCTTGCGCTCTTCAGCCACGGCTGGATCGACGCATATTGGGCATACATGTGGTTGAGGTCGGGAACGAGGTCCTTGACGACCTCCAGGTGCGGCAGCGGCGTGATCTGCACTTCGCCCTTCAAATCCTCGATCGGAGTCGTGCAGGCGAGCCCGTTGCGCCCGTCCATGTTCATCGCGCACGACCCGCAAATCCCTTCCCGGCACGAGCGGCGGAAGGTCAGCGTCGGGTCGAGCTCATTCTTGATCTTGATGAGCGCGTCGAGGACCATTGGGCCGCATTTCGACAGGTCGATCGTATACCGGTCCCATCGCGGGTTGGCGCTATTGTCCGGGTCGTATCGGTAAATCCTGAAGGTCTTCAGCTTGTCACCGGCCTCGGGCTTGTAGGTGCGCCCCCTGGTGATCTTGCTATTCCGCGGAAGCGTGAACTCGGCCAACGCTGGTGCTCCTCTCGATTAAGAGGCGCGCTATCACCCGCGCCCGCTCTTTTCAAACCTGCGCGGCTGCGTTCAGCACTTCCTGCGCGTGGCCGGGCACCTTCACCTTGCGCCATGCCTTGAGCACCTTGCCATCGGCGCCGATCAGGAAGGTCGAGCGCTCCATGCCCATATATTTGCGGCCGTACATGGATTTTTCGACCCAGGTGCCGAACTCGGAGGAAATCCGGCCATCCTCGTCCGATGCGAGCGGGACTGTCAGGCCATATTTGCCGATGAACTTGTCGTGGCTTTTCATCGGGTCGCGCGAAACGCCGAGGACCATTGCGCCGGCGCGCTCGAACTCACCGGCGAGTGCAGTGAAATCCTGCGCCTCGCGAGTGCAGCCGGACGTATCGTCCTTGGGATAGAAATAGAGCACCAGCGGCTTTCCGGGACTGGACAGCCGGACGGTCCGTCCGTCGCTCGCCTTCATGTCCAGATCCGGTGCACGATCGCCTTCGGATATCATCTAAGCGCCTCCCTTCACGCGTTCCCACAGTGCCGACACGATGTGGCGCGCCTCGTCGTGTCGGGCAAGGAGCTCCGCCCAGCTTTCCGATCCGCACGCCCGGGCCATCAACTCGCAGCTTTCCTCGCTCGGAGTGGTCGTTTCTGGAGCAACCAGCCGGATCGTAATGAGCATTTCCGTCAGCAACCTTTGCGCTTCGATAATATTTGTACCGATCAAGCCCGCTTCCGCGAGCTTTTCGACGGCGACTTCCAGCTGCGGGTCCATGCCGATTTTATGCGTCAATTGAAGGACATGCACCGCGAATTCGAGATCGATCAGACCGCCTCCGCCAAGCTTCACGTCCAGCGGGCCGGACGGTGGCTTGTGGCGGCTGATCTCCGCGCGCATTTTGACCGCGTCGGCGACGAGCACCAGGTGATCGGCGGGGCGCAGCAGGATTTCGGTGATCAATTCGGAAGCTTTCGACCGCCCTTCGGTGGACCCGAATACAGGCCGGGCCCGCGCGAGAGCCATATGTTCCCAGGTCCACGCTTCGTTGCGCTGATATTCGGCGAACGCTTCGAGCGAGACGACCAGCATGCCTTTCGAGCCTTCGGGACGAAGCCGTGTGTCGACCTCGTACAGAGGCCCGGCCGGAGTCGGCACGCTCAGCGCGGCCGTCACCCGATTCGCCAGCCGGTTGAAATAATTGGCTGGGCCAAGCGGCTTCGGGCCATCCGAAACCTCCGCCTCCGGCGTGGTGAACAGATAGATGATGTCGAGGTCGGATGCGGTGGTGAGCACTCCGCCGCCGAGTCGTCCGAGACCGACCACCAGCAGCTCGGCTCCGCGAATTTGCCCGTGCATCTCCTCGAATTCGCTCACGGCCGCATCGGCAAGCGCCATCAATGCTCCTTCGGCGACGTGCGCATAGCCCTGGCCTACGGCCAGCGGATCTTCGCGAAGATCGATCAGTTGCACCCCGAGCGCGAAGCGGCGTTCGTTGATCAGCCGCCGCGCCCGGTCGAGCGCGACCTCGTATGGCCTTCCCTTCATCTCGCCTTCGAGCAGGCGGGCGAACTCGTCTGCCGCCGGCGGACGATCGAAACAGGATGAATCGAGCAACGTGTCGAGAAGCTCCGGTCGGCGCGCAAGCTGTTCGGAAAGGGCCGGGGCATGGGCGAGGATTCGCGCGAACAGCGTCGCAAGGCCGGGGCGCGCTTCGAGCAGGCGATAGAGGTTCACCCCGCTTGGCACCCGCTCGACGACATCGCTCAAACGGTTGAGCGCGCGCATGGGGTCGGCGCTTGTCGCGATCGCCTGGAGGAGGGCGGGAAGCATCGCCTCGAACGCTCTGGTCGCGGCCGTCGAGCGCAGCGAGCGCGGCCGGCCCGAACGCCATTCGCTGATCCGCCGAACCGCTGAATCGGGATCCGGAAATCCGAGCTTTTCGATTTCCGCGTGAAGCGCGTCGCTATTGGCCGGCAGCCGCTCCGGACTTTCCCCCGCAAGCTCGTCGAAGGCCGCTCCGACCCGCTCGACCGAGGGGCGCAGCCAGTCGAGCAGCTCGGCACCGGATTCGAACCCATGAAGCTGCGCGACATTGGCAAGCGCCGCTTCGCGCGTCGGGATCAGGTGGGTCTGTTGGTCGTCGACCATCTGCACCCGGTGCTCGACGGTGCGAAGCCGGCGGTACGCCTCTGCGAGGATGGTCGCGAGCTGGCCGTCGAGATGGTTCGCGGCTTGGAGCGCCCGGATCGCGTCGAGAGTCGCGCCCGCCCGCAATTTCGGTTCGCGGCCGCCGTAAACGAGCTGGCGGGCATGGACGAAGAATTCGACCTCGCGGATTCCGCCGCGGCCGCGCTTCAGGTCGAATCCCGGGCCAAATCGCTGGCTTTGCGAATAATGGTCCCGAATCCGCTCGCTGATCGCGCGAACTTCCTCGATTGCCCCGAAATCGAAAACCCGGCGCCAGACGAACGGCTCGATCGCCGAAAGGAAGGCGTTGCCGGTCTTGCGATCGCCGGCGCAGCACCGGGCACGGATGAACGCGGCTCGTTCCCATCCGACCGCGGCCGACTCGTAATAGGAGATCGCGGCGTTCACCGGCAGGACGATTGGCGTGACTTCCGGCGACGGCCGCAGGCGGAGATCGACTCGCGAGACATAGCCGTCCTGTGTCCGCTTCTGCAGGAGCTCGATGACCCGGCGGCCGATCCGGACCGCGGCGTCTGCGGGCTCGCCGCGATTCCTGCGAGGCAATGTTTCGGGATCGAAGAGCAGCATCAGGTCGACGTCGGACGAGAAGTTAAGCTCGCGGCTCCCGAGCTTGCCGAGAGCGATCACCGCCAACCCCCGCACCGGCTCGCCCGGGAATATTTCCTCCATCGCGACCTCGACGGCCCTGCCGATGCTCTGGTCGGCGAAATCGGAAAGGAGCGCCGTCACTTGCTCGAGCGTCAACTCGCCCGACAGATCGCCAAGCGCGACTGACAGCGAGAGCGCCTGGCGGCGCCGGCGAAGCTCGGAATCGGCTGTTTCCGCTCCGGAACGGACGGCTTCCGCAGAAGCAACTTCGGGGCCATCGCGAAGGAAAGTCTCGACCGTGTCGGGCCTCGCGATCATCGCTTCGCGCAGGAAAGGCGAATGCCGTTCCGCGCGGCGGACCGCGTCGGCTCGCGCAGCGCTAAAAATTGTCGCGTCCACGGACGGTCCTTGCCCTAAAGCAATGACTTAGGAAACTTCCCCAGCAACTCGCTCGTTCAGCTTCGGAATGAAAGGCCATAGGAAGTTGATTTCAGCGACAGCAGTGGATCGGAATCGTCGAGCGATCCGCATCGACATTCCGCCGGAGCATGCGGGCGTCATGGCGGCGCTTCGCCGTGCTTTCCAGGCCGCCGCCGACGAGCCGAGCAACCGGGATTTCGCGGAGCTTTTGCGTAAGCTCAATTGACGGGGCTTGCCGCCGGTTGGACCAGCACGCGGCCCTGATCAGTCGAGGTTGCGGCTGAGATCGTCGACCTCACTCATGATCGTCTGGAGAGCCGACTTGTCCGGATCGGTCTTGTGCTGGCGGCGCGACGGCAGCTTTCCGCTCGACAGCAGCCCTTCGAGGGCAACCCGGCCGCGGGCGACCCGGCTCTTGATCGTTCCGACCGCGCAGCCGCAGATTTCCGCCGCTTCTTCATAGGCAAAGCCGCCGGCGCCGACCAGAATCAGCGCTTCCCGCTGCGGCTGCGGCAAGTGCATCAGCGCGCGTTGCATGTCCGCAAGCTCGATATGCCGGTCCTGGCTTGCCGGCGCGGCGAGGATTTTCGAGGCCGTCAGTTCGTCCCACTCACCCTTGAACCGGGCCCGCCGCATCTGGCTGAGGAACAGGTTGCGAAGGATGATGAAGGTCCAGGCGCGCATGTTCGTCCCCGCCTGGAATCGCTTTCTCGCGGCCCAGGCTTTGAGCAGCGTTTCCTGGACGAGGTCGTCGGCAAGGTCGCGACTTCCCGAAAGCGAACGCCCGAAGGCGCGCAGGTGCGGGATGACCCCGGCGAGCTGGTCCTTGAACTCCGGATCGGAAAGCGGAATCGGCTCGTCGGGCGCCTTTGCTGCCGAATCCTCCTTATCTTTTGCGGCCATCAGCCCCCACCAGTTTACTCGCGCACCGCCTTGGACCCGCCACGCTGAACCTCAAATTAGTCATTTCCGTTACGACCCTGTTCGGTTTTGGCCACATCACCAGATCAGGAAGACGATGGCGAAGATCACCACCACGAGGGCGAGGCCCCAGCCGAGCACATAGCGAGTCACGTGCGGCGTGACGCCTTCCCGGGCCTCGGTCGTGGTAAGATGCTCTGTCGGCTCGTTCATCTTCGACTCGCTTGGATGTTCTCCAAGCCAACGCGGGTTGGGGAACCATGTTCCCGAGCCGGAACGAACGGACAGGCCTCAAGCAGGCACGGTCGCGGCGTCGAAGAACAAGGCCTGGGCGATCGCCGCCTTGACCGTCGAGCGCTGGAACGGCTTGGTGATCAGGAAGGTCGGCTCCGGCCGGGTTCCCGTCAGCAGCCGCTCCGGGAAGGCGGTGATGAAGATCACCGGCACGGAGAATTCCGCAAGAATGTCGCGCACCGCGTCGATCCCGCTCGAATCGTCGGCGAGCTGGATGTCCGCGAGCACCAGGCCCGGCGGATTCTGGCGCGCCATCGCCACCGCCTCGTCGCGGGTAACGGCGACACCGGTTACATTATGGCCGAGGTCGCGGACGATCGTCTCGATATCCATCGCGATGATCGGCTC
>Ga0207657_10001723_pt1 | contig 23569 bp, 25 predicted proteins | sample KBSC33metaG_FD_184316 | JGI IMG/M metagenome (GOLD analysis project Ga0207657, IMG submission 184316) | Corn rhizosphere microbial communities from Kellogg Biological Station, Michigan, USA - KBS C3-3 metaG (SPAdes) (version 2) | ecosystem: Host-associated > Plants > Roots > Rhizosphere > Soil ... | reverse complement strand
GTTCCGCTCACGTTGCGGGCGCCGTCGCCGAGCAGGTACTCGGCGGCCGCGCCGACGTCGTCCGCGTCGACGTGACGATGCAACGGCGAGCGCTCCTCGACGATCGACTCCATCGTCGGGAACCCCGCGATCGAGCGCGCAGCGAGCGTGCGCACCGGGCCGGCCGAGATGGCGTTCACACGGATGTTCTTCTCGCCGAGGTCCCAGGCGAGGTACTTGACCGACGAGTCGAGCGTCGCTTTCGCGACGCCCATCACGTTGTAGTGCGGCACCGCGCGCTCGCCGCCGAGGTAGGTCATCGTCAGGATCGACCCTCCGCCCGCGGCCTCCATCAGGGGCTCGGCCGCGCGCGCGGTTGCGACGAGCGAGTACGCGCTGACGTCGAGCGCCATCCAGAACCGGTCGCGCGGCGTATCGGTGAAGCGGCCCTCGAGGTCCTCGGCCGCCGCGAACGCCACCGAGTGCACCAGGATGTCGAGCTTCCCGCCGAACACACGAGCCACCTCCGAGAACACCCGCTCGACCGCGGCGTCGTCGCGGACGTCGAGCTCGGTGACGAGGGGGCTCGACACGGTTCCGGCGAGGTCGCGAACCGACTTCTCGATCCGCTCGCCCTGGAAAGTGAAGGCGAGCTCGGCGCCGCCGTCCGCCAGGCGCTTGGCGATCGCCCAGGCGATCGACCGCTTGTTGGCGACCCCGAGGACGAGTGCCTTTTTCCCTGCGAACATCGACGGCGACTCTAACCTGCTTGGGCTACGCTGCGGAACCTTGCGTCGCACTCTGATGCTGACTGCAGCACTCGGGCTCGTCCTGGCGGCGTCGGCGTCTGCGGCCCTCACCCCGATTCGTCGCGAGGCGGGCGAGGCTTCGCTCCCGCGCGTTCGGGCCGGGCACATCCGCATCCCGGCCGCCCACGCCCGCGGCCTGACCCGCGTGATCGTCCGTCTCTCCGCGCCGCCGCTCGCCGCCTGGAGCTCCGACCGCAGCCTCTCCTCCGCCTCGAGCGCCCGTCGGCTCGACGTGCACAGCGCCTCGGCGAGGGCCTACCTCGCGAAGCTCGCCCACCTTCAGGCGGCGGCGGCGGCGCAGGTGCGCGCCGCGATCCCGGACGCGCAGGTGCAGGAGCACTACGCGATCCTCCTCGACGGCTTCGCCGTCCGGCTGCCGGCCCGCGCGCTCCCGAAGCTGCTCGGCGTGAACGCGGTGAACAAGATCTACCCGAGCCTCAGCTACCTGGCGACGATGGACCGCGGGCCGTCGGTGATCCACGCGACCGACCTCGAGGCCGCGACCGGCGACAAGGGCGAGGGGATCAAGATCGGCGTCGTCGACACGGGCGTCGACTCGACGAGCCCGTTCCTCAACCCTGCAGGGTTCAGCTACCCGCCCGGCTTCCCGAAGGGCGACACCAAGCTGACGACGCCGAAGGTGATCGTGGCGAAGGTGTTCCCCGGCCCGGTCCGCGACAAGGCGAGCAACAAGGCCTTCGACCCGACCGAGCCGCACGGGACGCACGTGTCGGGCATCGCCGCGGGCGACGAGGGGACGAACGCGCCGGCAGGCCCGGACCATCCCGCGACGACCGGCCTCTCGGGCGTCGCGCCGAAGGCGTGGATCGGCAACTACCGCGTGTTCACCGTCCCGACGCCTCTCGGCCACGAGGCGGACACGCCGGAGATCGTCGCTGCGTTCGAGGCGGCGGTCGCCGACGGGATGAACGTGATCAACTTCTCGGGCGGCGGCCCGCAGACCGACCCGGCGAACGACGCGATGTACGAGGCGGTGCACAACACGGCCCTCGCCGGGGTCGTGCCGGTGATCGCGGCCGGCAACGACCGCGAGGACTTCGGCCTCGGTACCGCCGGCTCGCCCGGCACCGCACCGGATGCGATCTCTGTCGCCGCGACCTCGAACTCGCATGTGTTCGCCCCTGCGCTCGACGTCGTCGGCGGGCCGCCGTCGCTCGGCGCGATTCCGATCCAGGGTGCGGGCGGGGCGAAGCTCCCCGCTGCGTGGTCGACGGCCGACCAGACCATCCTCGACGTCTCGACGATCATGGGCACGGACGGCAAGGCGGTCGACCCCTACTTGTGCGGCCCGGCGCGTGAGCCGAACACCGGCCTCGGCACCCTCCCGAAGGGATCGGCGACCGGCCGGATCCTCCTCGCTTCGCGCGGGATCTGCTCGTTCGCGTCGAAGGCGGCGCGTGCCCGGCTCGCAGGCGCAACGGGCCTGATCCTGGTCGACAACCGCTTCGGCGAGGCGAATGCGATCCCGATTCCGCTGCCGATCCCCTCCGGGATGATCTCCGACCTCGACGGCCAGCAGCTGCGGAGCTACCTCGACGCACACGCGGGGCAGGCGCAGATCCGGGTCTCGAGCGGGATCCAGGAGATCCCGACCGGCCGGAGCGGTGTGATCACGAGCTTCTCCTCCGCCGGTCCGACGGACTTCGGCGGCTTCCTGAAGCCGGACATCTCCGCTCCGGGGCTCGACGTCCTCTCGTCGACCCCGCCCGCCACGACCGGCTCGACCTTCTCCGTCTTCGCAGGCACCTCCATGGCAACGCCGCACGTCGCCGGCGCCGCGGCACTCCTGCTCCAGCGGCACCCGCGCTGGACGTCCTGGAACGTCAAGTCGGCGCTGATGTCGACCGCGGGGCCGGCATGGGGCAACACCGCCGGCACGCAGGAGGCGCCGGTGCTCCTCGAGGGTGCGGGGCTCACGAACGTCGAGAGCGCGAACGACCCCAAGGTGTTCACCGATCCGCAATCGCTCTCCTTCCAGAGGATCGACGTCACGGCCGGCGCCCAGCAGAGCTCGCAGCTGCTGACCGTCACCGACGCGGGGGGCGGCGCCGGCAACTGGACCGTGTCCGTCGTGCCGCAGTCGCAGACGAGCGGCGTCTCGGTCGGCGTCCCCGGCACCGTCGCGGTCGCGCCGGGCGGCGACGTCGCCGTTCCGGTCGTCGTCCGCGCAGCGCAGAACGCGGGGCTCGGCGAGAACTACGGCTTCGTCGTGCTGAGCGGCGACGGGGTGCAGCGCCGCGTGCCCTATGCGTTCCTCGTCGAGCGGCCGGCGCTCGGCAACGTCGCTGCCGTGCCGCTGAAGAAGCTGCAGACCGGCGACACCGCGACCGGGACGAACCGCGTCTCCGTGTACTGCTGCCCGCTCGAGCCGTTCGGCCCACCGCCGGACTACACGGGTGCGCCGATGAACGAGAACGGCTCCGAGCACCTCTACTACACCGACGTCGACCAGCCGATCGTCAACCTCGGCGTCTCCATCCTCGCGTCCGGCCCGGGTGCGCTGATCGATCCGTTCGTGCTCGGCTCGAAGGACGAGAACGACGTGCAGGGATATGCGGGGATCCCCACCGACGTGAACGCGCTCACGTACGACGCGAACGTCGACGTCGGCGCGGCAGGCGTCCAGTTCCCGCGGCTTCAGCGGTTCTACGTCGCCGTCGACTCGCGTGCCGACCCGTTCACCGGCGCCTCGCAGAAGGGCCGGTACCTGCTGAACGCGTGGGTCAACGACCTGACACCTCCCGCCGTGCGGATGCTGACGACACGCGTCACCGCCGGACGCCCGCTGCTCGTGGCCCAGGCGGTCGACGCCCAGTCCGGCGTCGATCCGCTCTCCCTCGTCGTCAGCTACGGGAACGTGCTCGTCGGCGCGTCGGCGTACGACCCGGCGAGCGGCGTCGTGGTCTTCGGTCTTCCCCAGGAGGCCCCGGCGCTGAAGGCGGGCAAGCGCGCGGCGGTCATCCAGGCCTCCGACTACCAGGAGGCGAAGAACATCAACACCGTCGGGAACGACATCTACCCGAACACCGCGTTCCGGCGGTCACGGCTGACGGTCGTGAACGGCCCGACGGTGACGTGGATCGAGCCGCCGGGCGGCGACTGCGCGCTGAAGAAGGACGAGCTGATCGTCGTCGGCGACTCGACCCGCAAGGTGAGGCAGGTCGTCTTCACCGCCGGCAGAAAGCGCATCGGAGTCGACCGCGTCGGCGCCGGCGGCATCTATGCGGTCCCGTGGAACACGACGCGTCTGAAGAAGGGGACGACCCAGCACCTGGTCGCGACCCTGACCGACGTGTCGGGGAACAAGGTGGCCGCGGGGCGCACGCTCAAGATCTGCCGGTAGCGGTCGTCACCGGGGCGAGCGCCGGCATCGGCGCGGAGCTCGTGCGCGCCCTGCAGGCGCGCGGGACGCTCGTCGTCGGGCTCTCGCGCCGACCCTCGGCAGCGGACGAGCACGAGCCCTGCGACGTCGCCGATCGCGAGGCCGTCGGCGCTGCGGCCGCCCGCGTGCTCGAGCGCCATCGGCACATCGACCTGCTCGTCTGCAACGCCGGCATCCCGGCGCGGGGCACCTACCTCACGGCCGGGGCGGAGCGGATCGAACGGGTGATCGGCGTCAACTACCTCGGCTCGGTGTGGTCGACGCTCGCGTTCCTGCCCGGGCTCGGCGAGGGCTCGCACGTCGTCAACGTCGTCTCGGTCGCCGGGACCGTCGCCGGCGGCCCCTACTCCGCCTCGAAGCACGCGCAGCTCGCGTTCTCGCGCTCGATCGCCGTCGAGCTCGCTGCCCGCGGGATCAAGGTGCATACGGTCAACCCCGGCTTCGTCGAGACGGAGGGCTTCGTGCAACGCGCACGCTTCGGGCCGCTCCTCGGGCGGCTCGTGATCGACCCACCGCTCGTCGTCGAACGCCTGCTCGACGCGGTCGACAGGGACCGGCGGGAGATCACGGTGCCGCGCTGGTACCGGCCGGCGGCCTGGGTGCAGGCGCTCGCGCCCGGCGCCCTCGCTAGCGCACGAGGACGTACCAGCCGACGACGGGCTCGTACGCCGTAGGCGCGAGGCTCCGGGCGCGTTCGCGCGCGGGGCCCTCGCAGCCCGCGAGATCGAGATAGGCCTCGAGGTCTCGCGGCTCGTGCGTGACCTCTTCGCGACGCAGGACGAGGCCGTTGGAATCGAAGAGGCCGCGCAGATCGGCGTCTGCGAGCAGGCGGGTCGTGGACGGGTCGCGCGCCTGCTCGAATCGCGTCAGCTCGAATCCCTCGAGCGGGTCGACCGGGGCGAGCTGGTCGACGACGAGGATCGTCCCGCCGGGTCTCGTGACCCGCGCGAGCTCGGCCATGAGGAGCTCGGGGCGCCTCGTGTGGTGCAACGTCCGCAGCGTCCCCGCGATGTCGAACGAGAACGACTCGAGCGAGAGGTGCTCGCCGTCCCCGACGATGACCTCGACGTTCGGGGGCGCGTCGGCGCGGGCGCGGGCCGCGAGCTCGTCGTCGATCTCGACTGCGACCACCTCGCGTACCCGGGGTGCGAGCGCGAACGAGAACGCTCCGGTCCCGGCGCCGACGTCGAGCACCCGCTCGTCGCCGGTGGTCGGCAGCAGGTCCTGGAGGCGCGCCTCGAGCGCGGCCGCGCGCGCTCGTTGCAGCGCGGCACGGCGCTCCGGATTGGTCATGCCGCACCCGTCGTCACACGGTGCGCCCGCGTCGGCGACGTGTCGATGCCGCAGGCGAGCTCGTAGTTGATCGTGCCCGCGACACGCGCGTGCTCCTCGAGCGTCAGACCGCGGCCCACGATCGTCACGGGGGTTCCGCTCGGGAGCTCCCGATCGAGCTCGACGGCGGTCGCGTCCATGGAGACCGCACCGACGACGCGCCGCCGTTCGCCGTCCACGAGCAGCTCGGTCCCGGTGAGGTCGCGGCGGAACCCGTCCGCATAGCCCACCGGCACGATGCCGAGCCACGTGTCGCGCGCGGCGACGTACCGCCGCCCGTAGCCGGTCGACGCGCCGGCGTGCAACAGCTTCGCCTGCGCGATCTCCGTTCTCCACCCGAGCACAGGCTCGAGCCCGTCCTCGCCCGCATCGGTGCCGAACGGCGAGAGCCCGTAGATCGCGATGCCGCAACGCGCGGCGTCGAAATGCGACTCCGGCAGGCGAAGCGCGGCGGCGCTGTTCGCAACGTGACGCGTGAGTCCCGCGAGCGGCTCGGTGGCTGCGCGGAACCGCTCGATCTGGACCCGCGCGAACCCGGGGTCGCTGTCGGCAGTCGCGAGATGCGTCATCAGTCCGACGACGTCGCGCGAGGGCGCAGGCAGCTCGGACGAGCCCCAGCGGCCCATGCCGGTGTCGAGCTTCAGGTGCACGGCGACGCCGTCGGGAACCGGGGCGCCGGACCAGACGAGCGCGAGCCCGGCGTCGCGAGCCTGGGCGACCTCGTGATCTGCCGCAGGGCCGAGCACGAGCATGGGTACGGCGGGGAGCTCGGCGCGAAGCTCGAGCCCCTCGGCCACCGTTGCGACGCACAGTGCCGTCGCGCCCGCGTCGACCGCAGCACGCGCACAGTCGACGGCGCCGTGGCCGTAGGCGTTCGCCTTGACCACCGCCCACAGCTCGGCGCCGTCGAGCACTCGGACCAGCGTCTGGACGTTGCGGCGCAACGCGCCGAGATCGATCGTGATCTCGGATCTCACGCGAGCGGCGCCCGCTGCAGCCCGTGCCCGGCGAGCGCGCGCTGGATCGCGGGCAGCAGGTCGGAGGCAATCGTCCCCGGCTGCGGGTCGACGAGCTCGGCGGCGACGCCGTGTGCGACCGCGGCCGCCGCCGCGGCGAGGCGCGCGTCCATCCCCTTCGCCAGGAACGCCGCGACGACCCCGGTGAGAACGTCGCCCGAGCCGGCGGTCGCGAGCGCGGGCGTGCCGTAGTTCGCGACGAGCACGCCCTCACGGGGCGAGGCGACGATCGTGTCGGCGCCCTTGAGCAGCACGACCGCGCCGAAGCGCGACGCCGCACGGCGCGCGGCGTCGAGGCGGTGCGCGTCGACGTCGCCGCTCGTGCCGCCGAGCAGTCCCGACAGCTCGCCGCTGTGCGGCGTGAGCACGGTCGGCGCGGCACGCGCGAACGGCTCGAGCTCGAAGAGCGCGTCGGCGTCGAGCACGACCGGAAGCGCGAGCCGTTCGAGCAGGATGCGAACGAGCTCGACGGTGCCGTCGCTGCGCCCGAGACCCGGCCCGATCGCGACCGCGTCCGCCTTCTCCGCCACCTCGAGGATCGCGTCGGCCGACCGCGGCAGCAGCCGGCCCGACGAGTCCTCCGGGAGCGGCCGCTTGACGACCTCGAGCAGGCGCGTCTCGAGCACGGGCAGGGTCGACTCCGGCGCGGCGAGCGCGACATACCCGGCGTCGGCGCGGAACGCGGCGAGCGCGGCCAGCATCGGCGCGCCGGTCAGGCCGCGCGAGCCGCCGACCACGAGCACGGAGCCCGCGCTGTACTTCGTCGAGTCGGCGCGCTTGCGCGGCACCTCGAGCAGCGCCGAGGCGGGGACGAGCGCGTGCTCGTGCTCGCGCGGTCGCAGCCCGATCGGCGCGATGTGCACCGACCCCGCGTGGAACCGCCCCGGCGCGATCGCGAGCCCGACCTTCGCCGCGCCGAACGTCACCGTCGCCGCGGCCGACACGGCGGCGCCGGGAACCTCGCCGGTCGACGCGTTCACACCCGAGGGGACGTCGACGGCGATCACCGGGCTCGTCGACGCGTTGATCAGCTCGATCATCCGGGCGGCGTCCTCACGCGGCACGTCACGCAGCCCGGTGCCGAGGAGCGCATCCACGATCACGTCGGGCGCGCCGAGGTCGCCGACTCCCTCGACGACGGCGACGTCGCGCCCGCGCTCGCGGAGGACACGCGCGCACACCCGGCCGTCGCCGCCGTTCTTGCCCTTCCCGCAGACGACGGTCACACGTCCTGGGAACTGCCGCAGCACGAGCTCCGCGACGGCCGTGCCGGCGCGCTCCATCAATTCCTCCAGCGGGCCCTGATGCGCCTCCTCGGCAAGCCGGGTCTCCGCGGCGGTCAGCAGAGGCACCAATCTCATGCGTCGACCACCACGGCCACCGCCGCGGCGAGCTCGCGCGAGTGGGTCATCGAGAGCTCGATCCTTCCCGCCCCCACCCGCTCCGCCCACGCGGCCGTGCGGCCCGTCAGATGGACGCCGGGCTTCGGGCGCCCGCGGATCTCGATCTCCTTCCAGGTGAAGTAGACACCCGAGCCGAGCGCCTTGCCCACCGCCTCCTTGGCCGCGAAGCGGCCCGCGTAGTGCTGGGGGGGATTCGGCTTCGCGTCGCAGTAGCTTCGCTCGGCGGCGGTGAAGCAGCGTTCCTTGAAGTCCTCGCCGTGGCGGAGGAGCGCGCGGCGAATCCGCTCGATCTCGATCAGGTCGACGCCGACTCTCAGAGATTCGCCTCCAGCCAGTCCGGGACCTGGGCGATCGACGAGACGATCGCGCGCGGCTGCACGGTCGAGCGTTCGACCTCGTCGGGTCGAAACTTGCCGGTGCGCACGAGGATCGTCTTCATCCCGTGCCGGTCCGCGCCGACGACGTCCCCTTCGAGGTCGTCGCCGATCATCCAGGTGATGCCCGGCTCGGCGTCGAGCGCCTCGAGCGCCGCCGAGAAGTACGCGGCGCTCGGCTTGCCGAGGACGGTCGCCTCCGTGGCGGCGGCGTACTCGAGGCCGGCGACGAACGCACCCGTGTCGAGGCGCGGCCCGTCTGCGGTCTGCCACCAGCGGTTCTTGTGCAGGCAGAAGAGCTCGGCGCCCGCCTCGAGCTCGTGGAAGGCACGGTTCAGATTCAGGTACGAGAAGACGCGTCCGACCTCTTCCCCCTCGTCCGCGCCGCCGACGAGGACGGCGTCGACGTTCATCCCGACGAGCTGCAACCCGTCGAGGTCGTCGAGGATCCCTGGCATCGTCAGCGCCAGCACCCGGCGCCCGGCGAGCGCACGCGCGGCGACGCTGCCGGTGGTCTGGAGCTCCTCCTCGTGGATGTCGAAGCCCATCGCGCCGAGCTGCTCGACGAGCTGCGCCCGCGACCGGGTCGTCGAGTTCGTCACGAAGCGGAGCCGGTGGCCTGCCTCGCGCAGCCGCCGGACGGCCGAGGTGGCTCCTGTGATGGGAACGCCTGAAACGTGCAGGACGCCGTCCACGTCGAGGAGAATCGCCGCCATGGACGCCGAGTCTATTCGCTCCGAGATCGCCTTCCGGTTCTCACGCTCGAGCGGCCCGGGCGGTCAGCACGCCCAGAAGAGCTCGACGCGCGTCGAAGCGCTCTTCGACGTCGAGGACTCGGCCGGCCTCACCGAGGCCGAGCGCCGGCGCGTGCTCGCGAAGCTCGGGCCGGTGGTGCGCTCGATCGCGCAGGACGAGCGGTCGCAGCTCCGCAACCGCGAGCTCGCGGTCGAGCGGATCCTCGAGCAGCTCCGCGAAGCGGTGAAGGTGCGGCGTGCGCGTCGCGCGACGAAGCCGACAAGGGCTTCGCAGGAACGGCGCCTCGACGAGAAGAAGCAACGCAGCCGGACGAAGCGCCTGCGCCGCTCCACCGACGACTGACTACGCTTCGCGGCCGTGGCCGGCGACCCCTACGCGGTGATACTCGACCAGGCCCGGGCACGCGTCGCGGCGGGTCGCGACCCGGACTGGTCGGTCCTCGAGGCGCGCATCCGCGGCGTGCGCGAGGCGCGGCGGACCGAGGGCGGGTCGGCCGCCGAGGAGCAGGCTCTCCAGCAGCTGCGAGCGCTCGCATCCGTCCACCGCGCTCGAGCCCGCGTTGCTCCGAAGCTTGCTCCGACGCCGGAACCGGCCGCCGTCCGGCGCCGGCCGATCCTGCGCGACCGGCCGACGATCACCGGGACGATGGAGGTACGGCGTGAGCGCGACGGCGACACGTTCCTCCTGCGCTGGGAGGCCGCTCGCGACGTCGCCCGCTGGGAGCTCCGGATCAGCGAGCGCTCGGGCGCGCGCGGGCAGTACGAGGTGCGTGACGAGCGCGAGCTGCCCGGCGATGCGGCCTCCGTCGCGCTCCCGCTCGGCGACGTCGCGCTGCGCGTTCACCTGATCGGGCGGGACCGCCGGGGGAAGCTCGTCCGTCGGGCCGTGATGTCGTCGCTCACCCCCGAGTCGTGGGGCGAGCGCTGGCAGCGCCGCGCGAGCGCCGCCTGAGAGAGCGCGGGACGAGAGCCGCTAGAACGCCTCGAGGGACGCCGAGCGCCGGCCCTCGTACTCGAGCAGGCGCAGCATGGCCACGCCGAGCACGAGGTAGACGCCGCCGACGAGCGCCTCGGCTCCCAGCTCGTGCCCGACCTGGGCGAACGACCTCCCCGCGGCGAGACCGCGCCCGGCGGCGATCCCGTGCGTGAGCGGGATGATGTTGCTGATCGCCCGCAGCCAGCCCGGGAGGCGCTCGAGCGGCACGTTTGCGCCCGAGACGAGCAGCATCGAGCCGCCGATCATGTCCGCGAAGAGCGAGACGCTTCGGCCGCGCAGGCCGAGCGAGCCCAGGCAGAGCCCGAACGACGTGCACGCGAAGGACGAGACCGCCCCCGCGACCGCGAGGCCCGCGAGCTCCGACGCTGCGAAATGCACGTCGAGGATGAAGCTGCAGATCGTGAACGCGAGCACGGCGACGAGGAAGCCGGTGCAGATCGAGGGAACCGCGCGGCCGAGGAAGAGCGCGAAGCGATTCGCCGGCGACGCGAGCAGGGTCGAGAGCGTCTGGGAGCGGCGCTCGCCGCCGATCGCGTTTCCCATCCCGAAGAAGCCGGTGATCGCGATCGCCATGAACGCATTCCCGATCAGGAAGAACTTGTCGGACTGCACGTTCGCGAACCGGCCGAGGTACGCGAAGAAGAGGATCTCGAACACCGGGTAGCCAAGCGTGTGCGGGATGAACACCCACGGGCTGATCCAGTTGAAGAGCGCCCGGTAGCTCGTCAGCCCTCCGACGACGAAGATGCGCAGGGCGTTCATGTCAGCTTGAGCGTCCCACGCGAGCGCGCGACCCGGACGAACCAGCGCAGGCACGTGGCACCGACGGCGAAGTACGCCGCGCTGACGACGAGGCACATGCCGATGTCGGGCCACGGCGTCGGGCCGAGCGCCGCCTCACGGATCGCCCGGAAACCCCAGTAGGGGCCGAGGAACCAGCCGATGCGACCGACGAACGTGGGCAGAACCGACAGCGGGACGAGCAGGCCGGTCGCGATCCAGACCGGGTACTGCAGCGCGATGCCGAGGCTGAACGCCGCCCGGTAGAGGACGAAGGTCGAGGCCATCACGAGCCCGAGCATCCCGATCGCGAGCATGCACGCGGGTACGGCGACGGCGAACGCGACGGGCTGGTCGATCGAGAGCGGAACGTGGAAGAGAAGCGTGCCCCAGGCGAGCGTCGCGACGAGCGCATAGCCGCCGACGACACCGCTCGCGACCGTGATCGGCGCGATCACGACGGCGAACGGCACCGGTGCCGCGACGAGCAGCTCGAGCGTCCCCAGCCAGCGCTGGTTCTCGAGCGCGTTCGACGAGCCGATCACGACGAGCGACCACATCAACATCACCGCGGCCCCGAGCGATGCGCCGAGCAGGAGGCGCGGGTCGTTCCTCGCGTCGAGGAGGTAGTAGGCGATCGAGGCGTAGAGGATCGGCCAGAGGATGACGCCGCTCAGGTCGAACGGGTTCCGCGAGAACTGCACCACGTGGATCCACATGCCGCTGAGAAACGCGCGGGTCATGCAGGCTGGACGAGCTCGACGTAGGCGTCCTCGAGCGTCGGCTCGCGCGCGATCACCTTGCCGACGTTGATCCCGTCGAGCTCGCGCAGAAGCGCCTGCACGAGCCCGGCGCCGACGCGCGACTGCACGAGCAGCATCTCGGACTGGTCGCGCGTCTCGGTGGAGACCGACGCCACGCCGGCGAGGGTCCGCAGCCGGTCGACCACGGACCCCGCGAGCCCGAACGTCTCGATCTCGATCACGGTGCGGTCGACGACGCGAGCCTTCAGCTCGGCAGGCGTTCCCGACGCGACGAAGACACCGCCGGCGATCACCGCGATCCGCTCGCACAGCTCGTCGGCTTCGTACATGTAGTGGGTCGTGAGCAGGATCGTCTTGCCCTGGTCGCGCAGACCGGCGATCGTCTCGCGCACCTCGCGCGCGCCGACCGGGTCGAGCCCGATCGTCGGCTCGTCGAGGAACAGGATCTCCGGATCGTGCAGGAGCCCGCGCGCGATGTGCAGGCGCTGGCGCATGCCGCGCGAGTAGGTCTCGACGCGCTCGCGCTCCCGGCCCGTCAGGCCGACGAGCTCGAGCAGCTCGGCGATCCGCCGGCGCTTGTCGCGGACCGGGACGCGGTAGAGGTCCGCGAAGTACTTCAGGTTGTCGAGGGCGGAGAGCCGGTCGTACAGGCCGCGGTCGCCGCCGAAGACGTGGCCGATCCTGCGCCGGATCTCGCCGGGCTCCCGTGCCGGATCGAACCCGAGGACACGGGCCGTGCCGCTCGACGGCAGGAGGAGCGTGGTCAGGATCTTGATCGTCGTCGTCTTGCCGGCACCGTTCGGGCCGAGGAGCCCGAAGAGCTCGCCCTGCTCGACCTCGAAGCTGATGCCGCCGAGCGCCTGCACCTCGGTACGGCGTCGGCGGACGAGGCCCTTGCTCGAGCGGTACGTACGGTGGAGCTCCTTGACCTCGATCGCCGGCACGGGCGACGAACCCTAGATGCTCGAGCGGCCGGTTCAGACGCGAGTTTACTTCGAGCGCACGAGCCGCTCGACGGCGCCCATCAGCTCGTCGATCTTCTCGTCGCCGCCCTCCCGGACGCAGTGGCGGACGTGGTCCTCCATCACCTTGAGGGCGACGCCGTCGAGCGCGGCGTTCACCGCCGAGACCTGTGTGAGGACCTCGATGCAGTAGCGCTCTTCCTCGATCATGCGCTGCAGGCCGCGCACCTGCCCCTCGATGCGCTTCAGCCGCTTGAGCAGCGCGCCCTGCTGGTCGCTCCGGACGTAGCCGTGACTCATCTGTATGCCCCCGGGTCGGAGTCGAAGGTGTGCTTGCAGTGGGTGCCGCAGAAGACGTATGTCCGCCCCTCGTGAACGGATGTCGGGTTGTCGCCGTGACGGTCGACCGTCATCCCGCAGACGGGATCACGGGCATCGCGCAGGGTCAGCCCGATCAGCACGACGAAGACGGCCGCGAACACGATGTCGAGCCATGAGGTGTAGTTCCACGTCACTTGACGCTCCGCGACGGAGGCGATCGTCGGCCGGTGCGCCGGCACGAGCCCGAAGAGGGAGAACAGCCCGTCGACGGCGAGGGCGGCGACGACCATCGCGCCGAACATCACCGCGGTGAGGAGCGCCGCGGCCCGGCCGCCGTAGTACTTCCGATAGGCGACGACGATCGGGACGATGATCAGATCCGCATAGAGGAACGCGATCACGCCCGAGAACGAGATGCCGCCTCCCCAGAGCACCGCCGCGAGCGGCACGTTCCCGATCGAGCAGACGAACGCGAGCGCGGCGACGAGCGGGCCGACGAGGACGTTCTCGAGCAGCCGCAACGGCGCCCACGCATGCGTGATGAACAGGCCGTTGAAGAACCCCTTCGGGAGCAGCGAGACGTAACCGGCGATCAGGAAGCCGGCGACGAGCTCCTTCCAGAGCATCTGGATGTCGGCCCGGAAGTTCAGCGCCACGTCGGTTGCCGTCGGATGGGCGTGCCCGGTCTCCGCGGCGGCGGCGTGGGCGCGCAGCTCCTCTTCGCGGGTGCGCGAGAGCAGCAGGTTGAGCGCGCCCCACATCAGCAGGATCAGGACGATCCCGCCGGCGAACTCGGCGAGGGTGAACCGCCAGCCGAGGAAGAGCCAGAGCACGAGCCCGAGCTCGAAGACGAGGTTCGTCGAGGCGAACTGGAACGCCATCGCCGACGCGAAGCTCGCTCCCTTCTGGAAGAGCGACTTCGCGATCGCGATCGCCGCGTAGGAGCACGACGACGATGCCGCACCGAGGCCGGTCGCGAGCGCGATCTCACGCGGGCCGCGGCCGCCGAGCAGCTGCTCGAGGCGGCGCCGCGGCACGGAGGCCTGGACGAGGCCCGAGAGCGCGAAGCCGAGCACGAGCGCCCACCAGACCTCCCAGGCCATGCGGCCGGCGTTCGCGAGCCCGTCGACGATCCACATACCCCACCAGGGTATATGGACCGCCGGAGCGCGGCGCTACAGGTTCGGGCGGTGGCGGCGGTCCAGGTCGGTGTGCCGCGAGTCGGCGCCGTAGAACGCGCCGAGCACGCACACCGCAACCAGGGCAAGGAAGAGGGCGATAGCAGTCATGCCCGTAGGGTGCCTTGCAGGGACTATCAGCACAAGTCGTGATACTTTTGATATCGATCATGGAACCTGATAGATGGCTCGGGGTCGAGATCCGGCACTTCGCCGCGCTCCAGGCCGTCGCCTCGGAGGGGTCGTTCGGCCGGGCCGCGCAACGGCTCGGCTACACGCAGTCGGCGATCAGCCAGCAGATCGCCACACTCGAGCGACTGGTCGGCGAGCGTCTCGTCGAGCGGCCCGGCGGGCCCCGCCCCGTCTCGCTGACGGAGGCCGGACACCTCCTCCTCCGTCACGCGGCGTCGATCGTCGCGCGGCTCGAGGCGGCGCAGGCCGACCTGAACGCGCTCCGCGCCGGTGAGGCCGGGACGCTGCGGGTGGGCACGTTCCAGTCGGTCGGCGCGCGCGTCCTGCCCGAGGTGATGCGCCGCTTCACCGAGCAATGGCCGCTCGTCGAGGTGATGCTGGAGGAGCACGACGACGAGGAGATCGCCGACGCGCTCGAGCGCGGGGAGATCGACACGGGCTTCGTCCTGCTCCCGGTCGGCGACGCACCGCTCGAGACGGTCGAGCTCCTGCGCGACCCCTACGTGCTCGTCGTCGCGGCAGGCTCGCCGTTCGCGACGGAGCCGCCCCGCCTCCGCGAGCTTGCCGGTGCTCCGCTCGTCGGGTTCCGGTCCGGCAGGTCGATGGAGCCGATCGAGGCCGCGTTCCGCGCCGAAGGCGTGGAGCCACGCTGGGCGTTCCGCTCGAACGACAACCAGACGGTGCAGGGCCTCGTGGCCGCCGGGGTCGGGAACGCGATCCTGCCGCGCCTGACGGTCGACGAGGCCGACCCACGCACGGCCGTGGTCGACCTCGGCGGCGCGGTTGCGCCGCGGATCATCGGGGTCGGCCGCCATCGCGACCGCTATGCATCGCCTGCCGCGCGCGCGTTCGTCGAGACGGCGCTCGCACTCGAAGGCTAGAAGCCCCGAGCAGAGCCGCTATTCGACGGTGACGGTCTTCGCCAGGTTCCGCGGCTGGTCGACGTTCAGGCCGCGCAGGCGCGCGATCCGATAGGCGAGCAGCTGCAGCGGCAGGATCGCCAGGGCGGCCTGGAGGAACGCCGGCGACTTGGGGACGTAGATCACGTCGTCTGCGTGGTGCTGGATGTCCTCGTTGCCGTCGGTGGCGATCGCGATCACGTGCGCGCCCCGTGCGCGCGTCTCCTGGATGTTCGAGACGATCTTGTCGTAGACGTGGATGTGCGTCGCGACGACGACGACCGGCGTTCCCTCTTCGAGGAGCGCGATCGGCCCGTGCTTCATCTCGCCCGCCGAGTACGCCTCCGTCGGGATGTAGGAGATCTCCTTCAGCTTCAGCGCGCCCTCGAGTGCGACCGGCAGGCCGATGTGCCGTCCGAGGTAGAGGAAGAACGGACGGTCGTGGAAGCGCTGTGCAATCTCCTCGATCGGGTGGTCTGCATCGAGGAAGCGCTGCATCTTGGCGGGGAGGTCGTAGACCTCGTCGAGGATGAACCCCAGCTCGCCGGAGGGCAGCGTCTCGCGGCACTGCGCGAGCTTGAGCCCGATCAGGAAGAGCAGCGCGATCTGCGCGGTGAACGTCTTCGACGCGGCGACACCCACCTCGAGCCCGGTGCGGGTGTACAGCACCGAGTCGACCTCGCGGGTGATCTGCGAGCCCATCATGTTCGTGATCGCGACCGTGCGCGCGCCCTTCTCGCGGGCGAGCTTCATCGCCTGGATCGTGTCGCGCGTCTCGCCCGACTGCGTGATCCCGATCACGAGCGTCCCCGGGTCGATCACCGGGTTGCGGTAGATCCACTCGCTCGCGACGTCCGGCTCGACCGGCACGCGCGCCCACTCCTCGATCGCGTAGCGCCCGACGACGCCGGCGTGGTACGAGGTGCCGCACGCGACGATCACGATGCGCTTCAGGTCGCGGAGCTCTTCCTCCGACATGCCGAGACCGTCGAGCACGAGGTGGCCGTGCCGCACGCGGTCGCCGATCGTCTCGGCGACGCCCTCGGGCTGCTCGAAGATCTCCTTGAGCATGAAGGTCTCGTAGCCGGAGCGCTCGGCCGCGTCGTCGTCCCAGTCGACGTCGACGACGTCGTGCTCGACGAGCTCGCCGGTCGTCGCGTCGATGAACGTGACGCCGGACGGCGTCACCGACGCGATCTCGCCGTCGTTCGGGAACTGAACCTGGCGCGTCTCCGCGAGGAATGCCGCGAGGTTCGACGCCAGGAAGTTCTCGCCGTCTCCGAGACCGACGACCATCGGCGTCTGATGGCGAACGCCGACCAGGTGGTTCGGGTGGTCGCGGTGGATGATCACGAACGTGAAGTGGCCCTCGAGCCGCGTGTACGCCGCGCGGGCCGCCTCGACGAGGTCGCCGTCGTACGACTCTTCGAGCAGGTGCGCGACGACCTCGGCGTCCGTCTCCGAGGTGAACGTGTGACCGCCGGCCTGCAGCTCCGACCGAAGCTCGCGGTAGTTCTCGATGATCCCGTTCAGCACGATCGCCAGGTCGCGCTCGTTGCAGGCGGTGAGCGGGTGCGCGTTGAGCTCCGTGACGCCGCCGTGAGTCGCCCAGCGCGTGTGGCCGAGGCCCGTGGTCGAGACGGAGCCGTTCGGGCCGGCTGCTTCTTTCAGGTTGGCGAGATTCCCGACCGCGCGGACGTAGTCGAGCCCGTCCTCCTCGAGGAGCGCGATGCCTGCAGAGTCGTAGCCGCGGTACTCGAGTCGTTGCAGCCCCTGGAGGAGCAATGGCTTCGAGGCGCGACCGCCGACGTATCCGATGATCCCGCACATTCGGAGCCTCCCTTTCTACCCAGCGAAAAGTCTCCTGGAAACGCAAAAGCCCGGCTGACGGGCCCATTTCTGCGTCGAAATGGTCAGCCGAGCTCTCGTTGAACGAGCGCTGCGATGCTAGCACAGGCCTGTGAAGCCACCTCGGCATTCTCCGCCTCCGCGAGCACGCGAATCAAGGGCTCGGTGCCCGACGGGCGCACGAGCACTCGGCCCGCTCCACCCCACGCGCGGTTCAGCCGCTCCACCTCGTCGACGATCGCCTGAGTGAGCTCCCGCTGCTCGACGCGGACGTTCTGTTTGCACTGCGGGTACAGCGGCATCACCGCCGCGACCTCGCTCAGCTTCCGCCCCTTGAGCGCGCCGCAGAGCAGCAAGCCCGCGGCGAGGCCGTCGCCCGTCACGTGGTCGCGCAGATAGATGATGTGGCCCGACTGCTCCCCCCCGAGGAGGGCTCCCTCCCGCTGAAGCGCCTCGAGCACGTAGCGGTCGCCGACGTCGGTCGTGTGGACACGGATGTCGCGGTCGCGCATCAGGTTGTGGAAGCCGAGGTTCGTCATCACCGTCACGGCCACCTGGTCGACGTCCTGGTCGAGCGCGAGGATCGCGATGATCTGGTCGCCGTCGATCGCGGCGCCGTTCTCGTCCACCGCGAGCATCCGGTCGCCGTCGCCGTCGAAGGCGATGCCGATGTCGAAGCCGTTGTCGACGACGGCGCGCTGCAGCAGCGCGAGATCGGTTGCACCGCAGCCGACGTTGATGTTCGTCCCGTTCGGGTCGTCGCCGATCGACCGCACCTCCGCACCGCACCGCTCGAACGCATCGGGCGCGAGTCCGGCGTATGCACCGTTCGCGCAGTCGACCACGACCCGGAGCCCCGTCAGGTCGCTCCCGAATCGCTCGAGGGTGTGCTCGAGGTACGAGTCGGTCGCGATCTCGACGTGCTCGACCTTGCCCTGGTCGATGCCGGGCGCCGCGGCGAGCAGCTCCTCGATCTGCTCCTCCGAGACGTCCGAGAGCTTGTGGCCCTGCGCGTCGAAGAACTTCACCCCGTTGTACTCGGGCGGATTGTGCGACGCGGAGATGACGACACCGAGGTCGAGGGCGAGCAGCGCCACCGCCGGCGTCGGCAGGACGCCGCCGAGGATGCAGTCGCCGCCGGCCGAGATCACACCGCGCGCGAAAGCCTCCTCCAGCTCGACCCCCGAGGCGCGCGTGTCACGACCGACGAAGACCTTGGCGGCGCCGGTCCAGAGCGACGCGGCACGGCCCAGGCGCTCGACGAGCTCGGCCGTCAGGAACTCGCCGACGACGCCGCGGACACCATCGGTGCCGAAGTACTTGCGCGCCACGAGAGCGCGCGTTACCGCTTGCTGAACTGGGGCGCCTTGCGCGCCTTGTGCAGGCCGGCCTTCTTGCGCTCGACGATCCGCGCGTCACGGGTGAGGAAGCCGGCGCGCTTCAGCGGCACGCGGAGCTCCGGGTTCACCTCGACGAGCGCACGAGCGATGCCGTGGCGCATCGCACCAGCCTGGCCCGAGGGCCCGCCGCCGTGCAGGCGCACGCGAAGGTCGTACTGCCCCTCGAGCCCTGCCGTCTTCAGCGGCGCCGTCGCCAGCATCCGATGAACCATGCGCGGGAAGTACTCCTCGATCGACTTGCCGTTCACCCAGGTGGCGCCGTCGCCGGGCCGCAGGATGACACGCGCGACGGAGGTCTTGCGCTTACCGGTACCGAGATACTGAGCGGGAGTTGCCATTCGGTTACACCTCGAAGGCCTTCGGAGCCTGCGCGTCGTGCGGATGCTCCGGGCCTGTGTAGATCTTCAGCTTGGTCAGTTGGGCGCGGCCGAGCTTGTTGCGGGGAAGCATCCCCTTGACCGCCTTGCGAAGGACTTCGGTCGGCTGCCGGTCGAGCTGCTCGCGGAGCGTGCGCTCGCGCAGGCCGCCCGGATAGCCGGAATGCTTGTAGTACATCTTCTCGTCGAGCTTGTTGCCGGTGACGTGAATCTTCTCGGCATTGACGACGACCACGAAGTCGCCGGTATCGACGTGCGGCGTGTAGGCGACCTTCCCCTTCCCGCGCAGACGCTCGGCGATCTGCGTCGCGAGACGGCCGAGGGTCTGTCCCTCGGCATCAACGAGATACCAGTCGCGCGCGATCTCGCCGGGTTTGGCGTTGTACGTCTTCATACGGAGAAAGGGCAGACCTAGGCGTCTGCCGCGGCGGATGGTAGCAGCACGGGGCCGTTTCCGGCCACCCAGGCGGCGGCGAGGACGGCGAGCCCGGACGCGGCGATCGCGAGGGAAACCGATCCTCCGGCACCGGTGTAGACCACGCCTCCGCTGAGCGCGAGCGCCGCGCCGCCGAAGCTCGAGATCAGGTCGGTGAGCCCGATCAGGCGACCCCGCTCGGACGCGGCGGCGCGGTCGACGAGCTCCGTCGTCGCGGCGATGTAGGCCAGGCACCAACCGAGCCCGAGCCCGAACAGCGAGAGGCTCATGCCCGCGATCGACGCGAACCAGGCGAGGCCGGCGTTCGACGCCGCCATCACCGTGAGGCCGATCACCATCGAGCGGCGGCGGCCGATTCGCTCGATCAGGTCGCCGGCGAAGAGCACGAGCCCGTACATCCCGAGGATATGCAGGCTGATGATCGTGAACACGTCGCCCTGCGGATGGTGATGGCCGACGGCGACGTACCCGGCGAGGTTCATCACGCCGGTCATCACGGCGAAGCTCGCGACCGCGGCGACCATCGCGGTCGCGACGCCGGGCCGGCGCAGGATCTCGGCGAGCGGGGCAGCGGGGCGGGCTGCCTGCGCCGGCGTCGCGTAGGCCGCGCCGATCGCCTTCGGGTCGGGCCGGACGAGGAACGAGATCGCGAGGCCCGCCGCCGTGAACCCTCCGGCCGCGATCCACGGCACCGTCAGGTCGGCGGCCGCGAGCTGCCGGCCGGAGAACATCGGCCCGAAGACGAGCGGCCCCCAGATCGCACCGGAGACGACCCCGAAGAGGACGATCGACATGCCGCGCGCGCGCCGCGCAGGCGGGAACATCTCGGCCGCCGCAGCCCGTGACAGCAGCACGATCGACTGCGCGGCGCCGCACAACCCGAGCCCGGCGAAGACGAGCACGCCGGAGCGCCACGCACAGCCGCCGGCGGTCACGAGCGGCCCGCAGATCCCGAGCACGAACCCGCCGCGAATCACGGGCATCCTGCCGACGCGGTCGGAGAGCCGTCCCGCAGGACCGACCGCCAGCGCGCCGGCAACGAGGAACACGGCCGGGCCGAGACCGAGGATGCTGTCGACGCCGGTGACGGCCACGATCGTCACCGTGCCGAGCGCGACGGCGAGCTGGATCATCCCCGACTGGAAGACGAGCCCGCACGCAAGCAGCAGGGCGTTGCGGCGAACCGGGCTCACGCGCCGATTAGATCACGCAGCGCGCGGGCGAACTCGGCAGCGCCCCCGTGCGACGGATGACGCACGCGATCCCCGCCGACCGCCGCGTGCGCGACGCGCCCGACCGCGATCACGCGCCGCCCGGCGGCGAGCTCGTCCGCGAAGACGCGCCCCGCCTGAACCTCGGCCGCCGTCGGCACGCGGTTCGACGACGCGGTTCCCGGATGGGTCGGCACGACGTTCCAGAGCAAGACGTGCTCGGCGAGCCCGAGTTGTGCGAGGACGCGCTGCACGATCGTCGCGGTCGCCTCGGCAGGCCCCGTCCCGGTCAGCTGCCGCTCCGAGGTGAAGGGAATCCCGGAGATACGGGCGCCGCGGTAGCCGGGCGCCTCGCCGACGAGCAGAAGCGGTGCAGCGGCGCGCGCTGCCAGATATGCCTCGAGACGGGCCCTCCGGACCGCGGCTCCCGCTCCGTCCCGGTAGAAATTCGTGGTCGCCCCGATCCTCGCGGCGACGAGCCTGTCCATGAGCGATCGCATCGTGATCCGTACCTTGACCGACGGCGGACAGCAGCCGTCGGAGATCGCGCGCGCGGTGGCGAGCTTCCTCGACGCCGCGCAGCACACGCTCGACGTCTCGCAGTACGACTTCAACCTCGGAGCCGAGACGGCGGCGATCGTCGGCGATGCGTTCAGGCGCGCGGCCGCCCGCGGCGTCAAGACGCGGTTCACCTACAACGTCGACCACGGGTGCCCGATCCCCGTGCCGCCGCCGCCCGAGCCGGACGTCCAGCTGATCGCGTCTCTTCCCGTCGACGGGAAGCCGATCGCCGGCATCCCGGATCTGATGCACCACAAATACGTGATTCGCGACGGGGCCGACGTCTGGACGGGCTCGCTGAACTGGACGGACGACTCGTGGTCGCGCCAGGAGAACGTCGTCGCCGTCGTGCACTCGGAGGCGATCGCGAAGGCCTACGGCCTCGACTTCGACCAGCTCTGGTCGACCGGCGACGTCGAGAAGAGCGGCTTCGTCGACCCGCGCTGGGACGAGGGCGTGCGAGCATGGTTCACACCCGGTCACGGCGAGGATCTGTCGGCGCGGATCGCGAAGATCATTCGCCGCGCGCGCAAGCGTGTTCGCATCTGCTCGCCGGTGATCACGACCGGGCCGGTGCTCGGCACACTCGCCCAGGTGATTGCCGACAAGTCCGTCGACGTCGCGGGCTGCGTCGACGTGACGCAGATCCGCGAGGTGGTGCATCAATGGCGGGCGAACGGAAACGTCTCGTGGAAGCTGCCGCTCCTGATCCAGGTGATGGCCGGGCCGTTCACCGGCAAGGAGTCGACGCCCTACGGCAACGGCACCGTGCACGACTTCATGCACGCGAAGGTGTGCGTCTGCGACGACACGGTGTTCGTCGGGTCGTTCAACCTGTCGCGGAGCGGCGAGAAGAACGCGGAGAACGTGCTCGAGATCGAGGACGCCGGGATCGCGGACGAGCTGGCCGCCTTCGTCGACGGCGTGCGCGCGCTCTACCCGCAGGTCACCATTCCTGCAGGTGGATCAACGCCTCCTTCGGCCGCTGCCGCTCCTTCATCCGCGAGCCCGTAGGCGGGTCGTCCCCCGGCCTGCCGATGAGCGCAAGCCCGATCGGCACGACCTCCGCCGGCAATCCGAGGAGCTCGTCGAAGATGCGCTTCTGGTCCGGGTGGCCGATGAACGCGCTCGCGAGCCCTTCGTCGATCGCCGCCGCGAGCACCAGCATCATCAGCGCGCCCGCGTCGACGAACCAGTAGGGCACGGGCCAGGTGACCTCGACGCCGCCGGTGGCGTCCAGCTTGTCGGCTTCGTTGTACCGTGCGTGGTACAGGCTCTCGTTGGCGGAGATGACGAGATGCACGGGTGCGTCGGCGATGTAGTTGCGGCCGTTTCGCGAGTAGTGCTCGTCGCCGAACGCGCGCGCGATCGCGTTGCGCCTTTCGTCCTCGGTGACGACGACGATGCTGCTGCCCTGCGTGAAGCCGCCCGATGGGGCGCGCCGGATCACGCCGACGACGCGCTCGATCTGCTCCTGCGGGATCGGGTCGGGCAGAAAGGCACGGTGCATCCGGCGGCGGGCGAGGATGTCACGGAACTCCATGCGCCGACGATATATCGTCGGCGCCATGACGAGATTCCAGGGGAAGGTCGCGCTCGTGACGGGCGGCGCCAAGGGCATCGGCGCCGCGACGGCGAAGCGGCTCGCCTCCGAGGGCGCGACGGTCGTCGTCGCGGACTTCGACGAGGCTGCCGCACAGGAGACGGCGCAGGCGATCGGCGGCCACGCCGTCCGCTGCGACGTGACCAAGCGCACCGAGGTCGAGGCCGCCGTCGAGTCGGCCGCGTCGTACGGCTCTCTGGACGTGCTCGTGACCTGCGCTGGGATCATCCGCGACAACCTGCTCTTCAAGATGACCGACGACGACTGGGACGCGGTCATCGACACGCATCTGAAGGGCACCTTCCATGCGGCGCGCGCCGCGCAGCAGCGGATGGTCGCTCAGCGCAGCGGCAAGATGGTGCTGATCTCGTCCACGTCGGCGCTCGGCAATCGCGGCCAGACGAACTACTCGGCCGCGAAAGCCGGCCTGCAGGGGATGACGAAGACGCTCGCGATCGAGCTCGGCCCCTACAACGTGAACGTGAACTGCGTCGCTCCCGGCTTCATCGAGACGGCGATGACGAAGCAGACCGCGGACCGGGTGGGCATGCCGTTCGAGACGTTCATGGCAGCGGCGGCCGAGCAGGTGCCGCTCCGTCGCATCGGCCAACCCGAGGACGTCGCGAGCCTGATCGCCTACCTCTGCTCGGAGGACGCGAGCTACGTCTCGGGCCAGGTCGTCTACGTCCGCGGCGGGCCCTGAGCCGACATGTCCGAAACGGTCATGTCCAGGGGACAGTCCCCGGGACATGGCCCGCAGGGACATGTCCAACGAGAGATGCCAGCCTGCAGAACGACACGGCGGCGGGACGGCGCGCAACGTGGCCGAAACAGCCACGTCCAGGGGACAGTCCCCGGGACATGCCCCGTTGGGGCATGTCCTAGAGGTAGAAGCAGTGGTTCTGCCGCCGGCTTGTGTGAGCGAAACGCGCCTTGAACTGGACATGTCCCCAAGGGACATGTCCAGGG
>Ga0207657_10001721_pt1 | contig 23592 bp, 18 predicted proteins | sample KBSC33metaG_FD_184316 | JGI IMG/M metagenome (GOLD analysis project Ga0207657, IMG submission 184316) | Corn rhizosphere microbial communities from Kellogg Biological Station, Michigan, USA - KBS C3-3 metaG (SPAdes) (version 2) | ecosystem: Host-associated > Plants > Roots > Rhizosphere > Soil ... | reverse complement strand
TGCTGCGTGCGGAAGGCGAGAATGTCTTCGACGGCGTCGTCGTCCGCGAGGACGTCGGGCTCGTACGCGATCTTCCAGCCGGCGTTCCCGGCGCGCAGGCCCATGTCGACGTCTTCCGCCGTGAACGGCTTGAAGCGCCAGCCGCCGAGGGCGAGAGGCACCGCCCGGCGCCACACGGCGGCCGAGCCGAAATAATAGGCAGGCAGTCCCAATGTCGCGCGCAGCGGCAGGTCGTACGCGAACAGGCATTCGAATGCCGCGGCCTGCAGCATCGTCAGGGGCGACGTCCGGGCATTCGGGAACTGCCAGCGCGCCTGCACGGCCGCCATGTCCCGGTCGGCAAAATGCGGGATCGTCCTGCGCAGGAATTGCGGATCCGGCCGGCAGTCCGCATCGAAATACGCGATGTAGTCCGCGGGCGACGCGATGTCGAGGCCATGGTTCAACGCGCCCGCCTTGAAGCCTTCGCGCGAACCGCGGCGGTGACAACGCACGGGCAGGCCGCGGGCCGCATGGTCCGCGGCGATGGCGTCGATGCGGGCGGCATCGGCCGGCGGACTGTCATCCAGTATCTGCACGAGCAGCTTGTCGCGCGGCCAGTCGAGCCGGCCGATCGCGTCGAGCAGCGAGGCGATCGTCGCGGCCTCGCGGTAGGTCGCGATCTGCACCGCGACGAGCGGAGGCTCAAGCCGGGTTGCCGGCGCCTGGGGCGCGCGGCGCGACACGACCATCAGCAGCGCGAAGCGGACCTGGCACAACACGAACAGTCCGCCGACGATGCCGGTCACGATCGGGATGACGTCCGTCATAGCCTCAATTCCTCCGCAAGTGCGCGCCAGGTCGGCGTGAAACCGCAATGCCAGAACAGCGGCGGGCGCCCGCCGTGATCGATAGTCATCCGCTCCATCACGTCCCACGACTTCGCGCCGTACACGGGGTCGATGGTGAGTCCGAAGCTGTCCTCCACGCGCGCGCAGATCGCCTCGTGCGCCGCCGAGAAACGGCCATACGTGGTGTTGCTCGGCCAGGCCACGACTTCGCATTTCGGAAACGGGATGCGGGCCGGGCGCAGATAGCGGAGTGTCCAGGTGAACAGGACCGGCAACCACAGGCGCAACGGCTCGGGCACCACCTGCACGGCGATGATCCGGACGGGCGGATCGCCCGCCGCGCGACCGAGCGCTTCGCCCAGCGCAAGGCCGGCGACGGACGTCCCGGACGCGGACGCGAGATACACGGCGCTCGGCAACGTGCCGAATTGCGCCTTCGCGTGCCGGACCATCTCCAGGTAGCCGCGGGCCATGCCGATGATGGCCGACGGATGCGCGGGGCTGGGCGGCACGCAGATCGACCGCGTCCGCACCAGCCGGTCCCGCACCAGCCGGCCGCCAAGACGCAGTGCGGCCGTGACGTAGCTCGGGCCGTACAGCCGGGCGATGTCGGCATAGCCGCTGTGGACGGCTTGCCGGCTCTCCGCCCGCAATGGCGGGTCGTCGACGAGATCGAGGTGCACGGCGATACCGCGCTTGCCCGCTTCGGCGACCAAGGCCGGCCCCAGGTTCGTGATGTTCCCGAGCGGCATGCGCAACACGTTCAGTCCCTTGGCCTGCATATGCTCCAGCAGGCCCTCGAGCTTGCGCGCCTTGACGCCGCTGCGTCCCTCGCCGCCGAAGCCGGCGAGATCGTCGCGCTTGACCAGCACGCGGCCCAGTCCGGGATGCTCGATGCTTTCCAGCGGCGTCGGCCATTGACCGAGCGGCCGCTGCGATTGGCCGAACGCGGCCCGCAATGCGGACGAGGACAGGTAATCGTGCATCGGCATCGTGCGTTCAGCCGAACGACGGATCGAGTTGCGGCACGAGGCTGGTCGCGGCTGGCGTGACGATCGCCGGCGGTGCCTCGACGGCCGGCCGGATCCCCAGCGCCAGTGCGGCATCGAGGAGCGCGAGCGCTTCCGTCTTGCCGGCCTGTCCCTGGCCGCGCGCGAGGTGGCGCAGGTCGGGGCGCGCGGCCAGCACGACGCTTTCCGTCGAACAGCCGAACAGGTGATTCGGCTGCGCCAACCGCGAATAGGCGCCGATCGGAATCGGGGCCGGGAAGGCGGCGAGGCCCGCCCGCATGATGTACGCCTTGCTGCCGGCGGCAGCGCTGGTCGCCGTCGGGGGATAGCCGAGGTCGAAGATGAGCGTGCCGGGCGCGACGTCGTCGGCGGAGATGATCGGCTCCGTGGCCGACGTGGCGACGAGAATCGACGTCGCCTGCGCCACGGCTTCGGCGATCGACACGCAGGCCGAATTCGGGTGGCCAAGCGACACCCGCGTGCGCTCGAGACGTTCCTGGTCGCGCGCGACGAGCAGCAGCCGGCGGGGTTCGCTGTTGAGGAGCGCCGCCGCCGTCCCGCCCACGTCGCCGGACGCGCCGATGATGGCGACCGTCTCGTCCTCGAGCGGGCGCTTGCGTGCCTCGAGTTCCGTGCGCAGCCTGGACACGGCAAGGGCGGCCGTCAGCGCGTTACCGGCGGTCAGCGTAATGCCCGACGTTTCGGCGGCCTCGAAACGGCGCCGGCCGGCCAGGATCGACGTAAAGCCGCCGAGGCTCGCGACCTGCGCGCCCATGCTGGCGGCGATGTCGACGCCCTGCAGGACTTTCGAGACCGCGAGCTTGAGCTTGTGCCGATGGTCGATAATCTGCGGCAGGAACCAGCACACGATCATCGCCGCCCGGATCGACACGCCGTTCAACTGGATCACGGGCCGATGGTGGGTGACGTTCGACGGCATCCAGTCGAGAAACGCGGTGAACGATTTTTCATTGCGGGTGACGCGGCGTGCCGCTTCTGGCCCGTCCATGTCCTCGATCAGGCGGACGATATGGCTGAAGCTCGATGGATGGCCGATGAAGGCGACGTCCAGGACGTTCCGATCGCTCATTTCAGCCCCGCCCGCGTCTGGATGTTCACGAGCATCGCGTCGAGGTTCTGGCGCAGGCGCTCGTCCAGGATCGGTCCGATGATTTCCTCGATTTCCGGCAGGCCGAGATCGTAGAACACCGACACGGCGAGCTCGGTCCCGTTGTCGCCGGCGCGCACGCGCCACGTGCCGTCGAAGTGCAGGAAGACGCCGTCCAGCGCCTTGAAGTCGGCCGTCAGCAGTTCGCGGTCGTAGCGGATGTCTTCGGTCCAGTCCAGCGGCGCGCCGTCGATCAGCATTTCCCATTTGACGACCTTGCGCGCACCGTCACTGGAAATGACCTCGGCCGTCGTCACGCTGGGCATGAACGTCGGGAAGCTCTCGACGTCATACACGACGTCGAAGGCCCGGTGTGGGTCGACATCCAGTGTCTTGGCGATCTGGATGGATTTTCCTTTGCTTAGGCTCATTTATTTATCCTTTAGCATCTTGAAAAGCGTACGCGTCGTGGTGAAGCCGATGCCAGGCGCCGGCAGGCCCATTTCCTTCGTGACGATCAGTGCGCGGGGGCGCACGGCGGGGACTTCATTGACATCGAAGCGGATGTCGAGCACGCAGGGACGGCCGCTGGCGAGGCCGTCGGCCAGTGCCGACGCCAGGTCACCCGGCTTTTCGACCTTGAATCCGCGCGCGCCGAGACTTTCGCTGAACGCGATCAGGTCCGGACTGCGGAACTGCGTGCCGCAATAGCGGCCGCCGTAGAGCATTTCCTGCAAGTCGTGGATGATGCCGAGCCGCGCGTCGTTGAACACCATCCAGACCACGGGCAGGTTGTGGTCGACGGCGGTGGCGATTTCGAGCGCCGACATGAGGAACGCACCGTCGCCGCTGAGGCTCACGACGGGGCGGTCGGGAAAGGCACGCTGCACGCCGAGGGCCGCGGCCACCGCCCATCCCATCGGTTCGAAATCGTGCGCGGACAAGATCTGGCCGGGCCGCGCGCAGAAGAACCTGCCGAGCCACCGCACCCATTTCGAACTGTCGGACAGCAGGATGGCGTCGTCCGGCAGGGCTTCCGCCAGGTCGGCCATGATCCGCTGCGGCAGCATCGGCACCTGGTCGCTCTCCATTTCCGGATCGGCGAACAGCGGGTTGCGTTTGAGGTGATTGGCCAGGGCGGCGCGGCGCTCCTCGAGCACGGACGGCGCGATCTCCGGGTGCACGCGGGCGATCTCCTCCAGCACGTCCGGCAGGCTGCCGATGGTCGCATCCGTCACCGGATAGGCCTTGCCGATTTCGTCGGCGAGGCTGTCGATCTGGATGAGGTCACGTCCCTGGGCGATGGCCGGGTCCCACGACAGCATCGACACCTCGTCGAAACTCTGCCCGATGGCCACCACGAGATCGGCAGTGGTCTTCACGAAGTTCTCCGCGGCGCGGTGGCCGAGCACACCGAGGCATCCGAGATAGGAGGGATGGCGCTCGTCGACGACGGATTTGGAGCCGACGTCGACGGCGACCGCGATGCCGAAACGCTCCGCAAGCGCCTCCACCACGGGTCCGCAATGCCGCGCCCGCATCCCGAGCAGGAATACGGGCGCTTGCGCCGCTGCCAGGCGCTCGGCGATACGGGATGCCGCCTGGCGGTCCACGACGTGCGACGCGGTCAGGCGATACTGATGGGGGGCGAGCGGTTCGTAGTCGATTTCCTCGTGCAGCAGGCCGCTGGGCAGCGACACGTGCACGGGGCCCGGCCTGCCGGCATGCGCAAGGCGGATCGCGCGGCGGAAGGCATCCGGCAAGTGGCTCGCCCGCGTCAGCATTTCGGACGATTTGCAGATCGATGCGAACAGCGCCGTCTGGTCCGGCGTGCCGTAGAGGCCCGTACTGTCCTGGTGACCGCCCCGGCGCTGGCCATCCAGTTGCACCTGGCCCGTAATCGCCAGCACCGGTACGCCCTCGACGCCCGCGACAGGCAGACCCGGGGCAAGATTGGTGGCGCCGGGGCCCAGCGTTGCGAGGCAGACGCCCAGGCGTCCCGTTGCCTGCGCCTCGCCGAATGCGGCAAATGCCGCGGCCTGCTCGTGTTTCGTGAGCACGAACTCGATCTCGCCGTCGCGCTTGATCGCATCGCACAGCGCCATGACGGGGCCGCCCGGCACACCGAAGACGGTCCGCACGCCCTCGCGCTTCAGGATGTCGACCAGGACCATCGCGGCTTCTTGCTTCCTCATCTTGGGATTCCCTTTCGTTACTGGTGGCGCTCGATCAGGTGGACGCCGTTATAGAGCGCCGTGCGGTCGGCCGCCGTGAATGCGGGCGTCAGATCGTCGCGTGCGGTCCATTTCCGGCGCAGCTCTTCCGGCAGCCAGTGGAATGGATTCGCGGGACCCGCGGTGCGGAACAGCACCCGCGCGTCCTCGGGATGGGCCGTGCGCCCGATTTCCCGCCACAGCGCGGCGACGTCCGCCGGCGACATCCAGTCCTGTGCGTCGAGCAGCACGAACCGGTGGATGGAACCGGAGGGCTGCGCAGCGAGGTAATCGGTCAGCGGCGTGGCGTGCAGATTCACGCGGCCGGCCCTGGGCTGGATGACGTCGTGGATGCGCGGTTCGAGATAGAACGGGATCGCCTTGCCGTCGGCCGGGCCGTAGCGGCGGGCAAAGACCTGCCAGGCAAACGGGTTGTCCGCGATCGGAAAATCGCAGGCCAGCCGTTCGATACGCTTGATCAGCAAGTCGGACAGGTTGCCGCCGGCGCCTTCTTCGAGCCGGTCGTACTGCGCCGGGGGAATGCCGAGTGCGAACAGCGACAGGTGGCTGCGGGCGAATGCGCGCGTCATCTTCGTGCTGAACACGGGCGCGACGTCCGATGCAAACAGGCGCGCCTGGTCCTCCATGCTGGACGCTTCCACGAGCCGCGCCGGATTGCAGCCCTTGAGCTTGGCCAGCTTGTGCGTCAAGCCGATGAAACGGTGCAGCAGGCCGTGTTTATAAAAGCCGGCGCGGAACATGCCGATCCTGCGCTCGCCCGTCATGCCCCGCCCGGACCAGTAGGCCCGCACGGGATCGGGCAGGTGAGAAGCAAGCTGCGCGTCGTAGACCCGGACGTTGTCCGGACTCTGGCCCGTGCCGAATAAACGGTAGAACGTAGTCCAGTCGGGAACGCGTTCGAGCGCCGTGCGCTTCAAGGTAAACAGCGCCCGGTGCGCCGCATTGATGTCGACCGAGTCGACGCGTTTCACGTCGGCGAACAGATACGCGAGGGCGTTGCATCCCGCCGACCCGATCGACACGACCCTGTGATCCGGTCCCAACGCCAGCGCCTCCAGATCGACGAGAGGATCTTCCCAGACCTGGTTGTAGATCAGCCCGCGAAACATTCGGCTGAATGTCCAATCGAGGGCCGTCGAGCGGGCAGATTTGGGAAGGGGAGCGCTCGCTTCAATATTTGCTATGGACATGGCTTCAGCCTGAAAAAGACGTGAGTGAGCATCAACCGATACGTCGTTCGAACGTTGGCAAACAAGGCCGCGGGTTCTGGTCTAGCGTGGCCGGAAAAACATTGGTGCGGCGACCGGTTCGGCGACCATCGCGGCATGCGCTTCCCTGACGGACGGGCTGGCCGTGTTGAAGGCTTCGAAATGCCCGCCGACGGCCGCATTGATCGCCTCGTCCTTGCGGTCGCAGATCCGGCACTGCATTTCCGTGTCGACATCGAGCCCGAACATGGCCTTGCGCTTCGCCGAGACGAGAATGTCCGGCAGGGGCATTTCACGCACATTGCCCATGCAGAGATTCCGATACGGCGCCAGCGCGACCTGCGGACAGGGAAACACGTTGCCCGACTTGTCGATGGTCACCTGCGTACGCTGCACGACGCAGCGGCTGAACGCCGTGCTGCGCGTCGGCGTATGGGAATTCGTCAAAATCCTGACCTTGGGATGTCCCTCGAACTCTTCCACGAAACGCGACAGCAGTTTTTCCCGGTTTTGCGGCAGGGTTTCCAGCCGCTGCCCGTCATTGCGGTCTTGCGCAATGGCGACGCGAATGAGATCGACGTCGTCCTGCAGCAGGTCGACGGCCTCGGCCAGTTTGCCGGGCTGCGCCATTTCTTCGAAAACGAGAATCGAGGCGCGCAGCTTCAAATCGGGTTTGACCTCGCGCTTGAGGACCGACAGCGCGCGGATATTGCCGAGAATATTTTCGAAGCTTGCCGCATACGCCATCTCGCTGTTCTTGGTCGGCGCGATATTGTGTACGCGCTCGTAATCGACCGCGTTGCCGGCATCCACCGAAATGGTGACAAAACATTCACCGGGACCATCGACGAGCGCCTCGCGCACGCCGGCATCCAGGTTATGGCCTTTCGTGTACAGGCCGACCGGAAAACCGCGCCGCCGGAATGACCCGAGAATGCTGGCGATGTCGGGATGCGTCAGGGGGTCCGTCGCGATGCCGGAAATAATGACGGTAGGACGAAGCTCGCCAAGGCTTGCGGCAATCGCGTCGAATTCTTCCCCCGTCAAATACGGACCCGCGTTCAATGCCTGGCCATGCCCGAAGCAGTATTTGCACCGATAGAGGCCGCAATTGAGGCCGGGGTGCAGCTCCATCTGCGTCAGTATCCTGGGATCGTGTGCCAGCGCCAGGCGCCAGAAATAGTCCGAGGTGTAATCGAAAGTCGTCATGTGTCAGACCCGCGCATCGGCGATGGCTTTGCGTGGCAAATACCAATCCAATGTGCGTGCGAGACCGGCGCGCAGATCGGTGGAACGTTCCATCCCGAGGACGCTGCGCATGCGGTCGACCCGCATCACCTTGCGCATCGCGCCATTCGACGTCGCCCCGGCCCAATGGACTTGGCCTTTAAAGCCGGTCAATTCCGCAATGAGCTCGGCGAGTTCGCGAATGGACGTGCCTACGCCGGTCCCCACATTGACCAGTTCGACGCCGTCGACCCTCGTTTCGCAGGCGCGCACGACGGCGAGGGCAAGGTCGTCGATATACATGAATTCCCGGATCGGCGTGCCGTCGCCGAGCAGTTCGACGTCGCTGCCGGTCTCCACGGCGTCGGTGAATTTCTTGAGCAGCGCCGCGACCACGTGCGCGCGGCGCTCCTGGTACACGTCACCGGGGCCGTACAGGTTAGCCGGCAGCAGGTGGATACCGGCCAGGCCATGGCTGGCGAAATAGGCGCGGTTGCCGGCGATCATCGCGAGTTTGGTAAAGCCGTGGCACTCGACGGTCGGATGCAACGGGCCGGTGAACAGGTCGTCCTCGCTCAGGTATTTGTCCGTGACCCCGGGGTAGGAGCAGGCCGATCCGATCGTGACGATCTGCCTGGCCTTGAGCGCTGCCGCTATTTCGAAGGCATGGACGTTCATCTTCATGTTTTGCGTGAAGATCTGCGCCTGGTTTTCCATGTCGAAGGGCATTCCGCCATATATTGCGGCGGCATGCACCACCACATCCGGATTACCGAATGCCTCCAGATTGGCGGGAGGTTTGGTTAAATCCAATTCGCTACTGCGTGGCGCCATAACTTCATGCCCGGTTCGCTCGAACATGGGCAAAAGACGTGATCCCAAAAATCCGTTACAGCCCAATAACAGTAGCTTCATGCTTTGGCCCTAACTTAATTGTGTGAGAGCGCCAAATATAAAGGTATGTAAACTCAGGGTCAAATAATTTTTTCATAAGTTTACAGTCTAGGAATTGGACGAAATGCAGAAAGCATAATGTCATGCATAACGGATTACTCCGCAATGCACTTAATCCTTCCGCATAAGTAGCTGATTCCCATAAGCATTTTTCGTTTAACGAAAGCACATAGGATTGCAAAGAAAAAGGCCGAATTAGAGGGAATCCGATTCTTTAAACGTTAAACTTGCGAATATGCCGAACGGGTATTCGAAATGGATATGCAAAACAAATGTTTCGGGGATGTTTATCGTCTTGATATGCACGGTGATTATCCCACTTCTCAATTCGGCGAACCGTGTTACCATTGAATATTGAATTTCATTGCGAATCCACCGCAACAATACCAGCGTTGATTTAAATTGCGGTCACTACCGAAAAGGAATCATGCAAACGACGCCGAAGCTTGCCATTACTGCGACGACGATTAATGACGGTCGCTTTCTGGAGCGTTTTCGTCCCTTGTTGGTGGCCGGCGGGCAGCAGGTCTCGATGGTGATCGCCGGCGATCGCAAAACGCCTCCCGATTGCGCCCGACGGGCCGGACAAATGGCTGCCGAGGGTGTCGACGTCCGCTATCTGGACCTCGAAGCGCAGGCCGAGATCCTGGATGCGGCCGGGCTCGCGCAGGACTTCGTGCCATTCAATTCGGATAACCGGCGCAACGTCGCCGTCCTCGAGGCGTGGCGCACAGGCGCCGACGTCCTCGTCTCGCTCGACGACGATAACTTCCCGCTCGATCCCCAGGAATTCCTGACCCGCTACAGCCAGGTCGGCAGTGTCCAGCGCCTGCCCGTGGCGCAAGGCGCGGGCCGCTGGCCGAACGTGTGCGCCATGCTCGACGTCCGCTCGGGATGGACGGGAAACCAGGTCGACGTGTTCGCCAGGGGACATCCCCATGCGCGGCGCAACGGCGACGCCATCGGTCTCGCGACCGGCGTCGAACAGGAGGGCAAGGTGCTCGCCCACGTCGGGCTCTGGGAAGGCCATCCGGACGTCGATGCGGCCACGCGCGCGGCGCTCGATCCGGTCAGTCACGGCATGATCCGCTCGCATGTCCTGCTCGCGCCAGACGATGCGCGCGCCCCGATGTCCACACAAAACGTGGCCGTCGCCCGCGAATTGATTCCCGCCTGGTGGTACGTGCGCATGGGGCCGATGGCATCCGGGCGGCCGCTCGACCGCTTTGGTGACATGTTCCAGGCCTATTTTTCTTCGATGGTCATCGAGGCCTTGGGCGGCCGGTTCGCATTCGGCGCACCGCTCGTGCGGCACGAACGCAATCCGCATGCCCTGTTGCGCGATCTCGCTGCCGAAACGAGCGGCATGGCACTCCTCGAAGACCTGTTGCATTACATCGAAACGGTACCATCCGGGACGACCGCCGCGGAAGCCTATCGATCGATCGCCGACGGATTGGTCGACGCCTTGCCGGCGGGTGGGGGCGTCCTCGGGGATGACGCACTGCGCTGGGCCGACCGGACTGCCGAATCCATGGTCGCGTGGACCCGTGCCTGTGCACGGCTGGGCCAGTAACGCCAATGGCAGACCTTACCCATCGCTTTTCTATGCCGATGCTACGGATGGCGATCGCATCGCTGATTGCTTTCGGCCTCGACCGGCTGTCCAAGGTCGTGATCGTGCACGGGCTCGACCTCGCGTCGGTCCACAGGATTCCCGTCTGGCCGCCTTACCTCAATTTTGTGATGGCCTGGAACAAGGGGGTCAATTTCGGTTTCCTGAACGCGTTCGATGCCCGCTGGCTGCTCGTCGCCATCAGCATCGTCGTCTCGATCGCGCTGGCGCTGTGGGTCCGCAACAAGTCAGGATGGGTGGTGCCGCTGGCGGCCGGCGCCATCATCGGCGGTGCACTCGGCAATGCGTATGACCGGGTCGTTTATGGTGCGGTCGCCGACTATCTCAACATGAGCTGCTGCACGATCAACAACCCGTATTCGTTCAACGTTGCCGACGTATTGATTTTCGGCGGCGCGATCGTCCTCATTTGGGGTCATGAGGCCGAAGCGCGACGCAGGAAATAAGCAAGCAAGCCGCCCTATCTGCCCTGCTCATTCATGAAAAAAATCGCTCTCTATTTCGTGCTACTGCTGCTGCTGGGGACTGTCGTGTATGCCGGCGCCATTGGATTGCGAGGCGGGGACATGGAACTTCGCAGCGCGGTGTTATCGCGTGGCCCCATCAGCGCTTATGTATCGGCCACGGGGACCGTCATCAGCCGCGATGAATTGACGATCAACAGCCCGGTCGGCGGCCGATTAGCGGACGTGATGGTGGGCGAAGGCGACGACATTGGCGCAGGACACCTGCTCGCGAAATTCGACGCCCGCGAACAAGCGGTTGCGATCGAAAAACTCGCGTCGACGTTGAGGAGCGCAAAAGAGCGCAGCGAATTCGCCGTGCGCGACCTGGAAAGCCTGCGGCGGGTGTATCAGGTCGGCGGCGAATCGCGCAGGGCGGTGGAAGACGCCGAACTGCGTGTCGCGACCCTGCGCGAAGAGCGGACCATGGCGGAACAAAGTCTGCGCCAGGCGCAATTGGAGACGGAAAAGCTGACGTTGACGGCGCCAAAGCGCAGCGTGGTGACGGCGCGCCTGGCGCGGCCGGGCGTGTGGGTGCGCACGGGCGATCCCTTGTTCAAGCTGGCACCGATCGACACGCGCGAGATCGAAGCGAAACTGGATGCCAGTGACAGCGCGATTGCGGTGGTGGGCAAGGTGGTGACCGTCTCTTCCGATGCTTATCCAGACAAGACATGGCAGGAAACGATTACGTGGGTGTCGCCATCGACCAGCAAGGACGGGGCGGCAAACAACCTGTCGGCCCGTATCAGTCTCGGTGCGCACGCGCCGCATCTCGCGTTGGGCCAGCAGGTCGACGTCAAATTGACCATCGCCTCGGAAAACAATGCGTTGCTGCTGCCGTCGAACGCCATCATTTCGAACCAGGGCCAAGCCAAGGTCGCCGTCCTGGAAGGCGGGCGTATCCATTGGAAGCCCGTGACGACCGGCGTCGAAAGCGTCAGCATGACCGAAATAAAAAGCGGATTGACGTTGGGTGAAAAGGTCGTGGTCCCGGAGGGCCGGGCATTGCGCGAGGGGGATCGCGCCAGGTTTGCGGGTGACGTGCGCTGATGATTGCCCTGCACAACATCACCAAGTCGTATCAGGTCGAATCCATGTCGATTCCCGTGCTCAAAGGGATCTCGCTGAAGGTCGACAAAGGCGAATTCCTTGCCATCATGGGCCCTTCCGGCTCCGGCAAATCGACGCTGCTGAACATTATCGGCTGCCTGGATGCCGTCGACACGGGCAGTTATCGCCTGGATGCCGAGATGATCGCCGGCGCGTCGGAAGACCGCCTGGCGGACATTCGCAGCCGCAAACTGGGATTCGTGTTCCAGCTGTTTAATCTCATCCCGCGCGTCGACGCACTGCGCAATGTCGAGCTGCCGCTCATTTATGCGGGCGTCGCGCCGAAATTGCGCCGCGAGCGCGCACTGGCCATGCTGCAGGCAGTCGGCATGGCCGACCGTGCCGCGCACACGCCGGCGCAACTCTCCGGCGGCCAGCAGCAGCGCGTCGCCATCGCGCGCGCACTGGTGAACGAGCCCGACGTCCTGATCGCCGATGAACCCACCGGCAGCCTGGATTCGAAAGCAGGCCATGACATCTTGCGCCTGTTCGATCAACTCAACGCACAAGGCTTGACCATCGTCATGGTGACGCACGAGGAAGACGTCGCGGCTTACGCCAGCCGCACGTTGCGCTTGCGTGACGGCGTCATCGAACGTGACGAGTGCAATCAACGCCTCGCGCGGGTTCATTGATGCGTGTCAGCCTGCGCCGCTTCGTCCTCGATGGCTTGGCCCAAGCCATCCAGGCACTCCACTACAACCGCCTGCGCACCTTGCTCAGCGTGCTCGGCATCACCGTCGGCATCGCGGGCGTGATGGCGGTCGGTACGATCAGCAAGAGTGGCCGCTATCTGATCTTCAGCGAGCTGCAGACCTTCGGATTGAAGTCGGTCTGGGTCTACCGCACCAATGACGACAAGGATCCGAACCGCGCCGTGCGCGCCGGCACCGGCATCGAGGCGCGCGACGTGGACGTGCTCACGAACTGCTGCCTGACCGTACGCCACCTGAGCCCGATCGTCTTCGGCAGCGGTGCCCACCTGCTGGTCCACGCAGGCAAGCGTTTCAGTAATCCACAACTGACGGGCGTGGGCGCGGACTATGCGATCGTCAACAACGAAGAGATGCGTGAAGGGCGCTTTTTCAAAGCCTATGAAGTGGTCCACCGGCGCGACGTGGCCGTGATCGGCGTGACTGCCGCGCAGGATTTGTTCGGGGCCGACGTCGACCCGGTCGGCAGGGAAATCCGTATCGGGGACCGGCCGTACCTCGTCATCGGCCTGCTGGAAAACAAGGATCGCTCCTTCATCGGCAGCCTGGGCTCACCCGGCGGCATCGACGCGAACAATCGCATTCTGCTGCCGTACACCACGCTGCAAGCGCAAATCGGCACCAAGGACGTTGGCGTGATCCAGGCCGAGGCCGTCGATGTGTCCAAGGCCGATGCGGCCGTCGATGCATTGATCCAGGTGCTCGAACGCGAGCACAACCATCGCTATGCCTATAAATCCACGACGATGGCGCAGTACATCAAAGTCTCCGATCGGATTCTGCAGGGCGTATCGCTGATCGGCATCATCGCCGCGTCCATCTCGTTATTGGTGGGCGGCCTGGGCATCATGAATATCGTCAGCACGTCGGTCCAGGAGCGCACGCGCGAAATCGGATTGCGCAAGGCCGTGGGCGCCAACCAGCGCAGCATCCTGTTTCAATTCCTGATGGAGTCCGTGATCATCAGTTCCAGCGGCGGCCTGTTCGGTTTGATATTGGGCGTGGGGGGCAGCGTGATACTCGCATTGATGACGGGCTTTCCCCTGATGCCATCGTGGCCCGTCGTCGTGCTGGCGCTGGTGACGTCGATATTGGTGGGTCTGCTCTCCGGCTATTTGCCCGCGCGTCGTGCGGCGCATTTGCGGCCCGTCCTGGCGCTGCGCTATGAGTAATTTGCGAAGGAAACCGTCGATGCGAATGCATGTCCTGTCCGTTTTTTTGTTGTCGACAGCGATACATGCCGCCCAAGCTCAGGCACTGCCCCAGGACTACGTGGGCGCCCTTCGACAAGCCCTGGCGAACCGTCCGGAAATCGGCGTGGACACGGCCGGCAATGCCATGGCCACCGCCAAGGTGGGCGAGGCAAAAGCAGCCTTTATGCCCACGCTGACGGCGTATTCGTCGATTCAGCACACCAGCGTGTACAGCGGCGTGTCGCCGACCGGCGTCAGCGTCAATTACGCCAATCAGAATCTGCCCGTGACGTTCACCGACTCGCTGCCACCCAACGGCGCCAGCACCGGCCTCGAACTGCGCTACAACCTGTATGCGGGCCGGGCCGATGAGGCCAGACTGGACGCCGCGCATGCCGGCCAGCGCGCGGCCGCGGCGAGCGCCCAGATCACCCGCAAGCAGGTGGTCGAGGACGTGACCAGGGCGTATTGGGCCGTCGTCAAAGCCAAACTCGACGCGCGCAGGATTCGTCGCGCGCTGGACCTGGCCCATGCGGAAGCCGAGGCCGCCAGCGTACAAGCGCGGGACGGCACGCTCGCCACCATCGAAGCGGACGTCAAGGCATTGTCCGCGCAGGTATTGGAGACCGAATGGCGCAACAGCCAGCGCGCGCTCGCCGATTCGATTCGCAATTATCTGCTTGCCCTGGGTACCGCCAGCAAGCCCCAGTACGTGGAGATGCTTCAACAAGCTTCTCCGCTCGAGGAGGTGGAGCACATCGGTGCGCTGGATCCGAAGACCGTGCTGGCAGGCTTCGACCTGGTCGGCGCGGCGGCGGTAAAAAAGGAAATCGCGGAATTCGACGGCGCGACTGCCACGATCGTTCAGGCGCGGGCCGACAAGAGACCCAGGCTGGATTTCCTCGTCGGCTACAACAGCGGTGGACGCAGCGCCGCCGGCCTCGATAACGCCATCACCCACTACAAGCGGGACTTTTCTTATGTCGGTCTGCAATTGAGCTGGAAATTATTCGATGGCTTCTATACCGACAGCCGCATCGACTATGCCGTGGCCAAGGCAGAAAAACAGCGCTGGATAATCAAACAGGCGCAGCGCGATGCCGAGCATGCATGGCAGGACAAGTCGTCCCGCGTCACCGAGTTGAGCGAAAAAGTCGAGCTCGCGGAGAAGCAGCTTGCCCTCAGTGAGGCACAACGCCGGATCGCGGAGATGCGGCTGGCCACGAAGCGGAGCTCGGCATTGCAAACCCGCGCCGCGGTCAATGCCGTGGAAGATGCGCGGGACAAGGTGACGGGCCTGAAAGTCGATTTGTTTGTCGCCAGGGTCGAGGCAATGCTGGCGCGGGTGAATTGATCATGTAAATCATGGCACGACGGCGATCAATTCCAGCTTGAGTTCCTTGATCCCGGACGGGACATAGATCGACACGGATTGCGCCTGCAGCATGCGTTCGTAGATTTGCCCTTTCCCTTCCAGCATGAAGTAACAGGTGTCGGGCCGCACCGGCACCGCGGCCGGCAGTTGCGGCGTGTACTGCAGGCGCACGCCAGGCAGGGCGGCCAGCACGCATTTCTCGACGTCGTCCGGCGCGCCGATCTTGAAACGCAGCGGCACCGCATCGACCAGTTCGAGTGCGGGCAGATCGGCCGAGACGGCAAGATAGAAGGTGGTCTTGTCGTCGATTTTGCCGGAGTCGAGCATGCCGTGATGATAGGACGGCCGCGTTTCACTCAGCGCGATGGCGAAGTATTTGGAAGAGATCACGGTATCCAGCAAATCGCGAATGATGCCGTGCAGCTTGGCGAAGCCGGGGCCGGGATCGGCATGCTGGTAAGGCGGCAGATCGGCCAGGGTCCAGCTCTTGGAAAACGTCATCAGGCTACCGGCCACTCCGAGCAATTGCTCGTACAAGCGCTCGGGATGCGCGCCCGGATGCTGCGTGTAATGGTTGAGCGTGGCGCAGGCGCTGCTGGCCGTGTGCAGCAGCCAGAACGAAGACATGTCACCGGTGCGGAATTCGATCACGTTGCGGCTCGGCTCGCGCTGGTGTCCGATCAGGGCGCTGACCTTGGCCTGCAAGGCATCCAGCAGGCGGCGGAGTTGCAGGGCAAGGGCCGACGTCGTCCCCACGGACAGGCTTGGCGGTACGAAGCTGCCGTCCAGTTCGAAACCCGCGGCCCCGGTGCGGCGCAGGCGCAGCAAGGGAAAGGTCAAGTAGGCATCGCGCGGTTCGAATTCGGAGATCACGCGCACCGACGTGGCCAAGCAAGCCATCTGCACGTTGGCGGCCTTGGTGTAGAGGTCTGGCGTATCGTGGTTGGCTTGTACGAAGCGCGTCGCCGTGCCTGCCTGGACTGGCTGGCCGACATTGCCACCGAAGGGTTTCAGCGCGGGTAGCGCAGCGTAATACGTCACCTGCTGTTGTCCCTGCGGCAGCTGGCTGAGGTCGATGCTGGCCGGCAGCTCATCGCTGGCGGGCGCGTCGACCCATTCTCCGTCCTGGAAACGCAGCGACAACGCCAGGATGCGCAACACATTGCTGGCCAGCGCGTCGCGGTCGACCTCCAGCTTGTCCACACCCCAGGCATACGGTTGCAGTGAGTGGATCGTCTTGTGCAAGCGGTGTTCGTGATACTGGTCCTGACGCTGGAAATGTTGCGGACGCAATAGCAGGCCTTCGCCCCACAATATTTTTCCGCTCATGCCGCTCTCCTCTCCGAATGATGTCTTCAGCGCCAGCAGCGAACATTAGTCCTTCTGACACGCGTTTGTACCTCAACAATGGGCAGGATTGCGGTCGCTCAACAGGTGCACTTACCTGCCCATACTTCGCTGTTTTTTCGGCGTGGCCTATGCAAATATTTCGCTTTGGAACGGTTGCCACCGACGCGGGGAGGGGACGATGCGAGGTTTTACGCCTGGGCTGTTTGATCGCTTGCTGGGTGTGCCGGTCCGCGGCGCAACGGGCGATGCCGCGCTCTCGCGCATCTCGCTCGAGGAGCTCAAGGATATGGTCGCGCGCGACCTCGAGGCGTTGTTGAATACCCGTTCGGCGCTGCCCGACGACCTGTTGAAAGCCTATCCGGAATGTAGCCGCTCGGTGGTCAGCTACGGTCTCAACGATTTCGCTGCCCGCTCACTGTCCAGCCCCGCCGACCGCGCCTACATTTGCGCCTGCCTGGAAAAAGCAATTGAGCTCCATGAACCGCGTTTGCGCAATGCCAAAGCCTCGCTCGACGCGGACGACGAGATGGTCAATCGTCTGAACTTTTCGATCACCGCAATGCTCGTCGCCAGCACCTCACAGGAAGCCGTGAACTTCGATGCGGTATTGCAGCCGTCGTCACTGCACTACAGCATCAGCAAGGCGAGCCGGGCCGTTTCGATGTCGCCACGTGCGGGAGCCTGAGCTTGGAACAATTACTCCCTTACTACGAGCAGGAACTGGGCTATCTTCGCCGTCACCTGCGCGATTTCGCCGAACGCTATCCAAAAATCGCCGGCCGACTCTTGATCAGTGGTGAAGTGTGCGAGGACCCGCACATCGAGCGCATGATCGAATCCTTCGCCCTGCTCAATGCACGCATCGCCAAGCGTCTCGACGACGATTACCCCGAATTCACGGAAGCGCTGTTCGAAGTGCTGTATCCACACTACGTCCGCCCCTTTCCCTCGTGTTCGATTGCGCGCATGGACCTCGACAGCACCGAGCAGAAGAGCACATCCGGCGTGATCGCACGCGGCACCAAGCTCAACACACGGGCGATCCGCGGCGCGCCCTGCTGCTTTCGAACCGTCTACCCGGTCACGATCGCGCAGCTGGCGATTTCCTACGCCCGCTTCGAAGCCATCGTCCAGGCGCCGGCTGCCGTGCGCTTGCCCGCCGGCGCCGGTGCCGGGATCGACATCACGATCAACTCGACCGAGGGAAAGGCCGCACTACACAGTTTTTCGCTGCCGAAGCTGCGCGTCTTCATTGATGGAGAGCCCTCGTTCTGTGCAGCATTGCGCGATACCTTGTTCATGCGGTGCATCGACGCCTACGTCGAAGGCGAGCGCGATGGACGCTGGGTGAAGCTCGACACCATTCCGCTCAGCCCGGTCGGCTTCGACGACGATGACGCGCTGATCGATTTTCCGGCGCGCTCGCACACCGCCTATCGTTTGCTGACCGAATATTTTTGCTTTCCCGAGAAGTTCAATTTTTTCGACATCGATCTTGGCACCCTGACCGCCGTCCTGCCGCCTCACACGCGTACGCTCACCTTGCATCTCGTATTGTCCGGCATCCGCTCGGACTCGAACCTGGCACGCATGCTGGGCACGCTCAGCACCAACAATGTCGTGCTCGGCTGTACGCCGATCGTGAATCTGTTCCGCCAGCGTGGCGAGCCCATCCGCCTGACGCACGCCAACGCCAGCTACCCTGTGCTGGCGGACGCGCGCCGCGCCTTCGCCTACAAGGTGTATGCGATCGAATCGGTCAACCTCGTGCGCCAGACGCCAGAAGGGGAATCGATCGTCGAATTCCGCCCCTTTTATTCGCTCAAGCACGCGCAGGAACCCGAACACAACGGGCATTACTGGGCATTGCGACACGACGACACACTCGCCGACAAAAGCCCCGGCTTCGAGACACAGATCACCATCGTCGACATCGACTTCGATCCGGCGGAGGTCGAGACCAGCACGCTGAACGTCGAACTGACCTGTACCAACCGGGACTTGCCGTCGCAGCTTCCGTATGGCCAGCGCGGCGGCGATTTGTTCCTCGAAGGCGGCTCAAGCTTGAGTTCAATCAGCTTTTTGCGCAGGCCGACAACGGCTTACCACTTCGAGCGCGGCTATAACGTCCGCTGGCGCCTGATCTCGCTGCTGGCGCTGAATCACTTGTCGCTGAGCGCCGGCGGCGCCGACGCCTTGCGCGAAACGCTGGCGCTGTACGACCTGCCGCGTTCGCCGTCCTCGCAACGTCAGATCGGCGGCATCACCGGGCTGAGCCAGCGAGCTGTCACGGCGTGGTTGCCCGGCAATCCGTTTCCGTGCCTGGTGCGAGGCGTCGAAGTTCGGCTGGCGGTCGACGAGGACGCCTTCGTCGGCAGCGGTATTCACGCCTTCGGCCAACTCATCGAACGCTTTCTGGCGCTGTATGTGCATGCCAACAGTTTTACCCAGTTGGTGATTGTCTCCAACAAAAGCGGGGAAGCCATATTCACATGCCTACCGAGAAGCGGCGAATTGAACCTCCTGTAATCAAGCGCGTGTTCGAGGAGCCTTATCGCTTCGATTACTTCCAGGCGGTACGCATCCTCGAACTCTGGCTGCGGCGCCGCGGCGTCGCGCAGGCGGACGTGGTCAACCATTTCCTCCGTTTCGAGAATTCGACCTCGCTCGGTTTCCCGGCCAGCCAGCTGGAGGCGATCGCCACCGAACCGCGCGAATTGGCGCACGACGCGCCTGCGCTGGCCACGGCAGTGCAAGATTCGACACTGCGCTACATCCGCGTCCGGCCCGCGTTCATGGGGCTGCTGAGCGGCACCGGCGTGCTGCCGGCACATTACACCGAGCGCATCGCGGAACATGAGCTGCATCACAAAGACAATGGCCCGCGTGCCTTCCTCGACGCGTTATCGAACCGCTCGCTGGCCCTGTTCTATGGCGCCTGGAAAAAATACCGGCTTGCGCTGCGCTGTGAGAGCCGGCATGAGGATGACTTTCTGCCATTGCTGCTCGACTTGGCCGGTCTCGGCAATCGAGCCCCGCGCACGCGCAAGCACGCGCACGAGACCGGTGGCGTACCTGCAGCGGCGATCGGCTATTTCGCGGCGTCGATCCGCCACCGGCCCGTGTCCGCGGTGCAGATCGCGCGCGTGCTGTCCGAGTACTTCGGCCGGCCTGTGCAAGCCGAGCAATTTATTGGCGCTTGGTATGCGATCCCGACAGCCCAGCAGAGCATGCTCGGCCATCCCAATGCAACACTCGGCTCGACGGCGATCAGTGGTGCGCGCGTCTGGCAACGCGACTTGCGCCTGCGCTTGATCGTCGGTCCGCTCGACACCATCGGGTTCTCCTCCTTCTTACCGGATGGTACGGCGGCACGCGCGCTGCGGACCCTGCTCGCGCTGTTCACTGGCCTCACGCTCGAGTACGAGATCGAACTGGTGCTGCGGGCCGCTGACGTGTGCAGCGTCACGCTTGGTGACGATCACGCGGGGCGGCTCGGGTGGAATGCTTATCTGGTCGATGGGCCTCAAGACCGGGACCGCAGGGATGTTTGTTACGACATCGAATTGACCTGAAGCGTTTGGTGATCGTCGAGCAGGCTGTCGTCGCACCGACTTGCGTTTGGTCACTGGCTAATCGCAATTTAATGACTACAGTCCACAAGTTCGTCGCACGTTGAGACGCGCTCTAACAGCGACGTCGAGCATCTCGAAGTCAACAATGCCCAGCGAGCAAAACGATGACTGACTTGCAAGTACTGCTTGAAGCGTACCAACATACCCGCCTGTTGCGCTTGTCATTCCCGAGGAACGACGGCCCGCAAGCCACGCTGGTGGTGAACCGGTTCGAAGGCGCGGAATACCTGTCGCGCGACTTCGAATTCAAGGTGGAGCTCCTGAGCGACGACGCCAGGATAGAACTCGAGACGATGCACGGCAAGCTGCTGTGCGTCTCGCTGGTGCTGACTGACGGCAGGCTTCGTCCCTTCACCGGTTATGTCACGTCGTTCAAGCTGGTCAAAACGGATGGCGGCGTAGCGTTCTACGAGGCCACGCTGGTGCCATGGCTGGCGTACGCACGCCTGCGTCGGAACAATCGCTTGTTCCATGCGCGCAGCCTGCGCGAGCAGGCGGAGACGATCTTCGCCGGCTACGGCGCCCTGCCTGCGTGGGAATGGGAAGTCGCTGGCGAACAGCCGCAGCTCACGATGTCCACGCAATGGGACGAAACCGATCACAACTACCTGTGCCGGCACTGGGAAGCGGCGGGCTACAGCTATTGGTACGAGCACGGCAGTAAAGGCCATACGCTCAGGGTCGGCGACGACACGCGCGCGGCGCCGCCGATCGACGGGCCGTCTCCCGACATCCGCTTCCACCGCGCTGGTGGCTCGATCGAAGAGGACGCGATCGGCGACTGGAGCCCGCGGCGCCAGTGGGCCTCCGGACAGGCAGCGGTGAGCGGCTTCGACTTCAAGAGTCCGCGCCCGATCCATGCGGATACCGTCACCATCAACCAGCAAGGCGATATTCCGCAGCTGGAGGTACACAGCTATGAGGGCCATTACGGATTCAAGGACCAGTCCGGCGCCTACCGGCTTTCGCAACTGCGCATGGAAGAAATCGAAGCGCGCGGTAAGTTGTACGAAGCGCAGGGTAACAACCGATGCGTCGCCGCGGGCAGGTGGTTCAGGCTGCTCGACCACTTCAGCGAAAGCGAAGACAGCGAATTCCTGATCCTCGAAGTGCATCACGAAGCCAGCAATAATTACCTTCAGGCAAAGGATGCGCCCGCCGAGTACAAGAATCGCCTGCTCTGCCAGGATAAGGCCTTACCGTGGCGGCCAGGACGCGGCTTCAACAGCACGGATACCAGAATGCTGGCCCTGCAGACCGCCGTCGTGGTCGGCCAGGAAGGCCAGGGCAGCCTGAACGTCGACAAGTACGGGCGCATTCAGGTCAGGTTTCACTGGGACCGGGACGAAAGCGGCAGCTGCTGGGTACGGGTAAGCAGCAACTGGGCCGGCGGCGAGAAGGGGTTGGCCAGCCATCCGCGGGTCGGCTCGGAAGTGATCGTGCAATGGCTCGACGGCAATCCCGACCATCCCATCGTGACCGGCTCGGTATATAACCAGAGCTATATGCCGCCGTGGAAGCTGCCCGAACAGAGGGCACTGATGGGGCTCAGAAGCCGCGAGCTCACGGCCAAGGGCGGCAACACGCCCGGCGGACGCAGCAATCATTTGGTCCTGGATGACACACAAGGGCAGATCCAGGCACAGCTCAAGAGCGACCATCTCGTCAGCCAGCTCAGCCTCGGCCATATCAACCGCATCGAAGACAATGCCGGTCGCAAGGACGCGCGCGGCCAGGGATTCGAGTTGCGTACCGACGGCCACGGCGCGGTGCGCGCGCAGCAGGGCCTGCTGCTCAGCACGGAAGGACGGCCGAACGCCCGAGCCCATATCACCGACATGGCGGAGACGCTGGCGCGCATGACGCAGGGCCATGCGTTGCACGACAGCCTGTCGCAGGCCGCACAACAGGCGCAGGCGCACCAGCCCGGCGACCAGGACCAGGTCGCCGCCGCGCTGCAGGCGCAGGTCGACGCCATCAAAGGCCACGGCGGCGAAGCTGCGCAAGGCGAATTCCCGGAATTCCAGGCTCCTCACCTGCTTCTAGCCAGCCCCGCCGGCATCGAAACGAGCACGCAGGGTTCCACCCATCTGATGAGCGTGGAACACACCGCCCTGACCAGCGGCGGCCATACCAGCCTGAGCTCGGGCAAGAGCCTGCTTGTCAGCGTAAAGGAAGCGGTGCGCATGTTCGCCTACAAGGCCGGCATGAAGCTGGTGGCGGCCAGCGCCGACATCGACATCACCGCCTTGAAGGACAGCGTCAACATCCTTGCCAAGCTCAACATCACCCATACCGCCAACCGGATCACGATCACGGCCAAGGAAGAGGTGGTGATCAACGGCGGCACCAGCTTCAGCCGCTGGAACGCATCGGGGATTGTCCATGGCACGAACGGCACCTGGCGCCAACACGCGGCACAGCACAGCTTCGTCCCCGGCAAGAGCGAAGGGACGCCAAGCTTGCCGCAGACCGTGCAGTTGCCGCCGGGGCAGCTCGACTTGTATCACCAGTACGTGAACCCCGAAGGCAACAGGACGCAAGGCATCCGGCATGGCGACTACACCGTCGTCGACGCCGAAGGTGGCGTCCACCAGGGGACGCTCGATGGCAACGGCTTTGCCAGCGTGGCCGGCCTGCCGATGGGAATGGCCACGGTGAGCTACGGCAAGGACCCGCGCGACCCTTGGGATGAAGACAGCTATTTCGGCCAGGGAACTGAATGGCCGACCGTGGCGCTGCCCGACACTGGCGCCAATGCTGCGGCTGACCGGCCGGCGCCGGTACCGAGAGCGCAACACCCCGGCCTGCTCGCCGGCGCCAACGCTGCGGGCAGCCTCAACGGCGCAACCGGCAAGTTCGACGCGATTGCGCAAGCTGCGCAGCAAGCGGCAAGCGCGGTGCAGTCGTTAAAAAAAGGCGGCGCGCAAGCACTGCTGGCACCGATCGGCCGGATGGTCCCGAATACCTACGGCGCGTCGAGTGCCGGCAAGCCTGCCACCGCCGCGTCGCCCCTCGGTTTGCCCGCATCGCTGCCGCGCATCGGTGCTGGAGTTCCGACCTAATCCTGACGACAATCCATCGGATAAAAAAACTTCCATGACCGAACCCACGCAAGCCCCGTCCAAGCCTGCCCAACGCGCGCCGGAAGTCGCAGTCGCCCCGCTCAACACCATAGACCAGAAGGACATCGGCGCCGGCGCCGCCGCCTTCGACAAATGGCTGCGCAAGATCAGCCATGACTACGTCACGCTGGAACGCCTGACCACCGTGGCCGGCAGCTTGCCGGTGATCGGCAACATCATGGCGCTGATCGACGCCATCATGGACATGGTGGGGGTGATCCAGAAGTACGTCGCCAAGAAGGAAATCGAGTTCCTGGAATGGGTGAGTCTTGGCATCAACCTGATCGGCGTGATCCCGGTGCCGCCGGCGATGAGCGCGGCACGTATGAGCCTGCGGCCGACGCTGCACCTGGTCCGGCAAAAGCTGGCACTGGGCGT
>Ga0207657_10001720_pt1 | contig 23593 bp, 17 predicted proteins | sample KBSC33metaG_FD_184316 | JGI IMG/M metagenome (GOLD analysis project Ga0207657, IMG submission 184316) | Corn rhizosphere microbial communities from Kellogg Biological Station, Michigan, USA - KBS C3-3 metaG (SPAdes) (version 2) | ecosystem: Host-associated > Plants > Roots > Rhizosphere > Soil ... | reverse complement strand
TGCTGTTCGTCGGCGCGATGGGCAAGTCGGCGCAGCTGCCGCTTCACACCTGGCTTCCCGACGCGATGGAGGGCCCGACCCCGGTCAGCGCGCTCATCCATGCCGCGACGATGGTCACCGCCGGCGTCTTCATGGTCTGCCGCCTGTCGCCGATGTTCGAGACCGCGCCGACGGCGATGCACGTCGTTACCTGGGTCGGCGCCGCGACCTGCATCTTCGCGGCCACCGTTGGCTGCGCGCAGAACGACATCAAGCGCGTGATCGCATATTCGACCTGCTCGCAATTGGGCTACATGTTCTTCGCGGCGGGCGTCGGCGCCTACGGTGCGGCGATGTTCCACTTGTTCACCCACGCCTTCTTCAAGGCATTGCTGTTCCTCGGCGCCGGAAGCGTCATCCACGCGATGCACCACGAGCAGGACATGCGTTACTATGGCGCGCTCCGTAAGCAGATCCCGATCACCTTCTGGGTGATGATCATGGGCACGCTGGCCATCACCGGCGTCGGCATCGAGGGCTTCGGCTTCGCCGGCTTCTGGTCGAAGGACGCGATCCTCGAGAATGCCTGGGCGAGCGGCTCGGTATCGGGCACGATCGCCTTCTGGCTGGGCGCGCTCGCCGCGCTTCTGACGAGCTTCTACAGCTGGCGCCTGATCTTCCTCACTTTCTTCGGCGAGCCGCGCTGGGCGGCGTCCGAGCATATCCAACACGCCGTCCACGGCGACCATGAATCGCCCGACGAAGAGCATGGCGACAGTGCGCACGACGCGGGGCTGCCCGCAACCGGAACCGCTGGCTACCACCCGCACGAAAGCCCGCTCAACATGCTGGTTCCGATCTGCCTGCTGGCGGTCGGCGCGGTCTTTGCCGGCCAGTTCTTCCACGGCGTCTTCGTCGATCCGGAGAGTGCGCCGCATTATTGGAACGGGATCATCAGCTTCAGCCATGAGCTGGCCGAAGCGGCGCATCATTCCGCCTTCTGGGTGAAGATCACGCCGACGGTCGTGATGCTGCTCGGCCTGTGGATCGCGTGGAACAATTACATCCGCAATCCGCGCGCCGCCGCTTCGCTCGCCGCGACCTTCCCCGGCGTCTACAAGTTCGTCTCCAACAAATGGTATTTCGACGAGCTCTACGACGTCATTTTCGTGCGTCCCGCGCTGTGGCTCGGGCGGCTGTTCTGGAAGGGCGGTGACGAAGGCACGATCGACCGTTTCGGCCCCCACGGCGCGGCATATGCGGTGGGCGTAGGCAACCGGGTCACCTACCGCTTCCAGTCGGGCTACCTCTATTCCTACGCGCTGGTGATGCTGCTCGGCCTGATCGGCGCGGCGAGTTGGGCCATTTGGTGGGCTCAATGACGAATCTGCCCTGGCTCACCATCCTCATTGCCGTCCCGTTGATCGCGGCGGCGGTCGCGCTGTTCCTGAGCGCGAGCGGCGCGCGCTGGCTCGCGCTGATCGCGACCATCATCGACTTCGACATCGGTATTTACCTCTGGTCCAACTACAATCCCGACGGCGCGCAATGGCAGTTCGTCGAGAGATTGCCGATCGGCGGCGGGATCAGCTGGGCGCTCGGCATCGACGGCATCGCGCTCGTCCTCATCATGCTCACCCTGTTCCTGATGCCGATCTGCATCGGGGCGAGCTGGCGAGCGATCCAGAAGCGGGTGCCGGAGTACATGGCGGTGTTCCTCCTGATGGAGGCGCTCATGCTCGGCGTGTTCGCCGCGCAGGACCTTTTCCTCTTTTACGTCTTCTTCGAAGGCGGACTCATCCCGATGTATTTGATCATCGGCATCTGGGGCGGCGTCGAGCGCATCAAAGCGAGTTACAAGTTCTTCCTCTACACCTTCCTCGGCTCGGTGCTGATGCTGATCGCGATGATCTACATGGTCGCGGTCAGCGGGACGACGTCGATCCCGGCGCTGATGGCGTACAATTTCCCGCCCGACGTCCAGAGGTGGCTGTGGGTAGCCTTCTTCGCCAGCTTCGCGGTGAAGCTGCCGATGTGGCCGCTCCATACCTGGTTGCCCGACGCGCACGTGCAGGCGCCGACTGCGGGATCGGTGATCCTCGCCGGCATTCTTCTGAAGCTCGGCGGATATGGCTTCATCCGCTTTTCCTTGCCGATGTTCCCGCAAGGGTCGGTCGACTTCATTCCGTTCGTGTTCGTCCTTTCCGGGGTGGCGGTAGTCTACACCAGCCTCGTCGCGCTCGTGCAGCGCGACATGAAGAAGCTGATCGCATACTCGTCGGTCGCGCACATGGCGTTCGTGACCTTCGGCCTGTTCGCGATGAACCGGCAAGGAATCGAAGGCGCGATGATCGTGATGCTGAGCCACGGCCTCGTGTCGGGCGCGCTGTTCCTTGTCGTCGGGGTGATCTACGACCGCCTGCACACGCGCGAGATCGCGGTTTACGGTGGTCTTTCCAACAACATGCCCGGCTACGCATTGCTGTTCATGGTCTTCACCATGGCTGCTGTCGGACTGCCCGGCACGAGCGGCTTTGTCGGCGAATTCCTGAGCCTGATGGGGACGTACCATGCGTCGACCTGGGCCGCGATTGCGGGCACGACCGGCATCATTCTCGGTGCCTGCTACATGCTCTTGCTCTACTGGCGGATCTGCTTCGGCACGGCCCGGACGCCCGAGGCTGCGACCATGGTCGACCTCAGCGCGCGCGAGTGGTGGCTTCTCGCCCCGATCGCGCTCGCCGTATTGTGGATGGGCATTTACCCGGAGAGCTTCATCCGCCCCATCCGCAATGACGTGGGGCGTATCCTGACTCGCGTCGAGTCCGTTGCGCCGGCAGGGGATTCGCACCTGACGCTCCCTGGAGCCAAACTGCGAGCCTTCGATGCGCAAGATCATGGAGCGCACCACTGATGGCTCGCTTCGCGCCGCTTCTTCCGGAGATCATCCTGGCAATCGGCGGGCTCGTCCTGATGATGGCCGCGGCCTTCACCGGGCGGCGAGGGACGGCGGCCATCAACTGGCTCGCAGTTGCCCTTCTGGCCGTTGCCACGCTCGCGCTCATTGGGCCGCCGTCGCATGCCGGCCCGATCTTCGACGGCCTTGTCTCGGCGGACCTGTTCGCGAGCTTCGGCAAGGCGGTGATGTTCCCGGCTGCCGCCGTCGCCATTATCGCGGCGCACGGCTGGTTCGAGCGCGGGACCGAGCATGCGTCCGAATATGCCGTACTGATCCTGTTCGCTGCAGTCGGCATGAGCGTGATGGTCTCGGCGACCAGCCTAATTTCGCTCTACGTCGGCCTCGAGCTGAACAGCCTCGCCGGCTACGTCCTCGCCTCCTATCGCCGGCGTGACGAGCGATCGGCCGAAGCCGGCCTCAAATATTTCGTCCTCGGCGCGCTCGCGAGCGGGATCCTGCTTTACGGAATCTCGCTTCTCTATGGCTTCACGGGGACGACCAGCTTTGCCGGCGTTGCGGCTGCGTTCGGGCGCGGTGCACCGACGCTCGGCCTTTTGTTCGGGCTCGTCTTCCTGCTCGCCGGGCTGGCTTTCAAGATCAGCGCGGTGCCGTTCCACATGTGGACCCCGGACGTTTACGAAGGCGCGCCGACGCCGGTCACCACCTTCTTCGCGACCGCACCGAAGGTGGCCGGGGTCCTTCTTGCGGTCCGCGTGTGCGTCGAAGCGCTCGGCCCGGCGACCGACGCGTGGCGCCAGATCGTGATCTTCGCGGCGCTCGCCTCGATCTTCCTCGGTGCAGTCGCGGCCTACGGTCAGACCAATATCAAGCGGCTGCTCGCTTATTCCTCGATCAACAATGTCGGCTTCGCGCTGATCGGGCTCTCCGCGGGCACCCCGCAGGGCGTTTCCTCGGTGTTGTTCTACATGACGATCTACGTCGTGATGACCGCCGGGGCGTTCCTTTGCGTGCTGTGGATGCGCGATGCCGACGGCGAGCCGATCGAGACGATCGCGAGCCTTTCCGGACTTTCGCAGACCCGCCCGGGCTTCGCCGCCGCTTTCGCGATCTTCATGTTCAGCCTCGCCGGGGTCCCGCCGCTCTTCGGCTTCTGGCCCAAGCTGCTGGTCTTCAACGCAGCAGTTTCGGCGGGCTATGTCGCGCTTGCCGTTGCCGGCATCATCGGCGCGGTGATCGGCGCTTATTATTATCTGAAGATCGTCAAGGTGATGTACATGGACGAGCCGGCGCCCGCCTATGCGCGGGTGCGTGCGCCCGTACAGGGCGCCTTGGTGTTTCTCGCGGCAATCGGCGTCTCCCCTGTCGGCTATCTCCTGATCGCGCCGCTGAGCGCGCTCACCGACCGCGCCGCGGGATCGCTCTTCTGAGCCGCACCCGTATCGTCGAGCGGACCGGCTCGACCAACGCCGACCTCATTGTCGACAGCACCGCGCGGGAAGGCGACTGGCTGGTCGCGCTCGAACAGCAGGCGGGCAGGGGACGCCAGGGCCGGGAATGGGTGTCGCCTCGGGGCAATTTCCATGGAAGCACGCTCGTCGAGCTTCGCGACGGCGACCCGCAGCCGCAGACTCTCTCGCTCGCCGCCGGGCTAGCCCTGATCGAAGCCATCGACCTTGCCGTGCCCGGGCAGGCGCTGATGCTCAAATGGCCGAACGACGTGCTTTTGCTCGGCCGAAAGCTGGCCGGCATCCTGCTCGAGCGCGGCAGCGACCGGATCGTGATCGGCTTTGGAGTGAACCTCGCGTCAGCTCCCGACCTGCCCGATCGCGAATCCGCGTCGCTCCCGGGCCGGATCGCGCCGCAGGCGTTTGCGCCATTGCTCGCCGGCTCTTTCGAGCGCCTGCTGAAGCTGTGGCGCACCAGCGAGCCGCTGCTTCTTGCCCAGGCCTGGCTCACGCGCGCCCATCCGCTCGGGACGCGGCTCGCCGTCCATTCAGGGATGGGTGAACTGGCGATCGGCCGCTTCGACGGCATCGAGCCCGATGGCGCGCTACGGCTCCAGCGAGATGATGGTGGACTGGAGATCGTTCGAGCGGGCGATATTTCGCTGGACTGAGGCGGGTTATCGCACCCGGTGCGCCCCGGTGCTACGGGGCTTTCGTTTCGCGGCCGAGTCGAAGATCACGCGAAACCCAGCGCCGGTCCTGCAGGCCGGGATTCCTCTGCGGGAGGGTCGGTTCCATGCCATTCTTCACCACCGTCGACGGCAGCCAAATCTTCTACAAGGACTGGGGATCCAAAGACGCGCAGCCGATTCTGTTCCACCATGGCTGGCCGCTCAGTGCCGACGACTGGGATGCGCAGATGATGTTCTTCCTCAACGAGGGCTTCCGCGTCGTCGCCCACGACCGCCGCGGTCACGGGCGTTCGACTCAGACCGACAGCGGCAATGACATGGACACCTATGTCGACGACGTGAAGCAGCTGGTTCGCGAGCTCGATCTCAAGGACGCGATCCACGTCGGCCATTCGACGGGCGGCGGCGAAGTCGCCCATTATGTCGCGCGAGCCGAGCCCGGCCGCGCGTCGAAGGCCGTGCTGATCGGCGCCGTTCCGCCGCTTCTCCTCAAGACGGAAGCCAATCCGGGCGGGATTCCGATCGAGGCGTTCGATGCCTATCGCGCGGGCGTCGCCGGAAATCGCGCCCAGATCTATCTCGATATCGCAGCGGGGCCATTCTACGGATTCAACCGGACCGGCGTGCTCCCGATCGAAGGCGTGATCCGCAACTGGTGGCGGCAGGCCATGATGGGCGGGATCAAGGCCCAATACGACTGCATCAAGGCTTTTTCCGAGACGGATTTTAGCGACGACCTTCGCTCCATCACCGTGCCGGTGCTCGTGATGCACGGCGACGACGACCAGGTCGTGCCGTACGAAAACAGCGCGCCGCTGGCGGTCCAGCTGGTGTCGGACGGGATGCTGAAGACCTATGCCGGCTATCCGCACGGCATGGCGACGACTCACGCGGACGAAATCAATGCGGATATTCTCGCTTACATTCGGGGGGAGTCCATCGGCCAGTCGGCCGATGCTGCACCTTCGGTCGTCATCGATCCGCTTCCCGCCTGACGACCGATCACGAGTGGCGGCGCCCTTTGCCGCCCGCCGCTTCTTGTCTAAGGCGCGGCCATGCTCCTCGCCATCGACGCCGGCAACACGAATATCGTCTTCGCGCTGGTCGACGGCGGCAAGATCAGCGCGCGCTGGCGTATCGCTACAGACGCGCGCCGAACGGCCGATGAATATGCGGTGTGGCTTCACCAGCTGCTCGAGCTCGAGGGCTACGGCAGGGATGCGGTCGATGCCGTGATCATCGCGACGGTGGTCCCGCGCGCGCTGCACAACCTGGAAGTCCTCGCCGGCAAATATTTCGGCGTCGAGCCGCTGATCGCGGGACAGGGGGCCGCGGCCTGGCCGATCGAGCTCGACGTCGACGAACCTCAGAACGTCGGCGCAGACCGAGCGCTCAACGTCATCGCCGCCCACGCCAAATATCCCGGCGATCTCATCGTTATCGATTTCGGGACGGCGACGACCTTCGACCTCGTCGGCGCGACCGGCGCATACAAGGGCGGGATCATCGCGCCCGGGATCAATCTGTCGCTCGACGCGCTGGTCAGCGCCGCGGCGAAGCTGCCCCGGATCGCGATCGAGGCGCCGGCCGATGCGACGGTCATCGGCCGAACGACCGAAAGCCAGATGCTGATCGGCATTTATTGGGGCTATGTCGCGATGATCGAGGGGCTGACGGAGCGCATGAAGCGCGAGTTCGGCGCACCGGTGCAGGTCATCACCACGGGCGGCCTCGCCAGCCTGTTCGACCGGCACACGGATGCATTCGACGCGATTGAACCCGATCTTACGATCCAGGGGTTGAGTCTCCTGTACGGCATGGCATCGCGCGTTTCGAAATGATTCCTGGAGAAGAACTGTTGTTCGTCGCGCTCGGCGGGTCGGGCGAGATCGGCATGAACGTCAATCTCTACGGCTGCCGCGGCCAGTGGATCATGGTCGATCTGGGACTCACCTTCGCAGGGCCGGATCACCCCGGTATCGACCTCATCCTCCCCGATCTCGAGTTCATCGAGGACCAGCAGGACCGGCTCGCCGGGATCATCCTGACCCACGGCCATGAGGATCATATCGGCGCGCTTCCCTATCTTGCCGACGAGCTCAGGGCGCCGCTCTTCGCGACTCCGTTCACCGCGGGCCTCATCGCCGGCAAGCTCGAGGAAGAAGGGCTGACCGGCCACGTTCAGCTGAACGTCGTCGAGCGCGGCGGGACCGTAGAGCTTGGGCCGTTCCGCGTGAGCTTCGTGGCGCTGTCGCACTCGATTCCCGAAGGGAACGGCCTCCTCATCGAGACGCCGTTCGGGAACGTGTTTCACACCGGCGACTGGAAGATCGACGAGACACCGGTGATCGCGGCGGCTCCCGACACCGACATCCTCACCGAGATTGGCGACCGCGGCGTCCTCGCGCTGGTTTGCGATTCGACCAACGTGTTCCAGGAGAAGCCGTCGGGCTCGGAAGAGAGCGTCCACGAAGGCCTGCTCGCGCAGGTGATGATGGCCAACGGGCGAGTGCTCGTCACCACGTTCGCCTCCAACGCGGCGCGCCTTCAGACGATCGGCCGCGTGGCGCGCGAGGCAGGCCGCCGGGTATGCATCGCCGGTCGCTCGCTCGAGCGCATCCTTCGCGTCGCCCAGTCGACCGGGTACCTGCTCGATTTTCCGCAGCCGATCAGCTTCGACGAAGCCATGCGCCTGCCCAAGACGGAGGTACTCATCATCGCGACCGGCGGCCAAGGCGAGCCGCGCGCCGCGCTCGGTCGCATCGCTGGCGGCTCGCACGAATTGAAGCTCAGCGACGGCGATACGGTGATCTTCTCGTCGCGGATCATTCCCGGCAACGAGGTCGCGATCGGGCGCATCATGAACCAGCTGTCGGACCTTGGCGTGCAGATGGTGACGGAGCGCCAGGCGCACGTCCATGTATCGGGGCACCCGGGCCGGCCGGAACTCATCCAGATGTACAAATGGGTTCGGCCCGAAATCGTGGTTCCGGTGCACGGCGAAGGGCGGCACCTCGCCGAGCATGCGCGGCTCGCGCTCGGTCACGGGGTGACGCATGCGGTGGTCCAGAAGAACGGAGATGTGATCGGCCTCGCGCCGGGCGAGCCGAAGAAGGTGGACGAGGTGCGCGTCGGACGCCTCGTGCTCGACGGCGACGTGATCCTCCCCGCCGACGGAGCGACGGTCAACGAGCGGCGCAAGATCGGTTACGGCGGCCTGATCACCGTCGCGCTTCCGGTCGGCGACGACGGCCGGCTCGCCGGCAAACCCTTGATCCGCCCCTTCGGAGTCCCGGTCGAGGAAGACCGCGACGATTTCATCGCCGATGCGACCGACGCCGCGACCCGCGCCTTCAGCGTTGGCGTGGATGAAGAGAAGCTGCGCGAATCGGTCCGGCTCGCCGTCCGCCGCTGCGCAACCTTGTGGACGGGCAAGAAGCCGGTCGTAGAGGTCATGCTGCTCCAACTCGCGGCATGAACCTCACCTCGATCGTCGCGATCTACTTGCTGTTCTTCGCGGGTAGCGCGTTCATCCTGCTGCCATTCGGGGTGAAGACGACCGAAGAGGTCGGGGGCGACCTCCTTCCCGGCCACGCCGAAAGCGCTCCCCATCGATTCGATGCCAAGCGCCATTTCCTGAAGGCCGCGATCCTCGCCGCGCTCTTGTTCGGCCTATATTATGCGAACTGGGTCAACGGCTGGGTTACCGCCGACGACCTCGACCTCTATCGCCGAATCTAGCGCCGCTTCTCGATCGCCTGGTTGAGCGCGGCGTAGAGCTTGCCCATGTCCGACGACAGCAATGTGACGGCGATGATCCCGCCATCGCGTTCCGCCATCACTCGGCGGAGCATCAGTTCGAAGTCGTGCACGTAGCGATTGACGGACTGCTGGAACTCGATCTCGTTTTCGTAATGCGCGCGGATGGCCCGTGTTTCGCTGCCGTCGATCAGGCGGACGGCGCGGCTGGTGAAGACTCCGCGATTGCCCTTCAAATATGCGCCCCACGCCTTGTCGTCGATCTCGTCGGAAAGGATCTTGCCGACGTCGATCGCAGCGGAATGCATCGAATCGATAAGGAGCGATACCCGCCGCGCGAAGGCCTCGCTATCCTTCTCCTGCTCGCGCCTTCCGGTCTGCGCGATATGGGACTCGAGCGCAGCCGCGGTCTGGCCGAGCGTCACCATTTGCTGGGTGAGCCGGTCGGACGCAGCGCGGGCTGATTCGACGGCGCGGGCGGCCACCGTTTCGACCTCGCGAAGCCGATCCTCGACGCTCTCGCGGATCGCGGCTTCCAGCGCAGCGCGAGTCTCGCTCGACAGCTTGCCGGCGCTCGCCGGGATGACGTCCTCGATCGCTTCGCGGGCGCGTTCGGCCGCGTGCGACGCGGCTTCCTTCACCTGCACCAGCGCATTGACGAGCGCCGGCGCCGTCTGCGCGCTCAGCGCCGACGCGTCCTGTTCCACCTGCGCGAGCTGCGAAGCGAGCTCGGCCAGCCGGGACTGGGCTCCTTCGACGCCTTGGTCGACGCTCGCGAGCAGGGCGCTGAGGCGGTCCTGCTGACCGGAAATGGTGTCGCCGGTCGCGCAGAGGCGGTCTCCCGCTTCAACGGCGGCGTCGCGAATCCACGCGATTTCCGGACGAAGACTGGTCGCGGCAGTGGTCAGTCGGTCGGCGCCGCCATGCGCCTCGCCGATGGCCGTACCGAGATTGTCGCGGATATCGTCGGTCAGTCTGTCGATGCTTTCGCGGAGCGCCGCAGTTCGCTCGGCGACCGCGCCGATCGCCTGGTCCTGCGAGCTCGCCTGCGCGGCCATGGTGTCGAGCTCGGTGCGGGCGCGGGACAGCGATTCGAGGAAGCGGTTGGCGCGCTCGTCTCCGTGCGCGGCGAGCTGGGTGAACCGCTCGTCGATGAGGCCGAGGCCGCGGTCGATCTCCGCGATCATGCGCTGCGACGCGCGATCCTGCTCGGCGACCCGCTGCGACAGCGTCTCGATCGCGGAATTGGCATGGTCGACGTTGGCGGCGAGCGATTCCGACGCTTCCGCGCCGGCCTTGCCGATGCCCGCCGACGCCTGGTCCACCAGCGCCGACACTGCCGCCGACTGGACGTTGATTCCGGCCCTTATCTCGTCGAGCGTCGCCGACGTCCGTTCGAGCAGGGCATCGAGGACGCCCGAGAAGCCTGCTTCCGCTTCGCTCACGCGAACTGTCGCATTGACGCCGGCATTGTCGATCTCGGTTAGGCGGCCGGCGAGCCGCTCGGTCACGTCGGCGATCAGCTCGTCGGCGTGGCGCGTGCGCTCGGCAAGGTCGCTCACCCGCTGCCCGAAGGCGGCGGCGTGCTCGGCGGACTGGCTGCCGATCGAGCGCAGCTGCTCCGACACGCCACGGGCGCTTTCCTCGGCGCGGGGCAGGTCGTCGAGGAGCACCGCGATATCGTTGCGCGCCGATTCCGCCGCTTTGTCGAGGGCTTCGGCCTGGCGCTTCAACTTTTCGCCGCTGTTATCGAACCCCTGGGTGATGCCGCCGAGCTTACCGGTCGTCTCATCACCGAGCTGCATCAGCTGCTGCGTCATCATCGTCAGCTCCGCGCGGCTGTCGTTGATCCGCTGCGACAGAACCGCGAGCAGCGCCTCCAGCGACTGCGCTTCGGTCCGCATCACGATCACCGACCGGGTGAACAGCTCGGCTTCCCTGCGGCGGGTGCGGCCGAACATCAGCCATGCCAGCGCCAGCAGCCCGAGCGGGCCCGCGCCGATGGCGAGCCACTGCGCAACGAGCGGCGACGACAGCGGCTGTCCGCCGAGCGTCCGTCCCGCCGACCAGGAGGAATAGCCGACCCACAGGATCGCCAGGAGGCTAAGAACCACTCCGAGCACCCGGCGTCCGCCGGCGGCCGGACCAGGCGACGCCGTCTCGGCCGGCTGAAGCCATTGCTCTTCCTGGGCCGGAGTGGCCGCGTAATCGGCGCTCGTCAGCTCCAGGGGCTCGGTCTCGCCGGTGGCGGGACGGTCGGCGCGTTGCGGGGTGGGTGTCATTGCAACTCCGACTTTACCATCTTTGAAGGCTCGCGAAAGCGGTTAGAGAGGGGTGCGAGGGGCCGGGAGGAATAACCACTCATCATGGCGGTCGGCGGGCTGATCGGAGCCTATCAGGAGGACGACAGCGGGGGCTTGCGCGCGCTGCTTCCGCTCGCCGGGCGGACGGTGGTCGAATATCAGGTCCGCTGTGCCGCCGCTGCCGGGGCCGCCCCCATCGTCGTCGTCGTCGAGCGCGTTCCGCAAATGCTCCAGGACTGTTTCGAGCGGCTGCGGCTCGACGGAATCGGAGTCTTTCCGGTGAGCGACGTCCAGGAGGCGCTTGCCCGCTTCGAAGCGGGCTCGCTGATACTGATGATCGCCGACGGCGTAGTCCCGCCCTCGGATCTCGTCGCGGCGGTCGCCGCCGAGCCCGAACCGGCGCTCGCCACGGTGCCGGACGACGAGCCGCACGAGATGTTCGAACGCATCGACGCGCAATCGCGCTGGGCGGGTGTCGCATTGGTCGACGCGCGGCTGCTCGGGTCGACGGCAGCGATGCTTGGGGATTGGGACCTCCAGTCGACGCTCCTCAGGCGAGCGGTGCAGGAGGGCGCTCTTCGCCTTCGCGCCGAGGACATCGGCGGTGAGCCGCTGCTCGCCGATGCCGCCACCGACCTCGAGCAATTCCAGCGCCGCTTGTTCGCTGCCTCCCGCGGCGTCAGGCCCGACTGGGTCAGCCGCTACCTCCTGCCGCCGATCGAGGAATTCGCGACCGAGCAGTTGATGCAGACGCGCATTCGTCCGACGTGGTTGGTGTGGGCCGCGCTCGCGCTGACGGTCGGCGGGGCCTTCTGCTTCCTCCGCGGCTGGCTCGGGGCAGGGCTGGTGCTTCTCCTCGCGTCCATGCCGCTCGATCTCGTCGCCAGCCGGCTCGCCGCGCTGCGCCTGAGGCCGCTGCCGGTCCGGATGCTGACACGGATTGCCTTGTGGCCCGCCTCGGGCCTGGCGCTGCTGGCACTCGGTGTCTGGGAAATGCGGCATATGAGCGGCTGGGGAGCGCTGGTGACGGCGCTCGGTGCCACGGCCTTTGCCGAGGCCTCCAGGCTCGAGGGCGCGGGGATGCCTGAAGGCGAATTGTGGCTGATTTCGCGCCGCAGCGCGATTGCGCTGGCGATCCCGTTTGCGATCGCAGGCGCCTGGACGAGCTATCTCGTCGGGCTGCTCGCCTACACGGCAATTTCCTTCTTCATCATCCAGCACGTACGCCACTCGCCGCCGGCAATTGACCCGAAGTTAACAGAAGAAGGATAGAGCGAAGGCCTGATGATGCCGCAAGAATGGCCGATTGCCGCTTCGGCGGACGAGCGGGAGGAACCTGCGCGCGTCGCGGGCCGAACCCGGCTGCGCACGGTTCGAGCCGATTTCTTCCTCGAGCCGACGGAGCGCCTGACGGAGCAGGAACGCGCACTCATGACCGCGATGCTTCGCTGCCTGGTCGGCGACATTGCGAGCGAGATCCGCGCGGCCTTGCCCGCGGGTTGGGCCGGCGCAAACGACGATGAGGCCGCGATCGTGAACGCGCTGGCGCGCGCCGGCCTGCTCGACGATGCCGGGCTCATCGCGCTGCTGCTGCGCCGCGCGGACGAGGAGCGGATCGGCACTGCCGCGCGAAGCCGGACGGGCCGCGGCGATGCGCGGGCGATCCAGGGCCTGGTCAGCCATCCCGATGCCGAAGTTTCGGCGGCAGCCATGGGCCTGATCCTCGCTCGTGGGCGGCGGAGGGATCGCTTCGGCCAGTGCCTGCTGACGATCGACGATCTTTCCCGCGAGACCGCTGAGCGCCTGATTCACGCGATCGCCGCAGCCCTTCGCACCCGATTTCGCGCTGTGCACGGCGCAGCCGCTGCCGACCGGGAGCTCAGCAACGCGGCAACCGGCCTCATCGCCAAGCATGAGCGCGCCCGAAGCGGGGATTCGCTGACCGCTTCGCTGGTCGCGGCATTGCACCAGTCGGGGGCGCTGACTGACGAGCTGCTGCTGGCTTCAGCGCGGGAGGGTGAGGTCGCTTTTCTTGCCGAAGCCCTTGGCCGCCGCGCCGGCATTTCCGGAAGCGTGGCGCTCGACGAGCTTCTCTCCGGAAATGCGCTGCGGCTCGTTACGGTGCTCCGTCTGGCCGAATTGTCACGGAGCTTCTCCGCCGCTCTCCTCGCAAGCTTCGGCGATCTCATCGGGATCGAGGATTCGGGCGCTGCAATCGAAACCTTCGATGCCGTGACTGCGGAGGAGATCCAGGCGGCCGCAACCTGGCTCGCCACGCCCGCCTCCTACCGCGCCGCGTTGGATCTCCTCGGAAACTCGAATGGCTAGCGCGGCCTCAGAATCGCGGGCAATCCATGGACGCCTCGATGGCGCAGGGCGTCTGATCGAAGCCGATCCCGAGCTGGAAGCGCTGCAGCGGGAGGCAGGCTCCGAGCTCGGCCAGGCGCTTGCGCTTCCCCAGATCGCCGCCGTCGCTCAGGTCGCGCGCAAGCTCGGGACTCCCGTCGGCCGTCCCGCAATCGCCGCCTCGGCCGAAAGCGATATTGGCCTGTGGGTGACTGCAACGCCCGATGGAGACGAGGTGGCCCTGTCCCTCGAAAGCTGGACAGTCCGCGCCGCAGCGGGTCCGCAGCTCGCATCGGTCATCGGCCGCGGAACCGATGTCGCGGCCGCGGCGGGCGAGAACGAATGGGCCACCGACGAGGAACTTCGTGTCATCTCCCTCTCGTCCGATCTCGCCAATCTGCTCGGCGTCGATCTCGCCCAAGCGGTCGGAGCGCCGCTCACGCGAATCCTTCGGCTGGAGGAAGACGAGAGCGGGGAAATGCCGCTGATCAGCGCCCTGGCGCTCCGCCGCGGCTTCGAAAGCCAGCGCTGCCGCGGCCGCATGGATGAAAATCTCGCAATCAGCCTGAGCGGTGAGGTTGTTACCGCGACAGACGGGAGTTTCGCGGGTTTCCGAGGGACCGCGCGAAGCGATGCCAACAAGGCGGTGTCAGGGTCGGTGCGTTCCCTCGGGATCGATCGCGGGCTGGACCAGCTTTTGCGTTCGCCGATCGACCGGATCATCGAACATGCGGAACAGATCGTCGCTCGCGCCGACGGGCCGCTGCGCAGCGATTATGCGAGCTACGGCACCGATATCGCATCGGCCGCACGCCATCTGTTGTCCGTCCTTCAGGCGATGAGCGAAGACCCGGCGCATGCGCAGGACATCGTCGACCTGGCAGCGCTTGCGGCCGAGGCGGTGATCATGCTCGAATCCTCGGCGGAAGAGCGCGGAATCCGCATCGATCTCGACCGGCCCGAACCGCTTCGAGCGCACGGCCAGGAACGCGCCGTCATCCAGATCCTCGTCAACCTCATCGTCAACGCGATCCGCTATTCGCCGGAAGGCGGGAAGGTCCGCCTGAGCTTCGTCAGGACGGCCGGGGCCGCATCGGTCAGCGTCGCCGACGAGGGGCGGGGAATCGCCGAGGGCGACGAGCAGCGAATTTTCGAGCGCTTCGAGCGTGCTCACACGAAGGAAAGCGGAACCGGCCTTGGGCTGGCAATCTCGCGCAGGCTCGCGCGATCGATGGGCGGCGACGTCACGCTCGACAGCGCGCCGGGCGAGGGCGCGCGCTTCACGCTGACCCTGCCCGCCGCTTGATCGCTATTTAGGTCGTGGTGCTTTCGGGGATCGCCTGGTCTTCCGAAAGCTTCAGCTCGTCTTCGGCAGGCTGCGATTCTCCGGACCAGCGGCCCCCGATCGCCTTTCGGCCCGAGCGGCCCCCTTCCTGCCGGCCCGTGCCTTTGGCAGCGCCGATCGGGATGCGGTGCGAACGCTCGGGTTCGACGCGCGGGAAGCGGATGGTGAGGACACCGCTCTCCGAACTCGCTTCGAGGCGGTCCGCATCGGGAGCGAACGGAAGCTGGATCGAACGCTGGAACGTCCCGTAGGAACGCTCGGTGAAATGCACCTTCTTGCCCTGATGCTGTTCGCGCTTCTCACCGCTGATCGTCAGGATGTCGCCCTCGAGGTTGAGCTCGATATCCTCTTCCGCGACTCCCGGAAGCTCGGCGGTCATTTCGATCGTCCGATCGCTTTCGAAGACGTCCAGCCGAGGCGTCAGCCTGGGCCCGGTGCCGGCTTTCCCTTCGGTCGTCTGATTCAACTCCTGGGGCAGCTCGAGGAACGTGTCTTCCTCTTCGCGCGGCGACCGGCCACCGAAGGGGGTGAGGAATCGCGAGACCATCGGCCAAGTCTCCTGTGCTCGTTGGGGTAGCACCCCAACACGTTCCTCCCCCGAATCGTTCCCTGATCTCAGCGCTTGTCGACGGGCACGTAATCGCGCTGCGTGGCACCGACGTAGAGCTGGCGCGGACGGCCGATCTTCTGGTCGGGGTCGGCGATCATCTCGTTCCATTGCGCGACCCAGCCAACCGTCCGCGCGAGCGCGAACAGCGCGGTGAACATGTCGGTCGGAAAGCCGATCGCGTTGAGGATCACGCCCGAATAGAAATCGACGTTGGGGTAGAGCTTCTTCTCGATGAAATATTCGTCGTTGAGAGCGATGTGCTCGAGCTCCTTGGCGACGTCGAGCACCGGGTCGGAGATGTTGAGCTCCTTCAGGACCTCGTCGGCCGTCGCCTTCATCACCTTCGCCCGGGGATCGAAATTCTTGTAGACGCGATGCCCGAAGCCCATCAGGCGGAACGGGTCGTCCTTGTCCTTGGCGCGGGCGATATATTTCGGGATATTCTCCGTCCGGCCGATCTCGCGCAGCATATTGAGCGCGGCCTCGTTGGCGCCGCCATGAGCGGGCCCCCAAAGACAGGCGATTCCCGCGGCAATGCACGCGAAGGGGTTGGCGCCCGATGATCCCGCGAGCCGCACCGTCGAGGTCGACGCATTCTGCTCGTGGTCGGCGTGGAGGATGAAGATGCGGCGCATCGCATTCTCGACGATCGGATTCACCTCGTAGGGCTCGGCCGGGACTCCGAAGGTCATGCGCAGGAAGTTGCCCGTGTAGCTGAGGTTGTTCTGCGGATAGAGGAAGGGCTGGCCGATAGAATATTTGAACGCCATCGCGGCGATCGTCGGCATTTTCGCGATCAGCCGGTGCGAGGCGATCATGCGCTGCTCGGGGTCGGTAATGTCGGTGCTGTCGTGGTAGAAGGCCGACAGCGCACCGACCACGCCGCACATGATCGCCATCGGATGCGCGTCGCGGCGGAATCCGCGATAGAAGACCGACAGCTGCTCGTGCAGCATGGTGTGGCGGCTGATGGTCCAGGAGAATGTATCGAGCTCGCTTGCAGTCGGAAGCTCGCCGTGGAGAAGCAGGTAAGCGACCTCCATGAAGGAGGAATTCTCGGCGAGCTGGTCAATCGGGTAGCCGCGATGGAGGAGGATGCCCTTTTCGCCGTCGATATAGGTGATCTTGCTCTCGCAGCTCGCGGTCGAAGTGAATCCCGGGTCGTAGGTAAACATGCCCGACTGGGCGTAGAGCTTGCGGATATCGACGACTTCGGGGCCGACGGTCCCGTCGAGCACCGGATAGCTGTAATTGGAACCGTTCGTCGCGAGGGTCGCGGTCTTGTCGGTCATTCGGTCGGCTCCATCTGGTCGGCGATGCGGGCGAGGCTTTCGTCGCGCCCGAGCAACGCAAGAACATCAAAAATCCCCGGTGAGGTCGTTCGCCCGGTGAGGGCGGCCCTGAGGGGCTGCGCAAGCTTGCCGAGCTTGGCGCCGCTCGCCTCGGCGACTTCGCGGATGGCTGCCTCTAGCGACGCCGCATCCCAGTTCGCAAGTGCAACCAGTTTTTCGTGCGCCGCAGCGAGGGTCGAACGAGCATCAGTGGTGAGGAGCGCCGAGGCGCCCTCGTCGATGTCGAGCGGCCGCTCGGCGAAGAGGAAGCGAGCGCCATCGGCGAGTTGAAGGATCGTGTTCGCGCGAGCCTTCAATTCGGGCATCGCCGTCGTAAGCAGCTTCTGCTGCTCGGCGGTCAGCCCCAGCCTTCGGCCGACCAAGTCGGAAAGCCGCGCGTCGTCGGCCTCCCGGATATAATGGCCGTTCAGATTCTCCAGCTTCTTGAAGTCGAATCGTGACGGCGACTTGCCGACATGGTCCAGCTCGAACCATTCGATCGCCTGGTCGCGGCTGATGATCTCGTCATCGCCGTGCCCCCAGCCGAGACGCAGCAGGTAATTATCGACGGCCTCGGGAAGAAATCCGAGCTCGTCGCGATAGGCGTCGACCCCGAGCGCGCCGTGGCGCTTGCTGAGCTTGGCGCCGTCCTGGCCGTGGATCAGGGGAACGTGGGCATAGGTCGGCTCCGGCCAGCCCATTGCGCGGATGATCGCCAGCTGGCGGAAGGCGTTGTTCAGATGGTCGTCGCCGCGGATCACGTGAGTGACCCCCATGTCGTGATCGTCGACCACCACCGCAAGCATGTAGGTCGGCGTGCCGTCCGAACGCAGAAGGATGAAATCGTCGAGCTCGGCATTCTGGACGGTCACCCGGCCCTGAACGCGGTCGTCGATGATGGTTTCCCCTTCGCGAGGGGCTTTGAGGCGGATGACGAAAGGCTTGTCGCTTTGGCTTTCGGTGACGTCGCGCCACGGGCTGTTGATCCGGAACGGCCGCCGCTCGCGCTGCGCCTCCTCGCGCTGCGCCGCCAGCTCCTCCTGGGTCATGTAGCAGCGATAGGCGGCGCCCTTGTCGAGCAGCCTGCGGGCGATGTCGGCATGGCGCGCCCAGAATTGTGATTGGTAATATTCATGGCCGTCCCAATCGAGGCCGAGCCAGCGCATTCCGTCGAGGATCGCCTCGATCGCATCGTCGGTGGATCGAGCCTTGTCGGTGTCCTCGATGCGCAGCAGGAACTTGCCGCCGTGGTGCCGCGCGAAGAGCCAGTTGAAAAGCGCCGTCCGCGCACCGCCGATATGCAGAAATCCGGTGGGGGAGGGCGCGAAGCGGGTAACGACGCCGGAATCTCTTGGCGAATGATCGCTTGCGCTCAAGCGTTCTTTCCTCTTCTCTTCATGCTGCAATGCAATGGACGAGCGCCCCTAGCATGGGGGAAGCGCCTCTTCCACAGCGTGCTCGGGGCTATTGGAGAGCGCGGATTTCCGCCGCCGCCGAGGAGCTTGAGAGGCTCCTCGAGGCCGAGCGCGCGCAGCTTCCGCCGTGGGCGGTCGTCGGTCTCGGGAGCGGCATTGCCGCATGGTTCGCACTGGGAGAGCCGCGCCAGTGGGCTGCCTTCCTTTGCGTGGCTGCGGCGCTCGCGCTGCTCGGTTTCGCGCTGGGCCGGGGCCGCACGGGGAGGGCGCTCGGCTGGTTCGCATTGGCTGCGACGATTGGCTGCGCGCTGGTATGGGGCCGCGCGGACTGGGTCGAGCAGCCGCGGCTGACGCGGCCCTTGGTCACGGAGTTGAGCGGCACGGTCGATACGGTCGATCACCTCGCCGCGAGGGAAGCCACACGCGTTGTCGTGCATTCGACGACGCCAAGGCTGCCGCCGACGCTTCGCCTGTCCATCGACGACGACAAGCTCCCGCCGGGAATTGCGCCAGGCGCGGAGATTCGTGTCCGTGCCCGGCTCGTGCCGCCGCCGCCGATGGCGCTACCGGGAACCTACGATTTCGCTCGCGCTGCCTGGTTCCAGAGGCTGGGCGGAGTGGGCAAGCCGCTCGGTCCCGTCACGGTGGTTCGTCCCGGCGAAGCCCATGGGCTCGACCGCGCCCGCGCCGGGCTTCGGACCCACATCGAGAATCGCCTGCCCGAAAACAGCGCGGGCATCGCCGTCGCGCTCGCAACTGGGGACCAGAATGCCGTGGGTCAGGAAGATGCCGACGCGATGCGCCGGGCCGGGCTCACGCACCTCCTGTCGGTCAGCGGCCTTCACATTGCCGCGGTCGTTGCATTTGCGATGTTCCTCAGCCTCAAGCTCCTTGCCTTGAGCGAGCGGCTGGCGCTCCGCTTCAATCTCGTGCTCGTCTCGGCCGGCGTCGCGGCCGCCGCCGGCGTCGGCTACACTTTGCTGACCGGAGCCCAGGTCCCGACGGTCAGGAGTTGCGTCGCCGCCCTCCTGATCCTCGCCGGGATCGCGCTCGGGCGCGACGCGCTCAGCATGCGATTGATCGCGACAGGCGCGCTCGTTGTGCTCGCGTTTCGTCCGGAAGCCCTGGCGGGCGCGAGCTTCCAGATGAGCTTCGCCGCCGTCACCGCGATCGTTGCCCTCCATTCCACGAAATGGGCGAGGCGCCTTCTCCAGCGCCGCGACGAAGGGATATTCGCGCGGTCGGGCCGCGCCTTGCTTGGAGTCATCGCGACCGGGCTCGTCGTCGAGGTCGCGCTCGCGCCGATGGCGCTGTTCCATTTCCACCGGGCGGGGCTTTACGGCGTATTTGGCAACATCGTCGCCATCCCGCTGACGACCTTCGTGATCATGCCGAGTGAGGCGGCAGCGCTGGCGCTGGACGTGGTCGGCTGGGGACGGCCGTTCTGGTGGATCACCGGGCTCGCCATCGACGGCCTGCTGTGGCTCGCTCATTCCATTTCCTCGGCGAAGGGCGCGGTCGCCCTCTTGCCCTCGATACCGGGTTGGGCTTTCGGGCTGATGGCAGCGGGCGGCATCTGGCTGTGCCTGTGGAACAGCCGGCTGCGGCTGGTGGGGCTGATCCCGATCGCGGGCGGCGCACTTGGCGCCATTACCGCGCCCGCGCCGGACATGCTGATCACGGGCGACGGCGTTCACCTCGCCCTCGTCCATGAGGGAACGCCGCTAATCCTGCGCGAGCGGACCGGCGACTATGTGCGGAGCCTCGTCGCGGAAGCATCCGGATTCGACGGCGATCCCGAGGATCTGGGCTCTCAACCCTACAGCGACTGCTCGAGGGATTCGTGCGTGGCATTGGTTCGAAAAGGCGCCACCGAATGGCGAGTGTTGGCCACGCGGTCCAGAACGAGCATCGACTGGACCACGATCACGAGCGCTTGCGCCCAGGCCGATATCGTCGTCTCGGACCGCAGGCTTCCCCGAAGCTGCGAACCGCGCTGGCTGAAGCTCGACGCGCCCGCGCTCCGCCGCACTGGAGGCATCGCTATCTATCTTTCGAAGAACCCGCGCGTCGATACGGTCGCCGACCGCATCGGCTCTCACCCGTGGGCGAGCACCGCGGTCAGTATCGCCGGATCAACCCGGCGAGGCGGCCCTGGATCTTCACCCGGCTCTCGTCGTAGCGCTGGGGCTCGTAGCGCGAGTTCGCCGGATCGAGACGGATCATCCGGCCCTCGCGGCGATAAGTCTTGAGGGTTGCTTCCTCATCATCGATCAGCGCCACGATGATCTCGCCGTCGCGCGCGTTGTCGACCTTTCGAATGAGCGCGAAATCGCCGTCGAGAATGCCTTCCTCGACCATCGAATCGCCGGAGACCTCGAGCGCATAATGTTCGCCGGGCCCGAGCAGGGCGGCCGGCACCGCGAAGCTCTCCGTGCCCTGCAAGGCCTCGATCGGCGTGCCGGCCGCGATCCGCCCGTGAAGCGGGATTTCCAGCGTGTCGTTGGCCGCGGCAGGAGCAACCGGCCGGATCGGCGTGACCGTCGCCGAAGGCTGCACTTCGGGATGCTTGAGCACTTCCAGCGCGCGCGCCCGGTTGGGCAGACGCCGGATGAAGCCGCGTTCCTCGAGCGCCGAAATGAGCCGGTGCACGCCCGACTTCGACTTGAGGTCGAGCGCCTCGCGCATCTCGTCGAAGCTGGGACTGACGCCGTCCTGCTTGAGGCGGCCGTCGATGAACAGCAGTAGTTCGCGTTGCTTGGCGGTGAGCATATTGTCCCCGTCATCCCCTAGTTGGAACGAACAGAGAACGTGTAGGCAACAAATGGCCGCTGGTCAAGCAGCCGCGGTGTTCTCTCAGCCGCCGCTGGTCACCATGCGCTTCTTCATCGCCTGGATCGCGCTCTCGTTGCGCTTGCTTCCCATCTCCCTGCGCATCGCCGCCAGGAACTCCTCGCCATAGTCCTGGGACAAACCTTCCTGGAGATCGGTCTGCATCCGCCCGATCAGCCCCGGTTGCATGAGCGCATTGCCCGGCGTGATCTTGTTCACCTTGACGATGAAGAAGCCCTGGCCCTTCGTGTCCGCGGACATCCGGCTCTTGCCCTCGCCCAGCGTGAAGAGGATTTTCAACGCAGGCGGGATCGGTCCCTGGGCCATCGCGATCTGGATCCGGCGCGCGGCGACGGGCTGGACCGGCGGAAGTGGCGCGCCGCTCTCCTTCACCGCCTGCGCGAGCGGCAGGCCCTTCTCGACCTTCGCCTGGATTTGCGCCGCGATCGACCGGGCGCGTTCGGTTGCCTTGCTGCTGATCCAGTCGTTCGCCACCTGATCGTGCACCTGCGCAAGCGGAGCGGGCGCAGCCGGGACCACCTGACCGGGCGAAACCATCGCATAACCCGCGTCGCCCGGAAGCTGCACGATTTCCGGCGGATCATTGGCTTCGATCTCGAAACCGGTTTTCAACGCAGGCGCGAGCTCGGCCGGCAATTTAAAGCTCTTGTCGGTCCGCGAGGTCCCGTCGGCGACGATCAGCGGCGTGGTCGTGACCGTCAGCTTAGCGGCCGCGGCCGCTTCGGTGAAGTTGCTGCCGTCGTCGATCGAATTCTGGACCGTGTCGATGATGTTCTCGATCGCGCCCTTGCGCTTGTCGACGTTGAGCTTCGCAGCGATTTCCGCCCGGGCCTGGTCGAGCGACTTGCCGCCCTGGGTGCTGACCGAATCGACCTTGGCGACGGCCCAGCCGAATTCCGTCTGGATCGGGCCGACGACGGTGCCCGCGGGCGCGGCGAATACGGCCGCCGCGGCCTTGTCGCCGGCGACCGAGGCATAAGCGGCGCGATCCTGGTCCTTGAGCGAAGTGACGGCAGCGTTGGCCCCGGCGGGCGCGGCAGCGGCGGCGATCGTCGCTCCGCCCTTGGCGCGGGCTGCGATTGTGCTGGCGGTCGCCTGGTCCTGGACCATCGCCTGGCTGATGTTGCGGGTTTCCTTCGCCGCATAGTCCGCCTTGTGGGAATTGTAATAGGCCGCGACTTCCTGGTCGGAGGCGGTCACTGCGGCGACCTGCTCGGGACCGATTCTAGCGATCCGGATCACCCGCTGCTGGGGCACCATGTAGCGGCTGCGGTTGACGGAATAATATTGCTGCAGGTCCGCATCGGTCGGCTTGAACGCGGCGCGGAAGGTAGCGACCGGAACCGCCACCGCTTCGCCCTCGCGGGTCTCGAGCATCATCGATGCATAGGGAGTGGCCATTCCAACCGAGGCGCGGGCATTCGCCGCGACGGGGGTGAGCAGGTAACGCTCGAGCAGCCCGCCGGCGAGGACCTGGCGGACTTCCCTGTCGGTAAGGCGCTGCTGAGCAAGGAACTGCTGGTAAGCGGCTTCGCTGAACTTTCCGTCGAAGCCCTTGGTCTGCGGGATCTGCGCGATCTCCGCATCGACGAGCCGCTTCGACAGCGGGAAGCCGAACTTCTCGGCGAAGGCCATCAGCGTCTTGTTGGAGAGCATGTCATCGAGCAGCGGCTCGAAATCGCCCATGATGCTCGAATAGTCGGCCTCGGGCTTCTGCTGCCGGACCTGCTGCAGGTGGCGCTGCATCGCCGAGCTCATCTCCGGCTCGGTCACCTTTTGGCCGCCGACCTCCGCCAGGGTCGAGCTGCCCATCCCGAAGCTGATATTGCCGGTTCCGAAGTTGGAAAGGTCGGCAAGCGCGAAGCCGGCGAGAATCGCGATCAGGATCACGGCCATGATCCAGGTGCCAACCTTGGAATTCGAAACGCGGCGGAAGAAGGAGGACATCGGGTTCCCGAGAAGGAATTGGAGATGCGCCGCTTTACGGGCGGGGCTGGCGCGCATCAAGCGGCGCAGCTAGGCGGCGGAAAAAGGGGGAACGATGGCGCCGAGGAAGCTGGTCGCGGGCAATTGGAAGATGCACGGCGTGTCCGCGGACCTCGCCGAGATCGCGGCGATCGCCGACGCCGCGGGGCAATATCCAAGGGTCGACGTGGCGCTCTGCGTGCCTGCGATCCTGATCGAGCGCGCGACGCGGGCGGTGCCGGGTTTCGCGATCGGCGGGCAGGACGTGCACCATGCCGAAAAGGGAGCGCATACGGGCTGTACTTCGGCTGAGATGCTGCTCGACGCCGGGGCGAGGCTTACCATCGTCGGCCATTCCGAACGCCGCGACGCGCAGCGCGAGAGCGACTCCGAGGTGAAGGCGAAAGCGGAAGCCGCGCTCTCCTGCGGCCTCGATGTGATTCTCTGCGTCGGCGAAACCCTCGAGGTGCGCGAGCAGGGTGCCGCGATTTCGACCGTCCTCGCCCAGCTCGACGGCTCGCTTCCCGAGCGTTCGGCGAGCGACGCGCCGCTGGCCATCGCCTACGAACCTGTGTGGGCAATCGGCACAGGCAAGGTCCCGACGACCGCCGAAATCGCCGAAATGCACGC
>Ga0207657_10001718_pt1 | contig 23607 bp, 19 predicted proteins | sample KBSC33metaG_FD_184316 | JGI IMG/M metagenome (GOLD analysis project Ga0207657, IMG submission 184316) | Corn rhizosphere microbial communities from Kellogg Biological Station, Michigan, USA - KBS C3-3 metaG (SPAdes) (version 2) | ecosystem: Host-associated > Plants > Roots > Rhizosphere > Soil ... | reverse complement strand
CAATGACTATGCCCGGATCGCCGGCGCCGACGTGTGCATCGTCACCGCCGGCATCGCCCGCAAGCCCGGCATGAGCCGCGACGACCTGCTCGGCATCAATTTGAAGGTGATGAAGGCCGTCGGCGAGGGCATCAAGGCGCACGCGCCGGACAGCTTCGTCATCTGCATCACCAACCCGCTCGACGCGATGGTCTGGGCGCTCAGGGAATTCTCCGGCCTGCCGCACCACCGTGTCGTCGGCATGGCGGGCGTGCTGGACTCCGCCCGCTTCCGCCACTTCCTCGCCGAGGAGTTCAACGTCTCGGTCGAGGACGTCACCGCGTTCGTGCTCGGCGGGCACGGCGACACGATGGTGCCGGTCCCGGCCTACTCGACCGTCGCCGGCATCCCTATCCCGGACCTCATCAAGATGGGCTGGTCGACGCAGGAGAAGATCGACGCGATCGTCAAGCGCACGCGCGGCGGCGGCGGGGAGATCGTCGCGCTCCTGAAGACGGGCTCGGCTTATTACGCGCCGGCGACGAGCGCCATCGCGATGGCCGAGAGCTACTTGAAGGACAAGAAGAGGGTGCTTCCCGCCGCGGCTTATCTGGAAGGCCAGTACGGCGTCGACGGGCTCTATGTCGGCGTCCCGATCGTGATTGGCGCCGGCGGCGTCGAGCGGATCGTCGAGATCGAGCTCGACGAGACCGCCAAGGCCAATTTCGAAGTCTCGGTCGACGCCGTGAAGGAGTTGCTCGAGGCGTGCAGGAATATCGATGAATCGCTACGTTAAGCGCGCCCTTGCAGCGGCCGCGCTGACGCTGTGTGGCGTGGCCTCGGCCCAGAGCATCGACTTGGCGCCTGCCGAGCCCGCGGCGATCGCGGCCGCGACGCTGTCCTGCTCAGCGGCCTTGTCGGCTGCAGGCGTCGACGAGAAGCGCCTGACCGCCGACGGTTGGCGGCGCGCGTACCTCGGGGCGGGGGCGACACCTGCGCAGGCTTCGTTGAGGATCTATGTGCGCGGTGACGTCGTCCTGCTGCTCACGCCGAACCCGATCAAGGGCCTCGTCGACGATTGCTATCTCACCGCCCGGCTCGCCTCGGCGGAGATTTACCCGAGCGTAGTCGCCGCCACCCAGGCACGGCTCGGCGGCAAGCCCGCCAAGGAGGGCGCCGGCCCTGTCAGCTGGACGAGCGCGGATCGCAAGACCGTCCAAATCATGCCCACCGGCGACCCGTCCGCACCCGCCGTAAAGGTCACGGTGGTCAACCTCCCCAAGGAGAAGTGATGTCGATCCTTGTTAATTCCGAAACCAAGGTCATCACCCAGGGCTTCACCGGCAAGCAGGGCACCTTCCACACCGAGCAGGCGATCGCCTACGGCACCAAGGTCGTCGGCGGCACCTCGCCGGGCAAGGGCGGCCAGACCCATCTCGGCCTGCCGGTCTTCGATACGGTGCAGGAGGCGCGCGAAGCGACCGACTGCGATGCGTCGGTCATCTACGTCCCCCCGCCCGGCGCCGCCGACGCGATCCTCGAGGCGATCGACGCCGAGGTGCCGCTGATCGTCTGCATCACCGAGGGTATTCCGGTGCTCGACATGGTGCGGGTGAAGCGTGCGCTGACCGGCTCCAGGTCGCGGCTGATCGGCCCCAATTGCCCCGGCGTGCTGACGCCGGGCGAGTGCAAGATCGGAATCATGCCGGGCAACATCTTCAAGAAGGGTTCGGTCGGCGTGGTCAGCCGCTCGGGCACGCTGACCTACGAGGCCGTGTTCCAGACCAGCAACGAAGGGCTCGGCCAGACCACCGCGGTCGGCATCGGCGGCGATCCGGTGAACGGCACCAACTTCATCGACGTGCTGGAGCTGTTCCTCGCCGATCCCGAGACGAAGTCGATCATCATGATCGGGGAAATCGGCGGCTCGGCGGAGGAAGAGGCCGCTCAATTCCTGAAGGACGAGGCGCGCGCCGGCCGCTCGAAGCCGGTCGTCGGCTTCATCGCCGGCCGCACCGCGCCGCCGGGACGCCGCATGGGCCATGCCGGTGCGATCGTATCGGGCGGCAAGGGCGGCGCCGAGGACAAGATCGCGGCGATGGAGGCGGCTGGTATTCGCGTCTCGCCGAGCCCATCTGAGCTGGGAACGACGCTGAAGGCGCTCCTGAACGGCTGACGGATCGACGCGTTCTGGCCGACATGCGCATGAGAAGAGGTTCGAAGTGGATTATCTGACCGGCGAACGCGAGCAGGGCCCGAGCTGGGCGCGCGCCAACTGGCCGCTCGTCGAGCTGGACGAGGTCAATGCGAGCCTCGACCCGACGCAGATGGAGATCGCGCCGGTCGCCGCGAAGGCGAAGCAGGCGGCGGTTCAGGCGGGCAAGAGCGAGGCCGAGGTCGAGCAGGCGGCGAAGGACGCGATCCACGCCTGGATGCTGATCCGCACCTATCGGGTGCGCGGCCATCTCGCCGCGGACCTCGATCCGCTCGGCCTCGCCAAACGCGAGATGCCGGCCGAGCTGGCGCCCGAGGCGCACGGCTTCACCGCCGCCGATTTCGACCGGCCGATCTATCTGGGCGGCACATTGGGCTTCGAGTGGGCGACCCTGCGCCAGATCGTGCCCGTGCTCCAGGCCAATTATTGCGGCAAGGTCGGCCTCGAATATATGCACATCAACGACCTCGAGGAGCGCCGCTTCCTCCAGGCGCGGATGGAAGGCCGCGACGCCGAGATCCGGTTCACGCCGGAGGGCAAGCAGGCGATCCTCGCCAAGGTGGTCGAAGGCGAGCAGTGGGAGAAGTTCCTCGCCCGCAAATATGTCGGCACCAAGCGCTTCGGCCTCGACGGCGGCGAGTCGATGATTCCGGCGCTCGAGGCGGTGATCAAATATGCCGGCATGGGCGGCGTCGAGGACATCGTCTTCGGCATGGCCCATCGCGGGCGCTTGAACGTCCTCGCGAACGTCATGGGCAAGCCTTATCGCGCGATCTTCTCCGAATTCGCCGGCGGCGCCACCAACCCCGCCGACGTCGGCGGCTCGGGCGACGTCAAATACCATCTCGGCACTTCGTCCGACCGCGAGTTCGACGGGGTGAAGGTCCACCTCTCTTTGCTTCCCAACCCGAGCCACCTCGAGGCGGTGAACCCGGTCGTGCTCGGCAAGGCGCGGGCGCAGCAGGTCGCGCGCGGCGACGAGCACGGCAATACGGTGCTCCCCGTCCTCCTCCACGGCGACGCGGCGTTCGCGGGACAGGGGATCGTCGCCGAGATCCTCGCTTTCTCCGGCCTTCCCGGCTACGGCACCGGCGGCACGCTCCACTTCATCATCAACAACCAGGTGGGCTTCACCACCTCGCCGCAATTCGCGCGCTCGTCCCCCTATCCGTCGGACATCGCCAAGTCGGTCCAGGCGCCGATCCTGCACGTCAATGGCGACGACCCGGAGGCGGTGACCTTCGCCTGCAAGCTCGCCATCGAGTTCCGCCACGCCTTCCACCGCGACATCGTCATCGACATGTGGTGCTACCGCCGCTTCGGCCACAATGAGGGCGACGAGCCGAGCTTCACCCAGCCGCTCATGTACGACGCCATCCGCGCCCACCCCCCTGTTTCGGAGCTGTACGGCCAGCGCCTCGTCGAGGAGGGCGTCATCGGCCCAGACTGGCTGGAAAAGCAGGTCGCCTCGTTCACCGCCCAGCTCGAGGAGGAGTTCGAGGCGGCCAAGACCTACCTTCCCAACAAGGCCGACTGGTTCGAGGGCCGCTGGGCCGGCCTAGGCCGCCCCGACACGCCGGAGACGGAGCGCCGCAACGTCGACACCGCGATCGGCGAGGACGTGTACGACGCGGTCGCCCGTATCCTCACCACGGTCCCCGAAGGGCTCACCGTCCACAAGACGCTGCAGCGGATCATCGACGCGCGCCGCGCCATGTTCGAGAGCGGCAGCGGCTTCGACTGGGCCACGGCGGAGGCGCTCGCCTTCGGCAGCCTGGTGCGCGAAGGCTCGCAGGTCCGCCTCTCCGGCCAGGACAGCGGCCGCGGCACGTTCAGCCAGCGCCATTCGGTCTGGGTCGACCAGCAGGACGGCCACAAGTACATCCCGCTCTGCCATGTCGGCCCGGGCCGCTTCGAGGTGCGCGACAGCCCGCTCTCCGAGTTCGGCGTGCTCGGCTTCGAGTACGGCTATGCCCTCTCCGACCCGCGCACGCTCGTCCTGTGGGAAGCGCAGTTCGGCGATTTCGCCAACGGCGCGCAGGTGATCATCGACCAGTTCATCTCGTCGGGCGAGTCGAAGTGGCTGCGCGCCAACGGCCTCGTCATGCTGCTGCCCCACGGCTACGAAGGGCAGGGGCCGGAGCATTCGTCGGCGCGCCCCGAGCGCTACCTGCAGCTCTGCGCCGAGGACAATATGCAGGTCGCGAACTGCACCACGCCGGCCAATTACTTCCACATCCTCCGCCGCCAGATGCACCGCGATTTCCGCAAGCCGCTGGTGATCATGACGCCCAAGTCGCTGCTCCGGCACAAGCTCGCGGTGTCGACCAAGGCCGATTTCCTCGGCGACAGCCATTTCCGGCGCCTGCTCTCCGACCCCGCCGGCCCGGCAGATGCGGACGTGCGCCGGCTCGTCCTCTGCTCTGGCAAGGTCGCCTACGAGTTGCTCGACGCGCGCGACCATGCCGGCGACCGCGCGACCTCGATCGTCCGCGTCGAGCAGCTCTATCCCTTCCCGGCCGAGCCGCTGGTCGAGCGCCTCAAGCGCATGCCGAACCTCGAGGAGGTCGTCTGGGCGCAGGAGGAGCCGAAGAACCAGGGCTATTGGCATTTCGTCGAAGACCCGCTCGAGCAGTGCCTCGCGGAAGCGGGCGCTCGGCCGAAGCGGGCGACTTATGCGGGCCGCCCCTCCTCGGCGTCGCCGGCGACGGGGCTTGCGAAGCGCCACGCCAGCGAGCAGGCGGATCTCATCGCCGAGGCGCTCGGCCACCCCACCACCGCAGCCGCGCCGCAGCGCAAGGCCGGATAGAAGGCCGGAAGGTAGAAGGAATAACATGGCGACCGACGTCTCCGTCCCCACGCTCGGGGAATCGATCACCGAAGCGACGCTCGGCCAATGGCTGAAGAAGCCGGGCGATGCGGTGAAGGCCGACGAGCCGATCGCCAGCCTCGAAACCGACAAGGTGGCGGTGGAGGTGCCTTCGCCCGTGGCCGGCACGATGGGCGAGCAGCTCGTCAAGGAAGGCGACACGGTGGCGGTCGGCGCCGTGATCGCGCGGGTGGAAGCGGGCGGAGGCACCTCTGCGGCCGCTCCCGCCGCCCAGCCGCAGGCCGCCGCGCCGCCGGCCTCCACCCCAGTCAATCCCGACGGCCCCGGCGAGAATGTCGCGGTACGCAGCGAGGAGGATGAGGGGGAGGGGAGCAACCTTACCTTGTCGCCGTCGGTGCGCCGCCTCGTCCTGGAGCTCGGCGTCGACCCCTCGCGCATCCGCGGCACCGGCAAGGACGGCCGCCTCACCAAGGACGACGTCCTCGCCGCCGCGCGCGATCAGAAGGCTCCCGAGCCCGCGTCCGCGCCGCCTCCTCCCCCGCCGCTCGCCGCCCCGGCGGCTTCGGGCGAGCGGCGCGAGGAGCGGGTGCGGATGACTCGCCTCCGCCAGACCGTCGCCCGCCGCCTCAAGGAGGCGCAGAACACCGCCGCGATGCTCACCACCTTCAACGACGTCGACATGACGGCGGTGATGGAGGCGCGCAACCGCTACAAGGACCTGTTCGAGAAGAAGCACCAGATCCGCCTCGGCTTCATGAGCTTCTTCGTGAAGGCGGCGGTGCTGGCGGCGAAGGACGTGCCGTCGGTCAACGCCTATATCGAAGGCGACGAGATCGTGTACCACGATTATGTAGACGTTTCGGTCGCGGTCTCCGCGCCGAACGGCCTCGTCGTCCCCGTCATCCGCGATGCCGACAAGCTGAGCTTCGCCGAGATCGAGAAGACCATCGCCAACTTCGGCAAGCGCGCCAAGGCCGGCACCCTCACCATGGCCGACATGCAGGGCGGCACCTTCACTATCTCCAACGGCGGCGTCTTCGGCTCGCTCATCTCGACGCCGATCATCAACCCGCCCCAGTCGGCGGTGCTCGGTATGCACCGCATCGAGGAGCGGCCGGTGGTCCTGAACGGCCAGATCGTCGCCCGGCCGATGATGTACCTCGCCTTGAGCTACGACCATCGCCTCGTCGACGGCCGCGAGGCCGTCACCTTCCTCGTCCGCATGAAGGAAGCGATCGAGGACCCGACGCGGCTCCTCATCGATCTCTAGGATAGAAACGAATGGCAGAGACTGAATTCGACGTGATCGTGATCGGGGCGGGCCCCGGCGGCTATGTGGCGGCGATCCGGGCGGCGCAGCTGGGGCTGAAGACGGCGTGCGTCGAGAGCCGCGAGACATTGGGCGGGACCTGCCTCAACGTCGGCTGCATTCCCTCCAAGGCGCTGCTCCACGCCTCCGAGCTGTTCGAGGAGGCGAACCACGGCACGCTCGCTAAATGGGGGGTGAAGGTCGGCCAGGTCGAGCTCGACCTCGACGCCATGCATGGCGGGCGCAAGGAAGCCGTCTCGGGCCTCACCAAAGGCATCGAGTTCCTGTTCAAGAAGAACAAGGTGACGTGGCTCAAGGGGCAGGGCCGCTTCACCGCCAAGGACCGGCTCGACGTCGCCGGCACCGAATATACGGCCAGGAACTTCGTCATCGCCACCGGTTCCTCGGTAACGCCGCTCCCAGGCGTCGCGATCGACCAGGAGCGGATCGTCGATTCCACCGGCGCGCTCGAGCTGCCGAAGGTGCCGGGCCACCTCGTGGTGATCGGCGGCGGCGTCATCGGTCTCGAGCTCGGCTCGGTCTGGAAACGGCTGGGTGCGAAGGTCACCGTCGTCGAGTTCCTCGACCAGATCCTCCCCGGCATGGACGGCGAGGTCCGCAAGGAAGCGAACAAGATCTTCAAGAAGCAGGGCTTCGAGTTCCGCCTCGGCACCAAGGTGACCGGCGCCGAGCGCAGGGGAGACACCGTCACCCTCACCGTCGAGCCCGCCGCCGGCGGCGCGGCGGAGACGATCGACGCCGACGTCGTCCTCGTCTCGATCGGCCGGCGCCCCAACACCGACGGGCTCGGCCTCGAGGCCGCCGGCATACAGGTCAACAAGCGCGGCCAGATCGAGGTCGACCACGATTTCAAGACCGCCGTCCCCGGCATCTACGCGATCGGCGACGTGACGCCCGGGCCGATGCTCGCCCACAAGGCAGAGGACGAGGGCGTCGCGGTCGCCGAGATTCTCGCCGGCCAGGTCGGCATCGTCAATCACGACGTCATCCCGAGCGTCGTCTACACCTTCCCGGAGATCGCCGGCGTCGGCCTCACCGAGGAGCAGGCGAAGGAGCAGGGCGAGGTCAAGGTCGGCAAGTTCCCGATGATGGCGAACAGCCGCGCCAAGACCAACCGCGAGACCGAGGGCTTCGTGAAGATCATCGCCGACGCCAGGAGCGACCGGGTGCTCGGGGTGTGGATCATCGCCTCCGTCGCCGGCACGATGATCGCCCAGGCCGCGCAGGCGATGGAGTTCGGCGCCACGTCGGAGGACATCGCCTACACTTGCCACGCCCACCCGACCCATTCGGAGGCGGTCAAGGAAGCGGCGATGGCCGTCACCGGCAAGCCGATCCACATCTGAGGCCCGGGTCCTGAACCGCTCGCCCATCGCCGCCGCGGTCCTGGCCGCCCTCCTCCTCGCCGCGTGCGGAGGCCCCAAGGCGCTGACGTTGCCGACGGACCCCGTCGACCGCGCCGCGACGTGCGGAGTCGTCGCGACGGCGTCCGCGCGGCGGGAGACGGCCGATATCCAGGCATCGCTGCCCATCGCCGCCGAGGGCCGCATCCTACACTACGCCCTGCTCGGCGCCTCCGTCGACGGCGGCTTCTCGAGCGCCACGGCCGGCGCGATCGTCAAGCGCATGCCGGCCCTCGAGCCGGAGATCACCGCCGGCAAGTGGCAGGCGCTGGCGCCGGCCTGCGACGCCGCCTTCCCCGAGGCGGCGAGCGGCGACGTCACGCTGCCCGCCGACAAGCTCGATGCCGAGCTCGGCTGCCGCGGCCTTGCCCAGTTCGTCGCGACGGCGCTGGAGCCGGCGAAGAGCCGCTATGCCGGACCGCTGGCCGACTATCGGCGCCTCGCCGGCAAGCTCAGCGACAAGGTCGGACCGGCGCTGCGGGCGCGGGTAGGCAGCGCGCCGGCGGCGGCCCGCGCCGCCGAGGACAAGGCGATGGCGAAGATCGCCCGCGCCGGCTCGCCGGTGGCGGTGCTGGCGGAATGCGCCAAGCGCTTCGGCGCGTGACTCCGCTGCCGCTCCACCTCGTCGACCCGCTGCTGCGCTATCTCGATTGGGCGGGAGTCGCCGTTTTCGCCATGTCCGGCGCGCTCGTCGCCGCGGTGAAGCGTCAGACGCTCGTCACCTTCGCCTTTTTCGCGGTCGTGACCGGCGTCGGCGGCGGCACCGCGCGGGACCTGCTGATCGGCGCGCCCGTCTTCTGGATGCATGAAAACGCCATCCTCATCATCTGCCTGGCCGCCGCCGTCCTCGTCTGGGCGCTGCCGCGGCGCCTGTGGAACGAGCGCGTCCTGCTGTGGCTCGATGCCGCCGGCCTCGCCGCCTACGCGACCTACGGCGCCGCCAAAGGTCTCGCCTTCGGCGTCGCGCCGTGGCCGGCCTTCGGCATGGGCGTCCTCACCGCCTGCCTCGGCGGCATTGTCCGCGACGTGCTGGCGGGCGACCCCTCGATCCTGCTCCGGCCGGAGCTCTACGTCACAGCGGCCGCGCTGTCGGCGGCGCTGACCGTGGGGCTGATCGAGGGCGGCATCAGCCCCCTCGCCGCCGGCGCCATCGCCACGGCGGCGGGATTCATCCTGCGCGGCGGCGCGATCGCGCGGGGATGGTCGCTGCCCGCCTACCGCCGCTAGCCCGATTGCCCGCACGCCCAAAGCGCCATAGGCTCGCCCGATGAAGACCCCGGACATCCGAAAAACAGCGGCCTTTCTGCTCGCCGCAGTCGCGGCGGCGCCGTCCATGGCGGCTCAGCCCGCGCCCGCGCCGGCGCCCGAGCCGGACCGCCCGGCGATCGTCGTCGAGGGCCGCCGCGACCAGGCGCGCGCGGTGCGCGAGTTCCTCAACGCGCTGCCCTTCGCCGGCCCCGCCGAGCATATCGCCCGCTTCGAACGCGCGGCCTGCCCCGCGGTGCTCGGCCTGCGCGCCGACCACAATGCCCAGGTCGTCGAGCGCATGCGCAGGGTCGCGCGCGAAGCCGGGATCCCGCTCGGCAAGCCGCAATGCGCGCCGAACGTTCTCGTCCTCGTCACCGCCGACAAGGCGGCGCTGCTCGACGAAATCGCCCGCCGCCACCCCTATCTCGTCGCCAGCCTCACCCGCGGAGAGGTCAAGGCCCTGCAGAAGAGCCCGGCGCCCGACGCGCTATGGCACCTGCGCGAATCGATCGGCGTCGACGGGCGCCTCCTCACGCCCGACGCGGTCGCGGGCGTGGTGATCAACCGCACCACCGAGCGGCCGAGCCGACTTCGCGACTTCGCCCACCCCGCCTTGGCGGGCGCGGTGCTGATCCTGGAGATGCGGGCGCTGACCGGCCTCACGCCGACCCAGGTGGCCGATTACGCCCTGATGCGGGCATTCACCGGCATCGACCCCGCGCGACTCCCGCCGGACAATCCCGGGTCGATCCTGAAGCTGCTCGAGACGCCCGTCGGCGGCGAGGTTCCGATCACGCTGACCCGGTGGGACCTGGCTTTCATACGTTCGTTCTACGGCAGCGACGTCGACCGGTTCGCGCCCGGGCAACGCGGCGAGATCGCTGCCGGGATGAAGAGGGCGCTCGAGCGCGGTGCGGCGGCGGAGCCGGATCCGCGCTGAGCCTATAGCGTGGTGCCGCGCCAGACCGCCTCGAGCGGCAGCGGCTCCGCGGGCACGTCCACGGCCGGAGCGAGGGGCCGCTGCCACAGGCCGACGTCAAGCCAGCGTCCCAGCTTGTAGCCCACGTTCCGGTACGCCCCGGCATGGCCGAAGCCGAGCCGCTCGTGAAGCCGCACGCTCGGCGCGTTGGGAAGCGCAATGGCCGCGATCGCCTGGGTATAGCCCTGCGCTTCCAGCAGCCGCAGCAACGGCTCGTAGAGGGCGGTGCCGAGGCCGTGTCCCGATGCCTCCGGCGCGAGGTAGACGGTGGTTTCGACGGCGAAGCGGTAGGCGGCGCGCGGGCGGAACGGGCAGGCATAGGCGTAGCCGTCGATGCCGCCGTCCTCGCGCTCCGCGACGAGCCACGGATAGGCGCCGGCTACCGCTTCGATGCGGGCGCGCATGTCGGCCGCCGACGGCGCCTCGAGCTCGAAGGTGACGGCGCTTGCCGCGACGTAATGCGCGTAGATCGCCGCCACCGCCGCCGCGTCGTCCGGCGTGGCGGCGCGCAGCCTCACCGGGCGAACATCCCCATCAGCCAGGCGAAGAAGCCGCCCGGCGCGACGTGCGGCGCGTCTCCGTTCGCATCCGCCGGCGCGCATTCAAGGCAGCGCGCCTGGATGGCGGGGCCGGAGACGAGGCGCTCTACGTCGCCAAGCGCCTGCGCCAGCTGCAGCCGCGGCTTCATCGCGATGCGGCTGAAGGCGTCCGTCGCCTCGCCCCGGTCGTCGTCCTTGTTGACGAGGCCGTCGATGATCGAATCGGCGAAGCTCGGCTGCTTCTCCAGCCAGTCCGGCTTGGCGTCCTTGGGGTCGATATGGGCGCGGCGCGCCGCCTCGGCGATGGCGTCGCCGAGGCTGCCGAACTGGTCGACGAGGCCGAGCTGGCGCGCGGTCCCGCCGTCCCACACGCGGCCCTGCGCGATCTGGTTCACGCGCTCGACCGGCAGGTGCCGGGCGTTGGAGACGAGGGCGAGGAAGCGCCGGTAGGTGCCCTCGACGCCGAGCTGGATCATCTGTCCGGCGGCGGGCGACGGGCCCTTCATCAGGTCCGGCTCGCCCGAGAGCGGCGTCGTTTTGACGCCGTCGGCGCCGATGCCGAGCTTGGCGAGGCTGCCCTGGAAGCTCGGCAGGATGCCGAAGACGCCGATCGAGCCGGTGATCGTCGAGGGCTCGGCGAAGATCCTGTCGCCGGCGGTCGAGACCCAATAGCCGCCTGAGGCGGCGACGCTGCCCATCGACACCACCACCGGCAGGCCCTGCGTCTTGGCCGCGATCAGCGCCTGGCGGATGCGTTCCGACGCGAGCGCCGAGCCGCCGGGGGAATCCACGCGCAGGACGAGCGCCTTCAGCCGCCCGCGCCGCAGCCCCTTCTCCAGCGCCTTGACGATCGTCTCGGCGCCCGCGCGGCCGGGCCCCGCCTCGCCGTCGACGATCTCGCCGGCGACGGTGACGATGCCGATATTGCCGCCATCCTCGCTCGCCGGGTTGCTCTCCACCCAGGCGCGGTACGGGATCCGCCGGAAGCTGTCCGGCAGCGCCTTGTCCCGGACGCCGGCGATCTGCGCGACCCGCCGGCCGAACGCCTCCCGGTCCGCGACATGATCGACCAAGCCCGCCGCCAGCGCCGCCTTGGCGAGGTCACCGCCGGTCGCCTGGACCCGCGCCGGCGTGTCGGCGACATAGGTCCCGACCTGCGCCTTCGGCCGCGCCCGCGCGACATTTTCCTCCCAGGTCGACCAGAGAGCGCCGGCCAGCGCCTGCGCATTTTCGCGCGCGTCGGGCGACATGTCGTTCCGGATGAACGGCTCGACCGCCGCCTTGTAGGTGCCCACCCGGTAGACGTTCGCCGTCACCCCCAATTTGTCGAGCAGGCCTTTGTAATAGAGATTGGTGTGGCCGGGGCCGGTGATCAGCACCCCGCCCATCGGGCTCAGCCACACTTCGCTCGCATGAGCGGCGAGCAGGTAGGAATCGTCATCATAGGCGGTGGCGTAGGCGAGCACCGGCTTGCCCGCCTTCTTCACCGCGTCGATCGCCGCGCCGGCGTCGGCAAGCGTCGTCTGGCCGCCGCCGGTGAAGATGTCGAGGTCGAGCGCCACCGCCTGCACGCGATCGTCGGTCGCCGCCGCCTCCAACGCCTTGACGAGGTCGCGCAGCCGCGTCGCGCGCGTTCCGCCCGAGCCCCGCACCACGTCCGCCGCCTTGGCCTGCGAAGGCTGCTCGACGATCGGGCCGGAGAGGTCGAGATAGAGCGCGCCCTTGTCGCCCGAACCGACGCTCGGCCGCGCGTTCATCATCCCCCACAGGAAGGTGAAGAAGATCAGCACCAGCAGCAGGACGAGCCCGTCCTTGATCCCGACCAGCAGCCGCCACACCTTGCCCGCGAATCGCATGCTCTTGCCTTTCCTGCCGCCCGGCGGCGCTTCCGCCCTAGATGAAGCCCCGCCGCTCGGCGGGAAAGGCGAAATTTTCGTGCGCGCCGCCCTTGACCGGCGATGAACGCCCCCTAGATGGAGCATGTCTGGCACTCGCTCCATGCGAGTGCTAACAAAGTTCAACCCGCGGCCGCCGCGCAGCCTATCGGGGGGCAGGCGCGCCGCATCAATATGTAGAGGTGACGCGCATGAACTTTCGACCGCTTCATGACCGGGTGCTCGTGCGCCGCATCGAGGCCGAGGAAAAGACGGCTGGCGGCATCATCATTCCGGATACCGCGAAGGAAAAGCCGCAGGAAGGCGAAGTCATTGCCGCCGGCACCGGCGCCCGCAACGACGCCGGCGAGGTCCACCCGCTCGAGGTCAAGGCCGGCGACCGCATCCTGTTCGGCAAGTGGTCGGGGACCGAGGTGCGCCTCAACGGCGAGGATCTCCTGATCATGAAGGAGAGCGACATCCTCGGCATCGTCGCCAGCGGCGACAAGGACGACAGCATCATCACGCACGACGGCGGTAGCTGAGCCCGCCGCGGGTGGAGGCCCGAGTGCCTCGCACCTCTTCCACCAAATTGAATTCATCCAACCTCATTGAGGAGCAATCAACATGGCAGCGAAAGACGTTCGCTTTTCGCGTGACGCCCGCGAGCGGATCCTCCGCGGCGTCGACATCCTCGCCGACGCGGTGAAGGTCACCCTCGGTCCCAAGGGCCGCAACGTCGTCCTCGACAAGAGCTTCGGCAGCCCCCGCATCACGAAGGACGGCGTCACCGTCGCCAAGGAGATCGAGCTCAAGGACAAGTTCGAGAACATGGGCGCGCAGATGCTGCGCGAGGTCGCGTCGAAGACCAACGACCTCGCCGGCGACGGCACCACCACCGCCACCGTTCTCGCCCAGTCGATCGTCCGCGAGGGCATGAAGTCGGTCGCGGCCGGCATGAACCCGATGGACCTGAAGCGCGGCATCGATCTCGCCGTCACCAAGGTCGTCGAGGACCTGAAGGCGCGCTCGAAGCCGGTCAGCGGCTCGAACGAGATCGCCCAGGTCGGCATCATCTCCGCCAACGGCGACACCGTCGTCGGCGAGAAGATCGCCGAGGCGATGGAGAAGGTCGGCAAGGAAGGCGTCATCACCGTCGAGGAGGCCAAGGGCCTCGAGTTCGAGCTCGACGTCGTCGAGGGCATGCAGTTCGACCGCGGCTACCTCAGCCCCTATTTCATCACCAACCCTGAGAAGATGCAGGTCGAGCTCAGCGACCCCTACATCCTCATCCACGAGAAGAAGCTCTCCAATCTCCAGGCGATGCTTCCGATCCTCGAGGCGGTGGTGCAGTCGGGCCGCCCGCTCCTCATCATCGCCGAGGACATCGAGGGCGAGGCTCTGGCCACCCTCGTCGTCAACAAGCTGCGCGGCGGCCTCAAGGTCGCGGCGGTGAAGGCGCCGGGCTTCGGCGATCGCCGCAAGGCGATGCTTGAGGACATCGCGATCCTCACCAACGGCGAGATGATCAGCGAGGATCTCGGCATCAAGCTCGAGAACGTCACTGTCGGCATGCTCGGCCAGGCCAAGCGCGTCACCATCGACAAGGACAACACGACCATCGTCGACGGTGCCGGCGACGGCGAGCGCATCAAGGCGCGCGTCGAGGCGATCCGTTCGCAGATCGAGAACACCACCAGCGACTATGACAAGGAGAAGCTCCAGGAGCGCCTCGCCAAGCTCGCCGGCGGCGTCGCCGTGATCAAGGTCGGCGGTTCGTCCGAGATCGAGGTCAAGGAGCGCAAGGACCGCGTCGACGACGCGCTCCACGCGACCCGCGCGGCGGTCGAAGAGGGCATCGTCCCCGGCGGCGGCACCGCTCTCCTCTACGCTACCAAGGCGCTCGAGGGCATGAAGGGCACCAACGACGACCAGACCCGCGGCATCGATATCGTCCGCCGCGCGCTGCAGTCGCCGATCCGCCAGATCGCCGAAAATGCCGGCCATGACGGCGCCGTCGTCGCCGGCAAGCTGATCGACGGTTCCGACCAGACGATCGGCTTCAACGCCCAGACCGAGGTGTACGAGAACCTCGTCCAGGCCGGCGTCATCGACCCGACCAAGGTCGTGCGCACCGCCCTCCAGGATGCGGCCTCGGTCGCCGGTCTCCTTATCACCACCGAAGCGGCGGTGAGCGAGGCTCCGGAAGACAAGCCGGCCTCCGGCGGCGGCATGGGCGGCGGCGGCATGGGCGGCATGGGCGGCATGGACTTCTGACCGACGCGGCCGGCGCCAACGCCGCGAGCGCGCGAGCGATCGCAAGTTGGTGCCGGGCTCGCGGAGGTCCGGCCGGCGGGGCGGCAAGCGCAAGGCTTGCCGAGCCCGTCCGACGCCAGGTGCGGGCTTTCCCCGCGCCGTCCAAACCGCCTCGGCGCAATGCAAAGGAAGGGCCGGGGAGCGATCCCCGGCCCTTCTCGTTTCCGCGCGCCGCTTGACAGCATCGGAGGCGGGGCCCTCAATGCCATGAGAGGGCTACGCCGTGGGAAAGCCGATCCGCAAAGTCTTGCTTCTGGCCGTCCTCGCCCTGGCGCCACCCGCTTGGGCGCCCGCCTCGGCCTGCTCGTTGGTCGAGGAATATGTCCGCCCCAGCGACTTCGAGCTGGTCCAGCTCGCCGACGCGGTCGTCGTCGCGACGGCGCGCGGCGCGGGCCGGAGCGAAGGCGCTGTCGGCACCGTCCGCTTCGAGGTGGGCGAGCGGCTGAAGGGCGGTGCGGACGCGCAGGTCGAGGTCTACGGGGACGAGCCGCCTTCGCCGCAGCCGGGCGCGATTCTCGTCGGTTATCGGCCCGAGGGGCACCAGGGCGTGTGCGACATGCGCATGTTTCGCACCGGTCACCGTTACCTGCTTTTCCTCGAGCGCATGCCGGACGGGCACATGCGCGCCGAGCATGCCTTCTCGCGCGCCGACGAGGATTATTCCGGCAGGCGCGATCCGTGGGTCGGCATGATCCGGCGCTACGCGGCGCTGCAGGCGAAGGCCCCGCCGATGGAGCAGATCGCGGTCCTCGAACGCATGCTGGAGACCGGCCGCGACTCCTCCGGCGCCCGCCTTTCCCGCGAAGAAGCGACCGGCATAACCGAGCATCTGGCTTCGCTTTCCCCCTTCAAGCCGACGCCCTACCTGCTCGCCGCCTACGCCGCGCTGGAAGGTGCCCCCGCGCCGTCCGGTCCGGCCCCCGCTCCAGGCCCCGAAGCGGCGGCGCGGCAGCTTCTCGCGCGGGAGCGAAGCTACGGCCATGACGCTCTCCGCGAGGCGCGGCGCCTGATCCTCGTCGCCCTCGTCAACGGCGACCATCCAGAGGCGCGGCCGCTGTTCGAGCGGCTCGCGGCGGCGACTCCCGGCGATCCCTCCACTGCCGGCCTCGTCGTACGTTATTTCGCCAAGAACGGCGCCTACGGGCGGGCATTCGCCTGGATCGAGACGCGGCTCATGGCCACGCTTCCGCTCCTCGATGCGCGGGCGGCCAAGCGGCTGATCGGCGACGTCGCCAAGGCGCAGGGCGGCGACGAAGGCAGCGAGCGCTGGCGCAGCGACCCGCATGCGGCTGCGGCCTGGCCGGAGCTCGCCCTCTCCCTCTATTGGTACCAGGTGCGCAGGTTTGGCGCGGACGAGGCCATCGTATCCGCCGACGCGATCCGCGCGCTTCCCTATGCGGGTCCGCGCGCGCGGCCGCCGCTGACGCTGGCCCTGGCGCACGATTATGCCGACGGAGTCGCCGAGTGGGCGGTGGCGGAGTTGCGCGACGCTGCGAAGCGCCGCGCCTGGGAGGCGCTCCCGGCCAAGGAGCGTGAAGGTGAGGATCCCGCCTCGCTCCCGCTGCGGGTCCTGCTCGCCGGATGGACGGCGGACAATGCCAACGTCGTCGGCGAACTCTTCTGCCAGAGCGAAGCGCGGCGGCTGTTGCTCATCGACACGCTCGGCGAGGAGGCCGGCACCCTCTACGGCGCCATGCTGGCGGACATGGCGGCGAGCGACCTCTCCGCGGAGGCGCGGGACCGGCTTGCGCACGCGACGCTCAAATATGCCGCGCGCGAGCGCAGGATGATCGACGCCGGCGATGTCGAGAAGGGACTGCTCCCCAGGATCGTCGCGCGGGAGCGCGTGCCGGGCGCGGCGATGACCTGCCCCTCCCCGCCGCGCTAGGCCTCGGGTCGCCTACGCCCCGTTGCCGACATCCTCGTCGTCGTCCGAATCCTCGCCGTTGCCGAGCGAGGCATTGTCGCTCGCAACGAGGCTGTCGGGAGAAGTGTCCATTGCCGCGGTGTTGGCGAGGGCGGCATTCTCCTCCGCCGTCGGCACGTTCGGATCGCTCTTCTTGCCGCAGCTCGCAAGCGTCAGGGCGGCGGCGGCGAGAAGGGCGGCGGCGATGGTCTTGTGCATGACGGTCTCCCCTGTTGACGCGCCGAGACTGCCCGACCCGCGCGCAAAGAAAAAGGGGCCGCGTTCCGTTGCGGAACGCGGCCCCTTCGTCAGCCGATCGGCGAGGCCGGGATTACCGTCCAGGCTGATCCAGCCCGAACGATCCCGGCCCTGCGATTAGTGGCTCGCCTTGTGGGCGGTGTTGGTCGTCGTCGTGGTCGTCGCCGACATGTTGCCCGAAGCGGCCGTGTTGGCGGTCGCGGTCGTGCCGTTGGTGGCGGCGGCGCCGACGTTGCCGCCGGTCGTGTTGGACGTGGTGTTGGTGGTCGTCGTCGTCGTGTTGGCGTCGATCACCGCGGCGTTGACGTCGACGCCGGCCGTGTTGGCGGTGGCGTTGAGGTCGGCCGTGTTGTTGGTGTCGGCGGTCTTGGGGCCGCAGGCGGCGACGCCGAGAGCGGCGACGGCGACGGTGACGAAAGCGATCTTCTTCATGGCATTGCCCTCCTTGCTGGAGCGATATGGTTGCGCCGGGCGAGGTACCGCTCCACAGCGAGAACGGCGACCGGCGGAAGCGGGATTTACGGGAGCCGGAGCGGTATGTCTACTCCCGCACTTAGGTTTGCGGCGAGCCGAGTGCCTTGACCCGGATATAAAGACTTCTTTATATCCTTAACTATGCCTGCCGCCGCCGAAATTTTCCGTTCTCTCGCCGATCCGACGCGGCTGCGGATTCTCAACCTGCTGCGGGCGATGGAGCTTTCGGTGGGCGAGCTCGCGCAGGTTCTGGGGCAGAGCCAGCCGCGAGTCTCGCGCCACGTGCGAATCCTCATCGAGGCGGGGCTTGCCGAGCGGCGCAAGGAGGGCAGCTGGGTTTTCCTCAGCCTCGGCGGCCGCGACAGGGTCGAGCCGCTGTTCCAGACCCTGGATCGCTGGGCCGAGAAGGACGGCGAGGACCCCTGGGCGGTCGCCGACGCCGCCCGGCTCGCCGCCGTGCGATCCGATCGCGCCGCCGCCGCGGAACGCTATTTCGCCGCCCGCGCCCGCGACTGGGACCGCATCCGCTCGCTCCACGTCGCCGAGAGCGAGGTCGAGGCGGCGATCGGGCGCGCGCTCGCCGATCGTCCGGTCGGCAGGCTTGTCGACGTCGGCACCGGCACCGGGCGGATGCTCGAGCTGTTCGCCGCATCCGCCGATTACGCCCTGGGCGTGGACCGCTCGCCGGAAATGCTTCGGCTGGCACGCGTGAAGCTGTCGCAGGCGGGGCTCGGCGCGGAGCTGCGCCAGGGCGACATGTACGCGCTGCCGCTGCCGGCGGGCGCCGCCGACACGGTCATCATCCACCAGGTGCTCCATTACGCGCAGCAGCCTTCCGCCGCGATCGCCGATGCCGCCCGCCTGCTCGCGCCCGGCGGCAGGCTGCTCGTCGTCGATTTCGCGCCCCACGAGCGTGAGGAGCTGCGGACCGCCGACGCGCACCTCCGCCTCGGCTTCGCCGACGAAACCATGCTCGCCTATCTCGAGGCGGCGGGGCTCGAGGGCGAGGTGGTCGAGCATCTCGAGGGCGGCGAGCTCACCGTCACCATCTGGATCGGCACGCGCGCCGCCCAGCAGCTGAAAGTCGTCGCATGAGCCCCGGTATCGCCCATTGGCGCGAGCCTCTGTTCGCCGAAGTCGCCGGAGACATTGCGGTGAGCTTCGAATTCTTCCCGCCCAAGACGGAGAAGATGGAGGCGACCTTGTGGGAGAGCGTGAAGACGCTCGAGCCGCTCCAGCCCCGTTTCGTCTCGGTCACCTACGGCGCCGGCGGCTCGACCCGCGAACGCACCCACAACACGGTGGTGCGGATCGCGCGGGAGACCAGCCTCGCGCCCGCCGCCCATCTGACCTGCGTCGCCGCGAGCCGGGACGAAATCGACGATATCGCGCGCGCCTATTGGGACTCGGGCATCCGCCACATCGTCGCGCTGCGCGGCGACCCGCCGGAGCAGGGCAAGGCGTTCGAGCCGCACCCCGACGGCTATCGCAACGCCGCCGAGCTGGTTGCCGGCCTGAAGCGCGTCGCGCCCTTCCAGATCTCGGTCGCGGCCTATCCCGAATGCCACCCCGAGGCGGCGAATCGGCAGGCCGACATCGACAACCTCCGGCGCAAGATCGACGCCGGCGCCGACCGGGCGATCACCCAGTTCTTCTTCTCGCCCGATTGCTTCTTCCGCTTCCGCGACGCGGTCGCGGCGGCGGGAATCGAGGCCGAGCTGGTGCCGGGCATCCTCCCCGTCTCGAACGTCACCCAGACCCGCAAGTTCGCCGCCGCCTGCGGCGCCGCCATACCGCCGTGGATGGACCGGCTGTTCGAGGGGCTGGACGATCTCCCCGCCGCCCGCCAGCTCGTCGCCGCGACGATCGCCGCGGAGCTGTGCGGCCAGCTCTACGCCGGCGGCGTCCGCCAATTCCACTTCTACACGCTGAACCGCGCCGAGCTCGCCTACGCGATCTGCCACCTGCTCGGCCTCCGCCCCAGCGCCCCTGCCCAGGAGCAAGCCGCATGACCGCCCGCGACCGACTTCAGGAGGAGGCGGCCACGCGCATCCTCCTCACCGACGGCGCCTTCGGCACCGAGATCCAGAACCGCAAGCTCGCGGAGGCAGATTATCGCGGCAGCCTCGATCTCGCCCGCGACCAGAAGGGCAATAACGACATCCTCGCACTCACCCGGCCGGAGGTGACGGACTCGATCACCCGCGCCTATCTCGACGCGGGCTCGGACATCGTCTCGACCAATACGTTCAGCGCCAATCGGATCAGCCAGGCCGATTACGGCGCGGAAGCACTCGTCGGGGACATCAACCGCGAGAGCGCCCGCATCGCCCGCCGCGCCGCCGACGACTATGCCGCCCGCGACGGCCGCCCGCGCTTCGTCGCCGGCGCGATCGGCCCCACCAACAAGACGCTGTCGCTCTCTCCCAACGTCAACGATCCGGGCTATCGCGAGATCGATTTCGACGGACTGAAGGACGTCTATGTCGAGCAGGCGGCGGCGCTCATCGAGGGCGGAGTCGATTTTCTGCTCATCGAGACGATCTTCGACACGCTGAACGCCAAGGCCGGCATCGTCGCGGCGATGGAGGCGGCGGAGGCGGCGGGCCGCGACGTGCCGCTGATGATCTCGATGACGATCACCGACCTTTCCGGCCGCAACCTCTCCGGCCACACGGTCGAGGCCTTCTGGTACGCGGTGCGCCACGCGCGGCCGGTGACGATCGGCCTCAACTGCTCGTTCGGCGCGCAGCAGCTGCGGCCCCATGTCCAGGCCCTCTCCGCCGTCGCCGACACCTTGCTGATGGCCTATCCCAATGCCGGCCTGCCCAACGATCTCGGCGCCTATGACGAGCGGCCCGACCAGACCGCCGCCTATATCCGCGGCTGGGCCGAGCAGGGGCTCGTCAACATCGTCGGCGGCTGCTGCGGCTCGACTCCCGCGCACATCCGCGCCATCGCAGAGGCAGTGGCCGGGCTCCCGCCGCGCCGACTTCCGAAACCGCCCACAATCACCCGCCTCGCCGGCCTCGAGCCGATGACCATCGCCGCGTAACCGTCCCGCAGGCGTCACCCCGGACTTGATCCGGGGTCCACCTTCTCTTGCCGCAGCGGATGAGAAGAAGGTGGATGCCGGATCAAGTCCGGCATGACGACGCAACGAATCGAACAGACAGAGACATATGGCCACCGCTTTTCAGCCCGAACCCGATACCGCCCCGCGCGCCACCTTCGTCAACATCGGCGAGCGCACCAACGTCACCGGCTCGGCGCGCTTCAAGAAGCTGGTCATGGCTGGCGACTATGCCGCCGCCGTCGAGGTTGCGCGCCAGCAGGTCGAGAACGGCGCCCAGATCATCGACGTCAACATGGACGAGGGCCTGCTCGACGCCGAGCATGCCATGACCACCTTCCTCAAGCTCATCGCCGCCGAGCCGGACATCGCCCGCGTGCCGGTGATGGTCGACAGCTCGAAGTGGAGCGTGATCGAGGCGGGGCTGAAATGCGTCTCCGGTAAGCCGATCGTCAACTCGATCAGCATGAAGGAGGGCGAGGAGGAATTCCTCCGCTACGCCCGCAAGGTGCGCAATTACGGCGCCGCCGTGGTCGTGATGGCGTTCGACGAGGTCGGCCAGGCCGACACGAAGCAGCGCAAGGTCGAGATCTGCGAGCGCGCCTACAAATTGCTCGTCGGCGACGGCTTCCCGCCCGAGGACATCATCTTCGACCCGAACATCTTCGCCGTGGCGACCGGCATCGACGAGCACCGCCGCTACGCCTTGGACTTCATCGAGGCGTGCCGCGAGATCAAGGCGCGCTGCCCGCACGTCCACCTCTCGGGCGGCCTCTCGAACCTCAGCTTCAGCTTTCGCGGCAACGAGCCGGTGCGCCGCGCGATGCACTCGGTCTTCCTCTACCACGCCATCCCCGCCGGATTGGACATGGCGATCGTCAACGCCGGCCAATTGGACGTCTACGACACGATCGACGCCGAACTGCGGGAGGCCTGCGAGGATGTCATCCTCGACCGCCGCGACGATGCGACCGAGCGCCTCGTCGACCTCGCCGAGAAATATCGCGGCTCCGATCCGGTGCGCGAGAAAGCCGAGGCGGAATGGCGCGGCTGGGACGTCTCGAAGCGGCTCGAGCATGCGCTGGTGAAGGGCATCGACGCCTTCGTCGTCGAGGACACGGAGGAGGCGCGCCTCCAGGCGGAGCGGCCGATCCACGTCATCGAGGGGCCGCTGATGGACGGGATGAACGTCGTCGGCGACCTGTTCGGCGCCGGCAAGATGTTCCTCCCCCAGGTCGTCAAGTCCGCCCGCGTCATGAAGAAGGCCGTCGCCCACCTCATCCCCTATATCGAGGCGGAGAAGGAGAAATCCGGCGCGACCCAGGGCAAGGGCAAGGTCGTGATGGCGACCGTCAAGGGCGACGTCCACGACATCGGCAAGAACATCGTGGGCGTCGTCCTTCAGTGCAACGGCTTCGAGGTGATCGACCTCGGCGTCATGGTACCCTGGCAGGCGATCCTGCAGGCCGCGAACGAGAACCAGGCGGACATGATCGGCCTCTCCGGCCTCATCACGCCTTCGCTCGACGAGATGGTCACCGTCGCGTCCGAGATGCAGCGCGAAGGCATGAGCCTGCCGCTCCTCATCGGCGGCGCCACGACCAGCAAGGCGCACACGGCGCTCCGCATCGACCAGGCCTATGACGGGCCGGTCATCCACGTCCTCGACGCCAGCCGCGCCGTCGGCGTCGCCTCCTCGCTGGTCTCGGACACGCAGCGCGATCCGCTCGTCGCCCGCACCGCCGAGGAATATGACCAGCTGCGCATTTCCCGCGCCCGCAGCGGCCAGAACGAGCTCGCGACACTCGCCGAAGCGCGCGCCAACGCCTTCCCCTACGATCCCGAGGGCAAGGCCCCGCCGCCGCTCCGCCCCGGCCTCCACCATTATGGCGAATGGCCGCTCCGCGACCTGCGCGCCTCGATCGATTGGACGCCCTTCTTCCGCGCCTGGGAATTGGCCGGCAACTACCCGGCGATCCTCGACGACGACGTGGTGGGCGAAAGCGCTCGCGCCCTGTTCAAGGACGCCGAGGCCATGCTCGACCGGATCATCTCCGAGCATTGGATCACCCCGCGCGGCACGGTCGGCCTGTGGCGCTGCCGGCGCGAGGGCGACGACGTCCTCATCCTCGCGTCGAACGAGGAGACCCGCATTCCCTTCCTGCGCCAGCAGGTGAAGAAGCGCGAAGGCCGGCCCAACATGTGCCTCGCCGACTTCATCGATGCCGACGGCGAGGACTGGATCGGCGGCTTCGCCGTCGGCATCCACGGCCTGGAGCCGCACCTCGCCCGCTTCAAGGCCGAGAATGACGATTATTCGGATATCCTCCTGAAGGCGCTCGCCGACCGCCTCGCCGAGGCCTTCGCCGAAGTCCTCCACGCCCATGTCCGCGAATCGGTCTGGGGCTATGCCGGCACCGAGCACCTCACGAACCAGCAGCTCATCCGCGAGAAATATGTCGGCATCCGCCCGGCGCCGGGCTACCCGGCCTGCCCGGACCACAGCCTCAAGCCGGCCCTGTTCGAGATGCTCGGCGGCCACCCGGCCGACGTGACGCTCACCGACAATTTCGCGATGCTCCCGACGTCCGCCGTCTCCGGCTTCTACTTCGCCCATCGCGACAGCCAGTATTTCGGCGTCGCCCGCATCGGCCGCGACCAGCTCGAAGATTATGCCGCGCGGCGCGGCGTCGGCATCGAGGATGCGGAGCGCTGGCTGAGGCCGAACCTCGATTGAGCCGGCGAGATCGGGAGGGCGCGATGGCGGGCTTGGGTCACGGTGTTGCCGCCCTCGCGGCCCTGACGCTGGCCCTCGCCGGCACCGGCGCGGCGCGGACGCAAGCGCCGCCGGGGTCCAACCCGATCGTCCGCGACCGCTTCACGGCCGATCCCGCGCCGCTCGTCGTCGGCAACCGCCTGTACCTCTACACCGGCCACGACGAAGCGCGCGGCGACGAGATGTTCACCATGCGCGAATGGCTCGTCTACTCGACGACCGACATGCGCCACTGGACCTATCACGGCCCGATCATGAACGTCGCCGATTTCAAATGGGCGAAGAAGGATGCCTGGGCCTCGCAGGCGATCCGCAAGAACGGCAGATACTGGTTCTACGCCGCCGTCGAGCATGACGACACCCACCCCGGCAAGGCGATCGGCGTCGCCGTCTCGGACCGGCCGACG